>Ga0101944_10007461_pt1 | contig 10925 bp, 9 predicted proteins | sample DewCreD2012metaG_FD_75245 | JGI IMG/M metagenome (GOLD analysis project Ga0101944, IMG submission 75245) | Hot spring sediment bacterial and archeal communities from British Columbia, Canada, to study Microbial Dark Matter (Phase II) - Dewar... ...
ATTACGAAGAGCGGCACGAACGACTTCCACGGTTCCGCTTATGAGTTCCTGCGCAACGACAAGCTGAACGCCAACAACTTCTTCAACAACGCCAACCGCGTTGCCCGCCCGCCGCTGCGCTACAACAATTTTGGCTACACCATTGGCGGGCCGGTGCTGATTCCCAGGCTGTACAACGGGCGGAGCAAGACGTTCTTCTTCTTCAGCCAGGAATACCGCCGTGTGATCAACTACAACGCCCAAAACGTGCAGGTGCCCACGGCTGAGGAGCGGCAGGGCATTTTCGCCAACCCGGTGTGCATCGAGATTTCGGCTGACGGGGCGACCTGCGTCCAGACCGGAACGCGCATCGCCAACATCAATCCCGTCGCCCAATCTTACATCCGGGACATCTACTCCAAGATCCCCAGCCCGGTCAGCGGCAACAACCTCTTCGTCCCGCTGCGAGGCATCTTCAACGCGCGGCAGGAGATCGTGCGGATCGACCACACCTTCACCCAGAAGTTTTCGGTCAACGGGCGTTTCCTGCGGGATTCAATTCCCACCACGGAGCCGGGCGGGCTTTTCACCAACAACTTCACGCCAGGCGTGGCGACGACGAAGACCAACTCGCCAGGGCGCAGCCTCGTCATCCGCGGGACCAGCTCGCTGTCCTCGACCACGTTTAACGAGACCGGATGGGCGTGGAGCCGGGGCGGCATCTTCTCCAATCCGGTGGGTCTTATGGCGCGGGCGAATTCGCCCAACATCAACCCACCGCTGGTGTTCCCGGGCAATCCAGAACGGGTGCCGACCATCGTCTTCACCGGAGGTTTGGCCAGTCTGTCGAGCTTCGGACCTTACAACAACTTCAGCTACAACCACACCGTTTTCGACAACGCCACGAAGGTGATCGGGCGCCACACGCTCAAGTTCGGCGGGCAGTTCCACATCTACCGCAAGCACGAGAATCAGCTTGGGGACAACTCGGGCGCGTTCAATTTCGCGAACACCCCGCGCCCCGCCGCCAACGTGACGCTCCAGCAGTCGTGGGCGAACTTTCTGCTCGGGCGCGCCGCCAGCTTCAGCCAGGTTTCGCAAGATCTGACGGCGGACCTCCGGGCGAAGAGCTTCGAGCTTTACCTCCAGGACGACTTCCGGATCAAGCCCAACTTGACGTTGAACTTCGGCCTGCGTTATTCGAATTTCCGCCAGGCCACGGACGCCAACGGACTGCTCACCAACTTCGACCCGTCACGCTTCGATCTTTCCAAGGCTTTCCAGATCGATCCGGTTACGGGCAATCGCATCGCCGGCACGGGCGACCCGTTTAACGGCGTCATTCAGGGCGGGAAGAATTCCCCGTACGGCGGCAAGATCGCCCGCGAGAACAACCGCGACTTCGCGCCGCGCTTCGGCTTCGCGTGGGATCCCTTCCGCACGGGCAAGACCTCGGTTCGCGGCGGCTATGGGGTTTTCCACGACGTCACTTTGGTGGGTCCCCTTCTGACCAACATCGGCACCAACCCGACCACTTCCTTTACGAGCACCTCGATAGCCAACACGCGGCTGGATAATCCATCCGCCGGAGCTCCGGTGGTCAGCCTGGCGCCGGTGTCCCCGCGCGGTTGGGATCCGCAGTACAAGACACCCTACGTGCAGCAGTGGAGCTTGGAAATTCAGCGGCAACTCATGAAGGATGCGCTTTTCTCCATTGGGTACGTGGGGACGAAGGGAACGCACCTGATCGGGATCGTGGATATCAACCAAGTCCGTCCGGGACTCGCCGCCGCGGCGGGTTTGGTCCCCCCGGGCGGATATATCACGGCGGGGATCCGGCCGCGCCTGAACGTCCTTCGGCCGTACCGCGGCTACAACGCGGTGAACATCATCTTGTCGCAGTTCAATTCCAACTACCACGGCTTGCAGATGGCGCTGAACAAGCGCTTCGGAAAGGCGGGCGTGGCGAACTTCGCCTACACATGGTCCAAGAACCTGACCGACAACGGCAGCGACCGCTCCAACGCTCCCCAGAATGCCTATGACTGGAAGGCGGATTACGGATTGGCGACTCTGGACCGGCGCCATATCCTGACTGCCTCGTATGTCTATCCGCTGCCGTTTTTCAAGGGCGCGCATGGACCGCTGAAGTACGCGCTTTCCGGTTGGGAACTGTCCGGCATCGTGACCTATAATACCGGCTTGCCGGCGACAGTCACCTCAGCTTTAGGGAACGATCCCGGCGGCCTGGGCAGCGTCAACAACGCGGCTTCCGTCGCCGGCGGGCGCCCCGACGCCATAGGCGATCCCAACACGGGAGAAGGCATCCGGACGGTGAACCGGTGGTTCAACACCGCCGCCTTCGCCGAGGTTCCCGTGGGACAATACCGCCCCGGCAACGCCGGACGGAGCATCATCCGCACGCCGAATCTGGCTCGGTGGGATTTCTCGATTTTCAAGCAGATCCCGCTGACGGAGCGCTTCAAGCTGCAACTGCGGGGCGAGGCGTTCAACGTGACCAACCGGGCGAACTTCAACGCTCCCAACACCGCGCTCGGCAACGCTAACTTTGGCCGCATCCTGAGCGCGCGCGACGCCCGGCAAGTCCAAGTGGCGGCGAAGTTCGTATTTTAGAAGGCCGCTTTCTGGGCGCGAATGGCGTCCCCACTCAGAGGGATGCCATTCGCAAGCCGGAAAACCGCCGGAGGCGCCGTCAATTGGTCGCCGGGCTGCGGTTCTCCCCAAAGATGGAGAAACTGAGCAGTCCCCCCAGGCGCTTCTTGGCTGGGGTGTCCGCCTCAGCCTCAGCCGGCGGGGCGAGGGTCTTGGCAAATTCTTTGAAGCGCTTGCCGAGTTCGCTTGCGCCATCCACGGCTTTGCCATCCTGCGTGGCTCGCTGTACGGCTGTGTAGTCGTTGGGAAAAACAGCCGCCACCGGAGCGCCCAGCAACGATTCGATGTCCTTCACCGGAACCTGCCCCCGCTTCTGCGCGCGGTTGATCACCAGCGAGACACGGTCCACGACGTCGATGGAATGGAGGAACTTGAGTTTCTCCTTGGCTAGGTGCAGGGCGGCAAGCTCTGCCGTGGTCACCAGGAAAACGGTTTTGGCTTCCTGCATGATCTCGGCGGAGTAACGCTCCAGGTTCCCTGACAGGTCGGCGCAAACCACTTCGTATTGACGCCGGACAAAGTCCATCAGGTATCGAATCTGAATACCTTCTATGCGCAGATGAGGGTTCACTCCTCCCGAGTGGAGCAAATCCAGGCTGCCGTAACGGCAGACCAGTTGCGGCCACAAGATCTCATCCAGGCTGTCAGCTTTTTCACAAGCGTCGGCTATGCAATAAGAGTTGTCCAGCTTCAGCAGAAAGCGGAGGATCCCGGAACTGAGATCCAGATCCACGAGCAGCGTCCTGACGTCGGGCAGTTTCGAGACCATGACGCTGGCGTTCAAGGCCACTGTGGAACAGCCCACCCCGGCCTTTGCGGGCAGAAAGGCGTACACCCGGTCCGTGGCGCCGTGCTCCGGCGGGCAGCGTTCCAAGTTCTGCTCCAAGCGGGCCAGCAACTCCCCAAACGCCGCAGGCGTGAGCGGCAGAGTCACGAATTCCCGCACTCCCATCCGCATGGCGTCCAGCAACAGTTGGGGATCGCAGCTCCTGTGGGTCCCCACGATTTGGACCCCCGGCGTTTCCCGTTCCAGGGTCGCTACGATTTCCCAAGCTTGGGCCACGGCATCCAGTCCCAAAAACACGATATGCGGCGCATGCGCCCGCACGATCCGCACCAGGTTTAACGTGTCCGGGTACCCCGCTACCCGCCGTAACACGGTTACTCTTCCGAATCCCTGGAGAAAGTTCTCCAGAATCTCTCCGAATCCCTCGTCGGGGCCGATGACAATGCTCCGAAGCATAGTTCGCTCCTGAATTCCTAGTCCCTTATCGGACGAAAGACCGAGCTTCTGTAGGGCCTTTCCTTTCAGGTAAAATCAATACCATGCGGGGAAACGACAAAGTCATTGCCTATCTCAACGAAGTGCTCAAGGCGGAACTGACCGCCATCAACCAGTACTTTCTCCACGCGGAGATGTGCGAAAACTGGGGTTACGAGAGCCTGGCGCACTACACCAAGAAGGAATCCATCGACGAAATGAAGCATGCCGAAAAGTGCATCGAGCGGATTCTGTTCCTGGAGGGCACGCCGGTCATGCACGAGTTATTCCCCCTGCGCATCGGACAGAACGTCAAGCAGCAGTTCGAGAACGACCTGGCGCTCGAACTGGAGGCCATCCCGCGCCTCAACCGGGCGATTCAAGCCGCCGTCGAAGCCGGCGACAACGGCTCCCGGGAGTTGTTCGAGCAGATTCTGGTGGACGAAGAGCACCACGTCGACTGGCTGGAAGCTCAAATCCACATGATTCGGGAGATGGGCTACGAAAACTACCTCGCCCAGCAATTGAAGAAGGAAGACTGAACCGATGAGCGGCCAGGAACAGGATTTCCCCCTTCCGCCGGCCAGCTTTGAATTCCTGGTGCTCTCATGCAAGATGCAGGCGGAAGCGCATCTCGGCTTGTTTCCCACTGGAAAAGAAGAGGAGCCCCCCGAGCGGAATTTCCCGATGGCCCGCCATGCGATTGATTTGCTGGCGGTCTTGCAGGAGAAAACGAAGGGCAACCTGACCCTCGAAGAGCAGCGGCTGCTCGAAAACTCGCTCACTGAGCTGCGCTTCCGGTATATCCAGCTTCTCGAAGAGAGCAAGAAGCAGTCCTGAATGCCGGAATCGAAGCCCGCCACCATCATCACCGTCCTCGGCTCGGGGACGAGCGTGGGCGTGCCCACCATTGGCTGCGGTTGCGCCGTGTGCCGGTCCACCGACCCGCGGGATGTCCGGCTGCGCCCCTCCGTCCTCGTCCAGCGCGGCGGGACGAACGTCCTCATCGACACCACCCCCGACCTCAGGCAGCAAGCCCTCCGGGCTCGCCTGAGCAAGATTGACGCAATCCTCTATACCCACGCTCACGCCGACCACATCCTCGGTTTGGACGACGTACGTCCGTTCAATTACCACCGCCGGGATCCCATCCCCATTTATGGTTCCGCGGAGACCCTGGAAGCCTTGCGCCGCTGCTTTTCGTACATCTTTTCCGGCGAACGTTCGGAGTCCTCGATGCCCCGGGTCGCCTGCCATACTTTCGATTCGGCGCCCATCGAAATCAGAGACTTGGCCTTCACCCCGGTGAAACTGGCGCACGGCAGCGGCGTCTCCTATGGTTTCCGCTTTGGGCGGGCTGCCTACCTCACCGACCACAGCGACATCCCCGAAGAGTCCGTGCCCTTGCTCGAGGGCTTGGACGTGCTTTTCCTCGACGCCCTGCGCCACAAGCCGCATCCTACGCATTCCACCGTCCAACGCTCCCTGGCTTGGGTGGAGCGGTTGAAACCGAACCGGGCGTTTTTCACCCATATCTGCCATGACCTGAGCCACGCCCGGCTCGAGAGCCTGCTCCCTGCTCACGTCCGCCCGGCTTACGACGGACTGGAAATCGTTGTGGAGGACGCCGCGTGATTTATCGCGGGCTGTCTTCCATCGGACCCGATTTCGGTCCGAGCGCCGTGACCATAGGCAATTTCGACGGCGTGCACGCCGGTCACAGGCGCATCATGAGGCGCGCCGTGGCGCTAGGGGCGGAAATCGGCGCTGTGCCCACAGTGCTTACCTTCGATCCCCACCCGGCTACCGTGGTTGCGCCGGAGCGGACTCCCCGGCTCTTGTCCACCCTTGAGGAAAGAGCGGAGCTCATGCGGCAGGAGGGCATCGAGCGCGTGGTGATTTTGCCGTTCGATCGCGGGTTCTCCAGCCTTTCGCCCGAAGAGTTTGTGCGCGACGTCCTGTCGGGCGCCCTGCAAGCCCGGGCGGTGCTGGTGGGCGAGAACTTTCGCTTCGGCGCGCGCCAGACGGGCGACGTTGCCGTGCTCAGGGCGTTAGGGGAGATTCACGGGTTCCGCACCGAAGTGGTGGGCGGGGTCAAGCTCCGCGGAGTCTTGGTGTCGAGCACGGTGATCCGCGGCTTGATCGAGCGCGGAGCGGTGTCGCGCGCCGGACGGTTGTTAGAGCGCCCTTACGCGCTCGAGGGTCCGGTGGTTCCCGGGCGCGGCATCGGGCGGCAGCGCACGGCTCCGACCCTGAATCTCGAGACGCCCGCCGAGGTGATCCCCGCCCGCGGGGTCTATATCACCCGCGCTTGCGACGTCCACGACTCTTCCCGCTCGTGGGCTTCGGTGACGAACGTGGGAGTCCGCCCTACTTTCGGCGGCGGTCCTCTGACCATCGAGACGCATCTGCTTGAACCTCTCGGCGGACCCGACCCGGTCCGCCTGCGGGTGGAATTCTTGCGCCGCTTGCGCGACGAGCGCCAATTCGGTTCGCCGGAGGAACTGAAAATACAGATTCTGCGCGACGCCGCCGCCGCCCGGAAGTTCTTCCGCCGCCTCGGCCGCGCGGGGAAAGTGATAACCTGAAAGGTTAGTTCGACAACCAGCAATTCCTTCAGGAGATTTCATTCATGCCCCTAGTTTCAATGCGTCAACTTCTCGACGAAGCGGCCAAGGGCGGTTATGGCGTGGGCGCTTTTAACGTCAACAACATGGAGCAGATCCAGGCGATCATGGAAGCGGCCCGCGAAACCAAGTCGCCGGTGATCATCCAAGCCAGCCGCGGCGCGCGGTCGTATTCCCAGGACCGGTTCCTGTATCATTTGATGGTCGCGGCCACCGAGTTGTATCCCGAGATCCCCGTGGCTCTGCACCTCGACCATGGCAACAGCCCCGCCACCTGCAAATCCGCCATCGAGATGGGCTTCACTTCGGTGATGATGGACGGTTCGCTGCTCGAGGATGGCAAGACTCCTTCGAGCTTCGACTATAACGTCAAGGTCACCCGGGAAGTGGTGGAGATGGCGCACGAAAGGGGCGTCACGGTCGAAGGCGAACTCGGCTGCCTGGGCGGCATCGAGGACGGTCACGGCGCGGGCACGGACGGTCTGTCGCATCTGACCGACCCGGACCAAGCCGTGGAGTTCGTCGAAAAGACCGGCTTGGACGCTTTGGCCATCGCCATCGGCACCAGCCACGGAGCGTACAAGTTCTCCCGCAAGCCTACGGGCGAAGTTCTGAAGATGGACCGCTTGATCGAGATCCATCAGCGGCTGCCGAAGACGCACCTGGTGATGCATGGGTCTTCAAGCGTTCCCAAGGAGTTGCAGGACGTCATCAATCAGTACGGCGGCAAGCTGAAGCCGACCTTCGGCGTGCCGGTCGAAGAGATCCAGCTCGGCATCCGCAACGGCGTCCGAAAGATCAACGTGGACACCGACAACCGTTTGGCCATGACCGGCGCTATTCGCAAGGTATTGTGGGAGACGCCTGAAAAGTTCGACCCGCGCGACTATCTCAAGCCCGCCCGCGAGGCAATGAAGAAAGTTGTCGCCGAGCGCATGGTGCAGTTTGGCCAAGCCGGGCACGCCGGCGACTACGAGCCGGTCCCGCTTTCCGAAATGGCGGCCCTGTACAAGGCCGGCAAACTATAATCGGGAGCGTGGACTCTCGACAACGTCTTCTGACGCGCCGGCGCCTTGTCGCCGGCGCTTTCGCTTGCACCGGCGCCGCTCAGGGCGCTGACGCGCTTCCCGGCCTGGGGATTATAGGTTGTGGACTGCGTTCCCGCGTCCATTTTTCCGCCCTGCGGCGCGTTTCCGGCGCGAAAGTCACGGCGCTGTCCGACGTAGAATCGGCGCGTATGGAGGCGGCGAACAAGCAATTGCCCGCCAGGGCGGCTGCCTACACGGACTACCGGGAGCTCATTCGCGATAAGAACGTGGGCGCCGTGGTCATCGTCACGCCGGGCTATCTTCATCACCGCATGGCGTTGGACGCCATCCGCGCGGGCAAGGACGTCGTCCTCGAAAAGCCCATGGGGCTGACTTATGCCGAAGCCAAGGAGATCGAGCGAGAAGCCGCGCGCAGCGGGCGCATTGTGGCGGTCTGCATGCAACGCCGCTATTCACGCGCGGATTCGGAAACCCGCAAGATCGTGGAATCAGGCGCGATCGGTCCGCTCCGCCTTATCACCTGTTCGGAATTTCGGGGCGACTGGCATCCGGACACCTGGCAGTATGCGGACCCAGACACGGGGAAGAAAACCAGTTGGCGGCTGCTGCGCAAGACCGCCGGCTCTTCGGAGTTGGAGTTCTCCATCCATGCCTTCGCCGAGGTGTGCGAACTCGTGAAGTCTCCGCCTGCGCGCATCGCCGCGTCCGGGGGAGTGGTTCATTACCGGGACCGCGAGACGCGGGATGTTTCAAACGTCCTGGTGGATTTCGCCAATGGCGTCCGGTTCAGCTACTCGTTCTCTTGTTTCGTGCCCCGCGGCGGCTCGCAGCTCACCGTGGTCGGAGACAAGGGCTGGCTCAGCCGCTCGCGAGGCGTCATCTCGGTTCAAACCGGCGGGAAAGCTCCGCAGGAGATCAAGCCCGGAGGGGACGGGGAAGGAGGTTCCGCCGAGACGCGATTCTATGAGGAGTTTTTTGAAAGCGTGCGCACCCGGAAGCAATCCGCATTGAATCCCACCGCCGCCATGGAGCCGGCCAAAATCGCCTTTGGCGCGGACTGGAGCATTACGGAAAACCGCATCGTCACCGCGCGGGACTTTACCTGAGCGCGACGGGCTCCTCTTCCCGCTTCCGAAGCGAGTAGCCTTCCCACCGCGCTATCACCGCGGTGGCGAGGCAGTTGCCTAACACGTTGACCGACGTGCGCGCCATGTCGAGCACGGCGTCGATGCCGAGCAGCACCGCCACGCCTTCCATGGGCAGCTTGAACGTCGCCAGAGTGCCCGCCAAGATCACCAGGGAGGCGCGCGGCACCCCGGCTACGCCTTTGCTCGTCAGCATCAACGCCAGCATCATCATGAGCTGTTGGGACCAGGTCAGCTCGATGCCCGCGGCTTGGGCGACGAAGACCGACGCGAGCGACAGATAGAGCGTGCTTCCGTCCAGGTTGAAACTATAGCCTGTCGGAATCACGAAGGCGACGATGTGCTTGGGCACGCCCATGCGCTCCATGTTTTCGAGCGCCTTGGGCAGCGCCGCTTCGCTCGATGCCGTGGAGAAGGCGATCAGGAAGGGCTCCTTGGCGGCTTGGAAGAATGGGCGCAGCGGCACCCGCGAGATGGCGACCACCGCGCCCAGCACGACCACGACGAAGATCACCTGCGCCGCGTACATCGTCAGCACCAGCTTGCCCAAATGCACGAGCACGCCGAAACCCTTCTTGCTCACGGTGACGGCAATGGCGGCGCCCACGCCGAACGGCGCCATGTACATCACGTACTTGGTGTAGCGGAACATGACCTCCGCCAGGGACTCGCAGAACCGTACCACCGGCGCAGCCTTCTCGCCGATGGCTGCGCAGGCGGCGCCGAACAGAAAGGCGAAAACGACGATCTGCAAAACTTCGCCCTTCGCCATGGCGTCAATGATGCTCGAAGGGAACGTGTGCTCCAGGACGGCGCTGAGGGTGGCGTGCCCTTGCGGCAGCCCCTCCGCGGCTGTGGCTTCGAGCTTCATGCCTTCGCCGGGCTTCACCAGGTTGACAATGCCCAAGCCGAGAAACAGGGCGACTGTGGTGACGATTTCAAAGTAAATGATCGCTTTGACGCCGATACGCCCCATGGCTTTGATGTCGCCCGTGCCGGCGATGCCGTACACCAGCGTCCCGAACAAGAGCGGCGCGATGATGGATTTCACCAGGCGCAGGAAAATGTTGCTCACCGGCTGCAAAGCCTGCGCCGCCGCCGGCGCCAGCGCCCCAAGCGCGATGCCCGCCGCCATGGCGATGAAAATCCAACCGGTCAGAGATATCCGCCTCACCGTTCACCCCACTTCAGTTTCTTGCGCAGCACGTCGAAGAACCTCATTTTCGGCGGGCGGATCAGGCTCAGTTTTTGAGACGCCGCCCGGCAGACAATCAGATCCCCGCTCAGCATCGGCTGCCCGATCTGTCCGTCGATCGTTAAGTATGCCGAATTGTCCTCGGCGTTCACCACGACGCGTATGACGGAAGTGTCGGGGACCAAGACCGGGCGGTTGGTCAGCATGTGCGGGCAAATCGGAGTGAGGCAGAGCGCCTGCACGGTCGGGAAAATGATCGGACCGCCCGCGGCGAGCGAGTACGCCGTGGATCCGGTGGGCGTGGCGACAATCAAGCCGTCCGCTTTGTAGGAGCACACGAACTGCGCGTCCACGTGGGTCTCCAGGTCGATCATGCGCGCCAGCGCCGCCTTCGTGATCACCACATCGTTCAAGGCGGTGTACGTCGAGACGGTCTGCCCGCGCCGGATCAGCTCGCAGTCGAGCATGCGCCGGTGCCCGACGCGGTGTTCTCCGCGCAACGCCCGCTCGAGTTCGGGATATAGCTCTTCGGCGGCGATGGCGGTGAGAAACCCGAGCCCGCCGAGATTAACGGCGAATAGCGGGATGTCGCGCCCGCCGATGGCCCGCGCCGCGGAGAGCAACGTCCCGTCGCCCCCCAATACAATCACTAGCTGAACGCCCTCCGGTACTTCTTCGCGCGGCAATCCGCGCTTGCCGAGATAGGTTCCCGTCTCCTCGTCATAGCGCGCTTGAATGCCCCTGCGCCCCAGCCACTCGAAGAGCTCCGGCACGATGTCCCATGCCAGCGGAACGTCCGGCTTCGTCATGATGCCGACCACTTCAACGGGTTGCATAAAGCAGGAACTCCTTGTTTCCCTCCGCGCCGGTTATGGGACTCTCCATCACCGATCCGGTAAAGCCCAGCCGCTTTACAGCCTCCATGACTTTCTCGCATGCGGCACGGTGCGCCTCCGGATCCCGGACGATGCCGCCCTTGCCCACTTGGCCGCGCCC
>Ga0101944_10007462_pt1 | contig 10923 bp, 14 predicted proteins | sample DewCreD2012metaG_FD_75245 | JGI IMG/M metagenome (GOLD analysis project Ga0101944, IMG submission 75245) | Hot spring sediment bacterial and archeal communities from British Columbia, Canada, to study Microbial Dark Matter (Phase II) - Dewar... ...
CTTTTGTGGGGTATCTGCCATATCGCCCTCCTTTTTGTATTCTGTTTTCTACGATACAATAATACCATACCATATCGGAGGGCAATTTTTACAGCCCAGGTCTCCTAATTTCTACGCTACCAAAAAATTACGACGAAAACCCGATCGACCAAATTTGGCTGGGAAGGTTTCACCATGTTCCACAGTTGCATAGACCTCTTCTGTGGTTGCGCCTCGCTCCACCATTCGCTGAAGGGCGTGAGAATGAATTTTGATCATTTCGCCTCCCGCTATTTCGCTCTCTTTGCCGGCGCCTCAACGATGTGACCCACAGCCGGAAGCGGCGGCATGTAACATGCCGCCCTGCGCATGTTTCGAATGCAAATGTATTTTCACGATAAGGGCTCATGCCGATGGGTAATCGCCACCCCCGGGGATAAAAATGTCGTGGTCGTGTAGGGGCGAATCATTATTCGCCCCTACATGTCGCCCGTCACCTGTCACTTGTCACCCGTCACGCATTTTCACGATAAATGCCCATGGCACATGTGCCGCCCCCGGGAATGAAAATCGGCCAAAAAACACTGCTCACTGCCGACTGCCCACTGCCCACTATTTTCACGACAAAAAAAGCGGCAATTCCATTCGGAATAGCCGCTTTCTCGATGAAGACGTGGTGCCGAAGGCCGGATTTGAACCGGCACGGGTCGCCCCGCTACCCCCTCAAGATAGTGTGTCTACCAATTCCACCACTTCGGCATGGATGAATCATTTATTGGTTTCCCCGGAAGGCGCGCTCTGCGTCGTCGGGTTCACCTTCGTGACCACGGAATCTCCGCTTCGGTTGCTGGATACGACAGCCAACATCAGGGAGGTCAGCATGAAGATGACTGCAGCGACCGTTGTGGCCTTGCTGAGAAACGTCGTTGCCCCGCTGCTTCCAAACAGGGTTTGGCTGGACCCCATGCCGAACGCGGCCCCCATGTCCGCGCCCTTGCCCGTTTGGAGCAAGACGATCAGAATGAGCGCAATACACACGACGACATGGATGCCGATCAACAGATAACTCATGATGAATGAACTTTCGGTATGGGTTGTGCTGCCTAACGGTTGGCGACCGCGGTGGCCCTGAACGGCCTCACGTGCCGCATGCATCCACAATGGCGGCAAAGGAAGCCGCCTGGAGGCTTGCCCCGCCCACCAGTGCGCCGTCGACATCGGCAAGTGCGAGAATCTCTTTCGCGTTGCCCGGTTTAACGCTGCCACCATACAGGATTCGGACGGAATTTGCAAGCCCCTTGTTGGTGATTTCCGACAGAATTCCCCGCACATGGGCATGGGCTTCCTGAATCTGCTCTGCAGATGCCGTCCTTCCCGTACCGATGGCCCAGACCGGCTCGTAGGCAATGACCAGATCCGAAAGCTGGGTCGGATCCATGCCCTTCAGCCCCCCTTGCAGCTGCGCCCGAAGAACGACAAACGTCCGGCCCGCATCCCGTTCGGCTTCGGTCTCTCCGATGCACAACACGGGGATCAAACCGGCCCCGATGGCTGCGCCGATTTTCCGACAGACGGTCTCATCGGTTTCTCCGAAATACTGTCGCCTTTCGGAATGCCCGATCAGGACATACCGGCACCCCACCGAACGAAGCATGTCCGCAGACACCTCCCCGGTGAATGCGCCCTCCTTTTCCCAATACAGATTCTGGGCGCCCAGGGCGATTGCGTAATGCCGCACCACATCATACACCCCCGGAAGGCATACGAACGGGGGAGCGATCATGACGTCGGCACGCTCGGCCGCAAGGCATGCCGCCATTTCCCGAGCCGTATCGACGGCCTCGGGCAGCGTCTTGTACATCTTCCAGTTTGCTGCGATCAAGGGTTTTCGGTTCATGGCACGATCCTGTCTGATGCAGGCAGCCGAGCGGATCGGCTGCCTGCTGTCTTCATGTCGATTCTGATGGCAAGAACATCGCCGGACGGATTGAGCGAACACAAGGTTCGCCCCTACGGGTCACCCGTCATACATTTTGATGCAAAATGCTCATGGCGAGGATCGCCGCCCCCGGGAATGAAAATCCGGCATGGATAAGGGCGACCGGCAGGTCGCCCCTACAGGTCACCCGTCACCGGTCACTCGTTACCCGTTAGGCATTTTCACGATAAATGACCATGGCGATAGGCGCCACCCCTGGAGATGAAAATAGGCCTGAAAATACTGCCGACTGCCGACTGCCCACTGCCCACTGCCCACTGCCCACTGCCCTTACCGACCCATCAAAGGCTCTCCCCCACCATCGCCATCAAATCCACCATCCGGGTGGAGTATCCCATTTCGTTATCATACCAAGAAAGCACCTTGACCATGTCGTCGATGACGAACGTGGATGGGGCATCCACGATGGAGGAAAGGGTGCATCCGTTGAAATCGGAAGATACGAGCGGCAGATCGCTGTAGCCGAGAATGCCTCGGAGCGATTCTTCCGAGGCCTGTTTCAGGGCCTGGTTGACATCCGCAACGCTGATGCCGGATTTTTCGACCGTCACGACGACATCGACGATCGAGACATTGGGGGTCGGCACCCGAATGGCTAGTCCGTTCAACTTCCCCTTCAACTCCGGCAGAACGAGCGCCACGGCCTTGGCGGCTCCGGTCGTCGTCGGGATCATGGACAGGGCAGCAGCCCTGGCCCTCCGCAGGTCCTTATGGGGATAATCGATCAGCCGCTGGTCTCCCGTATAGGAATGCACAGTGGTCATCAGTCCGCGGCGGATGCCGAAATTCTCGAGCAGCACCTTGGCCACCGGAGCAAGGCAATTGGTCGTGCACGATGCATTGGAAATGATGTGATGGACCTTGGGATCGTACTGGTTGGCGTTCACCCCCATGACGATCGTGATGTCGGGGTCCTTTGCCGGCGCGGAGATGACCACCTTTCTGGCGCCTGCCTCGATATGCTTTCGGGCTGCATCGGCATTCGTGAATAGGCCCGTACACTCGGCCACCACATCCACCCCGAGCGATCCCCACTTGAGCTGGCCCGGATCCCGAATGCTGGTCACCGCAACCGTACGGCCGTTCACCTCGACGGCCCCTTCTTTCGGAACCACCGTCGCGTCGATGCGTCCATGCACGGAATCGTACGTCAGCAGATGCGCAATGGTTGCCGCATCAGACAAATCGTTGACAGCGATCACCTCGATGTCGGGCCGTTTGAGCGCAGCCCTGAAAACCAGTCGTCCAATCCTGCCGAATCCGTTGATTCCCATTCTGATCGTCATCGCTTGCGGCCTTTCTTTGTTGGATCGGTTCGTTGTCTCATCCATCCAGTCGGTTCCAGGGACGATATCATCCCTCTTCCGATCCGGATGCGGCTTTCTTGTTCCCTTTTAAGATTCCGCTTGCCAAGGAGATGCTTTTCTTGCCGAAGGCCTCGATCTTTTCACCGAGTTCGGCCAGACTCAGGCTTTTTCGGAGGGTGATCGATCGGATCACCATGGGCAGGTTGACCCCGGAAATGACTTCGATCTTGCCTTCTTCCAGAAAGGAATAGCTCAAATTCGACGGTGTCCCGCCGAACATGTCCGTTAGAATGAGAATGCCTTCCCGGCCGTCGAGACGCTTGATGGCGGATGCGATTTTTTTTCGAAGCAGTTCCGCGTCTTCCCGCAAATCGATGGAAACGGCTTCGAGCTTTTCCGGAAGGCTTCCGATGATGAACTGAGCGGCCTCGATCAGGGCGGCTCCCAAATTGCTGTGTGTAACGATCAGAATTCCGATCATCCCATCTACCTCTCGGGTCGTGTGGATCGGCAAGGCGCCGATCATCCATTCTGCTCCACGTCTCGATGCAACACGTCAATCGAAACGTTCGGAAACGATTGTTGAAAATCCCGGGCAAACCATTCCGCAACTGCAACGGATCGGTGCATTCCTCCCGTACAACCGACTGCAAGGGTCAAATAGGATTTCCCCTCCTTCTCGTAGAGCGGAATCAATTCTGCGACAAGCCCCTCATAGCGTTCGATGAGTTCCCGATAGCGGGGATCTTGAAACACATATGCCCGCACCTCCGGATGCCGACCGTCGAACGGCTTGAGTTCCGGAACGAAATAGGGATTGGGCAGAAACCGAACGTCGAGCACCAGATCCGCATTGAGGGGAAGGCCATACTTGAAACCGAAGGACATCACCGTGATCCGCATGGCTGAGGTGCGCCTGCCCCGATCCGCAATCTGTCGCACCAGGGCCTTCAAGTCGTGCACGTTCAGCGCACTGGTATCGATGACCCGATCGGCAATCCGGCGAAGCGGCTCGAGCTGTTCCCGTTCCGTCCGGATGCTTTCCACAAGCCCTTTACCGACGGCAAGCGGATGCTGCCTTCTGGTCTGGCTGTATCGCTGAATCAGTACGGGTTCCTGGGCTTCGAAAAACAGGATCTGAAAGGGGAACCCCTCCTGCCGGAGACGATCGAACACTTCCGAATACGCCCCCAGAAACCCCTTTTCCCGAACGTCCATGACGCAGGTCAGCCCTGCCGATTCCCCTCCCCCGATCACCTCCTTCGTGGTGAGCAGCAGCGGAAGCAATTTGACCGGGAGGTTGTCGACACAGTAATACCCCGCATCCTCAAAAGCCGCCAAGGCTGTACTTTTCCCCGATCCGGAAAGGCCGGTCAGGATGAAGAGCACCGGCTTTCGATCGACACGTGGAGGGCTTTGGGCAGGGTTCGTCACGGATTCGGTTCTTCCTCCGCCCGCAGGATATCGATCACCTGCCCGGCGTCCTGTGCCTGAAGCAGGCGGTTTTTCACGAGCTCGTTCTTCATCATTCTGGCAAGTTGAGACAAGAGCTTGATGTGGATACCGGGTGCATTTTCCGGCGTAATCAGCAGAAAAAACAAATGGACCGGAAGTCCATCGATCGAATCGAAATCGACGCCGTTTCGGCTGATACCGAAGCCCAACATCGGCTCCTGCAGCGCCTTGAGTTTTCCGTGCGGGATGGCAATCCCTTTGCCGATGCCGGTCGAACCCAATCTTTCCCGCTCGAGAATGACCCGGATCATCTCTTCGAGCCGCACGTTCCCCGTTTTGGCTGCGGGTTCCGCCAGCTCCTGGATGACACTCACCTTCTCTTTCGCAGCCAAATTCATCAAGATGGTTTCCGTCCGGATCACGTCACTCAGTTTCATCGCAGGACCTTTCAAGCTGCAGGCACGTCAGTTGTTCGGCTGGATCAGCCCGAAATTGCCGTCCTTGCGTTTGTAGAGCACATTGACCCGGTCGGTGCGTGCGTTGGTGAACACGAAAAAAGGCTCGTCATTCAAATCCATCTGCATCAGCGCCTCATCGACATCCATCGGCTTGTATTCGATCGGCTCCACAATCACCTGACCGCCCTCCGGGCGCTCATCCGCCGCTGAAAAGAGTTCCGAAGCTTCGGCGCGGGAACGCCCCTTCGCCCCGCTGCGGCGGTCCTTGACCTTTTCCTTGTTCTTCTTGATCTGCTTTTCGATCTTGTCGAGCACCATGTCAATGGCGGAATACATGTCCTCGGTTTCTTCTTTTCCGTAAATGTTCAGCCGATCTCCCACGATGCTTATTTCGGCGATGTGCCGGAATTTCTCGACGGAAAGGACCACGTTGGCCTCTGCCGGATTTTCCAGATATTTGTCGAAGCGGTTCAGTTTGTTGCTGACATAAGCCGTTAAATGTTCCGATGACTCGATGTTCTTGAATGTCACGGATGTCTGCATAGCGGCGATATCTCCTTATGGATGGATATGGATGGAAAATGCAGGTTTCCTGAAAAATGACGGGGGAACCCGCATCGGTGCGGCTGCCGTCAGATCCGCTTTCGGTGGGTCGATGGCAGAATTTTCAGCATGTCCCGATATTTGCCCACCGTCCGACGGGCAAGGTTGATGTTGTGCGCCTTGAGCAGCTCGGCGATCTTTTCGTCACTGTAGGGTTTTTTGGGATCTTCGGAATCGACGATTTCCCGGATTTTCTGGGCGACGACCGCCGAAGCCACACCGTCGCCGTCCAGCCCCTGGATGGCGTTGTTGAAAAAGAACTTCAGCTCGAAGATGCCGTGCGGCGTATGGACGTATTTGTTGGTGGTGACCCGGGAAACGGTGGATTCGTGCATCCCGATGTCTTCGGCCACATCCCGAAGAATCATGGGTTTGATATAGCCGACCCCTTTTTCGAAGAATTCCCGCTGCAGCTTCAGAATGCTTTCCATCACCCGGTAAATGGTTTTCTGCCGCTGATGAATGCTGCGAATCAGCCAGGTGGCATTGCGCATCTTTTCCTGTATGTACTGCCGGGTCCCTTCCGGCGCGGTGCTCCACCGGTCCGATGCATCCCGGAAAAGACCGCTGATGCGAAGCCGCGGCAAGCCGTCGTCGTTGAGCAGGATGACGAATTCGTCGTCCACCTTGTACACATAAATGTCCGGCGTGATATAGTGGGGCTGCTCGGTGCTGTAGCTTCTTCCCGGTTTGGGCTCGAGGCCGCGGATGATCTCAACGGCTGCGGATACGTCCTGCAGCGGGATGCCGAGGGCCGAAGCAATGGCATGGTAGCGTTTGACTTCGACATGGTTGAGGTGGTGGGCGACGATTTCGGCCACGATGGAATCGCTCAAGCCCAACCGCTCGAGCTGAATGAGCAGGCATTCCTTCAAATCCCGCGCACAGACACCGGGAGGATCGAAACCCTGGACAACGCGAAGCACCTGTTGCACGCACGCTTCCGGTTTCTCGCATTGCCGGGCAAGTTCCTCGAGTTCGACCTCGAGATAGCCGTCGGCATTCACGTTGCCGATGATGCACTCGCCGATGACCATTTCTTCTTCGCCGAGGGACGAGAGGCGAAGCTGCCACAGCAGGTAATCGGTCAGGCTTTCCCGCAACGGAACGAAGGCCTCGTAATTGGGCGCTTCCTTTTGTTCGAATTCGAGCCGGTATTTTCCTTCGGCCGTATATTCATTGATGTAGCTGCTCCAGTCGATATCCTCGGCAGGCTGCTGGGTGGCGCCGATTTCGGCTCCTTCCTCCGAAAAGGTCTCGTCTGTGTTCCCATCTGCAACCAGGGGCTCGGATGCGACGACTTCCTGGGTTTCTTCGACACCGATTTCCGCAACCTCTTCCAGAGCCGGATTCTCCATCAACTCCTGCTGGATTTTTGCGGCAAGCTCCAACCGGGACAACTGCAGCAGCTTGATAGCCATCTGCAGCTGCGGCGTCAGAACGAGCCGTTGTTCCAGTTTGAGATGTTGACGAAGTTCGAGAGGCATAGGCGTGAAGCGTTTCTGGTTTCTGGTTTCTGATTTTAGTCGGTGGTTGTCAGGAGTCAGAAGTCAGAAGTCAGGAGAAAAGCGGATCGCTTCTGATAGGATGTTTTCTCCTGGATGAATGCGACGTCCTTACAACTCACTCATCACTCCATCTACAACGTGAAATCCTCACCCAAATAGATTTTCCGACATACGGGGCTGGCTGCGATCGTTTCCGGGAGGCCGTGTTCGATGACCCTTCCTTCACACAGAATGTAGGCCTCGTCACAAACCCCGAGGGTTTCGCGCACATTGTGATCCGAAATCAGAATACCGATCCCTTTGCGGCGCAACTGACCGATGATGTTCTTGATATCGATCACTGCCAGCGGATCGATCCCGGCAAAGGGCTCATCCAACAGAATGAACGCCGGTTGGGTGCTCAGCGCCCGGGCGATCTCGAGCCGCCTGCGCTCCCCCCCCGAAAGGGAGGATGCCTTCTGGTTTTCGAGGCTTCGAATGCCGAGTTCATCCAGCAGCCGGTCTGCACGCTCCTGCATCTCCCGGTCGGAAAGCCCGAGATATTCCAGAACGATGAGCAGGTTTTCCCGAACCGTGAGCTTCCGAAACACAGAGGTTTCTTGGGGCAGGTACCCGATGCCCTTTCTGGCCCGCTGGTACATGGGAAGCCGTGTCAGCTCCTCACCGTCCAGCAACACGCTTCCGCTGTCCGGGTGGATCATGCCGACGGCCATATAGAAGGTCGTCGTCTTCCCGGCCCCGTTCGGGCCGAGCAGCCCGACCACCCGGTTTCCGGCAATCTTCATGCAAACATTGTCGACGACCCTGCGCCCCCCGTACGCCTTCACCAAATCGACGAGGGTCAAAAGAGGGCTCACGGATTCGCGCCTTTTTCACTCGGATAGAACACGGCCTCGACCCGCTTTTCCTTGCTCCGTTCCACGGTCACCTTGTCCTGGAACCGGTACAGGGTGATCTTGTCGCCCGATACATAATTGGAGCCGCTGGTCACCCTCGAATTGGGGCCTGTCAGGATGATCATGCCCGTATCGGTGATGTATTCGGCCTGCTCGGTGACGGCCACCTTGTTGTCGAACCGGATGGTGACGTTTCCGGTGGCAACGATCCGCTTGACCGCATCCTGGCTGGTGATCTTCTTTTCCTTTCCTGTGCCGGCAACTTGGTAATAGATCCGCAGCTTATCGGAGGTGATGAGTGTGGTTCCCTGGGTGGCGCTCACATTTCCGATGAATTCTGCATAGTTGGCATTGTTGTCCGTCACGAGGCTGTCGGAGGTGATGTGGATGCGCTCGCTTTCCTTGTCGGCGCCGGCTCCGGCAAGCGGTTTGTCGTCTGCATGAACGCCAAGGGCTGCAACGACCATGCACACGAAGGCACACATCAGGACCCGGATCATCTTCCCAACCCCTACCATTGGAAGCCTACATGCGAATGTGTTCATGAAAAATCACCTCAACGTTTCCCTCGAAAGCCGAGCGGTTTTGATTCAGATCGAAGGTCATGGTATCCGCTGTAAGCACGGATGTTTCGGCGGTGAGCACGACCTGGGTCGGGCAGGTAATCAGCCGGGTTTCATGGACATACATCAGTTTCTGGGTTTCGAGCTTGTAGCTCTGATAGGTCACGACGACATTGTCGAAGACCTCGATGTCGCTCGAATCGGTTCTCAGGTTTCCATGATCGGCCTTCAGCGTCACCTGATCCCCGTTCGACAAGTAATAGACAACCGACACCCCTTCTAACATCAACTTCCGCGCTTCGTCAACCACTTGCGCCGACTCGGCATCCAGCACCCATTCCCGCACCCCGTTTCGGGTCGATACCTGGTGCACCTTTCCGATCGACATGCTGGCCTGCTGCTGAATGGTGGACACAAGGCGCTGGGGATCGGTTCTGAGCCATCGGTAGCCGATGAACAAGGCGATCAGCAACCCGATGGTGATGACGATCACGAGGGCAAGCGCACTGCGAATCCGTTCAGACCGGTTCTGAGGCAGGCGGAGCTCCCGGGGAAACCTCGGCAGCGAAACCTTCATCCCGTAAACCGTTTCAGAATGTCCGCCCACTTGCCCTGCACCGTCAACAGGTATTCGGCGATCTCTCGAACGGCGCCGCGGCCGCCCCTTGCAGCACAAACCACATGGCTGGCATCCACCACCGCAGGATGAGCGTCCGCTACCGCAACGGCAAGCCCCACCCGTTTCATGATGGCGATATCCAACAAGTCGTCTCCCGCAAAGGCGATTTCGTCCTCCTCGACACCGGCCTGCCTGCAGACATTCTCCAGGATGACGGTCTTGTCTTTCAATCCTTGGAAGATATGGGTGATGCCGAGATTCCGGCAGCGATGGATCAGCGCATCCGAGGTTCTTCCCGTTGCAATGCCCACATCGATGTCCCCGAGCTTCAGCAGTCGAATGCCCAGCCCGTCCTTTACGTTGAAGACTTTCGTTTCGACGCCTTCGTCGTTGTAAATGATCGTACCGTCGGTCAGCACCCCATCGACATCCAGCAGCAAGAGACGGATCCGCCTGGCTCGCTCGTTTGCAGAATATTCATCCCGAAAGATCATGGGCATGCTTCCTTTCCATCCGACTGCGGATGCAGCAGATCGTAGATGGCTTTCAGTCGGCTTAGAAGAACCGGAACATCGGAGAGCGGCAGGGAATTCGGACCATCGCACAGGGCCTTGTCCGGGTCGGGGTGAACTTCCATGAAAACCCCGTCTGCGCCTGCTGCTACGGCGGCTTGGGCCAGATGAGGCGCCAGCGCCCGATCCCCTCCCGAGCTGGCCCCTTGGCCGCCCGGGGTTTGAACACTGTGGGTGGCATCTAAGACAACCGGACATCCGAACCGCTTCATCCATTGGATGGATCGGAAATCCACCACCAGGTTGTTGTAGCCGAACAGGGTTCCCCGCTCCGTCAACAGGATGCGATGGTTTCCCGTCTGCTGAATTTTTTCGACCACATGCTGCATGTCCCAGGGGGCGAGGAACTGACCTTTTTTGACATTGACGGGTTTTCCGCTTCTGCCGGCCGCTTGCAGCAGATCCGTCTGGCGGCACAAAAAGGCCGGAATCTGCAGGACATCCAGGACTTCTGCGGCAGGAGCCACTTCCGAAACGGAATGCACATCCGAAATCACCGGAACGCCGATGTCCCTGCGAATCCCATCCAGAATCGCAAGACCCTTTTCAAGGCCCGGCCCCCGATAGGAAAAGCCGGAGGTTCGGTTGGCCTTGTCGTAGGAAGCCTTGAAGATATAGCGCACCCCCAGCCTGGCCGTACATTCCTTCATGAAAGAGGCGATCGCACGGGTGGTTTCGACATCTTCGATCACGCAAGGGCCGGCGATCACGAAAAATCCGCCTGCCCACTGCGACGACGTCCAGCTGTTTTCCCGAAAGGCATGCATGTTCATTTCCAAATGCTCATGGGGATGGGTTTCCGCCGACCCCGGGGATGAAAATCCGGCATGGATAAGGGCGACCGGCAGGTCGCCCCTACAGGTTACCCGTCACGCATTTTCACGATAAATGCTCATGGCAACGGGCTTTCGCCGGCCCCGGGAATGAAAATCGGCCAAATTTCACTGCCCACTGCCCACTGCCC
>Ga0101944_10007463_pt1 | contig 10920 bp, 10 predicted proteins | sample DewCreD2012metaG_FD_75245 | JGI IMG/M metagenome (GOLD analysis project Ga0101944, IMG submission 75245) | Hot spring sediment bacterial and archeal communities from British Columbia, Canada, to study Microbial Dark Matter (Phase II) - Dewar... ...
GCGGAACTGCCACGTCTCCGCCGCGGCTCAAATCGGGGGCGTGCTGGAGCCCGTGGGCGCGCTGCCGGTGATCATCGAAGACGAAGTGCTTGTGGGCGGCAACTGCGGCGTCTATGAGGGCACGGTGGTCGGCAAGCGCGCGGTTCTCGGCACGGGAACCATTCTCAACCGCTCGACTCCCATCTTCGACCTCGTAAAGGGCGTGGTGCACTCGGCGGCGGACGATCAACCGCTGGTAGTGCCGCCGGAAGCCGTCGTGGTGGCGGGATCGCGGCAGGTGCAGAAGGGACTGGGGAAGGAGTGGGGCATCTCGCTTTATACCCCCGTCATCGTAAAGTACCGCGACGCGCGAACCGACGCCAAGGCGCAGTTGGAAGACTTACTTCGCGGTTGATCCGGCGGCTTCCCGCAGGACGTCGAGCGTGGCTCGCGCGGCATCCTGCCAGCGAAAACGGGAGGCTTGTTGGGGACCGGCTCGCGCGAGCCGCTCTCTCAAGTGCTCGTCCTGAGTGACGCGCACAAGCGCTTGCAGGATCGCATCTTCGTCCAGAGGGTCAAAGTGAAGCGCGGCGCTTCCGCTGATGGTTCGCAGCGGCTCAATCGCCGAGCAGGCAGTGGGAATGCCCGCCGCCAAAGCCTCGATCACGGGCATGCCGAAACCTTCGAAGCTCGAGGGATAGACGAACGCCCACGCTCCTTCGAACAGGCGGTACAGTTCGCCGCGGTCCACCCACCCGGTGATTCGCACGGCGTCCCCCAAGCCTAGTTCGCCCGCAGCGCGCTCTACCTCGGCGGTGTGAAAGCCCTTCATGCCGGCGAGAACCAGGCGAAATCCGGGATGCGCGCTGTGGAACCGCCGGAACGCGGCGAGCAACCGGGTGATGTTCTTGTGGGCGTGCAACGTGGAGACGCAAAGAATGTAACGATCGCATTCGCGCTGCGCCCTCGCCTGGCCGATTTCGAACATCCGCGGATCGGCGCCGTGAGCCACCACCCGAACCTTACCGGCCTTCAAGCGGTAGTAGTGCAAGAGGTCCTGCCGCGTAGCCTCCGACACGGCGATCAGCAAGTCGGAACGGACGGCGGCGAGGTACAGGAAGAGCCGCCAAAACGGCAGATCGAACCAACGGAAATACTCCGGGTGGCGCTTGTGCTGCAAATCGTGGAAAACGGTCACTTGCTTGCACGGCGCCACCACCGGGCAAGTGAAGCCGGGATTGAAAAGCACGTCGATCCGGCGCCGGAAAGCGGAGCAGGGCAGCGCCGATTGTTCCCACAAGATGCGCGCCGGGCGGAACCGGGCTCGAACCGGGGTGGGCGCCCATTGGAAGTTCGGCGCGGCGGGGGTCAGGTCCTCTCCGGTTTCCCGGTTGGTGAAAACAACATAGGTATTCTCACAGTCGATTTCGGCAAGGGCGCTTAAGAGGCTCCGCAGGTAGATTTCCGTGCCGCCCACGCCTCCGGGCAACAGGTAGAGCGCATTCACTCCGATTCGCACCGCCACACTCTCCGATTCATCGCGCGGGCGCCGCCAGCCGCTGTTCAGCTTGCGCCAGCGCTTGTTGGGCGGCTTCGAGCCCGGGCTCCAGTTCGAGAGCCTTCCGGTAATCGGCGATAGCCGCCTGGATGTCGCCGCCGATGACGCGCAGGTTGCCCCTATAGACGTACGCCATGGCGAAGTTGGAATCCAGGCGCAGCGCGGCTTCGATTTCAGCCCACGCTTCGGGATACCGTCCCCGCTTGGCCTGAATCATGCCCAAGAGCGAGTGAACGTGGGCGCTGCGTTCGAGCGCCAGCGCTTGCTTCAGCCGATCGAGGGCGGCGTCGTACCGCTGCGCGCAGTCCCATGCCAGAGCCCAGTTGATGAGCAGGTGCTTGTCCGGCGGGGCAAGCTTCGCCGCTTTCTCGTATTCCGCGGCGGCGCGCTCGCACTGTCCCGCTTCGAAATACGCGAAAGCCAACTGATGGCGCGGGCGTACTTTCCGAGGCGCCTTGGTCACGGAGTCCGTCCACAGAGTGATGGGATCGGTCCACACCTGGTTGCGGTTCATGGTCAGGACAGCCAGGACGATCGCCACGGCGCTCAATACGCCGGTCAACTGCCAGCGGCTGAGCGGCGCGCGCCGCACGGCCTCGCATACCACCAGAAGCAGACCCACCATCGGCAGGTAGACGCGGCGCTCCACCAGAGTATCCAAGAGTGGCACTACGGAAGAAGTCGGAGCGATGAGCAGCAGAAAAAGAAACACCCCGAACGACGCGAGCGGAAGCCGCTCGCGCCAGATCCACGCCAGCGCTGCCAGCGCCACGAGCGCGAGGAAACCGATCCAAGCCCCGTGTTCGAACGGCGAACGGGAGACGGCAAAATCATGGTCGATGTTCTGGCCATACGGCAGGAAGAACATCCGTATGTAAACCCAGATGGCGCGGCACTGCGTCCAGAAGTACTGATACCACGTAATCTCCTTGAGATGGAAGCCTGCGCTTGCCGAACTCACCAGAACTTTCCACACAAACGACAGTCCAAACAGCCCGCCGATGGCCAGCAGCCCGAACAGACGCCACTGGCGAGTGAAGCTCTGAAAGACGGAGCGCCGCATCCAGAACATGTCCGCCAGCAGAATGGCGGCGGGCATCACCGCCGTGTGCTCTTTGCTCAGCGCGGCGGCGCCGAACAGCCCAAGGATCAGGAAAGTTCTGCCCCATCCTATTTCGCCGCCTTCGTGGAGAAGGAACGCCGCCAGCGCAGCGTACGCCAGCAACACGCTCAAGCTCTCCGAGCGGCTGGCGACATACGCCACGGATTCGGTTTGCAGGGGATGCAGGAGGAACACGGCGCCCGCGAACGCCGCCAGCGTTTCGCGCTTCCAGCCCGCCTCGCCGGCTCGCCCGAGCAGATTGCGCACAATCAGCCACGCCATCGCCGCCGCCGCGACGTGAAACAGCACATTCCACACATGGTAGGCGTAAGGGTTCTGCCCGGATGTTTGGAAATTGAGCCAGTAAGTCGCCATCAATAGCGGGCGCATGCCCCTGACCCAAGTGCGGAAGCCTTCATCGGCGAAGTCAGGAATCGTGAAAGGCAGATACAAATCGTCGAACAGAAAAGGCGCCCGCAGCGTGGAGCCGTAAACCTGAAAAGCCGCGAATGCAGCCAGAAACATCCCGAGCAGATACGCCCACCAGTAGGACGGTTGGGAGGACGGCTGCGTTTTGGCCGCCGGCGCCGCGCTAGCGGTTTTGCGTGGAAGCTTGCTCTTCATGCCAGGTACGTAAATGGAACTCGAGGATGGCGACTTTTTGCGTCAGCGCGATGTTGGCGTCCTTCAAGTCGGAAATCACTCGGGAGAAGCGGTACAGAACGATCAGAAAGACGACGAACGCCAGGAAAACCAGCGTCAGAGGTCCGTCTTCCAGACCCGTCCACGAGGCGGCGGCGCTCAGCGCGCCGGGCGCCGTGGATAAGATGAACAGCGCCACTGCGGCCGCCAGCCAGCTTACCGAATGCTCCACCCGGATGTGCGCACGGCGCAGCGAGTGCATCACGCTGATGAACAGCACCACGCTGAGAATCGAAACGATGTTCAGGAATCCTTGCATACTCAACGCCTCCAAAGACGGCGCTCGAATTTCAAAATGTTGACCAGCACGCCCAGCAGCACATGGATGATGTAGTAAACGGAGCGCACCGGAGTGATGGTGCTCCTGCCCGCCTGCCGGGGGCGCATCACGCACGGCACTTCCTGGAAGCGGAACGCGCGGCGCTGCAACACCACCAACGCTTCAATCTCTGGATACTCCAACGGAAAACTGCGGCTGAAGACTTCGAGCGCTTGCCGGTTCACGCCGACGTAACCCGAAGTCGGATCGTATACCCGCGCGCCGAGGATGGGGCGCAGGATGAGCCGGAAAAACCGGATTCCGATACCGCGGACGACGCTCGTGGCTTTGCCGTCCTGCTTCACGTAGCGCGAACCGATCACCATCTGACAACCGGACTCGCGCAGAGTCTTCAGAATATCGGGGATGAAGCGCGGATCGTGCTGCCCGTCGCCGTCCAAACGGATCACATACTGGTAGCCCAGCTCGAACGCCAGCTTGTAGCCCGCCTGCACGCAGCCGCCGAGCCCGAGGTGGTAGGGCACGCTCAACACGTGGGCGCCCGCCTCGCGCGCCACCGCGGCCGTGGCGTCAACCGAACAGTCGTCGATCACCAGCACTGGAACGCCGGGAACCACTGCCCGTATCTCACGCACGACGCCGCCCACCGCGCCCGCTTCGTTATAGGCGGGCACGATGATCAGTACGTCGTCCCGTGCCGGGTACCGGATCATAGCGCCGCCACCTGCCTCGCTGAGATCGCGTGGCGGCGCGCCAGCCGCACGAATTCGTCCGCGGAGATGCGCGCCCGCCGCCGGATTTCCGCCCTCGCGGCCAGCAGGCGCGGCAGGCGGCGCAATGCCGCCAGATGCGCCCGCGCCACGTGCAGCGCGAGCGCCGCGCCGGAGCCCCCGCCGCGGCGGTACGCCCCCGCCGTTCCCTGCCGCCCGAGCAGATAGAGGACGTGCCAGAAATAGCGCGCCGAACAGACGAACGGCGCGCGCCAGAGCATCGCCAGCGGCAGGTTCTTCACCGCCACTGAGATGCGGTTGCGCTCCACCAGGTAGGCTTTCAACGCCGACGCGCGTCCCGCCGAATGCGAGTACCGGTGCTCCACCTCGGCTTCGGGCACGAACAGGCACTTCCAACCCGCCCAGCGGGCACGGAGTCCCAAATCCGTGTCTTCGCAATAAAGAAAGAAGCTCTCATCGAAGCAGCCGGTCTCGTCGAGCATGCTGCGGCGGTAGAGCGCCGCGCAGGCGCTGGGAAAAAAAACCTCTTCGAGCGCCCGGAACTCGCCCGGCGGCGCAAGATGCCCGCGTTGCTTGCTGCTGCCGTCGCCGCACAGCAGCATCCCTGCCGAGTCCAGCCGGTCCTCTCCGCTCAACGTGATGCGGGAAGCGCACATTCCCACGCCCGGATCCTTCTCCATCGCTTCGACGAGCGCGCCAAGCCACCGCGGCGAAGGCACGGCGTCATCGTTTAGTGTGGCGATAAACGCGGCGTTGCTCCCGCGGACGGCGTCATTCACCGCCGCGCCGAATCCCACGTTCCGGTCTTCTGGAATGACGCGCAGCCAGGGCGCCGCAACACCCGCGCGCCGCACCCTGTCTTCGCCGCTGTTGTCAACCAAAACGCACTCGAAATCGCGGAACTGCTGCGCCTCAAGACCCGCCAGACACTCCCGGTAGATCGAATCGGCGGCCAGCGTCGGCACCACGACCGTTACATAAGGCGCACTCAATCCATTATTGTATTGGACTAGAATCACTGAGAGATATGCGGTTCCTACACTATTGCGCGGCCGCTTTGGCGTGCGCGCCCGTTTTGGCGGCTGAAACCGCCCCCGCCAAGGTTAAGGCGCTCATTTTTTCGGGCACGAACAATCACAACTGGCGGCAGACGACGCCGCACCTGCGCCAGCTCCTCGAAGCCACGCAGCGCTTCGAGGTGCGGGTGAACGAATGGCCGCACGGCGCCAACCAGAGGACGTTGGAGCCGTTCGACGTGGTGGTGTTGGACTACTGCGGTCCGCGCTGGGGCGAACCCACCGAGTCCGCCTTGCAAGGGTGGCTTGCTTCGGGCAAGGGGCTGGTGGTGTTTCACGCCGCCAGCTATCCGTTTGGCGACGCGCCCATCCTCGGCGACAGCCTGCTCAAGACCGGCAAGGCGGAGCCGCCGTGGATGGAATACCGCAAGATGGTGGGCGCGTATTGGGTGCGCACCGGGGAGAAGGAACAGCAAACCGGGCACGGCGACCGGCACTCGTTTCGCGTGAAATTCACGGACCGGAACCATCCCATCGCGCAAGGTCTCGAGGAGAGCTTTTGGGCCACCGATGAGCTGTATCACAACTTCCGCCTTTTGCCTGGTGTGCACGTCCTTGCGACCGCATATGATGACCCGAAGTACAGAGGAACCGGCAAAGAGGAGCCGATACTGTGGACCGTCGCATACGGCAAGGGGCGGGTATTCCACACCGCGCTGGGCCACAACTTGGTCGCCGTTCAGGAGCCCGGCTTCGGCGTCACGTTTGTGCGCGGCGCCGAGTGGGCGGCCACCGGGCGCGTGACCATACCGCACGACCCGGCGCCGCCCGCACAGCCGCGCCTGCTGGTGGTGACCGGGGGGCACTCCTACGACACGACCTTTTACAGCCTTTTCGAAGGCATGCCCTGGGACCACGCCACGAGCAACGAGCAGGCTTTCCGCAACGATATCCGGGGCAAGTACGGCGCCGTACTGATGTATGACCTATCGCGGACCATCTCCGAGCGCGCGCGAACGAACCTGCGCGAGTTTGTCGAAAGCGGCAAGGGCGTCGTCGTTTTGCACCACGCCATCGCCAACTACAACGACTGGGAGTGGTGGTGGCGTGACGTGGTGGGCGGACGCTATTTGCTGAAACCCGACGGGGCGCAGCCCGCTTCGACCTACAAACACGACGTGGAGATGTTCGTGCGCGCCGCATCCCGGCATCCGGTCCTAGGCGATGCGCTGCCGGTGAGGATCGTCGACGAGTTTTACGGGAAAGTGTGGGTGAGTGACAAGGTCCAAGTTCTCGCCACGGCGCAGAGCGCTGAAGGGAACGGACCGGTGGTGTGGATCAGCCCGTATCCGAATTCGCGGGTGGTGGCGATCCTGCTCGGGCACGACCGCCACTCACATGAGAACGCCGGGTTCCGGCAGCTTGTGCGCAACGCAGTGGCGTGGAGCGCCGGCCGCAGGTGACCGCGCGGGGTACTATGATAACTTGGAAGGTCGGGTTCCCACCCGCCTTGAGGTCAATCAACTCTCATGCCAACACAACAGCCGTCCTCTCAACAGACTCCGATAATCGCCGAAGGCATGACGCTTGGCGTCATCGGCGCCGGCGTGATGGGGCAGACGCTCATCCGCGGCATCTTGTCCAGCGGGTTGATCCCGCGCGGCCGCATCTGGGCGGGCGAAAAGAATGGCGCGGCTTGCGAAGCCGCGGCGCAGTTGCTGGACATTCCGGTGGAAACGGACTACCAGGGCCGGGTGCCCACGGCGGACTTGATTCTGCTATGCGTCAAGCCGGGCGACGCTCCGGCGGTTCTGGCAACTCTGCGCAACGCAGGACTGCGGCGTGAGACGCTGCTCATCTCCATCCTCGCCGGCGTGGCGACGGACCGCCTGGAAGCCATGCTGGGGACCGAAAACCCCATCGTGCGCGCCATGCCGAACACGCCCTGCATCGTGGGCGAGGGGATGACGGCGATTTGCCGGGGACGAAACGCCTCCAAAGCGGATCTGGACCGCGCGCGGCGCATTTTCGAAGCGGTGGGCAAGTGCGTGGCGATTGACGAGATTCACTTCAACGCCATCACGGCGTTGAGCGGCAGCGGGCCAGGGTACCAGTTCCTCATCATGGAGGCTCTGGCGGACGCCGGCGTGAGGGTGGGCTTGCCGCGCCAACTGGCTCTGACGTTGGTGGCCCAGACGGCTCTGGGCGCGGCGAAGATGGTGCTCGCCACCGGCCGCCATCCGGCTGCTCTCCGCGACGACGTCACCACGCCCGCCGGATGCACGATCGGAGGGTTGCTCATGCTGGAGGACGGGCGCATCCGTTCGGTGCTCGCCCGGGCGGTGGAAGAGGCCACGAAGATCGCCGCTCATCTCGGCGCTGCGCCGGCGAAAATCTCGGAGACCGGACCCGGTCAACGCTCCGGCCACTGAGGTGCTCGCCCGATGCAGGATTCGGAAAACCAAAGCCGGGCCGAACGGTACATCGAAATCGAAGACCGCTGGGGCGCCCGCAACTACCGGCCTCTCGACGTGGTCATCGAGCGCGCCTCCGGGGCGTGGGTTGAAGATGTCGACGGCAAACGTTACCTGGACTGCCTGAGCGCCTACTCGGCGCTGAATCAAGGGCATTGCCATCCGCGCATCCTTCAGGCGCTCAAGGAACAGGCGGAGCGGGTCGCGCTCACCTCGCGCGCGTTCCGCAACGATCAGCTTCCCCTCTTTGCCGCCGAACTCGCCGCGCTGTGCGGCATGGAGATGGTGTTGCCGATGAACACCGGCGCCGAGGCGGTGGAGACAGCCATTAAGGCGGCGCGCCGCTGGGGTTACGCCCACAAGCGCATTCCTCTCGACCAGGCGGAAATTATCGTCTGCGAAAACAATTTCCATGGGCGCACGACAACCATCGTGGGTTTCTCCTCCGAGCCTTCCTATCGCGATGGCTTCGGTCCATTCACGCCGGGTTTCGTCACCATCCCCTTCGGCGACGCCGAAGCTCTCGAAGCGGCTATCACGCCCAACACGTGCGCCTTCCTGTTTGAGCCGATTCAATGCGAAGCGGGCATCATCATCCCGCCGGACGGCTATCTGCGCCAGGCGGCGGAGATCTGCCGCCGCGAAAACGTGCTCCTGATGGCTGACGAAATTCAAACCGGGCTTGGCAGGACCGGGCGAATGTTCGCCTGCGAGCACGAAGACGTGCAGCCGGACGTGTACATCCTCGGGAAAGCGCTTTCGGGCGGCTTCTATCCGGTTTCAGCCGTGGTTTCAAGCCGGGAGATCCTGGGCGTGTTTCGTCCGGGCAGCCACGGAAGCACCTATGGCGGCAACCCGCTGGCCTGCGCCGTGGCGCGGGCGGCGCTGAAAGTGATTCAGGAGGAAAACCTGGCCGAGCGCTCCGCCGAATTGGGCGCCTGGCTGTTGTACGAGCTTCGCCGCATCCGCCACCCCCACATTAAGAAAGTCAGGGGACGCGGGCTGCTGGCGGGGATCGAACTGTTGGTTCACGCCCGCGCTTATTGCGAACGCCTCAAGGATCTGGGCGTGTTGTGCAAAGAGACGCACGATTTCGTCATCCGCCTGGCGCCGCCGCTCGTCATTTCCGAACAGGACCTGGAATGGGCGGTCCGCCAACTCCGGATCGCTTTTGGCGGCTAAGGTTTGCGTTCACTCCTCGAACTTGATGAATGGACGCATGGAGTCCGCCGTGGGCATGCGGGCTTCCAGGAAGTCGATGCCCGGCACGGTGATCTGCAAAGCGCTCTTGTCGTCGCTACAGATGAGACCGCACTGCTTGAGATACCAAACCGTAAACGTGATTTCGTCTTCGGACAGGTTCAAGAGATCGGTTAACTGGCGGATGGACAAGCTCGGGGTCATCGGCTTTTGCCGGCGCCGGTCGTAAAGCACGCACAGCACCGCTTGCCGCCGCAGCATCTCGCCTTCCAGAGACGAAAAGAACGGCCCGCCGCTGAAGCGCGGGCGGCTGTCCTTTTCCGGTCCGGCTCTCAAGCTGTCGAAGGCTCTCCGGGCTTCCGGGTCCGACAATACTTCGAACGCCAACGTCACCGCTTCATACTTTTGCGGGTCGCCGGTGTCCCAATTGCGAGGGTGATACTTTTCCGCCAACGCGGTGTAAGCCCGGTGGATGGCGTCGAGATCCGAGTCCGGCTCCACCTCCAACACCGCATAGTGGTCCTGGAACTTCCCTGCCAAAGGCGCACTCATGCCGTTGTCTTCTGTTGTCTCATCGGCGGAACGCCGCCTGTCCTCCAGAGCATTTCAGAAACTGTACCGCCAAGCGATGGAAAAGTGGGAGTTGCGGTGGTATTGCCCCAGAAAATCAGGGGCTTGGCCTCCAATCCACGTGAAGCCCGCGGTAGCCCGCCAATGCTGGCCGAAAGCCTGGCTGTATTCGGCTCGCACCCACGCGCCGTCTCCGTTGCGGCGGGCGGCGAACTCGATGAGGACAGACCGGTTCACGTCGATCGTGTAGCTCGCCCTTCCCAGGAAGGCTGTGGCCAGTCCCCGCTCCGGCGCGAACTGCAAGGCGCTGCGCCGGCGCGTGACGCGCTCGCCGGCGTAGCCGCCCCCAAACTGCCATTCACCCGCGACGCGCTCCAATTGCAGGACTCCCTGGATGAACGCGTCCGTGTCGCGTCCAGGCGCGGAGAAATACGCCGATTCCCCTTTCACGGTGAACCAGCGCAAAGGCAACGCTCCGTCTGCGCCATATAGCCGCAGGCGGGGAAAGCGCCTCTCGAACTCCAGCGACGGGGGCAGGGGAATGAACCGGACGTCGAACTGCGGCAAGTGTTGGCGCCCCTCGAACAGAGACGCCGAAAACTCGCCGCCGCGCCAGATATGGTTCCACCGCGCTCCGAACTGCGAGCCGCCGGGGTAGCGCGCTCCCGCGTCTCTGAGCGGCAGCGTCCGGATTTCGGCGGGCAGCACCGTCCACCTTTGGTTGAACAACGGCGTACGGCTGGGAGTGAAGCGGGGCTGCCAAATGAGGTCGAATGTATCTCGAGGGAACTCCACGGTGGCGCGCGCCGCGGGGACCGCCAAAAAGTCGTTGGTCACCACGCTCAGGAAATCTCGCGGGGCGAAGCGGTCCGTTGGATTGAGGATGTCGGTCTTGCCCCAGCGTATGAACTGTTTTCCGAGTTCCAAGGTGAGCGGACCGCGGTTCATGACCGCACTCAGACGGCGGACGGACACGGCTGGGCGCCGCAGTCCGCGGTCCTGCCAGTCCAGCCGGAGGCTCCGTTCCACCTGCCGGTGGGTATCCCAACGCCCGTCCCAAGAGGCGTTCAGGCGCAGCCAGGAGCGCGGGCGGAGCGACGGCTCCCACCTGAGCAGCGTTTCCGCCACCGCGCGCCCGCTATCGTTGTATGCCGTTTGGGGGTAAAGAAACGTCCGCGTGTCAAGAAAACCGCGGTAGGTGAAGACCTGCGCGCCGCACGCCGGGACGAAGGCGGCAATGAGCCAGCATGCCCTCATGACTCGCGCCGCAAAGCCTGCAACGTGAACCGGTCTTCGGCGAGCGGCACG
>Ga0101944_10007465_pt1 | contig 10919 bp, 8 predicted proteins | sample DewCreD2012metaG_FD_75245 | JGI IMG/M metagenome (GOLD analysis project Ga0101944, IMG submission 75245) | Hot spring sediment bacterial and archeal communities from British Columbia, Canada, to study Microbial Dark Matter (Phase II) - Dewar... ...
GATATCGAGCACCTATACCCAAAGCAATGAGCAGGCGGATGGTCTGGAGGGCGGCGCCGATGGTTATATTGCCAGGCCCATCGAAAACCGCGAGCTGCTGGCCCGCGTGCAGGCATACGCCCGGATTCTCTCCCTGACCCGTGAGCTGAAATCCAAAGTCAAGGAACTGGAGGCGGCGAACGCCGCCTCGAGCCGGAGCGCGCTTGCCACTCTCAACCTGCTTGAAGATGCCGTGGCGGCGCGGGATCAGATGAACGCCACGAATCAACAGTTGCAGCAGGAAATCGAAGAGCGCAAGCAGGCGGAAATACGCATGAATCATCTGAATCAGGTGTTGCGCGCGATCCGCGATGTCAATCAATTAATGACCCACGAAACCGACCGCGACGCGCTGCTGCGCCGGTCGTGCGAGATTCTGGTTTCGACGCGGGGCTATCGCAGCGCCTGGGTGGCCTTGCGCAATAGTGAAGGCCGGCTCAGCGCCGTCGCCGAGTCTGGCATCGGCGAGGATTTCAGCGCCGTGCGGGAGCGGCTGGAACAGGGGGAATGGCCTGAGTGCTACCGGCGGGCGCTGGAGCATCCCGACGGCATTGCGCCCGTCCACGACACCGCCATCAATTGCCGGAGATGCGCCCTGTCGCACACCTACCGGGACACGGCGGCCCTGGCCGGAAGACTCCGGCACGCCGGGCACGACTATGGCGTAATGGTGGTCGCCCTGCCCGAAGGTCTGGCGGACGACGCCGACGAGCAGGCGCTGTTCCAGGAACTCAGTGGCGACGTGGCTTACGCCTTATACGCGATGGAAACCATCGAACGCCGTCGCCGGGAAGAAACGCGATTTCGCGCTTACGTCGAAAGCGCGCCCTATGGCATCTTCATTGCCGACGGCTCCGGCCGCTTTCAGGATGTCAATCCCGCCGCCGAACAAATTACGGGCCGCTCCCGGGAAGAGCTGCTGACAATGAGTCTCGCCGATTTGCGGCCCCCCGAAAGCAGGCTTGAGGACCAGGCCTTTCTCCAGCAGCTGATGGACGAGGGCCGCGTCAGCGAAGAAAGGCCGTTTGTCCACAAGAGCGGCCAGCTCCGTCACTGGAACCTCTCGGTTGTGAAACTGAGCGAGGACTGCTTCCTGGGCTATGCTCAGGATATTACGGATCGCAAAAAAGCCGAGGCCGAACGCGACAATCTGCAAGCCCAGTTCCTGCAAGCGCAGAAGATGGAGTCCGTCGGGCGCCTGGCGGGTGGGGTGGCCCACGACTTTAACAACATTCTCCAGGCGATGATGGGCTATAGCCAGATGCTGTTGGACCGATTGCCACGCCAAAGCGAGGATCACGAGTTTGCCGCGACGATCTATGCCGGCGCCGAGAAGGCGGCCACGCTGACCCGTCAATTGCTGGCCTTTGCGCGCAAGCAGACGATCAGCCCCCAAGCGCTGGACTTGAATGCGACCGTCGAATCCATGCTGAAAATGTTGCGCCGCTTGATTGGCGAAAACATCGAGCTGACCTGGCAGCCCGCCGGGGATTTATGGACTATCACGATGGATCCAGGTCAGATTGATCAGATACTGGCCAACCTGTGTGTCAACGCGCGGGACGCCATTACCGACTCGGGCAAAGTAATGATCGAAACGCGCAATGTGACCTTTGACGAATTCTACTGCGCAGATCATGCCGGTTTTGTTCCCGGCGAGTTTGTCATGCTGGCGGTCAGCGACAATGGCTGCGGCATGGACAAGCAAACGCAAGAAAAAATCTTTGAGCCGTTCTTCACCACCAAAGACCTGGGCAAGGGCACGGGGTTGGGACTTGCCACCGTCTATGGCATCGTCAAGCAGAACAACGGGTATATCAACGTTTACAGCGAGCCGGGCGAAGGGACGACGTTTAAGGTTTATCTGCCGCGCCACAACGCGCCGGCCGCGCCCGAGCCGAAGGTCGTCAAGGCGGAGTCCTATCACGGGCATGGGGAAACGGTGATGCTGGTCGAGGACGACGCCCCTGTCCTGCGGCTGGGCGAACGGATCCTTAAAAGCATGGATTACGACGTACATGCCTTCACCTCTCCCGCGGAAGCCTTGCGGTTTGCCAAAAATAAAGACGGGGCGATCCATTTGCTCATCACGGACGTGGTCCTGCCGGGAATGAATGGCCGCGATCTGGCTAACGCGATTCGCGACGTTTGCCCCCAAATCCGCGTTCTGTTTATGTCCGGCTATACGGCCAACGTGATCGCGCACCGCGGCGTCCTTGACAAAGCCGTCAACTTCATCCACAAACCGCTGAGCATCCTCGAATTTCAACGAACGGTCTTTGATCTTCTGGCTGGTTCGCAACCGCCCGCGCAGGAGCAGCCATCATGAAACAGCGTCTGGAGAGTGAACACCAGCATACGATTCTGGTCGTGGACGATGAGAGGTCCATCCTTGATGTGATTGAGAGGATCATGCTTGAAGAAGGATACTCCGTCATCACGGCGAGTAATGGGCGGGAGGCCCTTGATGTTGCCGAGGCGGCCCAAATCTGTCTCGTGCTCTCCGACGTGTGCATGCCGGACATGGATGGCTTCGCACTGTGCCGCCAGCTGAAGCAGAACAAAAGAAACGCGCGCCTGCCATGTGTGCTTGTCACAGGGAAAATAGACAAATCCGATGTCGAAAAGGGCCTCGCCGCCGGGGCCGCGGACTATATCAAAAAGCCTTTCGACCGGGAAGAATTGCGCCTTCGGGTGAGAACCCAGCTGCGCCTCCATCAATCGCTCTGCCAAGCCGAGAGTCTGCAAGTCCGCCTCGGCGTGATCAGCCGCACGGCGAAGGACGGCATCATCCTGATTGATGGGGAGGGCGCGATTTCGCACTGGAACGAAGCCGCCGAAACGATGTTCGGGTATGCGCAAGAGGAAGTCATGGGCCAGAATCTGCATCTGCTCATCGCCCCCGAACGATTTCACGAGGCATACCGAACCGCCTTCCCTGAATTCCAGAAGACTGGCGCGGGCAAAGCGGTCGGCAAGACCCTGGAACTGGTGGGGCGAAAGCGGGACGGCGCGGAGTTTCCCCTGGAACTATCGCTTTCCGCCACGCAATTGGACGGACAATGGATTGCCGTCGGGATTGTGCGCGACATTACGGAGCGCAAAGCAGCCCAGGCTGCGCTGGCGCTGGAAGAACAGAAGTTCCGCGCCATGATGGACAATATCGGGATCGGGGTGACCCTCATCAGTCCCCGGATGGAAATCCTTGAACTGAACCGGCAGATGCGCGAATGGTTTCCCATGATTGATACGCAACAGCATCCGCTCTGCTACCAGGCCTTCAATAATCCTCCGCGCGACGCGGTCTGCAGTTATTGCCCCACGATCAAGACATTAAAGGATGGCCGGGTCCACGAAGATACAACCAGCACTCCGACGCCGCAGGGAATCCGCAACTACCGGATTGTCGCGTCGCCCATTTTGAGCGCCCAGGGTGAAGTGACGGCGGCGATTGAAATGGTCGAGGACATCACGGAGCGCCGTGAAATGGAGTCGCAGCTTTCTCACGCTCGCAAACTGGAAGCCGTGGGCCAATTGGCCGCGGGAATTGCCCACGAGATCAACACTCCGACCCAATTTGTGGGGGACAGCGTCTATTTCCTTAAGGAGGCCTTCGACGACCTGTTGCGCGTGCTGGAAAAGCATCGGGTGGGCATCGAGGCGCTGGCCAAGGCGGGTGGGGCGGACGACTTGATCCAGGAAATCCGGCAGGCCGAAGAAGCGGCCGATTGGGAGTATCTCAAGGAGCAGGTCCCCAAAGCCTTTGAGCGCTGCGCGGACGGCCTGTCGCGCATCTCGAAGATTGTGGGCGCCATGAAGGAGTTTGCGCATCCCGACCAACGGGAGAAGAGCCTGGGCGATATTAATCAGGCGCTTCAGGCGACCCTCACGATCGCCAGAAACGAATACAAATACGTGGCGGACGTCGAAACCGAGCTGGGGGACCTTCCGCCCGTGCCATGTTTTTTGGGCGACCTGAATCAAGTGTTTCTCAACCTGATCGTCAATGCCGCACACGCGATTGCGGATGTCGTGGGCAAGAGCGGCGCCAAGGGGACAATCCGGGTGCGAACGGCTTTAGAGGGCGACAAGGCGCGGATCGAAATCGAGGATACGGGCACGGGCATCCCTGAAGCCATCCGCCATCGGATTTATGAGCCGTTCTTTACCACCAAGGAAGTCGGCAAGGGCAGCGGCCAGGGACTTGCCATCGCCCGCTCGATTGTTGTGGACAAACACGGCGGCGCCATTGACTGCATCAGTGAAGTCGGCCGGGGGACCACATTCCGCATCTATCTCCCCTTGGCGGAGAAAGTGGAGAAGGAAGTTTCACGCCATTCGCAGCCGGCCGGCGCCGGCGCAACACAGACCCTGGAGGACAACCACCGATGAACGCCACACCTGTCCCAAAACAGCCATCCGCCGCAAACGCAAAGGACGGGCGGCCGCGCATCCTCTTTGTGGATGATGACCCTCTGATTCTGAGCAGTCTGCGGAACGCCTTCCGCAAGAAACCCTATGAAATCCTGACGGCGGGCTCCGGGGAGGAAGCGCTGACAATAGTTGAGGAACATGACGTGGACGTCGTCGTTTCGGACGATCAGATGCCCGGGATGAGCGGTTCGGAACTGTTGCGGCGCATTCGGCGCAATTCCCCGGAGACCCTGCGCATTATCCTGACGGGAAAGGCAAGCCTGGAGGTGGCGATCCGGGCCATCAACGAGGGAGAGGTCTTCCGTTTCCTGACCAAACCCTGCCATCCCGAAGACTTGGCCTTTACCATTCAGCATGGATTGGAGATGCGCGACCTGACCCGCCAGAGCATCCGTCTTCTGAATAGGGCGCGCCGGCAGAAGGCTCTGCTGAAAGAGCTCGAGAAACAATATCCGGGAATCGGCGACGTGCAGGTGGATGATACGGGCGCCATCCTGTTCAATGAGCAGGGATCGCTGGACGAACTGATCCGCGAATTGCGACGGGAGAATGCAGAGGCATAGATCATGAAGAAGCAGATTCTCTTCGTTGATGACGATCCGGGAATCCTGGAGAGGTTGTCGAATCGTTTGCGCCGGCAGCGCCAGAAGTGGGAAATGTTTTTTGTGGAAAGCGGGAAAAAGGCGCTGGAGATTCTCGAAACGCAGCCGATGGACGTGATCGTCTCCGACATGCGAATGCCCGAAATGGATGGTGCGACGCTGCTGAAACGGGTTCAGGAAAAACATCCGCACGTCGCGCGGATTATCCTTTCCGGACACGCGGAACTGGAAAGCGCGTTGCGAGCCGTCCCCGTGGCCCACCAGTTTCTGACCAAGCCGTGTGAGCCGGGCGTGCTCGAAAGCGTCGTGGAACGGGCTTGCGGACTTCAATCGCTTCTCAATGATGAGAAGGTGCGCCGGATTGTGGGGAAGATCGAGAAACTTCCCCCCGTTCCAAGCGTTTATGCGCGCCTGACGTCCGCGCTGGCGAATGAAGAAACTTCGATCGACAGCGTCACGAAGATTCTCAAGCAGGATATGGCGCTGTGCGCAAAAGTGCTGCAGGTTGTCAATTCGGGCTTCTTTCGTCTGGCCCGCAAGATCACCCGGATCGAGGACGCGGTCTGCTACCTGGGCTTCAACAGTATCCGGCAGCTGGCGCTGGCCGCGGAAGCGTTTCATCATCCCCAGCCTGGCGCTCTTCTGATTCCGCTGGGCGAACTCCAGTCGCACGCGTTGCTGGTTGGCAACCTGGCTTCCCAGTTCTTTGAGCAAAAACAAATGAAGGAGGATGCCTTCGTGGCGGGCCTTCTTCATGATATTGGTAAACTGGTGATGGTGGTGGAACTGTCCAAGCTCGTGGAATTGATCCTTCAAGTGATGCGCAAGAACAAAGTCGCAATGCACGAAGCGGAAAAGTCCCTCCTGGGCATCTCTCACGCCGAAGTGGGAGGCTACCTCCTCGGTCTCTGGGGCCTCCCGTATCCCGTTGTGGAAGCCGTCGCGAACCACCACGATCCCACCCGCGTAGCGGCCAGCGAATTCGGTCTTCTGGCGGCGGCGCACATCGCCGACGCCCTGGCCGGCGAGCTCGCGGCGGGGGGGGCCGTCGCCCCGCCGTCATCCCGTTCCAGTTTGGATATGAAATATGTCGAATCACTGGGCGTGGGCGATCGGCTTAAAAAATGGCGGGAACTCGCGCGGGGATTGGCGGAATCCGGTCAGTTGTAAGCAATGACGCGCGTCGTTCCGCAGATGGGCGCGCTGTTCACGAGGGTGGGCGATGGAAGCAATCAAAGTGCTGTGCGTGGATGATGAGCCGCACGTGCTAAGCGGGCTGACGTTGCATTTGCGGCGCCACTATGAGGTGGTCGTCGCTACGAGCGGGCCGGAGGGACTTGAAAAGATTTCATCGCAAGGGCCGTTTGCCGTGGCGCTGTCGGACATGCGAATGCCCCTGATGGACGGCGCGGCCTTCCTGAAAAAGGCGCGGGAGGTTTCGCCCGAAACCACCCGCATGCTGCTGACGGGACAGACGGATATCGAGTCCGCCATCAAAGCGGTGAACGAGGGGCAGGTTTTCCGCTTTTTAACAAAACCATGCCCTCCCGATCAACTGCGAATGGCTTTTGCCGCTGGCGTCGAGCAATACCGTCTGGTGACGGCCGAACGGGTGCTGCTGGAAAAAACCCTGCGGGGCAGCATCCAGATTCTCGTTGATATTCTCTCCATGACAAATCCCGAGGCCTTCGGCCGGGCCACCCGCATCAAACGTCAGGTCCGGGAACTGGCCGAAGCCGTCGGCATGGACAACTGCTGGCAGGTGGAAGTCGCCGCCTTGCTGTCTCAGATCGGATGCCTGTCCCTGCCGGACGAGACCGCGCGAAAGTTTTACAATGGCCAGGAACTCACCGCAGACGAAAACCGGATGGTGGCTCAGATCCCATCTATTACCCAAAGGATTCTGGCGCATATCCCTCGTCTGGAATCGGTGTGTGAGATTCTCGCCAAACAAAACGAGCCCTTGGACAAAGTGACCGGCTCGCCAGCAACCGCATTGGGCGCGAAAATCCTTAGAATCGTTACGGATTTCGATCATCTCGAATCCCGGGGGCTGTCGGTCCAGATGGCGCTGGACACCTTGCAGGGACGGACAGGACGGTATGATCCCCAGGTCCTTCAAACCTTCTCGCAATTGAAGGGCGCCCCCAAAGTCAGATGGATCGTCAAGGACGTCCCGATCAGTTCCGTTCGCTTGGGGATGGTATTCGCCGAGGATGTGCATATCCGGGTTGGGACCCTGCTGGTCGCCCGGGGCTATGAAGTCACGGAAAGTTTTTTGGAAAAAATGCGAAACTTCCCCAAAGATTTGCTGAGCAGATCGGTTCGCGTCGTCATCCCGGGCGAGACGGAACGCCCTGCGCAGTGACCCATCCCGCAAACGCCCTTGGCCCGCCGCCGGGCCGGCGCCGCCGCGCATCAATATTGGAGTTCGTCGTCATCTGGCGCCTCATCGTGCCGTCGTTTCTGGGACGCCGCCGGCGGTGTTCGTTCGCCGACCAGCATCCGCGAATGCGATCACATCGGCCAGTCGGTAGCGAACCATGGAGTTCAGTTTTGTAAATACGGGGCCGCGTCCTGTGAGGCGCCACGGGCGCAGCGATTTTACGGAAATATTCAGCATCTCGGTGACCTGCGTTTCTTTGAGATAAGTTGGCATCGATTGCCTGCCCTTTCCGTCACGAACTTCATTCGGCCGTGAACGCCAACATAAGACCACGATTTGCTGCGCAAGTAAACACGTGACTAATTGGGCAAATGGGAAAAGTGAGGGGGCCGAGGCGCAGGGCGATGTCGCGAAAATGCGCGTCGCCATTGGACGAGGCAGAATTGTCGAAATGGGCAACAGACGGGCTTCTGCCCATTTTCACGGCCCGACACGGGAATCACATGGGGCGAGGCAAAGAAATAGCAGATTTTCGACCGCGACGCTTCGTCTTCTTCCACTCCCTGTAAATCTCCCCCTCATGGGGCAAGGCTTCAAAGCGGCGTCGCATTTCACGTACGGTAATCATTGGAGACAGGGGCTGGCTGCTCCGGCGCGCCGGGGCGCATTCGCAGCGCGTCTGGAAACTGATCCACAAGATACCGGGCCACGGAGACATCCAGATCTCCTCGTGCTCTTCGCGCTTGAGCCTTGATGATTTAATCGTGCAGAAAAAGAGGGTTGCGGCGCGACAGTTGCTTCTGCCCCCGATAGCAGATCGCTTCTTCCGGCTCGTCGAGACTTCGCAATTCCACGCCAACCGACGCCTCATTGACGGTCAGTTGCCCCAAGACGGTCGTGTTGATAATCGGGCATTGCTCCGGCCAAATAAGAAAACGCCGGCCATCCCCGCATCGGATCATCTGCCCGGCGTGATACTGCAGCCGGTCCGGATAGGCTTCCACGAGAAAGTGGGGATTATACCAGACAGCTATAGAACTCGAAAGAGTCATTGTCGTGTGAGTTTATTGCGCTGGCTCTTCGGCTGCAGTAAAGGCTATCGTTCCGATAGCACGGTAAAAACTTGGCGGGTTGGAACTCCAACGCATCCGGAAACCAACGATCCAGCGGGGACTTGCCCTTGCGACGATTGTCGATCTTGAGCGCGTCCCAGATGGGGTCCGATATCTCCCGCCACCAGCCGATGTCGCCACCGTCTCTCAGTTGGACGCGCAGGCTGCCCTCCACATACTCCTGATGCCGGACGATACTCTCGGCCCTTGGCTCAGCCGTCTGCTCCCAAACAGAATCCGGGACGACCAAACGGCGCCCATCCTCCAATGTCACGAAGCCTGGATTTGGGCGCGTGTTATTGGCGGTTGCCTTTGTTGCGGGGGGCCTCCGTTCGGCCTTTGAGGTCGTACGCCGTGCCGACGTGACTTTGCTCGATGCCTTCTGCCGTTCCGCCATGAGAAGACCTCCTGCCTGCAACCCGGAAAGTCGGGCATCACTCCACTTCGAAGTCGCTGCCGGATTTGAACTTCAGCGTCCGGCTGTTTTCGGTCACGACGCGCACGCCGTGGTCGGGCGCGCCGTCGGGAATCTCCGCCGCGATCTCCAGCGTCACGGCGACCTTCGAGCCCGGCAGCGCCGTCAGGTGCGCGATGACTTCCTCGGCGATGCGTCCGGCGTCACGGCCGACGCGCGTGGGGTCCAAGGCCACGCTCCCATGAAACCGCCTGGGGCCGGGCATAAGCCTCAGCGGCGGCATCCCGCCCGGTCGCAACACGCCAGGTCTGGCCGCCCCATCCGGCGCGTCTTGCGCCGCCAGCGTTCCAACATCTTCAACTCCAGCATCCCCGTCTTCGCCGGACGCCTCCGCCGCCGCGGACCAGTCCAAGTCGATCTGCCGCCGCGCCGCCTCGGACCGCACGAGCAGTCCCGTATCGCCATCCGATACCGGGATGTTTTGCCCGTACCGCAGTGCCCGGTATCGTCCCGTCGCCTCGTCGAAACTGTCCGCATAGGCGAACGACTCCTGCTCCCACGTCAGCAACGCCAGCCCGTCGCGGATCGCCCCCAACAGGACCGCCGTATCCGCCAGGCGCGGCAGATAAATGTATCTCGCAAAATCCTCCGCGAGTTGCTTGATGGCGACATGGTCGCCGAGCGCCGGTTTGCCCGCCTGTCCCGCCTTGTGCCCGTCCGGCTTGGCTTCCCCTGCCGGCGCCTTCTGCGCCTTCGTCGTCGCGCGCCAGAGCGGAATGCGGTCCATCTCCATTCGCAACCTCGTCCCCGCCAGCGCCACCACGAGCAGCTCTTCGTTCCGTAGTTTCTTGCTGGCGCGAACCGCCAAAACGTCCGCCCCGGTCAACCGCAGCGCCTGCCATTCCACCGCCGCCTGCGGCGTCGTCTGCACGGGAACCAGCAACCACTGATACGTCTCCGGCAGCCGCGCCGTCACCGCGCCATCCGCCGAGGCCTTCTGCGTCTCGGCCTGCCTTTTTTGATGCGGCGTCAAGTCCAACGTGTCCGCCTCAGCCAGGATGGACTCCCACGCCAAGTATCGCCGCGCTGCTTCGTCGAGGTCCTGCAAGCGCGCCTTGTCGGCGGCCAGAAAAACCAACGCGTTGCGATACAGCCTCGGCCCGGCGCCGCGCGACTCCAGAATCGCCTTCGCGGCCGTCTCGGCGGCGTTGCCCGCCTCCTTGCTGTGGGGATGGTCGATTCCCAGAACGACCAACCGCGCGTCGAGATCATCGGGCACGTCCTGACCCGATGCCGGCATGAGATGAATGCGGCTGAAACCGCCCATTGCACGCAGGTTCTCCCGGAGGCGCTGGTCAATCTCCCGGACGACAGAATCAGAGTCTTGTTTGAGTTGCTCGGCCCGGTCCTCGGCGAGCTTCGTCACGGTCGGCTGTGTCGAATACCAGTAGCGCGGCCCGTCCTGATATAGGTACGTCGCCGCCGACGCGAGCCGCCTCAGCGCGTCGCCGAAGATCGCCGGAGTTTCTCCAGGAATCACGCAGCCGAGTTTCACGCGCCGGTCTTCCAGGCTGCGATGCGCCGCCGTGGCCGTGGGCGCCGAACCGAGGTAGATCGCTCGCGCCACGCGCCGGCACGCCGCGAACTTGCCCAGCGTCGAAATCTCGCTGTCCATCCGGAGCGGCAGCGAGTCCGGTCCGTCCACGTCCTTGCCGATGACCGGGACCCAGTTGTCCGACAGATAGCGCGTCAGTTCGAACTGCACGCGCGACTCATCAATCGAGATGTTTGCCGGCAGGATGAGGGGATTGCGGTCGCCCTTCTCCCACAAACTATGAATGACCGCCGCCATCAGCCGCAGCACGCCGCGCGTCCGCTGAAACTTGATGAGAGTGGACCAGTCCGTATAGAGCCGGTCGAAGATTTCGGGG
>Ga0101944_10007466_pt1 | contig 10918 bp, 5 predicted proteins | sample DewCreD2012metaG_FD_75245 | JGI IMG/M metagenome (GOLD analysis project Ga0101944, IMG submission 75245) | Hot spring sediment bacterial and archeal communities from British Columbia, Canada, to study Microbial Dark Matter (Phase II) - Dewar... ...
GTCGGCACCGTCACCCCCTCGATCCACAACCTCTCCAACATCCTCGCCACCGTCAGCGGCGGCACGCTCGATGTCCGGCTGCTCGGCGGCACCAACTCCGCCAGCGGCCAGATGCGCGCCGGCTCGGGCGCGACGCTGCAAGTCCAGGACAGCTTGATCAACTTCGGCACCCTGGGCGCCGTTGGCGCCGCGGGCGGCGACGCGGACCTCGTTCGGTCCGGGCCGCTCTACCTGAGGGTAGGCGCCGCTCACCCGGTAGGTGCAGCGGAAGTGGGTGAAAACCCCGTTGGCAAACGGCAGGCACAAGGCCTCGCGGTCGCAGTTGGGGTCCTTGGCGCAGGCCGGGTTTTGGCGAGGGTCATTGGGCGCCACCCAGGCCTGGACCTGGAGGGGAGCGGGAGTGACTTCAAACTCGATCACCACCTGGTCGCCGGGAGAGGCGGTCGCCGGCGCCAGTGAAGTCAGTTTGATTTTCGGCAGTGGGATCACCGGGTCGATGGTCCCGTCGCCGTCCCGGTCGATCCAGACGGCGTTGGTGGCGAAGCAGGTCTCGCCCGACATGAGCATGACCCAGGAATCGCGGTTAAATTCGAGCGGAAGGTCCAGTTCGGCCTCCTGCCTAGGCCCGGCGGGCGTGACCGTCGTCGAATAACTGAGGGCGCGCTCGGTCGCGGTCCCATTCACCACCACCTTGACCATCGCCGGTGGGCTGGAGGTGGCCGCGGACTGCACTCGGAACCGGAGGTGGTGAGCGGCGCCGACCAGGATAGAGCCGGAGACCTCAGTTGCCCCCTGCAACAAGCTCAGGAACGGCCCCTGGGTCATGGCGGCGCGGCCCTGGGAGATGTTGGTCACCAGACTGTCCACTAATGCCTGGCGCCCGCCGGCGGGCGGGATCGTATCCACGGGTGAGCGGACGAAGTTCCCGGTGTAGCCGGGAAGCTGAAAATGATGCGAGTCGGAGTCGTGCAATCGGGGGAAACGGTAGCCCTGGTTATAGAGCGACATCCATCGGTAAGAATCGGCGGAGCGGAGTTCGGCGCCGCCGAGGTCGGGCCGAAAGGCGCGGCGGGAGGCGGGGTCGGAGAGAGTTCCCTGATCGTCGAGCGAAAGGGAGTAATAGCCGATCTCGGGGTGGGCGGCAAAAAAGAAGATCGGCCGGCTGGAGGCCAGTCGTTGGCGTTCCACCGCCCTCATCGAGAAGAACGGACTGTCGTTATAGGGCAGGTCGATGGGAAAGCTGATGTTGTTCAGGGAGGGCTGGACGCAAGGCACGGCGGGCTCGGCATAGGGGTCGCACGGCCCGATCCGGACGGGATCGACCAGATAACCGTACTGGGGCAGGACGATCATGTGGCCGCGGGCGGTGCTGAGTTCGATTGAGGGTACGCAAAGGATGCGGTCTTGGACGCCGAAATCCTCGATCAACTTATGATAGTACCGGTAGGCGTCGTGGGCGGTGATGCCGAAGACCTCGATGCCGTTGGCCAGGTTAAGGATGAGACGGAGCCGCGGGTCGAGGGCGTCGCCGTCGCTGGGGTGTTGGTGGAAATCGCAGCCCAGATAGCCGGTCGAATCGATTACCCGACCGAGCCGGAAATCCAGTCGAGTGACCGGATGGCCGTCAAGCCGGTAGAACCGGGCGCGGTAGCGCCCTAGTCCTTCGTCCCAGGAAAGCTTCATCTTAAAACTGTCGGCATTGAACTCGAAGCCGTGGGTGGCGGAAATCAGGTATGAACCGGGGATGAGACAGGGAAGGTTTCCGGTCCGGCAGTCGGGGCGGACGTAAAAGTGGAGGAATCCGGAACCGTCCAGGGTATAGACATTCTCATGCTCGTAAAACAATGAATACTTGTCCCGCTGATATCTGATACCATAAAACCGTGAGGGGTCGGACTGGGAATCGAACCAGGGAATTATATAGCTTCCTCCGGGATTGAACGGCGCCCAGAGCGTTGTTGCTCCGTCGAGGAAGGCAAAAGATATTTTTGCCGGACCGGGCCCGGCCGTGGTCCCGCCGGCGGCGGGTTCCACCATGGTTACGCTGAAGGGGATGGTGAGGGCGGTCTCGGCGGCAAGGGCCGGGAGAGCCGGCAACACCGCGGCCAAGATAAAAATGAGCGCCCACCACCGCGGTTGTCGGAGAGAAATTTCCATGTCTAAAAATGTAGACAATTGCCGTCGAAAGGACAAGTGGTCGCCTCGACCCAATCATCGCAATCGAAAAAATCGGCCGAGGAGTTCGGGGGATTCCCGGCGCCCGGATCCGGACGGTCCGACCGGGGAGATAGCGCACCACTTGAACGCTTCGAGCCACTCGTTTCGGATGGTGACGGTGAAGCGGGCGTGACGGATTTGAGCCGGATAGCGCCGTCCGACGGCGACAAACCCGGCGGCCTCAATCCGCCGCGCTCCATCGGGCCCACCCGTAGGTCCGGGATTTCGTTTTCCCCTTTTACCTTTTCCCGATCTTCGTCTATGATGGTCGCACTTTCCGATCGAAGGAGGCTGACATGGGCGACGAAGGTCTCACCTACCGGGACGCCGGCGTGGTGGCGGTGGGTGAAGAGCAGACCTTTAAGACCCTGATCCACTGGGTCAACAAGTCGATGGAAGGACACCCGGAGGTGAAGGCCGAGGTCGGGTTGTACGCCACCGTGATCGACGTGGGCCACAACCTGGGCATCGCCATGAGCACCGACGGCGTGGGCACCAAGCTGCTCGTCGCCGAAATGATGGGCAAGTACGACACCGTGGGCATCGACTGCGTGGCGATGAACGTGAACGACATCATCTGCGTGGGCGCAAAGCCTTTGGCGATGCTGGACTACGTGGCGATCGAGGACGCGACCGGCCCGATTTTGGGCGAGATCGGCAAGGGCCTTTACGAGGGCGCGAGGCAGGCGGACATTTCGATCCCGGCGGGCGAGGTCGCTCAGCTCGGCGAGATGATCAAGGGCCTCAAACCCGGGATGGGCTACGACCTGGTCGGGACCGCCTTCGGGGTGGCGCCGCTCGACCGGCTGGTGCTGGGCGAAGGCATCAACGAGGGCGACCCGGTGATCGGAGTGGCCAGCTCTGGCCTTCACTCGAACGGCTACACCCTGGCCCGGCGGGCGCTGCTCGGCAAGTTCAAGGTCGACACCCGGCTCGAGGAACTGGGCATGACGGTGGGCGAGGCGATGCTGACCCCCACCCGCATCTACGTCCGACCGGTGGTCGAACTGTTGGAGAAAACCCGCGGGGTGAAGGCGCTGTTGCACATCACCGGCGAGGGGTTTAGAAACCTCCAGCGGGTTCGCTCGTCGGTAGGCTTCGTGCTCGACCGACTGCCGGAGATGCTCCCGATCTTCAAGGTGATCCAGCGGGAGGGCAAGGTCAGCAACGCGGAGATGGCCAACACCTTCAACCTGGGGATCGGGCTGTGCATAGTGACCGCCCCGGAAACCGCCGATGAAACCCTGGCCCTCTTCAAGTCGCGGGGCATGGAGGCGATGGTGATCGGCCATGCGGTGTGCGACCCGGACCGGACCATCCACATCCCCGGCCTCAAGGTGGTCGGTAAAAAAGACAAGTTCTACCCCGAGGGATAAGCCATGAAAAAAGACCAGGGCAAAAGCTACTACCCGATTTACAACCGCAAGGGCAAAGCCTCTTACTACGTGGACGGCGACAAGATCCACGTCTACAACTGGGCTGGTGAGCCGGTGGCCTTCCTCGAACACACCGCGGTCTTTTCCTTCTCCCTCCAGCACCTGGGCTGGCTCGATGAGGGCTGGCTCCGGGACCGCGAGGGCAAGTGCGTCGGGTTTACCGAGAGCGGGCCCGGCGGGCCCAACCCGCCCAAGACCAGACCCCCGGCGGAAGCCCCCGCCGAAAAGAAAGAGCCGCCGGAAAAACCGGAGGTCAAAGACCTGCCCGACCGCGCCCCCCGGCGGCCGCTTTGGTCCAGCCTCTCCGAGGATGAACTCTTCCACCCGAAGAAATCCTGACGGACCACCATGACCGAACCCGAGGACCGCGAGCCGATCAAGCCCGAGAACCAGGACGTTCCCATGGCGGAAGACGACCCGCTGGCGATCGTCCCGGAAAAACCTGCGGCCGACGACCCGCCCCCTCCCCTGCCCCGAAAACGGCTCCGGCTCAACCTCCCGGCCCTTCGGTTTCCCAAGGTCCCGGCTGCGGCGGTCGTGCCCTCGGCTGCCGTCCTCGTGGTCCTGTTCGGCATCTTCCTCCTCTACGGCCCACGCTGGTTATCGGGCACGACCATCTTCCGCGGGGTGGTCCAGGAGCAGTACTACCTCCTCGGCCAGTACGCTTTCGACCAACTGATCGAGGATGAATTCAGCCGCGGATACTTCCCGCTCTGGAACCACCTAAACGCGCTGGGTACACCGCTACTGGGCAACATGCTCTCGGCAGCCCTCTACCCGCTCAAGCTTTTCGTTTATCTGCGCGACACCGACGGCATGCGCGACTTTATCATCGTGCTCCGACTGCTCATCGCCGCCCTGCTCGCCTTTATTCTCGGCCGCGAACTCAAGCTCTCGCCTGGCGCAGCCGTGCTAGCGGCGGTAAGTTTCGCTCTCACCGGATACTTCAAGCAGTTCGTCAATGAGAACTATCTTAACGCCGACGTGCTCCTGCCCGGTATGCTGCTCCTCGCCCTACGTCTCCGGCGACGCGGCAGCCGGCTTGATTTTTCCTTACTTGCCCTCCTAACCTTCTCGGTGCTGCAGAACGGCCACCCGGAGGCGGCGTTCTATTGCCTGCTGCCGACGGCCTCCGTGGTTGCGACCTCGGGCCGGCGGGGTCTGGCGCGGGCGGCTGCGCGGGTGGGGACGGCCGTGCTGGTCGGCTTCGGGCTCAGCCTGCCCATGCTCTTGCCTTTCCTCGAATACTGGGGCCGCGGGCTCCACTTCCACACCCCCTTCTCCGGGTTCTTCCATTACCCGGCCTCTGAACTGCCCGCTTTGGTTTCCCCCTGGTTTTTCGCTCCCGCCGCCGCTGGCGCTCCCTTTTATAGTCCGCCCGCCATCGGCTGGCCTGACACTGCCACCGGTCTGCCGGCCTACGCCGACACCGTGGTCCCCTGGCTCTGCCCCGCCCTCGCGGCCGTGCCGATCTTTTTTGCCGCCCTGGCCGTCTCGAAGCCGAATATGCTCAGGCGTACGGAAACCGCCCTGCTGGTCTACTCCCTGTTTTTCCTCGGGGTGATGTACGGTCTGCCCGGTTTCCGGCTGATCGGCTTTGTGCCGGTTTTTGACTTCTCCGGCAACTTTAAGCACCCGCTGCCGACGGTGGCGCTGGCGACGGCGCTGCTGTCCGGCCGCGGTTTGGACCTCGCCCTTGACCGGCGTCTGACCGGGATGCGGGTCATGACCGCGGCGGTGGCCTTCTTTGTCTTCACCCTGGCCCTGGGCCTGGCTCAGCGCAACCCCGCCACGGTCCAGCATTACCTCAACCTCCGTTCTATGGCGGTCATGCTGGCCATGCTGGCCGCCGCCGTCTGGACGGCTATCTCCGCCATGCCGCATGGGCGCAAGCAACCACAGATGCCCGACTGGCTGCGGCGGGTTATGGCTTCGGCGGTGGCGGTGGCCGCCGCCCTGTTCTGCCTGGTAATGGACGGGTGGCACCAACCCGCGCGCGAAATCGACTACCTCGGCCGGGTCCAGCCCGAGACCTTGCAACTGCTGCGGGACCAGGCCGGGCTCGACCGCGTTTACTTCAGCCAAGAGATCTTCCCGCCCAACCTGAACCTCCCGCTCGGGCTGGCCGACCTCCGGGTGATGGACGGAGTCAACGACCGCCGTTACGTCGACGTGATTAACCGCATCAACGGACACAGCCGGGCCGAGGGCGGCCGCTACTGGTACCGTGAGATCGGTTACCTCCAGCCCCGGCCCGACCGCCTGAACCACCCCCTGCTCCGCCTGTTAAACCTTCGTTTCGCGGTGATGGAGGGCCCGCTCCCCTGGGACCGCAGACAACGCAGCATCCACCAGGAAGCCGAGGCTCTTGCTCCCACTCCCGGCCACATCGGCCGGGCCGCCCTACCGCTGGGCGAGGGGACAGCGCCCGGGTTCCTGCTCCACCCGCCGGCGCGGGCCGACCTGATACCGGGCGATAGTTCCGAAAACTGGACCGACGTCCGGTTCCACCCCGCGGTCAGCCGCGAAGCTGCTCCGCGCCAACTCGACGGGGTCTGGTTCCACGCCACCACCTCCGGTGACCGGCTGCGTCTCGCCTATGCCCGTTACCTCCACCCAAGGTCATTCCCGCTGGAAGCCGACCCCGGCGCGGTTGAATTCGGGATACCCGGCGGCGAGTACCTCTCCCTGAGCGCCCTGCCCGCGGGCTCGACCGACTTTGACCAGGCCGGATTTTCCGACCTGCGACTAGGCGGCAAGGCGGACTTCGATCCCCAGCCATGGGAGGAGGCGACCCGACAGGGCAATTGGGTGTGGCGCAACCCCGAGGCCCTGCCCCGCTTCTTCGTGGCCCGGCAGGCGAAACCGGCGTCGGACGGAGCTACGCTGGTCGCCCTGGCGGAAGGCATCATCGACCCGAGGCAGGTGGTTGCGGTTAACGATGGCGGGTCGGTGACTCCGGGCGAACCCGGGCGCCGGCTGGCGGGCGAGGTCCGGGAGTTTTCCTACGCCTCACAACGGCTGGAGGTCGAGGTCGAGATGTGGTCGCCGGGGTGGCTGGTGGTATCGGACCTTTTCTTCCCCGGCTGGCGCGCCACGGTGGATGGAAAGCCGGAGCGAGTCCGTCGGGCGGATTACCTGTTACGGGCGCTGCCGCTGGCGGCGGGAAACCACCGGGTGACCATGACCTACCAACCCTGGTCGTTCCGTCTCGGACTATGGGCTATGCTGACGACACTGCTCACCCTGCCCGGGTTGGGGGCCAGGGTTTTTTCTCCTCAAGTTGAAAATGGACATAATCAGACCACCCCGGACCTCGCGCGTCCTTCGCTTTCCCCCGGCCCGCCTCCGCTTGGAACGGCCCACGACGGGGACGATCAGGACTGGCCCTAGGTTTTGGGTTTCCCCGGAAAACCGTACGGGCGCTTGAGTTGAACAGCGCGGTCGTTTTCTGGACGGCGGTTCAGTCGGCTTGACTTGAGGACATCAGGTGCTATTGTTTTTAATTGTCTACGAGGAGTAAAAACTTTATGGACCTCTACGAAGCCGCGGCGAAACTGCTGGCGCGGGCACAACGGGTATCGGCCTTCACTGGCGCCGGCATTTCCGCTGAGAGCGGCATCCCCACTTTTCGGGACCCCGGCGGCATATGGGACCAATTCGACCCGGAAGAATTCGGCACCGCCGAGGGCATCCTGGCCCTTGCCCAACGCGAGCCGGAACGCATCCGCCGGTTCCTGCTCGGGGTGGTGGAAATCTTCGAACAGGCGAAACCCAACCCGGCGCACAAAGCGCTCGCTGAACTGGAGCGCCTGGGAATTTTAAGCGTTGTCATCACCCAAAATGTCGATGCCCTCCACACCGACGCGGGCAGCCTTTCGGTCTATGAGGTCCACGGCAGTATGTTCCGCGCCCGCTGCACCCGCTGCGGTCGGCGTTACCCCCTGGAAAAACAAAGCCTGCTCAAGCACGCCCGCGAGCTGTTACAGGAATCCAACGGTTTCCGCCTGGAGAAGGCGCTGACAATCATGCCGGTCTGCGACTGCGGGGGTCTAACCCGTCCCGACGTGGTCATGTTCGGTGAGGCGGTGCAACAGTTGAACCAGTCCTTCCGGGCGGCCAGCTCGACCGACGTCATGCTGGTCTTGGGGACCTCCGGGGTGGTCTACCCCGCCGCCGCCATCCCCCACCAGGCCCAACAGGCTGGGGCCAAAATCATCGAAATCAACCCCAGCGAAAATTGCTATTCGGCCATCACCGATGTTTTCATCAAGGAACAAAACGGCGCCGCCATGCCGAAAATCATGGAGCATCTGCACCAGCTGCTGCGCGGCTAGACCAGGAGAACAATTGCGATGAGACGGGAAGCCTCGAACTCCCCGCGGCCCCTGATCGGGATCGCGCTGATTATCGCCCTCGCCTCGCTGCCGACCGGATGCAGCCCAGGCCAGAAGGCCAAGACCGAGGAAGAAGCGGCAATCAACGTCGCGGTCGAACACCCGGTCATTCGTCCAATGGAGGAAGTGATCGAGGTCCACGGCAACCTCTCCCCCCGGGCGCTGGCAGTGGTCGTCTCCGAGGTCTCAGGCGAGATTGTCGAACTACTCGCCCAGGAGGGAGACGAGGTCAAAGCCGGCCAGGTTCTGGCCCGGATCGACGACGAGGAATACCGCCTCTCCCTGCGCCAGTCCGAGGCCTCATACCGCGTGGCCAAATCGGACTTTGAAAGCACCAACGTTCTGTTCAAGGAAGGGATGAAGTCCCGCCTCGAATGGGAGACCAAAAAGCGCGGCTACGATGACGCCTCTTCCAACCTCCAGATGCAGCGCATCCGCTTCAACAACTGCGAGATCAAAAGTCCGATCGACGGCATCGTGACCGAACGCAAGGTGGAACTCCACCAGCTTGCCGGCAGCATGGAACAGATGTTCACCATCCACGACGTGACCAGTTTCAAGCTCGACATCACCGTGACCGAGAAGGAAGTGGCCCGACTGAAGGAAGGCCAGGAGGTCCGCATCCGGGTGGACGCGGTCAGTCAGGACGACAAGGAATTCCCGCTGGTGGGCCGGGTTTCCCGCATCCAGCCCCAGGTTGACCCCAAGACCGGGACGGTGCAGGTCGAGATTTCCCTGCCCAACCCCGGCGGTGGGGTGCGCTCGGGGATGTTCGCCCGGCTACGCATCGTGACCAACATCCACGAAAACGCCATGGTCATCCCCCGCCAGGCTATCACCGAGGACGAGGGCAGCTTCGTCTGGGTGGTCGAGGGCAACGGGGTCCGCATGGCCCAGGTCAAGACCGGCTTGGTGGACGAGGAGGGCGTGGAAATCCTCGCCGGGCTCACCCCAGGCGACCAAGTGGTGGTCGAGGGCCAGGGCGCGCTTTCGCCCAAGAGCAAAATCAACGTGGTCAACCCGCCGGGCCCGGCGACCGCCCTGTCCGGTGGCGCCTCCGCCCCCGCGGTCCCCGGCGCCCCTGAGGCTTCGCCCGAAACGGGCGCCACCGCCGGCGCCGACGGGAACAGCGCGCGGTGAACTTCGCCAGATTATCGATTGACCGCCCCATTGCGGTCGCCATGCTGGTGATGGGGGTACTGCTGCTTGGCGTGGTCAGCCTCCAGAAGATCCCGCTGAACCTTCTGCCCGACATCACTTACCCGAAGATCACCATCCGCACCGAGTACCCCCACGCCGCCCCCCGTGAGGTCGAGGAGCGGGTGACCAAGTACATCGAGAGCGCGGTCGGGATCATCAATAACGTGGTCAAGGTGAGTTCGGTCTCGCGGCCAGGATGGTCGGACGTCTACGTCGAGTTCAAATGGGGCTCGGACGTGGACATCATTGCGATGGACATCCGCGAGAAGGTCCAGTTGCTCGACAACATCCTGCCGGAGGAGGTCGAGCGTCCGATCCTTTTACGCTACGACCCGAACCAGGACCCGATCATGGTCCTGGCGGTGGGCGGTGAAGGCGACTTGGCCGACGTCCGCCGCTGGGTGGAGATGAACCTCGAACTCGAACTTGAACGGCTCGACGGCGTGGCCGCGGTCAAGGTCGAGGGCGGATACGAGGACGAGATCCTGATCGAGCTCGACGAACGCAAGCTTGACAGTTACGGGCTGTCGCTCGCCACCATCTCCGACCGGCTCAACCGCGAGAACGTGAACCTGGCGGCGGGTTCGATCGAGGAGGGCGGGGCCAAGATCGCGGTCCGGACCGTCAACCGGTTCGCCAGCCTTGAGGACATCCGCGAACTGATCGTCTCCGAAACTTCAAGCGCTTCTTCGCCACCGTCATCCGGAGGGATCAGCGCCCTGTCCGCGCTTTCGGGCGGAATGGGCGGGGGCATGAGCATGGGCGGCATGTCCGGCGGCCTCCCTCCCGGCCTGATGAGCCTCCTGGGCGGGTCCTTGGGAGGCGGCGCCGCCACCCGCGGCCGTCAGCCCACGGAAACGACCGCGACCTCCATCATCCGCATCAAAGACATCGGCCGGGTCAGTTACCGCCACAAGGACCGCACCGAGATCGCCCGGCTCAACGGCAAAGAAAGCATCAAGGTCTCGGTCTACAAGGAAGGCGACGCCAATATCGTCACCGTGGCCGATCAGGTCAAGGAGGCGGTACAAAACATCCGCGAGCGGCACCGGCTTTCCCCCCGCACCCCGGAGTGGGAGGCCGAACTCGCCGTCCGGCCCCTAAAGAACCTGATCAACCTGGTCGGCTTCCTCTTCATCAACCTGAAGCCATTCACCATTGTGGACGAACCGATTGAAATGGAGCAGGGCGTCGAGATCGTCCCCATCTCCGACCAGTCCACCTTCGTCATGCAGTCGATCATGAGCGTGGCCCAGAACGCGGTCATCGGATCGATCTTCGCCGTCATGGTCCTCTTCTTCTTCCTCCGTAACTGGTCCTCGACCATGATCGTCGGCATCGCCATCCCCATCTCCTTCATCGCCACCTTCAACCTGATGTACTTCAACGACATCAGCTTCAACATCATGAGCCTGGGCGGCCTGGCCCTCGGCGTCGGCGTCCTGGTCGACAACTCGATCATCGTCATCGAGAATATCCTCCGCTACCGCACCTTCACCGTCGGCCTCAAGGAGAGCGCCCAGAAGGCGACCGAAGAAATCGCCACCCCCGTGATCTCCGGCACCCTTACCAACTGCATCGTCTTCTTCCCCATCCTCTACCTCGAGGGCATGTTCCAGCAGATTTTCGGCGACCTCGCCTGGACCGTCGCTTTCAGTACCCTGACCT
>Ga0101944_10007467_pt1 | contig 10917 bp, 13 predicted proteins | sample DewCreD2012metaG_FD_75245 | JGI IMG/M metagenome (GOLD analysis project Ga0101944, IMG submission 75245) | Hot spring sediment bacterial and archeal communities from British Columbia, Canada, to study Microbial Dark Matter (Phase II) - Dewar... ...
ATAGGACATAGGGGAAAGCAGCGCCCCTGTTGCCACAACCAGAATCTTTTTAAGCTCACCCCTGCGCTCAGCCAGGAAGCTGCGAGCTTTTCGGTATTGATATGCTTCGAGGACCTTTTCCCTGAGCTCTCGGCTAATTTTGTGCGCAGAGGCGCGCACTTTCTGGTTAATATAACCAACGATGCCTGGTATAAGAGGAGCGCAGCCGCATCCCAGCACCTTCAGGCTTCGGTGTTGAGGGCAGTGGAGAACAGGCGTTCTCTGGTGCGTTCTGCCAATACCGGGATCTCGGTATTCATCTCACCCGAAGGAAGGCAATATTCCCTCGTCAAAGATAAGAGCGGAAACCCGCTTTTTGTGGCCGGTTATGAGACCGCGGATTTAAGCCCCAGGCCCGCTGTTTTATCTTTTTACACCCGCTATCCTGATCTGTTTGTAATTCTTTGTGCGGTTGCGCTTTTCTGTGCTATAATACGCCTTTTCAAAAATAACTAAAATGATGAAGAGAGCGCTCGCATTCATTCTACTGGCTCTGCCCGTGTACCTGGGGATCAGCCTTGCTTTTCTGGATAAACACTACTTTTTATGCCCCATTGAATACAGGACGAGCATAATTATCCGCTCGGATTCCATGGGGAACGGCGAATTCGGCAGTAAGCGCAGCGGCAACAGGATGCACCGGGGCGTTGATCTGCTGGCGGATGTCGGCACTCCTGTGCGCGCTGTGCGTTCTGGCAGGGTCAGAGTGAGCACAAACCAGCCACGAGGAATGGGCAACTATGTAGTGGTTGACCATGAAGGCAACATCTCCACCCTCTATGGGCACCTTTCCGAAATATTTGTCAGGGAGGGAGATTTTGTCAGGCAGGGACAGGTTATCGGGAGCGTCGGCAAGACAGGGAATGCCAATCATCCGAACATGCAGGCGCATCTGCATTTCGAGGTGCATAAAGACGGCTCAGCACAGGAACCCCTGGAATATTTACAGTACCGTTGATTATGTTGAATATAATACTGTTAGGTATAACAAGCTTATTGACGGATATCTCCAGTGAAATGGTCTATCCTATCCTGCCGGTTTACCTGGTGACGAGGCTTGGCGCCGGGCCGGCAGTGCTGGGAGTGATCGAAGGTATAGCAGAAAGCCTTGCTAGTTTACTGAAGGTCTTCTCCGGGCATTTTTCCGATACGTTCAGGAGGCGTAAGCCGTTTGCCGTTATAGGGTATGCCTGTTCAGGGGTAGGCAAGGTTTTTCTGTATGCGGCATCCGGCTGGGGCCACATATTGGCGGGAAGGATTATCGACCGTTTTGGCAAGGGCATACGCACTGCCCCGCGCGATGCCCTTATCGCAGAAAGCACGCCGGCAGGCAAAAGAGGAGCGGCATTTGGCTTGCACCGCTCCATGGACACGCTGGGCGCTGCAATCGGCGTAACCGTGGCATATTTTTTGGTGACTGCGTATAAAGGGGAGATGAAAGAGATATTTTTGATATCGCTCGTTCCCGCATTCCTGGCTGTAACCGTGCTGTTCTTTGTCCGTGAAAAGCGAGAGCATAAGTCAAAGCCCCTTGCCCCCAAGAGGTTTTGTTTTCAGTGGGCGGGGCTTGACAGGCGCCTTAAATTTTTCCTCATTTTCACTTTTATATTCACGCTGGGCAATTCCTCCAATCAATTCCTCCTCCTGCGGGCCAAAGATGCCGGAGCCGGTATTCAGGCAGTGCTCCTTTTTTATCTTGTGTATAATATCACTTATACCTTGTTCGCTTATCCTGCGGCAAGGCTTTCCGACCGCATCGGTAAGAAGAACCTTCTGGTGGCAGGCTACCTTTTTTACGGCCTGGTCTATTTGGGGTTTGCCCTTAATACCCGCATGGAGGCATTCTGGCTGCTTTTTGTGCTTTATGGCGCGTATATGGGGATAACCGAAGGTATCGAAAAGGCCCTGATTGCCGATATTGCTCCTGCGGATAGCCGGGCAACAATCATCGGCATGCATGCCTCGCTGGTGGGGTTGGGGCTGTTTCCTGCTTCTGTATGTGCGGGTTTCCTCTGGAAGTTCCTAGGAGGGGCTGCGCCTTTTTATTTCGGAGGGATTCTTGGTATTGTCGCCAGCATAGGCCTGGCGTTCATTCTTAAAGGGCTTTAGTTCTCTTTGGGCTCCATGTGCACAACCACGTCCGTGATCTCCGGGATCATTGCCTTGATCTTTTCCTCGATAGCATAGCTTATCCGGTGCGCCCTATCCATATGCATGTCCGCCCTGACCTGTACATGCAGGTCCAGGTATATATCATCCGTCCTGCCGCGCGTGCGTATCTTATGGCAATTTTTCACCCCCTCGACGCTTAAGACAATATCGGTGATCTTTTTGATGTCCGCGATAGGCGCTGTGTCGCAGAGCACCCGGGAGCCTTCACGCATGATCTCCAGGCCTGCGCGGGTGATAAAGAGCGCGATGACCAGCGTCGCAATGGGGTCGAGGATAGGGTAACCGAGCTTAATGGCAACCAGGGTAATGATGACCGAGAAAGAGGTCAGGATATCCGCCCGCGTGTGCAGGGAATCGGATAAGAGGATATCGCTCTGAAGTTTTTTGCCTTTTTTATATTCGTACCGCATGACCCCAACGTTGATCGCCATAGTAACGAGCATCACCGCGAAGCTGGTTGCGTTAATATCAGGGATGACGGGATTAAAAATCCTTATGATGCTTTCTTTGCCGAGGTTGAATGCGGCGAGGAAAAGCAGTATGGCTATACCCAGGGAAAAGAAGGTTTCGTATTTTTTGTGGCCGTAAGGATGGTCGGAGTCCGTGGGTTGTGCTGCCAGGTGTATCCCGACAATGCCGATGATATTGGAAGCTCCGTCGGCAAAGGAGTGGATGCCGTCTGCTGTCATACTGGAGCAGCGGCTTAAAATCCCATAAATGATCTTCGCCGCAGCCACCCCCCAGTTCAAAAGGAGGACCCAGATCAATATGCGCTTAATCTTTGTATATTCTCTGGGGCCTTTCGAAGCCATAAAAAGATTATACACTAGCAGTCAGTCAAGAGCAACAATTGATTTGCCGGAGGCGCTGTGTTACAATAAATCCCCGAGAACCGATAGTTTTTAAAAAAAAGGGAGGCAGGTTATGCTCGAGTTCAAGACCGTTAAGATTAGCAAACCAGACGATGTCAACGTTATCCTGGGGCAGAGCCACTTTATCAAGACCATCGAAGACCTTTATGAATGCCTGGTGAGCAATGTCCCGGGTATTAAGTTCGGGGTGGGCTTTTGCGAGGCATCCGGCGCCTGCAAGGTCAGGTCCGAAGGTAATGACCCGGAGCTTAAAAAACTCTCCGAGGATGCTTGCCTTGAAGTGGCTTGCGGCCACAGCTTCATAATCTTCATGCGTAACGCCTTTCCCATTAATGTGCTTAATGCGGTTAAGGCGGTTCCGGAGGTGTGCGGTATCTTTTGCGCGACTGCCAATCCTCTTGAGGTTGTCGTGGCAGAAAGCGATAACGGCCGTGGGATCATGGGAGTGATTGACGGCTCCAGGCCCCAGGGCGTGGAAAATGCCCAGGACCTGGCCTGGCGCAGCGAATTCCTGCGCACTATCGGCTATAAGAGGTAACTTTTACCTTGCATTTTTTACCTCTTTTGTTATAATCCTGCTCTATAACAATATGGAATTCAAGAAGATCAAGAAAACTATCTCGCGTTTCTTTGCCTGGATAGGCCTGAATACCTGTGTTTTGTTCGGCAAGATACTGCCGCAACCATTGCTTTATGGCTTTGCCGGGATGGTTGCCCGCATAGGGTATCTGTGCGCTGCCAGACAGCGCACGGTGGCTATCGAAAGCCTTAAGACCGCTTTTGGCGCAGAAAAATCCGATGAAGAACGCAAGGCAATAGCCAGGCAGTGTTTTGTGTCTATGGCAAAGTCAGGGGTTGAGATCATGTTTTTAGTGGATAAGCCTGATCTCTTGCGCAGGAAAGTGAACTTCCTGCATAAGGAACGGCTGGATAATGCCCTAAAGGAGGGCAAGGGAGTGATCTTGGTGAGCGCGCACTTCGGGAATTTTCCCCTTTTGCTGGGGCGCCTGAGCCTGGAAGGATACCGGACCGGCGGGATCATGCGGCCGATGCGCGATGCGCGCGCGGAAAAGATATTCCTTCAGAAACGCAACCGCTACGGCATTAAAACGATATACAGCCAGCCGCGCAAGGAATGCGTCGAAGAGACAGTCAGGTCTTTACGCAATAACGAGATCGTTTTTATCCCGCTAGACCAAAATTTCGGAACCGGGGGGGTTTTCGTCGATTTTTTCGGCACCAAGGCTGCCACTGCTACTGGCCCGGCAATACTGGCCCAAAGGACTCAGGCGGCGCTGCTGCCTTGTTTTATCGTAAGGCAGCCAGACGATACCCACCAGATTATTTTTGAGGAACCGCTGAGGATATCCGATGGAGGAGGGTGCGATCCAGCCCAGGTTGTCGAGATCATCCAAAGCCTTACGCGGGTCATCGAATCTTATATCAGGCAGTATCCGGCTGAATGGGGCTGGATACACCGGAGATGGAAGAGCAAACCAAGCGTTAAAGGAGGTGAGTGAAATGGCTGAAGAGTTAAAACAAGAGGCAAAGGTAAACGGTGCAAAGGTGTTCTGGACCGTCTTTAAGGTGCTCCTGGGCCTTGTCTTTTTGGCCTTGGGCGCACTGGCAATTTATCGATGGTGGTGCGACCTGCTCGTTGTAGTCAGGGGGTGCATTGGTCTATTCCTGCTCCTGGCGGGCATGATCACTCTGGCGATTGCCAAAGAATAAAGGTTAGTGCTGCCAGTTCTATGATTAAGGGGCTAAAAAGGGGAGAGGCTTTTTGACATCTCCCCTGCCCCTTATTTTATTGCCTGTGGGCTCGGCCGGGATCGCGAGGCTTTACTATTGACCGAATTCAGGTATAATACTTTTACTATTATGACTGGTAACCCTGCTGCTAAAAAGGAGAAGGTATGTTAACAGCGGTTTTAAAAAAAGAGGTTTTGTACGGAAAGATTGCCTGCCGGCTGTTCATGGCAGGGGTTTTTGTCTCCCTGATCACCCTGGGGGCTTTTGTGCGTATTCCGCTTCCCTTTACTCCCGTGCCCTTAACCCTGCAGACGTTCTTTGTGCTTCTTTCGGCAGTTACGATGGGGAGGGGCTGGGGGGTTTTGGTGCAGGTGTTTTACCTTGCCCTGGGAATATCAGGGGTATCGGTATTTGCCTATACGGGTAGCGGCATGCTCTATTTGGCAGGCCCTACCGGAGGGTATCTGTTTGGCTTTTTGCCGGCTGTGCTGTTTGTCGGAGGCCTCTCGAAGCGGGCAGAGAAGAGCTTTATCCTCCTGGCAGGATTGCTCACCCTGGGGGGGATGTTTATACTCCTTACCGGCACCCTTTGGCTAAAGCTGCTTACGGGGTCAACCTTCAGGGCTGCCTTTCTGATAGGCTTTGTGCCGTTTGCCATTGTGGAGGCAGTCAAGGCGGTACTGGCGGCATCGGTTTATATGAAACTCAGGCACAGGATGCGGGAAATACTCGGATAGAAACTCCACCTTAAAGGAGGCGGTGAAATGAAGATCAAGGAAATAATGACCACCGAGCTTAAAACCCTTTCTCCTGAGATGAGCGTAAGAGAGGCCCTGGGAAAATTGCAGAGCATGAATATCAGCGGACTGCCGGTTATTGATTCCGACGGAAAGCTCCTGGGCATGTTTACGGAAAAAGAGGTCCTTTCCTTTATTCTGCCGAGCTATATCCAGAAGGTAGGCAGGTTCATCTATGAAGAGAACCCCAAATCAACCAAGAAGAAGTTCGCGGAGCTGGGCACTCTTCAGGTGTCCCAGCTTATGCGTAAGGATATGGTGGTGACCGGGGAAGAGACGACGCTCTGCGAAGTTGCCCGGATCATGCTGACCCAAAAAATTCGCAGGATCCCGGTTGTTGACAAGGCGGGTAAAATGGTTGGCCTGGTCTGCCGGGAAGATGTGATAAGGGCATTTATGAAGGAGAGCCAGGACTAACCGCTTATGGCGAAGAAATTTTTTGCGCTTATCATCATATCGTTGAGCCTGGCGTTATTGAGCCTTCAGGGAGGGCTTTCCCCCCACCAGTCGACTGCCATCGGCATATTTTCTGCTTCGGTGCTGGGAACGCTTTTTTTCTGGGATTTCCGCCTGGGCTTCGTTTTTCTCGGGACCTCCGTGCTGCTTATAACCCGCACTATCGACATAGAGAATGTCATTAAATTCGCATCTGTCGAGGTCATCCTCTTTTTGGTCGGGATGATGGTGCTGGTGGGGCTGCTTAAAGACGCAGGGTTCTTCGCATGGATCGTACAGTTGATCTTAAGGATCAAGAACCTTACCGGAAGAAAATTCGTCATCGTGATCTCCGCGGTCTCAGCGCTCCTCTCGACCATGACCTCGGAAGTCGTCTCCGTTATTTTCATGGTCGCTGCGGTGCTTGAGATCTGCGATTACTTTGAAGTTGACCCCGTGCCGTATATTATCATTTCTGTCCTGGCCACCAACATCGGCAGCGCAGCCACGGTGCTGGGAAATCCTATAGGCATATTGATTGCTTCAAAAGCAGGCCTTACGTTCGAGGATTTTATCGTTAAGGCATTCCCGCTGGCCATGGTTTGCCTCTTAGTGAGCATAGGGATAGTGCTGGCGTGGTACCGCAAATCCATCAAAGTCCTTGATACGCGCATAAAAGAGCTCGGGGCCAACGAAATACTCATCAGGCTTATTTCGGTCCCTCCCGAAAAAGAACTTAAGATCGGGCTGGGGATTTTCGGCATCACCCTCCTTTTTATCTCCCTGCATCACCGCCTGGAGCTTGCCTGGGGCCTTGAGCCGAACACTATCCTTTTGACCCTGCCGTTGCTTTCAAGCGGGTGCGTGATGATATGGAAATGGCAGAAGGCCCGCGAGTTCATCGAAAAGGACGTAGAATGGTGGACGCTTTTATTCTTTATGCTCCTCTTCGCCCAGGCAGGCACCCTCAAGTACACCGGCGCAACAGACGTGCTGGCGCAGAAGCTGGCAAGCCTTGCCGGCAACAGCATTCAGGTGCTTATCGGTATTGTCCTGTGGATATCAACTATCGGCTCAAGCCTTCTGGACAATGTCGTGCTGGTTGCAGCTTTTATCCCGGTTATACAGGGTTTTGAATCCCTCAATGTCAGCCTGCAGCCTCTCTGGTGGGCGCTGCTTTTCGGCGGCTGCTTTGGAGGAAACATTACCCTGGTGGGCTCTACCGCCAATATCGTTGCGCTCGGTGTCCTTGAAAAAGAGCGCAACATCCGTATGACGTTCTTGCGCTGGTTCTGGATCGGATCAACCGTCGGGGCGGCTACGGCAGTGGTGGTGTGGATCGCGCTGTTGCTCTTTCCGCTGTATCATTAAGAGAGGATAGCGATTTGCTGAAGAAGTTAATCCTTCTTATTTTTTTATCCGTTAGCCTTGGGGTCCTGGGCGCAAGGTCCGGGCTTAGTTTCCACCAGGCAACGGCAATCTCGATATTCTCGGCTTCGGTCCTCGGCACGCTTTTTTTCTGGAATTTCAGGCTCACCTTCGCGTTTTTCGGCACCTCCATACTGTTAGTTACCAAAACCATAGACTTAGAAAACCTTGTTCAGTTTGCCTCGCTTGAAGTCATCCTCTTTCTGGTAGGAATGATGGTGCTGGTTGGGCTGCTGAAGGATTCCGGGTTTTTTGCCTGGCTGGTAAGCCTTATCCTGAGGATGCGTAAGCTTACCGCGGATAAGTTCATTGTGCTTATCATCATGATTTCAGCCATCCTTACCTGCGCCGTTGATGAAGTGACCGCCATTATCTTTATCGTGGCCGCGGTCTTTGAAATATGCGACTATTTCGAGGTTGACCCTACTCCTTTCCTCATTATTTCGGTCCTCGCCACCAATATCGGCTCAAGCGGAACGGTGCTGGGGAACCCTATCGGCATCCTGATCGCAACCAAATCCGGTCTTACCTTCGAAGACTTCATTACCAGGGCATTCCCGCTTATGCTGATATGCATGCTGGTATTGATTGCTATCGTCAGGCGCTGGTACCGGCCGACTATAAGGCAGCTGCAGGAGCGGATGGATGAGTTCGGCGCAAACGACCTGTTGATCAAGCTCATTTCCGTCCCCCCGGAAAAAGAGCTCAAGGTGAGCCTGGCAATCTTCGGGGTTACGCTTTTTTTCATTTCGCTTCATCACCGCATGGAGTTATTTTTCGGCCTCAAACCCAATACCATCCTGCTGATTATTCCGCTGCTTTCAAGCGGCTGTGTAATGGCCTGGAAATGGCGCAAGGCCCGCGAGTTCATCGAAAAGGATGTGGAGTGGTGGACACTGCTGTTTTTCTTGCTTCTCTTCGCCCAGGCAGGCACCCTCAAGTACACCGGCGCAACGGATGTTATGGCGCGTAGCCTGGCAAATTTTGCCGGCAACAGCCTTAATGCGCTTATCGGTATTGTGTTGTGGATTGCCACCATCGGCTCAAGCCTTCTGGACAACGTTGTTCTGGTAGCTGCCTTTATCCCGGTCATCCAGGGTTTTGGGGCCATGGATATCAATCTGCAGCCGCTCTGGTGGGCGCTGCTTTTCGGCGGATGCTTCGGCGGCAATATCACGGTTATCGGTTCTACCGCCAATATCGTTGCGCTGGGCATCCTTGAAAAGGAGCGTAACATCCACATTGCCTTTCTGCGCTGGTTCTGGATAGGGCTGACCGTCGGGGCGGTGAGCGCCTGTATCGTGTGGCTGGCGCTTATCTTCCTGCCGTTTTACCGCTGATAAATCTTTGCGCGCGGCTCTACGTCTCTGCGCTTGACAGGCGCAGCAGCGTATGGTAGATTAAATGGCATTGTATTTATAAAAGGAGGATTACGATGCATGCTTTAAAGAAATTAGGGGTGGGCGCGCTTGCGGCGTTCTTTATAGGCGTGTGTGCCGTCGGTTCTTTTGCGGCGGAAGACCTTTTAGTAGAGGATAGTGCTTCTTCCGGAGCCGGACTTCTCTGGATATGGGGGGAAGTTACGCGATTAGACTTAACCTCAAAAGAGCTTTCGATCAGGTACCTTGATTACGAAACCGACCTTGAAAAAGAGATGGTCGTGGCAGTGGATGCAAAGACGGCGTTTGAGAACGTGGCTTCGCTGGAAGAGATCAAGCCGTTAGATACCGCCAGCATCGATTATGTTGTCAGCCCGGAAGGAAAGAACCTCGCCAGAATGATAAGCATTGAGAAGCCCCAGGATGCCTATGAGTCAACCCCTCAGGACCTTAATCCGCCGGAAGCCGATTAGCAAAAACGCGGTTTATAAAACTCTCGAAGGCAGGTTAAAAACCTGCCTTTTTTGCTTGTGAGGCCATGAGAATAAAAGGCTCTACGCTTGTTATCTTTGACCTTGACGGGACGCTTGTTGATGCCTATCCGGCAATCACCGAAAGCTTTAATCACGTCATGCGCGCTTTCGGATACCCTGCGCGCTCTGCTCGGCTTATTCGCGCCGCAGTCGGAAAGGGGGATAGAAACCTTCTTGCCCCGTTTGTAAAAAAGGAGGATCTGCCGGAGATGCTGGCGGCATACCGCAGGCACCATAGCAACTCCCTGAAGCGCAAATCGCGCCTTTTAAAAGGCGCGCGGCACATACTTGGATACCTGAAAAGAAAGGGTTATAAGCTCGGCATTGCCAGCAACCGGCCTACGCGTTTCTCGCGCATACTTCTGAAGCATCTAAAGGTGGAGCATTTTTTCGATTACGTCCTTTGTTCGGATAAGCTCAAACATATGAAGCCTCATCCGGAGATTCTTATACGGATTATACGGCGCCTCCAAGGGGACCCCCGGCACACCCTTTTTGTCGGGGATATGGTCATTGATGCCCAGGCAGGTTCCCGGGCAGGAGTCAAGACCATTATCGTAACTACCGGTTCCAGCAGCATAGCGTCTATCCGTTCGAGCAGGCCGTTTGCCGTTATAAAAAACCTGAACCAGCTGTCTTCTTTCGTATAAGTTGGGCTTGACAGCAAGTGTATTTTTTAATATATATAGAGAAGGAATTTTGCAAGGAGGGGCGATGAGAATAGGAGCGGTAATAGCATTATGCACATTGTTGGCATCCGGCGTGTTTGCAGCAGAGCCAAAGAGGGTAATCCTGCTGGTTTCGGAGCAGAACATCGAAGGACCCCAGAGGGCATGGTGGGCAAGCGAGGTTGACCTTTCTGCTACCGAAGGAGCCATTTCGCGTCAGCTTATTGCCTCGGGGTACGAGGTTATTGATCCTGATTCCGTAAGCGGGATAATAGAGAAGAAACAGGCTTTCCGGACCATCAACATGTCTGAGAAGACCTCGCTTCAGCTGGGACAGCTTTCCAAGGCAGACTACGTTGTCCTGGGAAAGGCTGTTGCTTCAGCAGGAGGGAATGTCCCGCAGTCAAGCATGCGTTCCTGCTTTGCTAATCTTACTGCCAAGGTTATCCGCGTCAAGGACGGCAAGACAATTGCCTTCTTTGAATCTGCAGGGCATTCGGCGCATATGGATCCAATTACCGGCGGCAGGGAAGCTTTAATTATCGGCGCCGATGACTTGGCTATTAAGATCAGTACTGCTTTAAGTAAAGACAGCGGAGGGAATTAAGATGAAAAAATACTTTATGTTGGTTATTGTCCTGATACTGGTATCTTTTGCCGCAGGATGCGCTTCTCTTACGCAGCCAAGCGCCCAGGTTGACAATACCGCGGGCGCAGCAGCGCTGCCCCCTTATTCCGGCCCCAAGGCGCGCATTGCGGTAGCTGACTTTGACGTCAAGGCAGCCAAGGCAGGAGGGGCTATCGGCTCAGGCCTTCGGGAGATGCTGGTCACCGCCCTGATC
>Ga0101944_10007469_pt1 | contig 10915 bp, 10 predicted proteins | sample DewCreD2012metaG_FD_75245 | JGI IMG/M metagenome (GOLD analysis project Ga0101944, IMG submission 75245) | Hot spring sediment bacterial and archeal communities from British Columbia, Canada, to study Microbial Dark Matter (Phase II) - Dewar... ...
AGTCACCCTCTCGACCGCAACCGATCCGGCCGGCATACTGCATCCCGGTCTGACCGCCTCGACCGGACTGGCAGATAAGTCACCCCTACGCAGTCTCCCGGTGTCAATTGTGGCATCAAGGGTCAAGACGCGGGCCGGCGATTCGATGGTCGCCGCTCGCTTCCCCTCCGGCCGCCCGCCCGTAACCAGCACTGCAACAACAATCCCGGCCGCCAGAGCGGGCACGCCTACCCAAAGCCAGCGCAACCCGACATCGCTGCGGGGAACACCGGCTACCCTCTCCTGAATCCCCTGCCAGACCCGAACCGGAGGCTCAAGCTCCGACAAGCCGGCTGCCGCTCCACGCAGAGACTCTAACTCAGCCAGCGCCTCTCGGCACTGTAGACACTCATCCAGATGCACATCGACAACCATCCTCTCGGCCGACTCCAGTTCGCCATCCATGTAGCGGCTCAAGACCTCGTCGTCGCAGTGAATCATCGCCTCATCGCCCTCAACCACGGCCCAATCGCCTTGCGAAGGAAGGCTCGAGCCCTGTGCAGCTGGGACTTTGACGCACCCTCGGCAATCCCCAGGATTCTGGCGATCTCACTGTGTCTCATGCCTTGGATGTCGTGCAGAACGAACACCTGACGGTAGCCGGATGGCATCGCCGGCAGCGCGCCCTCAATTACCTTCATTACGTCCAGCCCAGGTCCCGGCACGTCAAAGTCCGGCGACAGCTGTACGGCCAGGTCACGCTTTCGCCTGCGCAGGTGATCGAGACAGCAGTTCATCGTTATCCGGTATATCCATGTCGACAGCTGCGCCTCGCCCCGGAACGAGCCCATCTTCTTGTATATCCGAACAAAGACATCCTGAGTGATATCTTCGGCATCCGCCGGGTTGGATACCATTCTGCACGCCGTCGAATAGACCTTGTTTCGGAACCGCGCATAAACACCCTCAAAGTCGGTGCACGGCGGACTCACCGCTCCGGCCCGAGCCTGAGCTGTAGGAAGAGTTGCCTCCATTCTGTCCGTTGTGCGTTTAGACGCTGCCGGAGGACGAGGGTTGCCTCCTCTCTCACTGCCACCAGAGTCTGACACGTCACACCGAATCGATTGTCTGGTCCTACATCCGGAAAGGGCTGGCCGCCATACGTCCGAACCTTAGGCCAAACTGAACCTGAAGCCCCTTCAGCACGAAATCCGGGGGGCTGGCGTCACCGTACCACTCAGTTGGGATGAACGGAAACGTGTATGAACCTTTCACATAGACGCCGACGTATGTCGACTCCGCAGAACGCAACCTCGCGGCCAGTTCGATCCCGGGCGCCGCTGCGAGAACCCACCCCAAGTGCCACCGGAAGTGATTGGACCGACCCGGCTCCTGCGAGTGAATCAGATGACACCACGTGCCGGGCCCGATGTCCAGACAAGGTCGAATCCAGAACTCCTTGACTGGAGCGTACGGATACCCGACCTCAAAGGCCGCCTGCGCAGCTATCAGTTCGGTCCCGGTTGATTCCGCCTGATACGAAAGAAACCCGAAGGCTCCCCACCCGCCTATGGTCAACGAACCGACCTCAGCCGCACCGTGACCAGAGAAAGACCAAAGGGGCGGTCTAATGTCAAACGTGTCGTGGCCTCCCCAGACTGAGTCGTGTTCACGCAGCATCCGATTCAAACCTGCAAACTCAACGAATGTCGCGCCAGCACCCAGCCCACCGTAGCCGTATACAAACGAAGACACGGAAACCACGCCTAACCATAATCGGATAGCCGTCATTTGGATACCTCCATCACCTCGACCTACCCGGCAGGAAGGCGGAATTGCTGAAATCATACTCGACATCTCCAACCCTGATGGCATCGCCGCCGATCCTCGCGGCCGCTGGCCGGCGCGGATTAGGCAGGCCGGGGTCTACCCAGATGGCCATCGCTCGCCACTCCGAGACGGGTCGGATTGAATCCTCCAGCACATATGTCCACACCACCTGAATCCGCTCTCGGCCAAGCCGGTTGCTCCGTTCCAAAACGTCGTAGATAAGCCACTCCATAACCAGTCGCAGGTCATCATTAGTCAGTCCGGGACGGACCAGCGCTATCACCGTCATCCGGTCAATGCCCTCGGCTGGCATGGGAATCTCTCTGAGTAGAGCAAACTCCGGCCGCGGCAGCCTGGGTGAAGGCAGGGTCGGCCGCGTCCTCCGTGAAGCTGGAAACACACCGACGACGACCGCACCAGCGACGGCCAAAGCGACCACTATCAGCGTGTATCGACTCCGCCTGCCAGCACGCGCTGCCTTCCGGATTCGCTCGGCCAAGGATGCGCCAGTGACTGAATTCCCGTCTCCTGCCCGCCATTCTTCTGGGCGCATCAAGCGATTGTAGCGCAGCTTAGAGTCACGTGCAAGAAATGAAACTCCTCCTGTTTCCTTGACTACCGACCCGGTCGGGCTACAATCGCCTCTGCGCCGGCGTAGCTCAGCTGGCAGAGCAGCGGTTTCGTAAACCGCAGGTCGACGGTTCGAATCCGTCCGCCGGCTTAATGAAGCGGACTGTGTATCCTGCGCTGACAGACATCAGCCGAGGCATCTCCTGATGATCATCCCCAGAGGTCGCGACACGCGGCGTGAGGTCGAGGAGCAGGCCGCCTTCGAAGAAGCCGAACGCCGCCGGGCCGAACTGCGGGCCGCCGCGACCTTCGACAGCTTCATTGACTCAAGCCCGGTAGCCATAGAGCTGTTCGATTCGGACGGCAGGCCGATCCGCTCCAACAAGGCGGCGGAACGGCTGTTGGGCAAGGTCCCGCCTCCGGGAATCACGCTGTTCGAAGAACGCGGCCTCAAACGGGCAGGTCTGCTTGAACCGCAGGTCAAGCGCATACTCGCCGGGGCCAGAGTCGAGACTCCGCCAACGTGGTATGACCCCACTGAAATCGGTCTGCCCGGTGTTCCCGGCCGTAAGGTCTGCTTCCGGGCGACCGTGTTTCCGCTCTTTGACGCCGAAGGCAACGTCACTCGCATCGCTGTGCTCCACGAAGACCTGACCGAACTCAAGCGACTGGAAGAGTCGGCTCGTGAGGCTCCGGTTGCCTCGGTTGCTGAGGCAACGACCCCTGCCTCAAACGCCGACCCCCGCGACATCGAGTTTGCCCGCCGCAAGCTCGAAGCTGCTCTGCGCGACAGCGAGGAACGTTACCGCAGCCTGATCGAAAGCGCCAGAGGACATGCTATCATCCGCTTTGCTGAGGACGGCCGGATTATCGCCGCCAGCCCCTCAATCCAGGACATCACCGGTGTATCGCGCGAGACCGTCATAACTGACAGTTCGGCACTGTTTGCCCAGGTCCATCCCGACGATATTGCCCGGGTCCGGGAAGTCGAGGCGCAGGTTCGCAGAACCGGTCAGTATCCGCCGAACCACCGATTCCGCATCGTTAACAAGTCCTCCGGGGCTCAGAGTTGGGTAGAGATGCGCGGCGCGGTGTGTACGTTCGCGAGTCGAAGGACGTTCGAGGTCATTCTGCTTGACATAACCGTCCTGAAACAGACGCAGGAACTCATCCAAGAACACGAAGCGAGCATAGCTACGCTGGCTGCCAGCGCCGCAGACGCTGTAGTCACGATAGACAAAGACTGGGTCGTCACAGCCTGGAGCCCGGGCGCTGAGCAGGAAACACGATTCTCTGCCAACGAGACTCTGGGCCGGCGGCTATGGGACATCTATCCCGACCTCGAAAAGAGCGGCATCGCGCTGCTGTTCCGCAGGACCCTGCTTGAGCGTGCGCCGCAGCACAGCAAGGAGCTGTTCTATCAGGACGGTCGGGAGAAGTACGCTGCTTGGTTCGCTGTCAGCACTTATCCCATTCCCGGCGGTGCGCTCGGCATCTTCCGCAATGTCACCCAGCGCCGCAAGGTCGAGCAGGCGTGGCGGGACACCGAGTCCCGTCTGCGCGCCCTGATGGACAACCCTACGGCCGTCATCGCCCTCAAGGACAAGTCGCTACGCTATGTTGCGGCCAATGTTCCGGCCCAGCGCCTGCTGGGCTCTTCTCTCGGCGGCACAAGCATCATCGGCAAGACCGACGCAGAACTCTTTCCGTCTGCGGTCACCGGTCTGCTTTCGTCCCACGACCGTCAGGTGCTCGAAAGAAACGAATCTGTCACGGTCGAACTCGCGTTGGGTGACCCGAAGAGCGACCTCGCTGTCTGGCTCCATCTTACGAAACAGCCGTGGCGCGACGCTGCCGGCACGGTCATCGGCATTCTCGACCTCGGTTTCGACATCACGCGGATGGTTCGGGCGATTCAGGAACTCACGCGCCGCCGCGACTACGTCGAGAAGCTGCTTGCCGAACAAGCGCAGACGCTGAACCGCGCACAAGCCGAGCTGTCGAGGTGGGCGCGCTGAACGCCGGGCATAACCATAACCGTACCGACACGCGGCAGCCAGTCGGACTTCTTGTCGGCCGGTTCGGCTGGTTCACTGTCATCATAGTCGTGCTCTTCGGCCTGGCTCTGCGCGTCTCTGACCTCCGCGCCGACCCACCCTGGGACCTGAGTTGGTCGTTTGCCCCCTACACCGACGAAAGCCTCAACACCTATTCCGCCCGCAACATGGTCCTCTATGGAGCATGGAAGGTGGACGACTTCAATCCCTATGTCGTCTACCCGCTCGTCAACATGCTCGTGGCCATCGTGTTCAGACTCTTCGGCATCGGCTTCGTCCAAGTCAAGCTGGTGTCGGTCGCCGCCGGTGTGCTCTCGGTGCTGCTGCTCTACCTTCTCGTCCGCGAGTCCGACGGCCCTCTCGCGGGGCTGCTCGCCGGTCTCGGACTCGCCACTTGTTTCCCACTCGTGATGTACTCCCGGCTTGGCCTTATCGAGTCGGTTCAGATTCTCTTCCTGCTCTGCACCGGCCTGTTCTGGGTAAAGGGTTTGAGTCGTCCCCGGCTGATGTTCTGGTCCGGCCTGCTTGCCGCCGCCACTTTTCTGTTCGTCAAGGTATCGGCGGTCTTTCTCGTCCCGGTCATGCTGACGATGTTCGGCTGGGAACTCGTCGCTGACCGCTGCGACCCAGACCGGCTCAAGGGTCTGCGCAACAAGTTTGCCTGGTTTGCGGCCGGCGTTGCCGTGGCTGCCTTCGCATGGCTGCTGCTGGTCTTTCTTCCCTTCCGTCGGGACTACTTCCGCTACCTCGCTCGCCACTCCTTCGAGTCGCCTGCCGGTCACCCCGGCACAATCCCGGCCTACCTGTTCAACACTTTCGTCACCGGAATGTGGAGCCAGCTGCTCGAACGCCTGGTCTGGACCGCCGTCCCCGGCTTCCTGGTGCTTCCGTTTCTTTTCCTCCGTCGCAGCCCGGTCTGGCGCTATCTATTCCTCTGGCTGGTATTCGCCTTGCTTCAGCTCGGGTACATGAACTACCGGCCGCCCCGATACGAGATTATCATCATCCCTGTCCTTATTGCCAGCTTCGCCGCGATTCTCGCCCGTCACATTCACACCGGCACGCTCCTGCCCCGCTTCAAGGCCACCGTCCCCAAAGCGCTGCTCTACTCACTCTGGCTCTGGCCGCTGACAACTCAGGTGGTTCTTCACGTTCGGAACGTCAAGACTTTCCCGGAAGATGCCGCTGCTCTGCGCTGGCTCGGCCTCGGACTCGTTCCGGCGGTGGTCGTTGGCCTTGCCGGCTACCTGCTGATTCGTCTGTCTCGCCGGGAAATCACTCTCCCGGGACGTTTATCCCGGGTCGCGCTCGCTCTGCTCCTGCTTGGCCTCTCGCTTCAGCTCGACCTGCGCCAGTTCTCTAACTGGTTCTCAAGCCGCACTCACAACATGTTCGACTGGGCCCGCGCCGTCGATGTCGCCCTTCCCGATAGCGCGGTGGTTATCGGCACCTGGGCCCCGCCATTCATGATTGAATCGCGCAAGCGCGCAGTGGCGATATCCGACTGGGCGAACCTCGACGACCCGGTCGGGCGCTTCCGGGCGACCCATCTCTTTCTTGGCCAGGGTCATACCGACGAACTCCTGGTCGAACGACTCGGCCCGCTCCTGGAGAGGTCGACCCCGCTCGGCATGGTCGCGATTCCGTGCCAGTCCTGGACTCAGGAAATCGCCCTGTTCGCCCTGCCGGAGCCGCCCGCGTCGAAACCCGGCTCGTCGCCTATCGCGCCAGCGCCCTGACGTTGTAGTCCAGTAGCTCCAGATACGTCCCGGCCGCCTCTATACCACCGGTAGTCGTGCTGAGGACGACCACCCGGGCACCGGTCGCGCGGGCCAGCGCCTCCGCCACTTCGCGCGGCGACTGCGGCTCGACCACGACGCTGCCGATTCCTTCCGCCTTCATCCGCCGGGCCAGACCGGCCATGTGCTTTGCTGACGGCTCCTGCCCCGGCAACGGCTCAATCGTCGCCACCGTCTCGAACCCGAACCGACGACAGAAGTAAGGCCAGCTCTCGTGCCCGGCCACAAACCTGCGGTTAGCCGCCTGCCGCGCCACCTCCTGCAGAATAACAGTGGCGCTGTCGAGCTGCCGCACGTAATCCTGCGCCCGGAGCTGATAGTAGCTCCGGCCTGTCGTATCAACCAGCGCCAGCGCCTCGGCCAGCCGCAACACTGTCGCTCTGGCGACCGCCGGGTCAAGCCAGACATGCGGATTGCCATGACGATGCGAATGATGCTCTTCATCTTCGTGCGCGTCGTAGACGACCTCGACGCCGTCGGCCGCCGCAACCCGGAGCAGCTTCGGGCTGCCCGCGTTCTCGATCAGTCCGGCCAGCCACTCCTCCAGCCCGAGCCCGACCTCGACCAGCACCCGCGCCCTGGCCAATGCCAGCGCGTCGGCCGGCTTCGGCTCATACTGGTGCGGGTCTTCCCCGCCCTTCAGTAGACTGACGACCTCGACCCGGTCCCCGCCGACGTTTCGCGCCCAGTCGGCAAGGTCCGGAATCGTTGCCACCACCACGACCTTTCCGGCCGGCGGCGTGGCACACGCCAGCAGAAGACACACCACCGCCGGTATTCCGCTCACGACATGCTTCACTACTGCCTCCCGCACACCTTGCACTTCCTCCGTTTCGGCGAAAACAGCACGGCCAGACCGAACAGCGCCGTCGCGACAATCACGATTGCCGCGCCGGAAGGAACCGCCAGATAGTATGATGCCACCAGTCCGGCCATGCACGACACGACCGCCGCCAGCCACGACAAGACAAACATCATCCCGAACCGGTTCGTCAATTGGTATGCCGTCGCTGCCGGGATTATCAGCAACGCCTCGACGAGAATGATACCCACCGCCTTGATCGACACAACCACCGTCGCCGCCAGCAGCACCAAGAGCATCCCGGAAAGAAACGCGGTCGGTTGACCGCTGGCCTGCGCCATCTCCTCGTCGAAACAGAGAAACTTGAACTCCTTGAACCAGATTCCGGTCACCACCAGCACGGCGACGGTCAGCACCGACATCAGCGCAAGATTCGTCCCGGTCACTCCCAGCACGTTGCCGAACAGGTAGCCGAACAGCCGCGCGTCATACCGCCGCATCAATCCGACAAACAACACGCCCAGCGCCATCGTGAACGCGAAGAAGATGCCGATGGCCGTGTCGCTCTTCAACCCGGCTTCCCGGCCGGCGAACTGAATCAGCAACGCCGTGCCGATGCAGAAGACAACCGCGGTCACCAGCGGGTCGATGCCGAGCAGAAACCCCAGGGCCACCCCGCCGAACGCCGCATGCGCCAGCCCGGCGCCGGCAAAGGCCAGCCCGCGCAGTACCACGAAAACACCGATAACCGAACACGCCGTCGCCACCACCAGCGACCCGGCCAGCGCATTACGCATGAACCCGAACTGGAAAAAATCACCCATGGCGGTCGCCGACGAGCACGTAAGGCCGGCCTTCCCGCTCGACCACGACGACCGTCGAGCCGTAAAGCTCCTTTAGCATCTTCGGGCTGGTCACGTCGGCGCAGGACCCGAACGCCCGCAGCGTCCGGTTGAGAAACATCACCTTGTCCACGCACGGCACTATCTCGTTTACGTCGTGAGTAACGTACAGCGTCGTCAGCCCACGCTCGCGGTGCAGCCTGCGCACCAGTTCGACAATCTGCCGCCGACTCGCCACATCCACCCCTGCGGTCGGCTCGTCAAGCAGGAGAACCTCCGGCTCCTGAACCAGCGCCCGGGCCAGCAGCAGCCGCTGCTGCTGACCGCCGGAAAGATGACCGGCAACGTGGTCGCCGGCTTCGCCCAGCCCCACCGCCGCCAGCGCCCGGTGCGCGAGCTCCCTCTCCCTTTTCCCCGGCCGGCGCAGCAATCCCAGCCCGGCATAAGTTCCCATCATCACCGCGTCCAGCACGCTCACCGGAAACCCCGGCTCAATCGGCCGGCGCTGCGGCACATAGCCAATCCGGCGCCGCACCTCGACCAGCCCGCGACCGCGCCCGCCCAGCACCGTAACACTGCCGGCAACCGGCCGCAACAGCCCCAGCACCGTCCTCAGCAGTGTCGTCTTGCCCGACCCGTTCGGCCCGATTATTCCCAGAAACTCGCCCGGCTCCAGCTCGAAGCTCAAATCCTCAATGCCGACCGCGCGCTGAAACGCGACCGTCACATGCTCGAACCGGATTGCGCTCATTGAACTCAGGATACGCTCGCGACCGCGCGCGTCAACCGCACCCCGGCACCCGACCTCTCAGTCCGCCCGGTCCCGACCGGCAACCGCCGGCATCCGGCCGCCAAGCGTCAAGGGCCCGACCGTCAGGGCCGGGCCGCAAGACTCGTTTCGACGTGCTATGCCCGGGCGCGGCGCCGCGGCTTCACTTTCAGCCGCGGGTAGAGCTGCCGAATACGCTCGCGGGAAACGCCGACTGCCCGGCCCAGCTCGGCCTGCGTCATCTTCGCGACCGCCTTGCCGAGCTTCTCGATCTTCTGAATCGCAGTTAGTGCCATTTGATTAGTTATAGCCGGTCTGCGCCGGAAGTCAAGACTTGCCGTCAACCGCCCGAACCCCGGACAGAACCACCCCCGGCCGTTCTCCGGCTTCAGCCTGAATGCAGACTCGCCCCGGCCCGGAATCGACAACACTACCTGCCGACCGGCAGAACTCCATCCTGACGAAAACGCGCGTCGCCGGCTGCCCGGCCTGACCCGCACCGCTAAAAACAACCGGATGCGACGCGGTTTCGGGCCCACAAGGGCCGCGGTCCGAATCCCGGAACCGGAAGACTCCGGTCTGCCGACCACTGCCACCGGAACTGCCCCGGGACAGTCCCCCTGTCCGCTTTCCGGCGCCTGCCTGGATTCCCAAAACACCGCTCTGCCGGGAGTTGAATCCGCCGGCCCGACCCCGGCCGGTTTCGAGCGTTAGTCCGCCGCCGCCGGATTGCTCTAATAGTATGAGGCGCAATGGACCGGCTTCGACCCTCAGGTTATCCTGCGCCTGAAGCAGCGCGACCGCAGGATTGACTTGTCCGCAATCCGGTTCTACACTCAGCCGATGGAAAGCAGACTGCCGGACCGAGCCGTACTGGCTCTTCTCATCGCGCTGGCCGGAACCGCTTATGGCTGGTGGGACATGTGGCCCTACTACGAACACCAGGACCTCCTGAGCCGCTCGATTGACATCTGTGCCGAACGCTATCCGGACATGGCCGCGGAAATCAGGTCATACCGGTCACAGATGCTGTCGGGTGTGCACGACGAAGACTTTGACTCCGACGAAGTCAACGGCTCCTACTCCGATTACTCCGGCTACTGCGTTGCGGTTCCCGGCGCATGGTGGCCGACGGCAAGAAGGCAACTGAACGCAATCGAGTGGGTGCACGACGCGCAGAACCCGAACAACTGGACCGCGGCAATCAGCGCCTATCCCGCGCGCCGGGCCGACGCCTACTACATGCTCGGCCACATCCTCCACAATCTCCAGGACCTCTTCGTCCCGGCCCATGCCCACATCTCACCTCACGGCCTCGGCACCGGCGGCCTCGTCGAAAACCACTCCTGGCCCGGCTACTTCGACAACTTCGAGCAGTTCTGCGAAGTGACCACAAACGAGCTCAACCGTGCCCGGCCCGACCGCATTCCCGAAGCACCGCTCGACACGCTGATGATTCGGGCCGCGACATTCGCCTCGACCGACGTCGAAACGGCCGGATTTCTGCCAAGTCTCTATTATGCTCCACCGGACCAGCCCGGCGCCTGGGGCCGGTACCGGCCGTTTCCCTCCGGCGGCTATCCCTGCGGCCGCGACCGGATTGACAATCCCATTGCCAACTCCTGGTCGCTCTGGATTGTGCCCGCCTGCTGCGAGGTCACTGCCGCGGCAATCCGGGCGTTCTATCTTGAATGCAACCCGGTCGGCAAAGCCGAAACGACATCGCCACAAATCTCTTACTGGTCGGCCCTCTCCGACGTTCTCCTGCGCTCGCCTGTTTCACCCGGTGCGTTGCTGCTCTCTTCATCTCGGGCGCTAACAGCACAATTCATCTCTGCGGACGGTCGGGTCGCGCCCACCATTTCCGGCCGCGCAATCCGCTGCCCCGACTTGCCGGCCGGAACCTACCTTCTTCGCATCACGACCGGCTTGACACCATCAGGCCGACTGCTGGTCGTGACGCGACGTTAGCGCCGCGGCCGACTATAACCCGGCCAGCAGCGCAATCAGCGTCCGCACCGGCGTGCCGGTAGCGCCCGGCCGGGAATAGTCAAGCGCCTCGCGGCTGAACGCAGCCCCGGCGATGTCGATGTGCACCCACGGCACCGCCTTGTCCACAAACTCCTGAAGAAACAGCCCCGCGATTATCGTCCCCGCATTCTGCGGCTTGCCGATGTTCTTCAGGTCGGCCACGTGACTCTTCAGGTGCGAGCGATACTGCTCGACCAGCGGCAACTGCCAGAAAAACTCGCCCTGCTCTCTGCCCA
>Ga0101944_10007470_pt1 | contig 10913 bp, 8 predicted proteins | sample DewCreD2012metaG_FD_75245 | JGI IMG/M metagenome (GOLD analysis project Ga0101944, IMG submission 75245) | Hot spring sediment bacterial and archeal communities from British Columbia, Canada, to study Microbial Dark Matter (Phase II) - Dewar... ...
GGCCATGGAGGGTTGAGGCGGTCCAGGATTGGGCTGCTGCGTCAGCCAGCCCTCCCTGAAAACGTTCTATCGATAGATGAGCACATCACTCCGTGCATCCATGAATGCACCGAGATCTTCCAGCCAGCCCCGCTCGATCTCCCGAGCGTCGACACCCCGCTCCAGGTCCCGCCGAACCCTCCCGTCCCCCAGCAGGATGTCGATCGGCAGCTTCTCGTATTCGTATTCATAGGGCGGAGGCAGCCAGCCGAGCTCCTCGGAGTGAAGAGTCAGAAAAGTCTGAAGGATCACCAGACCGGTCAGGTAAGGGCGAAAGCCCTCCCTGTCGGTCACATGAACCTGGAAGCCTGAGCAGAGCTCGCCCTTCCACTTGTCGAACATCGGCTCGAAGAGAACGGGCCGGAAGACGACACCGGGGAGGGCCGCTTCGTCGAGCAGGGCACTGAACGTCCTGTGCTCCAGAAACGGGGCGCCGAAAAGCTGGAAGGGGAGCGTGGTTCCTCTCCCTTCACTCACGTTTGTCCCCTCGAGCAGCACCATTCCGGGATAGAGCAGGGCGGTCTCCCAGGTCGGCATGTTGGGTGACGGAAAGACCCACGGAAGGGCGGTCTCAGGAAAGAAATCACCCCGACGCCATCCATTCATGGCAATGATCTCGAGGTCGACGTCGAGACGCTTTTCGAGACACACGAAGCGGGCCAGCTCGCCCATGGTCAGGCCATGACGCATGGGAATCCCGTAGCGGCCCACAAACGATTCAAACCCTTCGGCCAGCACATTTCCCTCGAACTGGACTCCGTTGATGGGATTGGGACGGTCCAGGATCACAACCTTGACGTCCAGACCCTGAGCAGCTTCGAGGCACAGGCCTACCGTGGTTCCATAGGTATAGACCCGCGTTCCGACGTCCTGAAGATCGACGACCAGCACATCGATCTGACCGAGCATTTCACGAGACGGCTGGCGAAGCTCGCTGTAAAGGCTGTAGACGGGAACCGAGAAGGCCGCATCCCAGTCATCCGAAGATTCGATCATGTTGGCCTGCCTGTCCGCGTGGAAGCCGTGCTGAGGAGAAAAGAGGCAGCGAATTCGACCACCCGCCTGTCCGATGGCATCCCGAACACTGACGAATCCGCGGGTCACGGAGGCCTGATTGGCCAGGATTCCCAGGCGGGCGCTCTGCAACCAGGCCGGACCGCTGTGTATGAGCACTTCACAACCGGGGATGACTTCAGACATATGGCTCTCATCCGTTCCGACACAATCCGGGGGGCTCGCTCCTGGATTCAGTGGGCGTGTTTTCTGGAAAACAGAGGAAGATGAATCACGAACGCCGTACCTTGACCGGTATTGCTCACTACTTCGATTGCTCCCCCATACTGATGCACGATTTCCCTGCAATGGTAAAGACCGATACCCATCCCGAGACTTCCGGAGCTTCCGCAATCCAGCGTCTTGGTGGTGAAAAACGGCTCGAAGATCCTCGCCCTCAGTTGCTCGGGAATGCCCGGACCATTGTCATGGATGCTGATGTGAATCTCCTCCTCATCGTGCCAGGTGTGGATTCTCAGCACCTTCTGCGGCAACCCGTGCATGGCCTCCAGGGCATTCCGCAATATATTGCCGAATACCTGGCTGAAATCGGCCGCAACACCCGTGAACAATGGCAGGCCGGAATCCAGCTCCCATGTCGTGTCGATCTTGGCTCTCAAATAAGGATGGGACTCGAGGAACAGGACCTCCTCCCTGAGGATCTCGTTGAGCGGCAGCGCCTCCAGATCCCTTGATTGCGACGCTCTCAGCCGCTTGATGAAAGTGGACATGATGCGCTTCATCCGGGCCGCCTGCTCCCGAATCCCTTCCAGGTTATGGACTTCGGGATGAGCGGATTGAAGCAATTCCGCCTGCCCCATGATATAAGTCAGGGGACTGTTGAGGTTGTGCAGGATGGCCGCCAGCAGCCTGCCCGTCTGAACCAGAGGCTCAACCTCAACGATTCGCGACAGCTGCTCTTTCCACTCCAGCTGCAGCAAATCGACCTGTTGACGAAGGGCCTCCATCCCCTTCTGCACTTCCTGCTCGGTCTGAAGCCCGCATCGGGCCCTATCCAGCGTGCTTTTCAAATGATCGAGGTCGATGGGCTTGGTGATGAAGTCGTGCACCTCGTTCCTGATGGCTTCGATCGCATCATCCAGAGTCCCATAGCCGGTAATGACGATGATGGGAACCGAATCGTTCAACTTGCGGATTTCACTGATGACATCCCTGCCGGCCATTCCGGGCATCTTGAGGTCCGTGACCACGACCTCGGGCCCCAGGGTCCGAAACAGCTCCAGACCCGTCTCGCCCTCGAGGGCTTCGTGGACCGCGTAGCCTTCATCCTCGAGAAACAACCTCAATGCCTCAAGCACCGACGGCTCGTCATCGATGATCAATATGGGCGTATGATCCATTTACCAGGCCTGTTAGTGGAGCAAGGTACGCGTTATGCCCTCGATCTCATCCACGTCAAGGGGCTTGCGGAGATATCTGTAAACCCCGTACTCACGGGCCATTTCCTCGTATTTGTCCTGCGGCAGGGCCGTAACGATGACCACCTCAATGGCCAATCGAAGCTCCCGGATAGCCTTGAGGAGATCGATACCGCTGATCCCAGGCATCTTGATGTCGAGGAATAGAAGCCGAGGGCGCTTCTGGGTCAGTAAATCCAGGGCCTTCACACCGTCATGCAGCATCACCACGCAATAATCGTCTCCAAGCATGGCATCGAAGGACTCCAGCACTCCCTGGTCATCATCCACCACGAATATGGTCTCTTCCGGCATACACCCCATGATGTTCCACCCTCCTCGACTCGGAAAACGCGATTGGCAAAACACTTACTCCAAAATCCTGGAGGGATAACATTAACAACTTTAGTGCCAAGTGGCCGGCGGACGCCGGCAACCGACCGGAAGCACCGTCCTCGACTCCCCGCGGGAGAGTCCCGAATACGCACACCCTCCATCGCCTATGCGGGAGGGAAATACAATATGAACGAGGACCCATGGCCGGGCTCGCTCAAGACCTCGATGAACCCGCCATGCTCCGTCACGATCTTATGGGCGATGGCGAGCCCAAGGCCGGTACCGTGATCCTTGGTCGTGAAAAAGGGATTGAAAACGTTGCTCAACGTGTCCGAGCTCATCCCCACACCGGTGTCCGTGAACTTCAGGGTCGCCCAGGCCCGCCCGTGGAGTGGCTGGGAAGCTGGCAGCGTATCCTCCGCCAGGTAGCCCTCAACCCTCAAGGTCCCCCCTTGGGTCATGGCCTGCATGGCATTTCTCAGGATATTCTGAATAGCCTTGGTCAGTTGGCTCGGATCAGCCTGTACGTCGGGGAGCTCGGCAGAAAACTCGACCTCCGTCCGCACTCCGCTCGCCAGAAAAGCTTCCTCGAAAAGATCCAGGCTCTGTCGCACCAATGGCTCCAACTGCACCGACCTGAGGTAATACCTGGGTGCTCTGGCCAGCTCCAGGAGGTCCTCGATGAGCCCGTTGATGCGATCCAACTCCCTGGGCACCGTCCGGTTGAACTTCTCGAGAAAGCCCTCCTTGGCCACTTTTCTCGGAAGCAGCTGCACAAAGGTTTTGATGGCCGACAAGGGATTGCGTATCTCGTGGGCCATCCCCGCCGCAAGGACGCCGAGGGCCGCAAGGCGGTCGGCCTGCCGCATGCGCGCCTCCAGCTTCTTCAACTCCGTCACATCCTGCAGGTTGACGATCAGCTCCAGGACGTGACCTTCCCCATCCCTCAGGAGACTGCTGCTGGCGAGGATGGTCTGCTCCTCCCCACGGCGAGCCAATCCGATCTCGCGCTGGCTCCACGCCGCCTCCTCGCGAAGCATCTCCTCCAGGTACCCGCTCAGCTGCGGCGCATCCTTCAAAACCGCGAGCGCGGACTGGCCGGCGGGAAGGCTCTCGGGCAGCCCCAGCATGGTCTGAGCCGCCGGGTTGATGGTGGCGATATGCCCTTCGCGGTCGATCGCCAACAGCCCGTCATTCATGGTGGTGAGCAGCTGCTCCGTGTACCTCTGAAGCCGCTGGATCTCGCGCAGCTGCGACTCCAGCTGCCGGCGCTGCAACAGGATCTCGCGGGTCATCACCATGAAATTGCTGGCCAAAACCTCCACCTCATCTCGGGTGCTCACGTGGAGGGTCTGTTCGAGATCGCCCCTGGCCGCCCGCGCCGTGGCCAGGGTCAAGTCGGCCAGGGGCCTGGTGATCTTGTGGGCCACCCAGTAGGAGAGGAGCACACCGGCCATCAAAGCCAGAAGGCCGACTCCGGCGATGACCCTCTGCCCGGTCCGAATCTGATCGAACATGGGGTCCAGCGAGAGCGCCACCCGCACGGTTCCCCAGCGGTATTCAGAGCCGGGTATGTAGACTGGAACAGCGATCTCGAGACCCTTCCCAGCCCCAAGTTCTCCCAAAGCCTCCTGGACGATGGGGACCTCGGCGGCCACCGCGGAGCGGCTCACGGGGTCCTCGAGCACGGTCCCCTGCAGATCGGCCCTGCCGCTGAATGCGGCCACCCTCCCTTCCTTGTCGTGGATCACGATGTAAAGGGTTTCGGGGTCCTGAACCGCCTGATTGGCCGTCTGCTCCAGCGCGATGTAATTGTAGGTGGCCAGGGATGCTTTCGAAATGGCCGCGATGCTGTTGGCCATGGCCATCCCCCTCCGCTCCAGCTGGCCGCGCATGCTTTTGGTTTGGAGGGCGCCAAGCAGAACGGCCACAGCACCAAAGAGCACCACCAGGAGACAGGAGGTCAGAAACATCAAGCGATAACGAAGGGGAATATAGCGAGGTTTCTTGAAAACGCTGATGCTGAGAGGACCGTTTTTCATGATCCCTGTGAAGCCCTGCCGACCACGCTCAGGGGACCGCCTTGCGATCGAGCCAGACCCGATGATATGAAACAGCCGGGGAGCCCAGAGCCGTCACCTCCAGATCATGAACGTAGGATTGATAGACCAGGTCAACGGTCAAGTTGGTCAGAGGAATCATGGGGGTATCCTTCATGATCCTTTGCTCAATCTCCCGATAGCTCGTCGCACGCTGGACGGGATCCATTGTCCCCGCTGCATTTCTGAGCATCTCGTCGATGTCGGGATTTCGATAGCGCATGTAGTTCACCGGGGAGTCCAAGGCAAAAAGCACCCTCAGGAAATCATCCGGATCCGGGATATCCGCAAACCACGCGTACCGGTAAATCTGCATATCATCGGACTTGAGATAAGCCTCAAACTCACCCCAATCCGGAATGAACCTGGGCCTCATCTTGATTCCCAACGCCCCCCAGGACTCCCTTACAAATTCCAGCTCAGCCTTTGCCGTCGCGGACTGACTGTTGGAAACAACTTCAAGCGGCTCGGTCATGGACCCCAACTTTCGCCTGATCTCATCCAGTCTCGCACCGTCAGTCATCCTGTCGACCCGGGTCTCGGACCCGCCCGGCTGATACCCCGGCAAACCGGGCGGAAGTATACCCATCGCCGGCTCCAACTCACCACCATAGGCCACGGCAGCCAGCTTGCCCCGGTCGATGGCACTCAACAGGACGGAGCGCACCTCCGGATCCCCAAGGATGGGATGTGTTGTGTTGAAGCCATAAAACTGAAGACTCAATGAAGGCCTGCGCAACCATTTCAGGCTCTCGATGGCTCTCAATTCCTCTCGGAATTTCGGGTAAAACGGCATTTCATCGAGCCTGGCTTCCTTGAAGTCCTTCCAGACCTGGTCAATGTCTATCCCTGGGTAGATGATGAAGTCAACACCATCGAGCCGGCTGGGCCCCGCAAAATAGGCCGGAAAACGCTCCAGGCTGATTCTCTCGCCATCACTCCATCTCACCAGCTTGAAAGGCCCGCTTCCAACCGGGCTTCGCCAAAACAGTTCCTCGCGAACAGCCAGTTTGGCAGGGACAATGAAGGTGTTCTGCATTCCGAGAGCGACGAGAAAGGGAGCATAGGGCTCGTCCAGGCGAACCATCACGGTGCGGTCGTCTACCGCTTGAAGCCCGGCTATTCGGGACGCTTTGCCGTCCATGTAATCCCGAGCCCCAGAAATCCTCATCAAATAGGGCATGACTGTCGGCCGAGGGCTGACCCGAAAAAGCCTCGAAAGGCTGAAGACGACGTCAGCCGCGGTCACGGGCTGTCCATCGTGGAATGTCGCATTGGGGCGCAGGGTGAAACGGTAAAGCTTCCCCTGCTCCTCCACCTGCCACGTCTCGGCAAGGGCAGGAATCACAAACAGATCGCGGCTGTACCGAACCAGCCCATCAAATAACTGATTGGCCACCACTCGACTGTAGATGTCCTGGATGTAGGCCGGGTCCAGAGTCTTGGGATTGTTGAGCAAGGGAGCACGGTAGGTGTTGGTCGGTATGGAAGCCCCGGATTTCGGACTCGCCGGGACCTCGCCTTGCTGCCCCCCGGCCTCCAGGCACCATGGGCCGGCCATCAGGATGAGGCCTATCGCGAGGGCTCGAAAGACGGCGAGCGATCCTGACCTGAAAATCATAACATCGCCTGTTTCGGTGGATGTCATCAACGTGTTCGTTATATTCTCAATGACCGCCTTTCATTATGACTCGTCCAACTCCACCCTGTAAAATGAAAAAGCACGAATGGACCATTCGCGCTCCTTCAATTTCAAGTTTCCAGGATCAGTACGAATCCTAGTTGCCCCCACCACCACAAGCCAGCACAGGCGTCACATAGGAAGCCACCAACACACCCAGAACAAACAGCTGAATAACGATCTTTTTCATGACATCCTCCCATTTAAAATATTGATAATACAGCACTATTCTCCTCATTCGCTTCCTCTGGCATAACGCAAGGTCCATACCACCTCGCCCGGCAGGAGGGTTCAGCCCATAAGCCATTGATTTTCGATGAAAAATATTGAAAGGATGCGGAAAGTCAGTGGATAGGGTCCGTCGGGGTCAGGAGAGCTTTCCAACTCGACGACTGAAGCATGTGCAGCCGCACGCAGGATCAAGAGCCTAACCAGGCACAATCACTGTCATTAATGGAGTGCACACAAAATTGTGCAGCTGCACTGAATCCTGTGCAACAGCACGCCGCTGACCAGGCCGCTCATCCGAATCAGCCGGCGCAAGCGGGTTCGGCGGGGACATGCCCTCAGCTCTTCACGGGCTTCTTACGACGGTCCTTCAAGGAAACCACCTTGCTTTTTTCCTTCTTGTCGGCGGGACGTTCGGTTTCGGATGGAGCCACCGATGCGCCCGTCGACTCGGGGCCAGGCGGTTCCCCTTCCTCGTCGGCGACATCCGGTGCGACCACCTTTTCCATTCTCATGGGACGGCCGCCCATGGTGAATTCCTCGCCATTGATGTAAGGCTCGCGAAGTATCCAAGTGATGACAACCAGCGGAACCTGCAGCACGAGCATCCGGACTTGAAACCAATGCGGTTTCACATCTGCAAAAATCGCCTCGATTCGGGCGAAAAAAGCGGGCTGATTTTCCATGTACACCAAAACCAGGTCACCTTCCGTCGTCATCGCGAATCTCCTCCCGTCCAATCCAGGCCGTTTCGCATTCTTCCGCACGCACAGCGCCCGAAGACATATCCCTCGTCCAGCAGTCCAGGCACCAGAGGCAACACACCCGGGTCCGGAGGCGTGAAGCTCAGCACCTTCTCGAGGAACCGAGTGACGATCCAATAGGTGGCCCCCCACAGAATCTCCGACCCATCGTCATCATCATGGATGAAACAGGGATAGTCCTGGATCCCTTCTGGAAACCGCTCCCGGAGCCCGGGCGTCACGTAAAGCCGCAGTCGCGCGTATCGATCCGCCTTGAGGAGGGAAGCCAGCGGAATGTAAACGATGCTCTCAACCTCCCAGCTCGGCACGAACCGCCTCTGGAGATAAATCCAGGCCACCATGGGATAGATGACGCGCTGATACAGCCTGAGCCGTTGAGGCTTCAAAAAGCCGAGAAATCTCAAACCCAGCGGGTTGAGCCGCATCTCCTCCCAGCCTTCGCGAAGGCTCGTCGCCAGCAGCAGGGCCAGCAACCTGGCCTCCCGGGGCGACATCCTTCTGAACCGGCTCCAGTGGGGCCACATCCGGAGCGGCGAGCCGGGCAGCATGAGAATCCTGGCCAGCCATGGATCCAGCTCCATTTCCACGGTGCCTCCGGGACAGCACAGGTCCCCCGCCTGGCGGACTCTCCTGGACCGCTTGTTCAAAACGATGCAGATGTCCCCGCCAGGATGGCCATTGGACGGGACCGTTCCCTGCTGGAACGGTCTTCTCGCCAGAAGGAGGATCACGCTGGAGGGGGCCAAGTCCCCCTCGCAACGATCGGGGAACAGGCCCGGAAGGAAACCGGAGCCGTTCAGCTCCCTCAGGAGGTGCCCCCGAAACAGGACGGGGTCATTCAAGAGCTTCATCCGTCGTGATGAGTCCGGCGATGTTCCTGCCATGCCTTCCACTTCTCCTCCAACCGCTTTGCCGATATGCGGAAGCGGGTCTTCATCTCCGGGGCGAACACACCGACCTTCAACTCCTCGAGCATCCAGCGGTACTCCTCCAGGAGCGCCATATCCCCATCACAGCCCGCCACACGGGAAACCGCCTCCATCTCCCCCCGTCGAGCCTCGTGAATCGCCACCTGATCCCTTTTTTGCCGGTCCTTCTCGGGCGAAGCGTATAGACGGGCGCCCCGGATGCGAAGGGCCTTGAGGTAGTGAGGGAGCACCTGCATCACGGGACGACGATACAGCGAGAGAAAGTCGGCTGGGACCAGCTCCTCCAGCTCCCGATCGAGCAGGCGCAAACCCTCGACGACTTTGCCGTTGTCTCCGCTGAGACGACGAAACCGCTCCAGGTCCTTTCGACTGGCTTCCCTCTCTTCAACGACCTTATACACCTCGGCGACCAGCTCCCGACCCTCGGCGGCGAGACAGCCCTGATAACGCCGGACACTCTCCTGAAATCGCATTCGATCGGGCGACTGGGGGCCATGCAGATCGAAAAGCTCTCTCAGGACATAAGCCATGAGCTGCGTATTTGCCTCCCCAACGGACCCCATGAAAAAAACCTGGTTCGCCTGCTCCCCGTGAAACACCCACTGCCGCCGCAGCTGCCGCAGCTCGGCTTCGAACGCCAGCTGATAGAGCTCCATGAGAGCATCCCGAGTCTTTTCACCGGCGGTTCGGGGGTCCTGAAAAAGCCGCACGGAAAGTCTGCGTCCCTCCACGATCAGCCCAGGATAGGCATATCGCATGAGCCCGAGGGCATCCTCTCCCAGCTCAACGGAGTCCGGAATGTCACCAAAGTCCCAAAGGGGGAGATCATCCCTCTCCCAACGCTTCCTGGCCTTCTCCCAGAGAGCGTCTACATGTCTTTCTGTGGCCGCGCCGCGAAGCTCGTGGAGCTCCCTTCCCTCGGCCAGGACAGCTCCCCCTGAATCCACCACGGTATAACGCATCCGAAGATGTTCGGGCAGGGACTGCACATCCCACTGGTCCCTGGATACCCGCACGCCGGTGATCTCATGGAGGACCCGGCTCAGTTCGGCCAGGAAGATCCCCCTGCCGAAATGGAGGGCTTCGGCCACTCGCCTGGCCGTTTCATTCACCGGCACCAGCTGTTTTCGAAGCCCCTTGGGCAACCCCTTGAGAAGCGCCAGGATCCTCTCTTCCAGGACGCCCGGAACCCCCCACTCGAACGGCTCGGGATTCAGCCTTTGCAGGGCATGGACCGACACTTTCACCGTCACTCCGTCCTCCGCCTCGCCGGGCTTGAAGGCATAATGCAGCGGCAACCGGAGGTCCCCGCAATGCAGCACGTCGGGGTATTGCTCCAGCACATGGAAATCCGGAGCCGCCTGCAGCAGATCCTCCTCCCGCATGCGCAGGAGCTGGTCCCCTCCCTCTGCACGGACGAACCGCTCGAGGGACCGAAGGTCGGAGATGGCGGGCAGGCGACGATCGTAGAACTGAAAAACCATCTCCTCGTCCACCAGAAGGTCCCGGCGCCTGGCCTTGTTCTCCAGCTCCTCGATGCGGCGCATCAGCTCCTGGTTGTGGTCCATGAAAGGAAAACTGCGGGAAAGCTCTCCCCGCGCGAGGGCCGAGCGAATGAAAATGGCCCGGGCCTCCTCGGGCCGGATCCGCCCGTAGCTCACCTTCCGACGCTCGACTACAGGCAGCCCGTAAAGGGTCACCCGCTCAAAGGCCACAACCTGCCCACGGTCCTTTTCCCAGTGGGGATCCGAGTAGGAATAACGGCACAGGTGGCGCCCCAGCTCCTCCACCCAGGAAGGCTCGACGTCCGCAACCGTTCTGGCGTAGAGCCTGTTAGTCTGCACCAGCTCCGCGGCCACCACCCAGCTCCCCCCTCGGTTGAAAAGCCCGGAGCCCGGGAAGAGCATGGCCTGCCGCCCTTTGCTGCAGAGATACTGGTTCTTCTCCCTGCGCATGCCCACGTGGCTGAGATACCCGCTCAAGACCGCCCGGTGGATGGCCTCGTAGCTTGCGGGCGCGTCACCCGGACGAAATCCCCCCAGCTCGTCCAGGATATCCGTGATCTCATCATGGATGTCCCTCCACTCGCGCATGCGGCGGTATGAGAGGAAATGATTCCTGCAGTAGCGGCGAAGCCGGCCCTGGCTCCGCTTTTCGGCCGATTCACCCCAAACATCCCGCCAGATGTTGAGGAGCGTCAGGAAATCCGACCGGCGGTCCCGAAACGGTGCGTGGGCGGCATCGGCCTGGGCTTCGAGGTCCATGGGGCGCTCCCTTGGGTCCTGGATGCTGAGGGCCGCCACAAGGACCTTGAGCTCGCTCAGCCCGCCCTCGTCCCTCGCCTGCAGCAGCATACGGCCGAGGCG
>Ga0101944_10007471_pt1 | contig 10913 bp, 2 predicted proteins | sample DewCreD2012metaG_FD_75245 | JGI IMG/M metagenome (GOLD analysis project Ga0101944, IMG submission 75245) | Hot spring sediment bacterial and archeal communities from British Columbia, Canada, to study Microbial Dark Matter (Phase II) - Dewar... ...
GTCAGGGGCAACGCTGACGCATCCTGCCAATGCAACTACGCAAGCGTATACGTTAGATCTTGACATCAGCAATGATCTGACGATTGAGGCAGGGGCAAGCATCAATGTAAACGGGAAGGGGCATAGTGGGTCCAGTGGTTCGGGAAAGGGAGCAGATGGGACACATGGTGGTGGCGGTGGCTATGGAGGAAAGGGCGGCAGTGCTTCTGGTGGAGCTACTGGCGGGTTACCGTATGGTTCCCTGACTGAGCCTGCAGACATCGGCAGTGGTGGAGGCAAGGGGACGTATGGAGCCGGTGGGGCTGGTGGCGGTGCGATCAAACTTGATGTTGGAGGGGTGGTACAGGTTAATGGAACAATAACTGCCAATGGGAATAAAGGGGTGGGTTCTAATTATACTGATGGTGGTGGTGGGTCAGGTGGATCGGTGTGGTTGACAGGGGGGACGATTACCGGCAATGGGAGCATTAGTGCAAATGGTGGTGCCAGCGGGGACTCTATGGCCAGGGGCGGCGGGGGCGGGGGCGGAAGGGTTGCGCTCTATTACAATGATAATTCATTCACAGGGACGGTATCAGCCTATGGTAGTGCCTATGGCTATCAGGCGGGAGGTGCAGGGACTGTTTACATGAAATCCTCTGCTGAGAGTGAGGGGCACCTGGTTATATCGGTTGGTAGTGGGAATGCAGGCGATACCCCGCTGAGCGGGAGTTTCAGCGACATCGTGGTAAAAGGTAACTCATCATCGTACTCTGCAACAATCAGCCAGACAGGGCCGCTCACGATAACAAATCTTACGGTTGAGTCGGTGACGCTTATCATAAACCAGACCGACACCCTTCATATAGAAAACTTCACGGTCAAATCCGGGACAGTTTCTTTAAGCCAGACAGGCCCTGTTACTATAGGGAATCTTCTTTTAAAGTCAGGGGCAACGCTGACGCATCCTGCCAATGCAACTACGCAAGCGTATACGTTAGATCTTGACATCAGCAATGATCTGACGATTGAGGCAGGGGCAAGCATCAATGTAAACGGGAAGGGGTACATCAAGGATGCAGGGCCAGGCAAAGGGGGACTGAGCAGTGGTTATGGCGGCGGTGGAGGATACGGTGGCAATGGCGGAAATGGGAATAGTAATGCTGCTGGTGGGACAGCATATGGTTCCATGACTGAGCCTGCAGACATCGGCAGTGGTGGTGGAGCTACTTTAGGCGGGTCAGGCGGAGGAGCGGTAAAGCTTGTGGTAGAGGGCACCTTAATTCTCAATGGATCAATTACATCGAATGGTACCAGCGGTAGTTCTGGCAGCTCGTATAATGGTGGTGGTGGGTCAGGTGGATCGGTATGGATTTCAGTGGCGGAATTAACGGGCAACGGAAGTATAAATGTTAATGGTGGTGTCGGTAGCGGTGGCGGCGGTGGCGGCGGTGGCGGAAGAGTTGTTGTTTATTATAAAGATAAATCTGACTTTAGTGGTACTATTACTGCTAAAGGGGGGAGCGGCTATCAGGCGGGGCAATCTGGCAGTGTATTCTTCAGTCAAATCACCAGCTTGAGTATTGTATCGCATGATCCTTCGTCAGTTGTTTGTGAAGCGGTTGATAACTTAGATGTAACGTTTAATTATTTTGTTTCTTCGGATAGCTTTGGCGCTGAAGATGTGTTGTTAAAAGATACATCTGGATTTCCCATAGCGCTTTCAGAAGAGCCTCGAAACATTTCTGGCAATACCTGGCGAATAAGTTTCCCAGCCCAGACAGCAGAAGGCGAATATCACTTAAGTATTGGGCCACACATTGCCAATCCGATAGATGAAGAAATGGATCAGGATCTTGACGGAATATATGGTGAGGACCCCGATGATATTTATTATGGCATCTTCTCTATTGATACCACTCTTCCCGCGATTACAAACGTTGTTTCTTCTCCTGGTATAGACCAGTGCATCATTACATGGGATACTGATAAACCTACTACATCTCAGGTTGAGTTTGGACTCACGGACGGTTATGGCTCTACAACACCGTTAGATAGCAGGTTAGTCACAAATCATAGCGTGACTATTTCAGGGCTCGAACCACACACTCTGTATTACTTCCGTGTTCACTCTGAAGATTCCTGTGGGGACATCCACGAAGTTGTTTCTGAAGGCAGTACCTTCGAGACTAAACAAACGCCGGATCTCATCGTCAGTGAAATTATATCCCCTGTGGAAGCCTGGACCGGCAGTGTTTTTGATTTAACATGGACTATTGCCAACGTTGGCTTTGGCGCAGCATCCGGTAGCTGGATAGATAAGGTTTATCTATCTTCAGACCCTCAGCCCGGCAATGACACGCTACTTGGTGAGTTTTCCTATAATACAGGCTTGGCTTCAGGACAGAGTATTAATCGTATACAGACTGTTGCCATCCCTGGTGATGGCGTAATGGATGGTGACTACTATATCATCGTGGTAACAGATGCTAATAACAGCCTCTTTGAAGGCTCTGGAGAAAACAATAATACCTTTGTCGCATTACAACCGATTGCAGTACATCTGACCCCATTGCCGGACTTGGTGGTTGAATCGGTAGATGTTCCCGCGTCTGCGTGGTCTGGGCAATCAATGAGTCTTAACTGGGTGATATCAAACGCTGGTTCCGGGGCGACCAATGCGCCTTTCTGGTATGACAGTGTATATCTTTCTACTGATACTTCTCTTGATGTCTCTGATCGGTTATTAGGACAGTTTATAAATGAGAGCTATCTTGACGCAGGTGAAAGTTATCTATCCACCCATGAGGTTACTCTGCCCTATGGGCTGTCTGGGCCGTATTACATGATTGTTGTCACTGATAGGTGGGATGCTGTCGCAGAGCTTGATGAACATAATAACAATGGGGTGAGCATCACACCAGTAAATATAACGTATGTTCCCCGGCCGCAGTGCCAGTTGCAGGTAACTGCAGTTCAGGCACCTGCTTCTTCGTGGTCCGGGACAAGCATTTCTCTCACCTGGACAATTAAAAATGTTGGCGATGCCCCAACTTCCAGTCAGAAATGGGATGACGGTGTGGCTCTATCGTTAAATACTTCCTATGAGCCATCAGATTACTGGCTCGGAGCAGGTTTCTTTCATCCCGGCGCTCTTGCCCCTGGTGAGAGTTCCACCGTCACCGGCACGATTAGAATACCCGATAACATTTCAGGCGCTTACAATATTATCATAGTTCCAGATACCCATTCACTTGCCGGATGTGGAAAATCAACAGGCTTTACACCTATACAGATTTTTCTGTCGCCGCCTGCCGACCTTGAAGTTACCTCCATAATTCCCCCGTTATCTCCCCTTTACTCTGGTCAGGAGGTATCTTTTAACTGGTCAGTGACAAACAATGGCGCAGGCGCTACAACTGTTTCATCCTGGAATGATAAAGTGTATCTGTCTGAAGATACTGCGATAGATCCATTATCTGATATTTCAATAGGAAAATATGGTCATATCGGAACCCTTGATGTTAATACCTCCTACGACCAGAATAAAAACATCGCTATTCCCAATGGTGTCTCAGGAAACTACTATATCTGTGTTGCAACTGATAGCGACAATAATGTTTATGAAGGTAGTTGGGAGAATAATAATACGCTGTGCAGTGCATCACCAACAGAAGTGATTCTTACACTGCCGCCAAATTTGCAGGTTACAGCAGTAACAGTTCCGTCAACTGCAGAAACCGGCCAGGCGATAAATATTTCCTGGACCGTAGAGAATATAGGGGCTGGCGATACTGCTGCCTCAGAGTGGAATGATAAGGTCTATCTGTCTTCTGATCAGACCCTTAATACTTCTTCTGACATCAACCTTGGCATTTTTTCACATAATCGTGTGCTCGCTTCCGGAGCAGGCTACACCGAATCACCATCAGTTACTATCCCCGTAAACCTGAATGTTCCAGGAACCTATTATATTTTTGTGGTTACAGACAGTGACAACCAGGTCTATGAGCATCTCAATGAAAATGATAATACCAATTCAGCCGCCATCGAGATAAGCATTGCCCCACCGCCGCCGCCATCAGACCTGCAGGTCGATCTTGACAGCATTCCATCTTCTGTTTCGTCAGGTCAGCAGGTTGCTGTACAGTGGACGGTATGCAACAATGGCGCAGGAACCACATCCACCAACAACTGGACTGATGCAGTATACCTTTCTCAGGACAGTACCTTAGAGACAAACACCGATACAAAAGTGAGTAGTTTCGGGCACAGCGGAGCTCTTGCGCCAGGTGCCTGCTATACGCAAAACCAGAACATTATTATTCCCAACGGGATTTCGGGAACCTATTATCTATTTGTTGCTGCTGACAATAATGGTAACGTGTCGGAACAGAATGAGAATAATAATACAGATAATGCCACCATTGACATTACTCTATCTGCCCCATCTGATCTTGAAGTTACTTCTGTTGATGCCCCATCCATTGCTACATCGGGCCAGCCCGTTACTGTTAGCTGGACTGTCACCAACACCGGCCCTGGAGCAACCAATGTGGACAACTGGTATGATACGATATATCTGTCCCGGGATATGGTTTTGGACAGCTCTGATTTCAAAGCTGGTTACAAGGCTCACAGCGGTATGCTCAATGGCGGAGACAGTTACTCTGCAAGCCTAAGCTTTACAATACCGCTTGGCTATTCAGGACCGTATTATGTCTTTGTGGTGACCGACAGCAGTAACAAAGTCTATGAACATGAAGGTGAAAACAACAATACCGGTTACGACCCTATTGCTATGGTGATAAATCTTCCACTGCCTTCAGACTTAGTCGTTACAGATATTGCCGTACCTGCCAGTGGCAATCCAGGGCAGCCTGCCTCTATCAGTTGGACGGTTAGGAACCAGGGCAGTAATGCAGCGGCAGGCCAATGGGAAGATAGCTTATTTCTTTCAGCAGATGGGGTCTGGGATATTAATGATCCAAAGATTGCGACTGTAGCACACAACGGAACGGTTAATGCGGGGAGCAGTTATACAGGGAGTGTTACTGCAAAACTGCCGGGTGTTTTACCGGGTAATTATTATATGATAGTGCGTACTGATATAAAAAATAATATCAGGGAGAGCAACGAGGGGAACAATACTGGTCTGTCAAATGATGTAATTACTATGGATGCTATTGAGTTGACTTTGGGACAGCCATATATCTCACAACTCAGCACAGGTGCAGAGCATTATTACAAGGTCAATGTTCCAGAGGGAGAAGATTTGCTGATTACCCTTGATAGCCAGTCTGATAATGCCTCAACTGAACTTTATGTCCGCTATAACGCCATACCTGATCGTGTAAATTTCGATTATATGTATGATAAACCGTTTAGATCTGATCAGGACATTTCAGTTCCAACCACCAGCGTGGGTTGGTACTACATTTTAGTACGTGGTAATTATGTCCCAAGTAACCCTATGGGATATAATATTTTAGTTAAATTGGAGCAATTTTGTATTCACAGTATTAGTCCTAGTAATGGTGGGAATTCTGGTAAACGAGATGTAACAATTCACGGTGCTAAGTTTATCGAGGGAATAGCTGTATATTTATCTAAAGAAGATCAGAGAATTGAGGGGTTAAATACTCAGTTAATGAATTCTACAAGGCTTGATACGCGCTTTGATCTGAGGGGTGTTCAGGCAGGGACATATGACATTATTGTGGAAAATACAAATGGGCAAACAACTCGGTTAATTAGAGCATTTGAAATTGTTCAAGGCGGTGAACCTTTCTTGAAATCAGATATTATTGGCCCAAATGCAGTCCGCCCAAAAGAAACAATAAGATATGAGGTTGTGTTTGAAAACAATGGAATTGTTGATGCTGATGGTATGGCAGTGATACAAATATTAAATGCCAGTAAGACAACTCTATTATCTGGGGATACAAATATTTCCTATGAAAGTGAGGGAAAAGATGTTTACTACACTAGCACTATTTGTCATATTAGCCCCAATGAAAAAGAAAGAATTATTTTAGACTTACTGCCTTCTGTGAACACCTCAAATTCTACGATAAATGTATGGTTTATTCCTATTGGTAAGGCAGATAAAAGACTACCTATGGGTAAACCATTAGAACCTTTCTCCCCTTGGAAGATTAAGTTAAAGTTTTACTATTCGAGATATCGAGACCAAACAGGCAGATGGCAGACACTTGGCCATCCAGTGCTTTATATTCCTAAAGTTGGAGGTGGATATAGAGTATTTACACAGGAGTGCCTTAATAAGGATTGTGAATGGAGTACTGCTAAATTATATGAGCAATACGAGTGGGAAAGAGATTGGCAAACAAAATTTGAGGATGGGACTAAGGAATCTGAAGGAGTTATGGAATATCCGTTAACCTTTGAGGAAATGATGGATTTAAATGGAATAGCCGATAGCCTCGAAGACATAAGATTTCGCCAGGATGAATATAGGTGGTTTAATTTTGATAGTGATAATCCCAGCGGGGATTGTCATGGAATAATCGAATATCTTTTGGAATTAGCGAGAGTTAATAGGTCTTATTGGGTTTGTGATTACAAAGGATGTTCCGTTCGCGAGTGTAACGGATTTATACCTGACTACCTTCAAAATCCTGACTATAAACATTTCTTGTATTTGCCAGATGCTTTCGAAGTACCGATACCAGTAATATGGAAGTTGAATTATAATTATGATTTAGATGCTATTTTCTACTTATTGGCGGACATTAGCCTTAACGGTTTTAACCTCATGATGTATCCAATAAGTATTAGATGGCCTCAAGATCCTAATGACAAAACTGGTCTAATAGGTTTTGGACCGGAATCATTTTTGGCCAATGATGAGATCATCACATTCAATATTAACTTCGAAAATGTTTCAACTGCTACAGCTCCAGCCCATAATATACATATTACCGATCAGATAGACCAGAACCTTGATGTGCGTTCATTTCGGCTTAAAGAAATTGTTTTTGGAGACCATACTATAACAGTTCCTGAAAATCGGAGCTACTACCAAACAAGAATAAATCTCGGCCCTGATCATAACAACCTTCTTGTTGATATAACTGCCGGACTTGATTTTCAGTCTGGTCAAGCTTTCTGGACAATGACTGCAATTGATCCGAATACTGGTGAACAGCCGACTGACCCGCTTTTGGGCCTATTGCCACCAAATGATGAGAACCACAGCGGTGAAGGACATGTAACTTATACAATTAAGCCAAAAGAGGGATTACCCACAGGAACACGAATAACAAATAAGGCAACCATCATTTTTGACACCAATGAACCAATTGAAACAAACGAAGTATTCAATACAATTGATGGAGCTGCTCCTTCCTCTGCCATAACCTCTCTTCCTTCACAGAGTGAAGATGAGAGTTTTACGGTAAGCTGGGCAGGGCAGGACGATGAAACAGGATCAGGGCTCGCTGGTTTTGATATTTACGTCTCAGATAATGATGGTGCTTATACACCATGGTTATCAAATACCACTGCAACCACGGCCGAGTTCACCGGGCAAGGAGGGCATACCTATAAGTTCTACAGCATAGCAAAAGACAATGCCGGAAATATTGAAGATGCTCCAACACAACCTGATGCCACCATAACCATTCCTAACTTTACTCCTTCAAATCCCAATCCGTCCAATGGCGCAACAAATATTTCTGTAACTCCAACTCTTTCATGGACTGCTGGATATGGTGCTACTGTCCATGACTTATATTGCTGGAAATCTGACGAAACAAAACCTACTGTGCCAACAGTAGCAAACTTAACATCCAATATTTACACCCCAACTCATCCACTCCTCCACTCTTCCACTTATTATTGGGAGGTTATTGCCAAAGGTGGACCTGTAGGTGAAAGGTCAGGAGGGGTCTGGTCATTCTCCACAATAGCAGTGGTGGACAGTGACTATGACGGTGTGCCAGATGCAGAAGATAATTGCCCACAAATCGCAAATACAGACCAGGTAGATTTTGATGGCGATGGACTTGGTGATGCCTGCGATCCGAATGATGACAATGATGGCATGCCTGATACATATGAAACAACGCACGGATTTAATCCACTTGATCCTGCCGATGCCAATGCTGATGCAGACAATGACGGATTCACTAATCTTGAGGAGTACCAAAACAATACAGATCCGCGGGATGCAAACTCACGACCAATTTCGGTGACGCCACAGAGCCTGAATGTAACACTGTATAAAGGCGAGATAAAAGAGAAGATTTTGACATTTTCTAATGCAACAAATGTTTCTCTTGATTATGAAATCATATATCCTGCACTGGTAACCCTGTTAACCGATCCGGCAGGAGATGTGAACCCCGGCACCAGCACTAAACCGATTGTGGACATCACCAGGGTGGATGTTGGCTTTAACTGGAATATGAACTTGATGCGGCTTGCGATTACGTTTAACGGACCGGTGATACCTGAACTGCTGGGCTACATTTATCTTGATACAGACCAGAATCCGCAAACCGGTAAAGCTGGAATGACCAAGTATTACGGAACGGGAGTGCTTGGCTATGAATATCTGCTCAATTATTTCAGCGCAGGTTCAGGCGGGACGGTTATAGTAGAAGATGCAAAAGGTATTACCAACCCGGTTATGATCCCCGGCTTCTACAGCCAGAATTACAAGGTATTCACTGTTGATATTCCGCTGTCTTATCTTGGTAATGATGAGGGGAATATTAACCTTGGCCTGTTGCTCGGAAACACTGCCTTCAAAATGGATGTGGCGCCCGATACTACCCGTGCAACCATTTCAGGTCAGGGAACGTTCAACCCGTGGCTTTCCATTGCAAAGACTGCTGGTTCTCTCAATGCCGGGAACAGCGAACCTCTAACTTTGACGTTTGACGCCACCAGGATGAAGGAGGGTACCTATAATGACAGCGTTGAAATTCAGGCAAGCGGCTCTTTGACAACAAATATAACCGTACCGATTATGCTCACCGTTCTTGCAAATGATCCAGCACGGATGATAAACGGAGAGGTGACTGGTGCAGTTCAGGAAGGTATTACGATCAACCTGTATAAGGTGGCATGCACAGATGACTTCATCACTGCAACTGTGACGGATGCGAGCGGCTACTTTGCGTTTTACGGTCTTGAAGGCGGCACTTATAAAATAGTGCCGGAAAAGCAGGGGCACACATTCACGCCATCATTTGTGACAGTGGATGTTCCGAGAACAACGTTTGACCCCTTTGATTTTGTGGCGTATTAGAAGTTAGGTAAATCGGTGCCATAAAGCTTCGATTGATAATCAGGCGTTTATCGTAGGAGTTCTATGGGGTTAGAACTAAAATAACAATATAAATGCTATTTTTACAATTTATAAATATTAAATTGACTTTATATAGTCAATATTATATTATATTTTTCAAATTTTAATTATAATGCTCTCTTATAAAAAAGGAGGGGTCTTCATGAACAAGTCATTAAGAATAACTATCATATCAGTTTTAATTCTATTATTTCCCTTATCAACAAGCCATGCACAGTATTGCTGCTGTGATATACCGGCAGAGTTAGAAGAAATCCTCACGTAGGTTGCATAACTTATTATGAGTGCTCAGAAGTAAGTCAGACTCTTTGTGCTGAATACTCTGGCACATGGTATGAACAGAGTAGATGTAATCCTGCCACTGGTACGTGTGAGGCGTACACAGCAATTGTCCTTTCCCGTTTTGCAGCCATAGCAGGCTATGGAAAAGTGAACATTAAATGGTCAACCGAAACAGAAATAGATAATGCAGGATTTAATGTCTATCGTGCAGAGCAGGCGGATGGGGAGTATGTGAAGATTAACAGCGCATTGATTGCAGCAAAAGGCTATACGACACAGGGTGCAACGTATGAGTTTACAGATACGGGTTTAAAAAACAGAAAGACATATTACTACAAGCTTGAGGATATTGATCTGAATGGTACATCAACTATGCATGGTCCGGTGATTGCAAGGCCGAGGCTCATTTTCGGGTTTCGGAATTAGGGGGTCAGGTGTGGTGAATCGAAAAAAGCGAGGGTCACGAAAGGCAATGGGGTCTTGCTTTTTGCCATTGTCTGGATTCTTAAAATTCTGCTTATCGATGAGTAGTGCGTGGCCAAATAATCTGCAATGTCTTTCTGACTATATCCATACACATCTATCGCTTCTGGTATTTTTGGTTTCTTGTATGATCATTACTCGAGCTAAATAGCCGTTAAAGGTTGGGCCTATGAAGAAATCCTTGATTGCGAGAAATCTTTTTAATGTCTTCATGCCCCGGTACATAGTTCTTAAATCGACCCCCTTTGCTCTGACCCTTATAGAGCGCCAATACATGGTCATCATCCCGGCCATTAGACAGCATTTCCAGAATCAGCGGCGGATATCCAAGCCTGCTCAGCATTGCGGCTGCAAACACTGCGCCGTCAAAACAATTAGCCATCCGATCCCGGAGAACATACAAAGGGCAACGATTAGTTTCTTCAATGCTGTAATCAATTTCATCCAGGAAGTTTTGTATCTTTTTCGGTGACGTCAAGTGTGCGATTATCCGGCATTCGGTGCTGCTCAGGCTCTGATCAAACGGCAACCTTACCATCTTTGGTATACCTCATTGGCCGCCACATTGAAAAAGAGATTTTCTCGCAATTTGTCACATTACGGCCCAGTCTTTAAAAGGTCAAAACTGACCTTCTGCATTATATTTTATTGCAATATTTATGCTCCCAGTTTTTTCGCAATTGCTTTCCCGTACTCCTGACATGCCCTCAATCCATCCATCCCCTCAACCAGATGTTCAAGGAGATTGAAAGAACCCAAGTCAACCATGTTCATTTTATAGACGTTCTCCATCGTATCAAAAATTATCTTTGGCGCATCCCCGCTATGG
>Ga0101944_10007472_pt1 | contig 10911 bp, 6 predicted proteins | sample DewCreD2012metaG_FD_75245 | JGI IMG/M metagenome (GOLD analysis project Ga0101944, IMG submission 75245) | Hot spring sediment bacterial and archeal communities from British Columbia, Canada, to study Microbial Dark Matter (Phase II) - Dewar... ...
CCCCGGTCATGACTGGTACGTGGTCGCGGAGGCGGACCCTCACGAGGCGCTGGCCTGGATCGACACGCTGCGCACACGGGCCACCGTCACCGGGTTGGTCACTCTGGCCATGTTGCTCCTGGTTACGGTGGGCATCGCCCGGTCGCTCGGGCGTCCCCTGCGCGAGCTAGGCCGAGTAGCCCAACGGGTACGCAGCGGTCGCACCGAAGAGCGTCTCGGTCCGATGAAGGGCACCGAGGCGGAGGAAGTGCGGCAGGCGTTCAACCAGATGCTCGACGAACTGCGCGAGAAGCAGCGCGAACTGGTTCGCGCGGCCACGCTGGCGTCGGTCGGCGAACTCAGCTCGAGCATCGTCCACGAAATGCGCAATCCGCTGTCGTCCATCAAAATGAATCTCCAGGCGCTGCGACTTCAGGTCGCGTCCGACCCCGGCTACCGTGAACTTGCGGACATCGCGTCCGAACAGGTGCGTCGCGTCGAGAGTATGCTCGACGACTTGCTCAAGTACGGGCGGCCGGTCGAACTTCATCGTCAGCCTACCACCTTTCGAGAACTCGCCGACGCGGCTCTTGCCGTCGTCGGAGACGCGGCCCGGGCGCGAGGAGCCCTGCCCCGCCGGAGCGGAGACGCCGGCCCGCGATGATGACGGGGTTCCGCCCGGTGAGGCCCGGCGACATGGCGGCCCCGGGTGGGGTCGGGACTTCGTGACCCGCTGGTTCCGGCCGGCGGCCGAGGATCGCGGTGCGCTGAAGCCGGGCGAAGACGCCGAGTTGCTGGCGTTCGCGCAGGATCACATGCCGCGGCTGCACGAAGCACTCGCGGCCCTGCGGACCGCCAACCCGCAGCTTTTCCAGCGGAAGCTCGGAGAAAACGCCCCCCGCCTGCGGCACCTGCGGCGGGTCTTTCAGGCGAGTCCCGAGCTCGGCCAGCTCATTCGGAAGTACTCGGAGAACCAGTTCGAGCTTCAGCGGCTGGCCCGGCAACTCCGCCCGCGGCCCGGCTCGGAAGCGGCGGCGGAGCGGGTCGTGCAGGAGGCACGGCCCCTGGTCGCCGAGAACGTCCAGATCGAGATCGAAGCCCTCGAGCTGTTGCAGAAGCAGCTCCAGGAGCACCGCGCGGTGCGGATCGCGGCCCGGATGCGGTACTTGCAGGACCGAGGCGCGGACCTGGCGGCCGAGCCCGAGTGGGTACAACAACTGGTCGAGCGCTGGCGAGCCGCGGGAGGGTCGGATTCCGAGCGGGCGGCTGCCGCGGCCGAACTGCGGGCCGGGATCGAGCGGCAGGTGGAGGCGGAGATCGCGGCGGCGGGGGAGCGGGCCGCGGAGATGAGGGAGCGGGGGGCGGCGGAAGTCGACGAGCGGCTGGAGCGGTTCCGGGAGGGCAGTCGCCGCGACGGCCGGGGTCCCGGGCGAATGGGCCCGCGGGATCGCGGGGGGCGGCCGACGACAGAGCCGGCCCGTCCGGGGAGCGATGGGTAACGCAGTTCGCATCGGGGGGGTGGCGCGGCAGGGACGTAGGCGCTGTGGGGGCTGCGGTTTCATCGTTACGGAGTTTTCCGCGCGCCACCCCTGGCGGAACGGCGCATGTGTCCGTATAATGAAGAGCGACGTAGGTTTTTGGGGCATCGATGGTTGCGCGCTTGAACCGGGGCGCCGGCGAGGGACCGGCGCCCGCGGCGAGCAGCATAGGCGTAACACTGGAGGCGGTCAGGCGGTCGCGACGAGCGTCCGCGTGGACGTGCGGGATTAACGAGATGCGGACCAGATCTTCATCCGACTCATACGGTCTTCATCGGTCCGCCTGAGAATTCCGCCGCTCTCCGGTTCTTTGGTACACCTGCCGCGCGGCTGTCTGCGCAGTCGCGCTGACTCGCCACATCCGCCGGCCATCGGGCCCGACCGTGCACGGCGGCTTCGCCGTCGGCGCGGTTTCACAACACCCCGGTGCAATCGTCGGATGAACCCATGCTGGCGACACAACTTGTCTTGGCCGACGCCGCGGGCAACCCGTGGGCGTGGGCGATCGTGGCGGCGCTCGCTGGAGCAGCCGCCATGTGGGCGTACCGTCTCTTTCGGGATCGGCAGACCGCTGCGACGCACGCGGCGGCCGCCGCCCGCCTGATCGCGGAGGCCGAAAACCGCGCCGCCGAGCGGATGCGGCTGGCCGAGGTCGAGGCCCAGAAAACCGTGCTCGAGGCCAAGGAGCGTTTCGAGCGCGAGTCGGCCGAGACGCGCAACGAGCTGAAAGCCGCCGAGCGGCGAATCGAGAAGCGCGAGGAGGCGCTCGAGAAGAAACTCGACGTCCTGATCACGAAAGAGAGGAAGGTGGAGGCCGCCGAGCAGCAGCTCGCCGAGCGCGACAAGCAGTTGGCGGCGAAGCTGGCCCGGGTGGACGAAACGCTGGCCCAACAGCGGGCGGAGTTGCTGCGGGTGGCGCGCATGACGCCCGAGCAGGCCCGCGCGGCCTGTCTCCGCCAGATCGAGAGCGAGGTCGAGAAGGAGGCGGGGGAGCTCGTCGAGCGCATCTTGACCGGGGCCGAGACCAACGCCCGCGAGAAGGCCCGCTACATCGTGATCTCGGCCATCCAGCGTTACGCGGCCGAGCACACCTGCGAGACGACCGTCGCCACGATCGATGTGCCGAACGACGAGATGAAGGGCCGCGTGATCGGGCGCGAAGGCCGCAACATCCGCGCGTTCGAGAAGGCCACCGGCGTGACGGTGATCGTGGACGACACGCCGGGGATCGTGCAGGTCTCGTGCTTCGACCCGGTCCGCAAGGAAATCGCGCGGCAGGCGCTGGATCAGCTCATCCGCGACGGGCGCATCCACCCGACGCGGATCGAGGAGGTGGTCGCGGCCGTTACGAAGGACGTGGAGCAAAAGGTCGTGGAGGCGGGGCGCGACGCGGCCGCCGCCGCGAACGTGAGCGGCGTGAACAAGAAGATCCTCGACGTGCTGGGGCGGCTCCAGTATCGCACGAGCTACGGGCAGAACGTGCTCAAGCACAGCATCGAGGTCGCGTACCTGTGCGGGCTGATGGCCGACGAGCTGGGGCTGGACGGCGCGCTGGCCCGGCGCTGCGGCCTGCTGCACGACCTGGGCAAGGCCCTGGACCACGAGGCCGAGGGCAGCCACACCAAGGTCGGCCACGACTTCGCGCGGCGCTACAACGAGCCGGCGGCGGTGCTCAACGCGATCGTGGGGCACCACGGCGACGTCGCGGCCACGCACCCCTACACGCCGCTGGTCAGCGCGGCCGACGCGATCAGCGCGGCCCGGCCCGGCAGCCGCCGCGAGTCGATCGAGCGGTACATCAAGCGACTGGAGGAGCTCGAGGCGATCGCGACCTCGTTCGAGGGCGTGCAGCAGGCGTACGCGATCGAGGCGGGGCGCGAGGTGCGCGTGATCGTCGATGCGGAGCGCATCAACGACCGGTCGTCGTTGAAGCTGGCCCGCGACATCGCCCACAAGATCGAGTCGGAGGTCGGCACGTTCCCGGGCGAGATCAAGGTGACGGTCCTGCGCGAGGTGCGGGCGACCGAGTACGCGATCAGCGGCCGGCACCGCGGCAACGGCGAGCGCAGCACGTTCGACCTGGCCGACCCGGAGCCGGCGGCGTCGGAGTAGCGCCGCGCCGCGCGCCGATCGAGACCCCGGTCGCCGTCCCAGACCGGGACGCGCGAGCCGGTCGCCGTCCGAGCCCCGGCCGCCAGGCCGGGGTCCCCCGCCCGCCACGCCGGGCGGAACCCGGAGCTTGCGCTCCGGGCTCGGATGCCAGGGCCGGATGCCAGGCCCGAACGCCGCGCGCGGGTGCCGGGATCAGGCCGCCGGTTCGGAGCCCGTCTGGAACACGAACTGGCGGTACAGGGCCGCGTAGCGGCCCCCCTGCGCCAGCAGCTCCGCGTGCGTGCCGCGCTCGATGATCCGGCCCTGCTCGAGCACGAGGATGCAGTCCGCGCCGACGATCGTGCTGAGCCGGTGCGCGACCACGAACGTCGTGCGCCCCTGGACGAGGCGTGCGAGCGAGCGCTGCACCATCTGCTCGGTGACCGAATCCACCGCGCTGGTGGCCTCGTCGAGCAGGAAGATCCGCGGGTCGGCCAGGAACGCGCGCGTGAAGCAGATGAGCTGCCGCTGGCCCAGGGACAGGCTCGCGCCGCGCTCACCGACCTCCGTGAGCAGGCCCCGCGGCAGCGCCGCGATCGCGTCCCACGAGCCCAGCGCGCGGGCCGCCTGCTCCACCTCGGCCGGCGTGGCCGTCGGGCGGGCGTAGCGGATGTTGTCCAGCACGGTCCCGGTGAACAGGAAGTTCGTCTGGAGCACCAGCCCCATCTGCCGGTGCAGCGACTCGCCCGTCACCCGGCGGAGGTCGTGGCCGTCGACGAGGATGCGGCCCTGCTGCGGCTCGTAGAAGCGCGCGATCAGCGCGATGATGCTGCTCTTGCCGCTGCCGGTCGCGCCGACCAGCGCGATCGTCTGGCCCGGCTCGGCCGTGAAATCGATGTCGTGCAGCACCGGGCGGTCGGGCTGATAGCCGAACGTGACGTGCTCGAAGCGGACGCGGCCCGCGATGCGTGGCAGCGGATCGGCGTCGGGGGCGTCCCGCACCTCGGGCTCCAGGTCGAGCAGGTCGTAGACGCGCTCCGCGCCGGCCATGGCCATCATGAGCTGGTTGTGAAAGTTCCCGAACGTGAGGATCGGCCCCATGAACAGGTCCCAGTACAGGAACGCGGCCACGACCGCGCCGACGCCCGCCACGGCCCCGGTCGTGGCGAGGTAGCCGCCGTAGAGCAGGATGACGGCCCGGCCGGCGAAGCCGATGAGCTGGAGCGTCGGCTGGTACACGCCGTTGAGCCGCGCGGCCCGCACGCAGTTGGCCGTGTTCATGCCCTGGAGCCGGTTGAAGACCTCGAGATTCCAGTTCTGGCGGTTGAACGCGGTGACGACCCGCACGCCGGTGATGTTCTCGGCGAGGTTGGTCGAGACGCGCGTCCAGCCCTCGCGGGCCACCTGCCAGGCTACGCTGATGCGCCGGCGGAAGTAGACGTTGGCCGCGAACAGCAGCGGCGCCAGGCCGACCACCGCCAGGAACAGCCGCGGCTCGGTCTTCAGCAGCATCGCCCCGGCCACCAGCATGATCAGCACGTTCTTGATGACCGTGTCGATGCCCCACACGTTGATGTCGCGCAGCGCGTTCACGTCGCTCGTGCAGCGGCTGATGATCCGGCCCAGCTTCGTGCGGTCGTAGTAGCTCATCGACAGGCGCTGGAGCTGCGCGAACAGGGCCCGCCGCAGGTCGAACTGCACGCACTCGCCGGCCCGCGTCATCACGATGATGGCCCAGCGCTGGAGCAGCACGGCCGTCGTCAGCACGACCGCCCACAGTCCGATCACGCCCACCACCCGCCGGATGGCCGCGCGCTCCGCGGCCGCCGCGGCGGCCGGATCGGCCGGCGGCGGGTCGGCCACGAACGCGGTCGTGATGTTGATGATCTCCCGCATGAACTGCGGCGACTGCATTTCGAGCACGATCATGACGACGCCGAGGGCGATGCCGAGGACGTATTGCCGCGCATACGGGCGCAGCCAGCGCAACATGCGGCGCAGCAGCGTGCGGTCGATCGGCCGGTACTGCGGCTCGTCGTCGGTGGGGACGAGCTCGAGCGGCCGACCGAGGGGGCGCGGGCCGGCGCGGCCCAGCAGCCGGCGCAGCCAGGCGGGGGCGGTCACGGCTGGGCCTCCGGGCGCGTGTCGGGGGCGGTCGCCGCCCCGGCGCGGGCGGCGGCCAGCGTGCGGGGATCGCGCAGGCGCTTGAGGTGCGAGGCGAACTCGCCCTCGGCGTCGAACTGCTCGTCGCCGTAGAGCTGCACGGCGGCGATGTCGCGGTAGTGCCCGTCGGCCTGCATCAGCTCCTCATGCGTGCCGGACTGCGTGACGCGGCCGTCCTCCAGCACGAGCACGAGGTCGGCGCGCTTCGCGGTGTTCAGGCGGTGAGCGATGACGAAGACGGTGATGTCACGCAGCGCGGCGCGCAGGCCGCCGTGGATCCGCTCCTCGGTCTCCGGATCGACCGCGGCGGTCGCGTCGTCGAGCACGAGAATCCGCGGCCGGGCGAACAGGGCCCGGGCGATGGCCAGGCGCTGCCGCTGTCCGCCGGAGAGCGACGCGCCGCGCTCGCCCAGCACCGTGTCGTAACCCCGGGGCAGCTCGGCGACGAACTCGTGGGCCTGCGCCGTTCGCGACGCGAACTCGACGTCGGCGGCCGTCGCGCCCGGCCGCCCGTAGGCGATGTTCGCGGCCACCGAGTCGCTGAACAGGTACGTCTCCTGGAAGACGAAGGCGATCTGCGTGCGGAGGCTGTCGAGCGTGACGGTGCGGATGTCGGTGCCGTCCACCAGGATGCGCCCGGCCTGGGGGTCGTAGAACCGCGCCAGGAGCTGCACCAGCGTGGTCTTGCCGGCGCCGGTCGGACCGACCAGGGCCACCGTGCGGCCGGCGGGTACCTCGAAGCTGATGTCGTGCAGCACGGGCCGCGCGGGGTCGTAGCCGAACGTGACGCGCTCGAAGCGCACGGCGCCGGGGCCGGGCGGCAGCGGGCCGGCGTCGGGGGCCACGGGCACGGTCGGGCGGGCCGCCAGCACCTCGTGCAGCCGGCGGGCGGAGACGATCGCGTTCTGGTACTGCTCGTTGATCCCGGCGACCTGCTGGAGACGGCCGAGGATGGCGCCCATGGCCGCGCCGAGCATGAGAATGTCGCCGGGCTGGAGGGCGCGTTTGATGATCAGCACGCCGGCCAGCAGAAACAGGGCCAGGTGCGAAGCCATGGAGATGCCCCGCACGACCGGCAGGTAGTCGGCGAACATGCGGATGCGCCGGAGCACGCGGCGCAGGAAGCGGTCGCAGTTGCGGCTGTAGCGCGCGATCTCGTGCGGCTCGGCGGCGAACGCCTTGACCACGTGCACGCCGGCGATGTTTTCGGTGATCAGCGAGATGTTCCGGTCGCCGACGCGCATGACCGCCTCCTGCGCGGGGCGGATGCGGCGGCTGAAGCGCACGGTGTACCACAGCCAGACCGGCAGCGGCGCCAGCGCCAGCAGCGCCGCCCAGGGCGTGCGCGTCAGGAGCAGGACGATGTAGCCGCCGACGATCAGAACGATCTCGAGCGTCGTCAGCACGGCCGTGTTGATGAACGCGCGGACGTTCTGGAGGTCGGACAGCGCGCGGTTGATGAGCTCGCCGGTCGAGATCCGATCGTGGAACCGCAGCCCGACGCGCTGGAGCTGGTCGTACACGGCCTCGCGGATGTAGAAGACCTTGTACATGCTGAGCTTGGTGTTGACGACCTCGCGCAGGTACGTGAGCACCGCCATCGCCAGGCTCAGCCCCGCCAGCACGAGCACCACGCGCTCCAGCCCGACGGCTTCCGCCGTCTCGCCCCGCAGCCACGCCCAGAACCCCGGCGGCGCCGTCTCGTGCCCCACCCGCACACGCTCGATCGCGTTGATCGCCGCCGCCGTCTGCCGAACCGCCAGAATCTCCACCCCGATCCACAGCACCAGGCACACGCACGCGGACACGGCGACGCCGACCACGGGCCGCAGGAAGCGGAACATCCAGCGGAGCAGGTACCGGTCGGTGAGGTCCGCCGACGGCGCGGCAGGAATCAGGGGGGTCTCGGGCATCGACGTCGCGGGCGCGCGCCTCCAGGTCGCATGGTCCGACACCGCGGTGCGGCGCGGACCGCGCGGCCCCAAAGCGGGGATTGTAGCACGCGGGGGCGGCGCAGCGCTACCCCGGGCGGCGCCGGGCGACGGCCACGACGAGGTTCTGAAGGCCGATGAAAACCAGCAGCAGCAGCCCGATCGCGATCCGCGTCCACCACGAGTTCAGCGCGCCGTGGAAGGTGATGAGCGTCTGGATGAGTCCGTGAATCAGCACGCCCAGGGCCGTGCCGCCGACGAACCCCACGCCGCCGCTGAGCAGCGTGCCGCCGATCACGACGGCCGCGATCGCGTCGAGCTCGAAGCCGATGGCGGCGGCGGGGTCCCCGGCCTGGGTGTAGCACGTGTGCACCACCCCCGCCAGCGCGGAAGCCCCGCCGGCCAGCGTGTAGACGAGGATGCGCGTCCGCCCGACCGGCAGCCCCATGAGCGCGGCCGACGCAGCCGCGTCGCCCACGGCGTAGACGCAGCGGCCGAAACGCGTCCAGTGCGCCAGGACGATCCCGGCCGCGAGCACGGCGACGAAGCACACCGCGGGCGGCGGGAGCGTCAGGCCGCCGGGCAGGGGCAGAGCGAGGTCGACCGCGACGGTCCGGAGGTAGAACGGGTGCGTGATGCTGAGCGACTGCGGGTGCACGCAGAACGCCAGGCCGCGACAGAAGAACATGCCGGCGAGCGTCACGAGGAACGGTGGCAGGCGGTAGCAGTGGATCAGCGCGCCCTGGGCCGCGCCGAGGCCGCCGCCCAGCGCCAGCGCGGCGCCGATGGCCACGGCGGGGTGAGCGTCATGCAGATAGCCCCCGAGCGCCGTGCTGCCCGGCAGGTCCGCTGGGGCCAGCAACCGCGCGATCAGCGTGCTGGCGAGCGCCACCATGGCCCCCGTGGACAGGTCGATGCCACCGGACAGGATCACGAACGTGGCGCCGACGGCCGCGATGCCGAGAACGGCGTTGTCGCCGAACAGATTGACCAGCACGCGCAGCGACGCGAAACCCGGGTACTGCACGGCGCCCGCGGCGTAGAGCGCAACCGCGACGACGGCCGTCGCCAGCACCGGGATGCACCGCGGCGGCAGGTACGGCGTCATGCCGGGCGCCTCCGCCGCCAGGGGGCGGCCAGCCGGGCCCGGAACTCGGGCGACTGGAGCAGGCACACCGCGAGGACGGCCAGGGCCTTGGGCAGCGGGGCGACATCGGGGCTCACGTCGCGCATGTACATCGTCGTCGCGAGCGTCTGAATCAGCAGCGCGCCGCACAGGGAGCCCAGCAGGCTGAAGCGGCCGCCGGTCAGCGCGGTGCCGCCGACCACGACCGCGAGGATGGCATCGAGCTCGAGAAACAGCCCGGCGTGGTTGGCGTCGGCGCACTTGATGTTGCCGGCGGCGACCAGGCCCGCCAGCCCGGCGCAGAGCCCGCAGAACACGTACGCGCACCACTTCACCGTGCGGGCGTCGAGCCCGGCGTAGCGGCTGGCGGTCTCGTTGTCGCCGACCGCCTCGATGAACAGGCCCAGCGCCGTGCCGCGCGTCAGCAGCGCCGTCAGCACCAGCATCCCGGCCCCGAGCGTCAGCGCGAATGGCAGCCCCAGCAGGAACCCGTTGCCGAGGTAGACGAAGGCCGGGTCATCGAAGTTGATGATCTGGCCGTCGGTGACGAGCTGCGCGATGCCCCGCCCGGCCACCATCAGCACCAGCGTCGCCACGATCGGCTGCACGCGAAAGACCGCGACGAGCAGGCCGTTCCACGCCCCGGCCGCCACGGCGGCGCCGAGCGCGGCGGCCGCCGCCAGCGGAAACGGCAGCCCGTCGGTCGCGAGCAGCCGCGCGGCCACGGCGCCGGCGATGGCCATGACGGCGCCGACCGACAGGTCCACGCCGCCGGTCGCGATGACCAGCGTCATGCCCAGTGCCACCACGGCCAGCATCGCGCCGCGGTTCAGGATGTCGACCAGCACGCCGTACAGGTGCCCGTCCTTGATCTCGAGCGCGGCGAAGTTCGGCGTCAGCAGGAAGTTGAAGCCGAGCAGCAGCGCCAGGGCCGCCAGCGGCCAGCGGAGGCGGGGCCGGGCGGCGCGGACGCGGCGGGCGGCGGGGTCAGTCGGCATCGCCGGCCCTCGCGATGGCGGCCATGATCGCCGGCACGCTGACCTCGGCGCCCGCCAGCGTCGCGACCGGCCGGCGGTCGCGCAGCACGAGCACGCGGTGACACGTTCGGGCGACCTCGTCCAGCTCGGAGCTGATGAAGAGGATCGCCAGGCCCTCGGCGCGCAGCGTGGCCACGAGCTTCTCGACCTCGGCCTTGGCCCCGACGTCGATGCCGCGCGTGGGCTCGTCGAGGATGAGCAGGCGCGGCTGGTTCGCCAGCCAGCGGGCGAGCAGGACCTTCTGCTGGGTGCCGCCGGACAAGTACGTGACCGCCTGCTCGGGCCCCGGCGTCCGGATGCCCAGCGCGGCGATGAAGCGCTCCACCAGCGCAAGTTGACGCCGGCGCGACAGCCGCCGCCACACCCCGCGCCGCGCTTGAAGCGCGAGGATGATGTTCTCGCGGACGGACAGGTGCGGCACGAGCCCGGCGACCTTGCGGTCTTCCGGCGTGAACGCCAGCCCGCGCCGAATGGCCTGCCGCGGGCTTCGCAGCCGGACGGGGCGGCCGTCGATCCGCAGCTCGCCCCGGTCGGCCCGGTCAACACCGAAGAGCAGGCGGGCCGTCTCGGTCCGGCCGGAGCCGAGGAGACCGGCGAGGCCGACGGTCTCGCCTGGGCGAAGGTCGAGGTCCACCCCCGTCACCGCGCCGCGTCGCCCAAGCCCACGGGCCGCCAGCAGCGGCGGCCCGCCGGGCGTCGGGGGGAGCGGCGCGGCCGGGCCCGTCTCCGACGCGACGCCGCCGTTCACCGGCCGGCCGAGCATGTGCGCGACGAGCGCCGCTCGGGGCAGTGCCGCCGTGGCGAACTCGCCGACCCGCAGACCGTCGCGCAGGATGGTGATGCGGTCACTGACCGTGTAGACCTGCTCGAGAAAGTGCGTGATGAAGACGATGCCCAGGCCGGCCGTCCGCAGCCGCCGCAGGACGGTGAACAGCTCGGCGACCTCGTCGGCGTCCAGGCTCGAGGTGGGCTCGTCGAGGACCAGCAGGCGGGCCGACACGTCCAGGGCGCGGGCTAGCGCGACCATCTGCTGCACGGCAATGGAA
>Ga0101944_10007474_pt1 | contig 10909 bp, 11 predicted proteins | sample DewCreD2012metaG_FD_75245 | JGI IMG/M metagenome (GOLD analysis project Ga0101944, IMG submission 75245) | Hot spring sediment bacterial and archeal communities from British Columbia, Canada, to study Microbial Dark Matter (Phase II) - Dewar... ...
CCGCAATGGATGGCCATGAAGGAAATTCCGTCGGCGCACTGTCGCTCGATGAGGTCGAAGAGCAACTCCTCGTCCAGCCTGTTGGGATCTCCATAGCGGCGCGTGGCCTCGCAAAAGGCTTGATAGAGGGGGACATTGCCGACGGGCAGTTGGACGGCGGCCAGGACTTCACGGCGCACCCGGTCGAGGTCGCCGCCGACGGAGAGCTCCATGAGGGTGTCGGCGCCCGCGGCTTCGGCGGCTCGCGCCTTGCGCACCTCCGCGTCGATGTCGACAATGTCGGTTGACGTCCCGATGCTGGCGTTGATCTTGGTTCGAAGCCCCATGCCGATGCCGACGACCCGGCCGTGACGGTTGGTACCGAGGGGCACAACGATCTGGCCGTCTGCAATTCGCCGGAGTACCGTTTCCGGCTCCAGCCCTTCCTGCAGAGCGATTTCCTTCATGACGGGGGTGATGTTGCCCTGGACTGCCAGTTCTACCTGTGTGGACATGGACTGCCTCCCGACGCGTGGTCCGGACACCCCCTCTGGAGGGGACGCCGCCAAATGGGTTGTCCCGCGCCGGAAACAAAAAAATCCCCAAGCGCGGAAAAAAGCGCCTGGGGATTTGCCATCTCCCCTGGAGCGTAACGGATGCCAGGTCTTCTGACTCTCGGATCGTCCTACTTCCCGCGCCTTCCCGCTCCACTTGATGGTGGAACAGTGGCATCGTGCGGGATTCGTCCCCGATCACAGCGGCGGGTCCGCACCGGATTCACACCGGTTTCCCTCTCACCGGCCCATGGGGGCCAGCATCCGTATGCCTGAACTACAATGATTCGCACCTCCAATAGAAAAAGCGTCGCAGGCTGTCAATGCTTTTTTTCTCAACTTCCTCTCCCTGTCACTTCCCGTCTCCATGCGGATTCCCGTGACAGCCCGAGTATCCTGGCGATATTCGCCCTCTTGACCCCCTATCCATAAGATGCTCAACACAGTGATGACCTTTCCCTGAGAAAGACAGTCCTCAGGGATTTTCCCATCGAGACGGCATGGGATTGCCACCTGTATTGAGTGAGGCCTTGAACCCGCGATCAGCACTTGTCACCTTGTGGTTACCTCATTTTCGCCAATAGACGAGAAGTTCGTAATCTTCACCGAACCATCGGGGAAACGAGCAACAATGTCGAGTGTCCCACCCATTGCCTCGATGGTCGCACGCAGCGTGGAAATGTACATATCGGTGCGTTTTTCCAATTTGGCGACGTTGGGCTGTTTAATTCGTAGCCGCTTCGCCAGCAATTCCTGAGACAATCCCCGTGCACGGCGCAGTTCATGCCACGGCATTTCGGCGATCATTTCCCGATAGCGCGCGTCGGAACGGGCGATTGCTTCAGGCGACATTTTGGCTTCCAGTTCCGAGAATTTACGAGGCATCTTTCAAGCCCTCCTTGCGCAGTGTTTCCAAATGTCCATCATAAAGTGGATCCGCAATGGGTACGTATTCGTCATACCATCGATCGTCTCCGGTCTTCTCTCCACCGATCAGCAGAATAGCGCATCGGCGTGGATCGAAGGCATAGAGCACACGGTAAGGTCGGCCAGCGTGTTGAATGCGGAGTTCACGCATGTTGCCATGCCGTGACGCTTTGATGCCGCTGGAATGAGGAAACGGAAGCTTCGGTCCGAAGTCGCCGAGCAGCTTAACGCTGGCCCGGACCGATTCCTGCTCCGCCTCGCTCAGACCATTCCACCATTCGCCGAAATCATCCGTGTATTCAACCTCCCATTTCATGACCATTTCATACTTCGTAGGTTATATATCGTCAAGGGTATATTGATGCCATAAACGATTCGTGAAGCTTGAGAGATTGAGGGATGCCGTTGTTGACCGTTTCCCGACCCATTCATTTTTTCGTGTTGACTTCGAGTCGATTCATCCAGTAATCTCGAACCGTTCATGTCCAGGTGCTCGATCCGAGCCGAAGAGGGAATCCCGTCAGAATCGGGAGCGGACCCGCCGCTGTTGTCAGGGACGAAATCCGCATCATGTCACTGCCACGCCGGAGCGTGATGGGAAGACGCGGAAACTAGGATGATCTGAGAGCCAGAAGACCTGCCGGACATGTATGGCATCGTGATTCGCCCCTGGTAACGGGCGAACCCACACCCTATTCGAAACCAGACGGGCCTGTAAACCGGGGAAAGCCCTTCAGATTCCATTGGGAATGTGAAGGGCTTTTTCATTCTTGAGCCCGACGATATCATGCAAATCACCGAAAGAACCCGCAGCAAACAGCCATTCTGGCCCTGGATGGGGATTCTCGCAGCAGCCCTGCTGCTGCTGATCCTTGCAGCCACAGGGATGGGGTTTCTTTCGGTTTCAGTTGGCGACGTCGCCCGTGTTCTCCTTTCAGCCGTTCCGGGAATGCCCGATCTCACCGGCCATCTCGATCGGGTGTTGCCTGTGGTGATTCGGGACGTTCGTCTGCCCCGTATTTTGTGTGCGGCCATCGTCGGAGGCGGGCTTTCCATTTCGGGAGCCGTATTTCAAGGGATTTTGCTCAATCCCTTGGCGGATCCATACACCCTCGGTGTATCGGCCGGGGCTGCCTTCGGTGCGTCCGTCGCCTTTTTGCTGAAGCTCAACGCCGTCGGCATTTCGATCTGCGCCTTTCTAGGAGCGATGCTCACCCTTGTGTTCGTGCTCTACCTGGCCTCGACAACCGGCGGGTTTTCTTCTACAAACCTGATTCTGGCAGGCATCATCACGGCGGCCGTTCTGTCGGCTGGGATCAGTTTTCTGAAATACATCGCTGACGAGCAGGTATCGCTCATCATCTTCTGGTTGATGGGCAGTTTCGCATCCAGAACCTGGTACGACACGGGCGTGACCCTCCTGGTGGTGGTTGTCGGCTTTCTGGTGTTGATGCGGTTTTCCCGGGACATCAACTTGCTGGTATTGGGCGAGCGCACAGCCGCTTCCCTCGGGGTGCATCCCCAGCGGGTGATCGCCGTTTCGATGGTGGCCGCATCGCTTGTGGCTGCCGTCTGCGTGTCGGTGTCCGGCATTATCGGGTTTGTGGGACTTCTGGTGCCGCATATCGTGCGAAGCCTCTTCGGCCCGGATCACCGAAGGCTCATCCCCCTGTCCCTTCTGTTGGGCGCGATTGCGCTTCTGGGCGCAGACACCGTCACCCGGGCGATTCTCCCGAAGGAAATCCCGATCGGTGTCGTGACGGCGCTCACCGGCGGCCCCTTCTTCTGCTATGTGTTGAAGAAGAAGCGCATGGGGGCTTCGGCCTGGAGCGGTGGATGAGTGTGGGGAAGCCTCTTTTCGAGCTGGAGGCCGTCCGCTTTCATCATGGGGATCGGCCGGCAGTCGACGGAATCGACATGGCCATTGCGTCCGGCAGGTGGTACGGCATCCTGGGCCCGAACGGAAGCGGCAAGACCACCCTTCTCGATCTGCTGGTCCGGCACAGGAGGCCGCAATCCGGAACCATCCGGTTCGGCAATCGGGACATGGCCTCGATCTCCCGAAAGGAGCTGGCCAGGGCCATCGCTCTGGTTCCCCAGAGCTTCGACATCCGCTTTCCCTTCAGCGTTCGCGACATCGTATCGATGGGACGATATCCCTATGCGTCGCGCTTCGGCGGCATGGATGCCGAAGAAAAGCGTTTCGTGGAAAAGATTCTCGTCGAAACCGGCCTGGAAACGTTTGCGGATCGTCCGGTCACGGATCTGAGCGGCGGAGAGCGGCAACGGGTGGTGTTTGCACGAGCGCTGGCCCAGGATACGCCGGTGCTGCTTCTCGATGAGGCCACCAGCAACCTGGACATCCATCAGTGCATTCACCTGATGAACCGGGTCCGGGCTCGGGTGGAGCAAGGGGGCAGAACGGTGATCGCAGCCATCCAGGACATTTCTCTGGCTGCCATGTATTGCGACGCGCTGATCGTGCTGCAGCAGGGAAAAGTGGCCGCTTTCGGCGATACCGCCGATGTCTTGACGTCGGAGCTATTGGAAGACGTGTTTCATGTTCGGGCTTTCATCGACCGAACGCCCGAAGGCTTTCGGGTGGCTTTCGATCGGCGGTTGCCGACATGAACCGTTATATGTAGGGGCGTATTGCAATATGCCCCTACGTCCCAGAAATGACAGGTCAGGCAATTTCAGGTAAAGGAAAACGGATGCCATCCGCTGTTCTTCTGACTCCTGAATTCTGACTCCTGAATTCTGGATCATCACGGAAGCCTCAAGAATGTACCTTCGTGCAACGATTGTCTTGCTGATATCCACGTTATGGATAGGGTTCGCCCCAGCGTTCCCGGCTGCCGCGGAAACCGCCTACCCCATTACGGCTTTGGATGATTTCGGCAGGCAGATCACCATCAAGCGGCCCTTTCAGCGGATCATATCGCTCTATGGGGCCCACACGGAAAACCTCTTCGCCATCGGATGCGCCGATCAGGTTGTCGGTGTTTCTCCGAACGAGGCCTTTCCGCCGGAGGCCACCCGAAAACCGGTCTTTTCCTATCACGACGATCTCGAGAAATTTCTGGCCGCAAAGCCGGATCTGGTATTGATTCGGCCCATGATCGACCGGGGGTACGGAAGGCTGATCGCCGGCCTCGAAAAGGCGGGCATCACCGTCGTGTCGCTTCAGCCGACCACCCCCGATGAGCTCCGGCAGTACTGGATGCTGTTGGGATGGTTGAGCGGAAAGCAGCGGGAGGCCGAAGCCCTGACGACCCATTTCTTCGGTCAGGTGGAACGGTTCCGAAAGGCGGCTGCCGACATTCCGAACCGAAAACGGGTCTATTTCGAAGCGATCCATGACCGGATGAAGACGTTTTCCCCCAACTCCATGCCGATCTTCCTTCTTGAAACCGTGGGCGGCATCAACGTGGCGCCCGATGCCGAGGTGGTCCGGGAAAGCCAGATCGCCTATTACGGAAAGGAGCGGATTCTCGCCAAAGCCGATCAAATCGATGTCTTTTTGGCCCAGAGCGGTGTCATGAATGCGGCATCGGTCGATACGATCCGAAACGAGCCTGGATTCCATGTCCTTGCTGCCGTGAAAGCGGGTCAAATTCATTTGGTGGATGAAATGCTCGTCAGCCGGCCCGGGCCGAGGCTTTTGATCGGGATGCTCACCATCGGGCGGATTCTGTATCCCGAACGGTTCGGCACCTTCCAACTTCCGACATGGGAGGTGCCCCATTAAGGCGATCTGTGTGGCAGGCGTTCACAGCGGTGTCGGCAAGACCACCGTGACGTTGGGTCTCATGGCCTGTCTCAGGCGCAGAGGGCTTTCCGTGGCAGGGTTCAAGGTCGGCCCGGACTTCATCGATCCCGGACATCACGGCCGGATTCTGGGAAGCCCCTCCATCAATCTCGACGGCTGGATGCTGGATCGCAAGACAAACCGGGATCGATTCTTCCGCCGAGCCGCAGGTGCCGACATCGCCGTTGTGGAAGGGGTGATGGGGCTCTACGATGGGTACGACGGAAAAACGGAGGACGGCTCCACAGCCCAGATCGCCAAGTGGCTCGGCATTCCGGTGCTTTTGGTTGCGGACGCCCGGCACATGGCCCGAAGTGCGGCAGCCCTGGTTCTCGGATTCGAGCGGTTCGATCCGGCGGTTTCCTTTGTCGGGGTCGTGTTCAACCGCCTCGGAAGCGAACGGCACCTCGCCTATCTTCGGGAGGCGCTCGAGGCCGCAGGATGCATGCCCTGCATCGGCGGTCTGCTTCGATCGGATGATCTCGGCATTCCGGAAAGGCATTTGGGACTGCTGACAGCCGACGAATTCGGTCGTCAGCAGGGCCAGCTCGATCGGCTGGCGGATACGATCGAAGCTGCGCTCGATATCGACGGTCTTCTCCAACACCTTCCCGAAGTCAGGGCGGAAGCGATCGGGCCGGTCTCTGAATGGGTCGGCGGGCGTGTGCGGATCGCCGTTGCCCGGGATGAAGCCTTCTGTTTCTATTATCCCGACAACCTCGAGCTCTTGGAGGCAAACGGCGCGGAGATTGCCTTCTTTTCTCCGCTGACCGACGATGAACTGCCGGAAGGCACCTGCGGCGTCTACATCGGCGGCGGATATCCCGAAATGTTCGGGGAACGGCTTTCGCAAAACGAACGGATGCGAAAAGCCATCTGCAATGCGAGTCTCTCCGGCATACCCCTGTATGCCGAATGCGGCGGATTCATGTATCTGTGTCGGGAAATCATCGATCAGGAAGGCAGGATATACCCGATGTGCGGCTGCTTTTCTGCGTCGGTCCGGATGCTGGGGCGGCTCAAGTCCCTGGGCTATCGGGAAGTTCATCTGATGGAGGATACCTGCATCGGGAAACCGGGAGATATCCTTCGGGGACACGAATTTCATTATTCCGAACTGATTGAGGAACCCGATGCGATGCGGGTATACCGGATTGCGGACCGCAGCGGTGCGGTACAGCGAACGGAAGGGTATCGCGTCCGCCGTACGCTGGGCAGCTACATTCATCTGCTCTTTGCCAGCCATCCGGATGCAGCCCGACGGTTCACGGAAAGTGCCATGCAATACCGTATTCAGAAGTCAGGAGTCAGAAGTCAGGAGAAATGCGGATGACTTCTGATCTTTCGAAGGCTGTGTAAAGGAGTAGGGGCGTATTGCAATACGCTCCTACGAGAATTGTCATCGAACCGGGTGTAGGGCCGGGTGTCATACCCGGCCGTCCATGTAAGGGATTTGTATGAGACCGGAAGACATCGAAGCCCTGAGCTTCGAAATCATCGAAGCAGAGGCAGGTGCACATTCCTTTTTACGGGAGCAGTGGCAGATCGTACGGCGCATGATCCATACGACAGCCGATTTCGATTGGATGCAGACCGTCCGATTCCATCCGAAGGCCGTTTCGGCGGGAATCGATGCCGTCCGCTCCGGCAAACCCATTGTCACGGACACGCATATGGCTGCAGCGGGAATCAACCGAATGCGTCTTTCCGAATACGGTACAGCGATTCATTGTCTGGTGGATGACCCACGGGTTGTCGAACAGGCCCGGAAGGCCGCTACAACGCGAAGTCTTGCAGCCGTGGACCATGCCGTCTCGCAGTTTCCCGAAGCCGTTTTCGTGATCGGCAATGCGCCGACCGCTCTTCTGCGGCTGATCGAACACATTCGAAGCGGATCGGCTGCTCCGGCCCTCGTGATCGGTCTTCCAGTGGGATTTGTGCAAGCTGCGGAGAGCAAGGCCGAGCTGATGAAGCTCGATCGGCCCTTCATCACGAATGTCGGTCGCAAAGGCGGATCGGCCGTTGCAGCAAGTGTGGTGAACGCCCTGACGCTGCTGGCCCGACCGGCTGCAGGTCCAACAGGCTCTTCCTGCGCCGGCTGCGGCGTCATCTGATTTCTGACTTCTTCACCCAAGGGTTTTCCTATGTCCAAACCATCTGGCACCCTCTATGGCATCGGTGTCGGGCCGGGTGATCCGGAACTCATTCCGGTGAAATCCACCCGCATTCTTCAGATGGTGGATGTCGTTTTTGCTGCGGCATCCACCAAGAACGACTACAGCCTCGCTGTTACCATCGCTCGGCCTTATATTCCCGAGGCCACCCCCATCCGGATGATGCATTTTCCGATGTCCACCAAAGCCGAGGAGACCCGGGGCGCATGGCGCTGCCATGCCCAGACGATCCTGAACGAACTCGATGAGGGAAAGAACGCCGCCTTCCTGACGTTAGGCGACACCATGACCTATTCCACTTACGGCTACGTTGTGCGGCAGATGCTCGAAATGCGGCCGGAAGCGAACATCGTCACGATTCCAGGCATTACCTCCTACCAGGCGGCTGCGGCAGCCACCAACACCCCGCTGGTGGAAGGCGAGGAGTCGCTGCTGCTCCTCTCGGGTGCGCAGGGCGGCAATCGGCTGCGCCAGTCGGGCATGAAGCCCGATACGGTGGTTTTCCTGAAGGCCTACCGGAACATCGGGGACATTCATGCCGCAATCGAGGAAAGCGGCACTTACGGACGCTGTCTGGGTATCAGCAATTGCGGGATGCCCGATCAGCACATCGAAACCGACATCCGCCGCTACCTCGACCGCAAACCCGATTACTGGACGCTCATCATCGCCAAACGCAACCGAACATCAGAGACAACGGGATAGCCGAGGTCCATCGAATCCGGCTGACCCGAACCGATGTTTCCGACAATACGGTTTTCGGATGATACGGAAATCCGTTGTTCAACCTTCTTGGAAACTGAAGGGGACCTATCCATCATGAACGTGGGTCGAACCGTCATACGGAAACAACCAGATAGAACCCCTCGAGGACGACGGCTATGTCCAAGGCAGCATGAAAGATCGGGTGGAAATGGTTTGGGATATCACGGCAGCGCTCTGGGAAGTCAGCACAAGGGGGAAGATTCATGCTGAATCGCGACTACAAAGAAATGTTGTCGTGATTCGCTGCCGAGGGAATGAAAGCAACTCGTGAAACAACGATCGAAACACACCGGGCGCTCGATTTTGATATCGATCGCCGTTTCGGCTCTTCTGCTGACAATCACCCACATCTGGATTCGGCCGGTCGGTGCAGAATATCTTCTGCATCGGCTCGGCTCGAGCCTTCTGCGGATGATCGGCATGATCGCCGCAGGGCTTTTCATCGGTCAATGGATCGAATCCACCGGATGGACATCCCGGCTTGCCGTCATCACCCGGCCGTTTTTCCGATTCGGCCGGTTGGGTCCTCATTTGGGGGCTTCCTTCATGGCCGCCTTCGTTTCGGGGGTAACGGCCAATTCTCTCTTGCTGACCTACCATGAAGAAGGCCGGATCAGCCGCAGGGACCTTTTCATCGGAAACCTGATGAACCAGTTTCCGGCGTATTTCCTGCATCTTCCGTCCACGTTCTTCATGGTTTCGGCCATGACCCGCTGGGCGGGAATACTCTATTTCGCACTCACGTTCTTGGCGGCCCTGCTGCGAACCCTCCTCCTGATCATTGGTCACCGGATCTTTGCCTCATCGGATCGGCATGCGGATTGGCAGCATGATCCGGAGATACGCCAAACGGACAGGGATTGGAAAACCCTGTTCAAAACCATCGGGCAGAAGGCCCTGCGACGACTCACCGCAGTCGTCGTCCTCGTCGTTCCTATTTACATCCTGGTTGACATGATGCAAGCGCTGAAGCTTTTCGACACGGCCCGGGATGCACTGGCCCATCTTGCGGTTCACCACGTTGTTCCCGTCGAATCCCTCTCGATCGTGGTGCTGAGCTTTGTGGCCGAATTCACTTCGGGTTTTGCCGCTGCAGGAGCTCTGATGGATTCGGGACTGCTCACCGTCAAACAGACGGTTATCGCCCTGCTTCTCGGAAACGTCATTGCCTTTCCGATTCGGGCGTTGCGCCATCAGTTGCCGAACTACATGGGCATTTTCTCGCCGGGGCTGGGGATGCAATTGCTCGTGACCGGGCAGGTGTTCCGGGTGGCCAGTATCGTGTTGGTCGGAGCCGTTTATGCCGTCTTCTTCTGAAAACCCGCTTTCCGCAGGAACCGATCGCAGAAAGCGGCTTCGATCCGGATTCACGACCGGTGCGGCTGCTGCAGCCGCTGCAGGCGCAGCCCTCTGCCTTCTGCTGGAGGGAAAGGCGCCGGCTGCAGTCACTATCCGGATGCTGAGCGGGGAACGTCTTTCGATTCCCATTCACCGATCCAACCTGGAGGGGGACATGGCATGGGCGACGGTCATCAAGGATGCCGGTGACGACCCGGATGTGACCAACGGGGCCGAGATCGGCGCACGGGTTCGCCGGATGGACCAACCGGCCCGAAGTGACGATCCGTCTTCGAGGCAGATCCCAAAGATCGAGATCACCGGCGCAGAAGGGGTCGGGTGGGTCACCCTGCCGGGGCTCGAGGTGCCCCCCGGAAATCCGGCGATCAATCCGGGACCAGTACGAATGATTCAGGAAACGATCCGGGAGGTGCTGCTTCGCCACAGGATCGAGGTCGGGGTGCAGGTTTCGGTGTTTGTGCCGGAAGGGGAGCGTCTTTCTCGAAGAACCCTGAACGCCCGTCTCGGCATCTTGGGAGGCATCTCCATCCTTGGTACGACCGGCTGGGTTCGTCCCATGAGCCATGAAGCGTTCACGGCTTCCATCGATGCCGCCCTGTCCGTTGCCCGGGCAGCGGGGTGCTCCCGTGTGGTGTTCTCCACCGGTCGAAGGAGCGAGCGGGCTGCACAAGCGGTTTTTCCTTCCTTGCCGTCGGTTGCCTTTGTTCAAATCGGCGATTTCTTCCACCACTCCCTCCGCGCTGCCGCCCGGATGGGGTTTTGCGAAATCACCCTTGCCGTCTTTTTCGGAAAAGCGGTGAAAATGGCCGTGAACATTCCCCACACCCATGCACGGAATGCCGAGATGCCGCTTGCTGCCCTTGCCCAATGGACGCTGGATATGACCGGAGACGGAAGGCTGGCCGAAGCTGTGGGCCGATCGAACACGGCCCGGGAAGCGCTTGGCCTTCTGTGGCCCGATCATCCGGAAATCATCGCCGATGTCGGAAGACGTATGATCGAAAGCGCCCGAACGGTTGTCCAAGAACTTCCGATCCATATCTCCGGGATTCTGTTCGACTTTACCGGTAGACCGCTGTTTCAACAATGACGGAGGCGAAAAAAAGGAGGGCAAAGGGGGCGGGGGCTTTGAGGGGTATGGTCGCCGCCTCATGAGATGAAAATGCCTTGGCGGAATCGGGCGAAGGGGGCATGGTCGTCGCCACCCCCGGGACTCGATACCGTCACGGCGTCCAGGGGATCTTGGCCTGTTTTGCGCAACCGAAAACGAACTCATGTGCCCGGCCTCGTAAGGCTGGACAAAGGCCACACCCGCTAAGAGGAGGCCATTGGGTTTCGAC
>Ga0101944_10007475_pt1 | contig 10908 bp, 11 predicted proteins | sample DewCreD2012metaG_FD_75245 | JGI IMG/M metagenome (GOLD analysis project Ga0101944, IMG submission 75245) | Hot spring sediment bacterial and archeal communities from British Columbia, Canada, to study Microbial Dark Matter (Phase II) - Dewar... ...
TGGAACACGCCTACTGGGGCCAGGAATACTCGATCGATGAGATGAAAGCCGCCATTGAGGCGCAGGGGTTTGCTTACGAGCGCATCGAAGACGATGAGAAGCTGCTCGATCAGGTCGTCGATCGGTTAACCCAGAGCAAAGTCGTCAGTTGGTTCCGGGGCCGCTTTGAGTGGGGGCCGCGTGCGCTGGGGCACCGCTCGATTCTGGCCGATCCGCGCCGCGTGGAAATGAAGGAAGTGGTCAACACCAAGATCAAATTCCGCGAGCCGTTCCGGCCGTTCGCGCCGGTGGTGCTGGAAGAACGCACGCAGGAGTACTTTGACATTCCATCACCGGAGAAGTATTATCCGGCGCGCTACATGCTGCTGGTGACCCGCATTCCCGAAGCCAAACGCGACGACATTCAGGCCGTGTGTCACGTCGGCGGCACGGGGCGTTTGCAGACCATTCGGCGCGAGTGGAATCCCGCCTACTATCGGGTGGTGGAGAAGTTCGGCGAGGCGACGGGCGTGCCGGTGCTGCTGAACACCTCGTACAACTTGCGCGGCGAACCGATCGTGACTACGCCGCAGAACGCGCTCAATACTTTCGCCAAGTCCGACATCGACGCATTGGTGATGGGGCCGTATCTGGTTAAAAAGAAGTAAGTCACGAAGGACGCGACGGAATACAACGAACAACCTGGCGGGCCTCGTGCTCTGCGCGGTTAATCTTTTATGACTGCCACATCTTCTCCTAAGCCGCGCCGTCGAGGGCTAAAGTTTGCCATCTGGCTCGTGGTGATGCTGATCGTGATTCTGGCCGTCTTCGAGATCGGCTTCCGCATCTTCTACAAGCTGATCCCGCTGGACGTGTGCGCGGCCACGCCCATCATCGGCAACTACTACTGCCAGCCGTACCTGCAGTACGACAAGCCGATCAAAATCGCCTATCGCTACGTGCCCGGCTACAAGACCGAAGGCCTGTGGGATCCCGCCGATCCACGCACGGCCAATCCCGGCAATGAGACGCGCCCCACCGGCCGCAGCGACGCTTTCCTCTACAAATTCCAGACCGATGAGCAGGGCTTCCCCAACGACGAATACACGTGGCGCGATCGCTACGACATCGTGATTGCGGGCGATTCGTTCACGATTCGCACTGCGCCCAAAACGTGGATCGAATCCCTGCGCGAGTTGACCGGTCAGAGCATCCTAACACTGGGCGCCCCCAGCTGGAGCACGCTCAACGAAGTCGAAGCGATCAAGCAGTTCGGGTTAGATAAGAAACCAAAGACCGTGATCGTGGCCTTCTTTGAGGGGAACGATCTTTTTAACACCGAGCAATATCTGGAACGGCAAGCTACCGGTCTGAGCTGGAAAGAATTCGATTTTCAGAACACGCCGCTTACGCAACAAGTGATCATGCCGTATATGATCGCGCACTGGCTCAACCCCAAGCCCGTCGCCGGCACGGTCGATACGTCGATCCGCTATCGTTATCCCGTCACCGCCAGCACCGAGGCCGGCTATGTCCAGATGGTGCTGAAGGATTTTCACCTGCTGCCGCTTAGCGCCGATTACGACACCATCGCCCGTTCCGATGAATTTGCGGCGATCAAAAGCGCGTTACTTGAACTGAAGGGACTGTGCGATCAGCAAGGGGCACGGTTGATCCTGATGTTGGTGCCAAGCAAAGAACACGTGTACTGGTCGCGCATCTGGGACCCGATCGACGTCAACAACATCTTGGAGCGCACGGTGACCGTCAGACTGAGCGAAGGCAGTCACGGTCATTTTGTCTGGGATGCACACTATCTGAGTTTTGACGCCTTCAACGTCAATCAGACTGCGCAGGAGCGCATCCTCGCCGATTTCACCGGCGAGGCTGGCATCGACTTCCTCAACCTCATGCCGGTGTTCTGGCAAAACGGCATCCAGCACGGCGAACTCTACCACTTCGCCGATCCGCATTGGAATCAGGCCGGCAACGATCTGGCTGCGCACACCATCGCCGCTTATCTAGCCGCGCCTTGATCTCGCCCCACCAACTGCATCAGCCCGTCGATTAAGGTTTCCCAATCATAGAACTCGTGCGTTTTGCCACTGGCGATGTGATGCAAACAGCCGCGCCACGCGCTGTCGCTTTCGATTGACTCTTCTTGCCATAATCGAATAGCAAACAATTCTGATCGAAATCGAAACCACGAGCTGGACTGCTTGTTGGGTAAATCTGTCATCTGGCATCCTTTGCGCACTTGAGGGAAATCGCTTTGCGCCAGCAAAAACTTACCTCAAAAGCGTTTGCCAAGCGTGTTTTTTCACGCACCGGCCACTCTCACACCGGCTAACGGTATCTTTATTGACAAATCTGCCGAAATGGTTAGAATCAGCCGCAAATCGATCAATTTTACTTAGATTTCGCGCCGTGACTTTGGCTAACCTAACCTCGACTAATTCCAGTGTGGACGATGAGTTGCTCTCGCTCAGTGCCGCCTCAGAGTTGATCGGTGTGCATCCGGCCACGTTGCGCGCCTGGGCCAATCAAGGCCGGGTAGGCAGCCAGCGTACGGCGGGCGGACATCGGCGCTTTCGCCGGTCTGACCTGTTGCAATGGGCGCGTGCGCCGCGCGAAGCGTCGCCCGGCATCGATATGCTCATCCATTCGGCGCTGGGACGGGTCCGCATGGCGATGGATCACGCGGAGATGCCGTGGCTCGATCGGTTGGGCGAGGCCGCCCGCCAGCAGCATCGCGAACTGGGCCGCCGCCTAATGATCGATCTGGCGTCGGCGCTAAACGCGCCGGTCGGTGACGCAACCTCGCTTGAGACGGCCCGCCTGTTGGGCGTCGATTATGCGCAGCTTTCTGGCCAGCAGGGGTTGTCGCTGACCGATGCCGTGCAGGCGTTTCTCTTCTTCCGCGATTCGCTGGTGGACAGCCTGATTCAGATGGCAAACTATACCGAACTACCCGGCAGCCCTGATTGGCTGATGCTGAGCCGCCGGCTCAACGCCTTTACCAATGCGGTCTTGTTGAGCCTAATCGAAACTTATCAACAGCTCGATGCGTAGGTATAGGAACAGGGCCGGATGAGCGACTCTCAATCACCTGCGCCGCGCAAGCAGACGCCGCGCGTGCCGCGTAACATGTTATACAGCCGCATCGTACCGATCGCGATCGGCGTGCTGATCGTGCTGCTGCTGGCCATCATCGTCATCGTGCTGGCGCCGCTGCTGGGCATCGGCGGAGGCTATTGAGCCGCGCCAGTTAAGCTCACCGTTATTGGGAGGAGATTGCTGTGGATATTCTGCACCTGCTGCCGTTTGCATCGACCGCGGTTGTTGCCGTGTTTGCCGTGCTGGTGCTGCGCCGCTACGCGCAGCGCGGCGGGCCGCATCTGCTGTTGTGGGGCATCGGCCTGATCATGTACGGGCTGGGCACCGGCGCCGAGGCCCTGTTGGCTTTTACGTACTCGCCATTCATCTTGCACGGTTGGTACCTGTTCGGTGCGATCCTCACGCCCGCCTGGCTGGGACAGGGCACCATCTACCTGCTGGTGCGCCGGCCTCGCGTTGCCAATATCCTGCTCAGCGTGCTGGTCGTCGCTTCGATCTTTACCGCGCTACACGTCTACGGCCTGCCCACCCAGGACACGCTTTACGATGTGACCCAGCCCGTCTCAGGCCAGTATCAGCAGGTCATGGAGCGCACAGCGCTGACGCGCACCCTGTTGGCCGTCTTTGCTGCTTACGGCACGCTGGCGCTGGTGGGCGGCGCGCTGTACTCCGCTTACATTTTTCTACGCAAGCGTGTCATGCCGCAGCGCGTGTTGGGCAACGTGCTCATCGCCGCGGGGGCGCTCTCGCCGGCGTTGGGCGGCGTACTGGTGGCGCGCGGCCTGGGCGATTATCTGTTCGTCAGTGAGCTGCTTGGGGCCATCCTGATGTTTATCGGCTTCCGGCTGGCTACCACCCAGCAGCCGGTTGCCGTGCCCGCACCCGCCTCCAGCGCTGCCGGTTCCTGAGCCACGCGCATTCCGATTTGATAAGGACGGCTGTTAGCAAGCCGTCCTTGTTGTGTTTGTCGCTTGCGCTTTGGACAGGGGAGCGCAATGGTATAATGCCCGAGGATCATATCGATGAGCAAGCGACGATCATCCACCCCTTCACTACTGCTGTTTTCCGGTTTTGTCTTGATCTTGATCGGCGCGGTCAGCGCAGTTGCAGCTTCGGCGCCGCCCGATGTGTTTGTGCCCGCCAATTACGGCGACGTCGCGCCGCCCACGCCGCTGCGGCGTTGGGTGACCGTGATCGCCAGCCTGTTCATGGTGCGGACGTTGTTCCTGATGGCGATCAACGGCTTGCAGGCCGCCCTGGAACGCGCCCGCCAGAACGAACAGCGCCTGCAGGAGAGCAACCGCGCTCTGGAAGAGACGCGCCTGGCGCTGGAGCAGCGGGTGGCTGAGCGCACCGCCGCTCTGGAGCAGCGCGCCCGCCAGCTTCAGGCCTCGGCGGAAGTGGTCAGCGCCATCAACTCGGCGATGTCGGCCGCGGGGGGTTCTACGCCAGACCTGAACCACCTGCTGACCGAGATCACGCACCTGATCAGCGAGCGCTTCGATCTCTATGCCGTGAACATCTACCTGGCCGAGGCGAGCGCCGCCGGCGCCGAGGCGGGCGATGGCGGCCTGCCCGGTGGGATGGACGCCGCCGAACGGCTGGTGTTGCGCGCCGCCAACACCCAGTCTGGCCGCCAGTTGATCGAAAGGGGATACTCCCTGTCATTATCCCAGCCCAGCATCGTCGCCAGCGCCGCCGTCACATAGGCCGAATGCGCCAGTGGCAGCGCCGCCACCTCGACAAACACCGCCAGATAATTCGGGTGCCGGATCCATCGATACGGCCCGCCGGTCACAACCCCTGCGCCTGTCGAGTTCACCACCTGCGTGTTCCAGTGAAACGCCAGCGTCCGCTTCGCCCAGAAGCGCAGGCCATTGGCGGCGGCAAACAGCAACAGCGCCGGAACGCCCGCCAGTGGCAGAAACGGACGGTCCGCCAGGACCGTCTCCGCCCCTGCCCCCGCCAGCCAGCCCGCGTGCAGCGCCACCATCCACCGGTAGTTGGGCTCCGGCTCAAGGGTGGCCCCCTGGGCCAGCAAGCGCCGCTGGTTCGCCTTCGAGCGCCTCAGCTCGGCCAGCCGCCCTGCGGCCGTCACCCCCAGAAGCCCCAGAAACGCCGCCTGGCTCAGTTCCATTCCAGCAGCAGCATCTCGGCGCTGAAGCCGGGCCCGAAAGCGGCCATCAGTCCCAGTTCCTTCTCCCCGGCCGGACGCTCGTCCCAGCCTTCCGCCGCGATGAACAGAACCGTCGCGCTCGACAGGTTCCCATACTGCGACAGCACGTGCCAGCTCGCCCGCGTATCCCCAGCCCCAAGCCCAAGCTCCGCTTCGATGTTCGCCAGCAGCTTCTGTCCCCCAGGATGAATCCAGAAGAATGCCAGCTCCTCCCGCCGCGCCTGGCTCCGTTCCAGAAACCGCGCGGTCAACCCGGCGATCTCCGCCCGGATCAGGTTCGGCACGTTCTTCGAAAGCACGATGTGGAAGCCCGTGTCCCGCAGGTCGAAACCCATCGCGTCATACGTCGAGGGAAACAAGTGGCTCATCGAAGACAGGATCCGCGCTCCACGCCGCTGCCGCCCCGTCACCACCGCCGCCGCCGCCCCGTCCCCAAACAGTGCGCAGGAGATCAAATGCGCCGGCGAGTCATCGCCCCGCTGAAAGGTCAGCGACGGCAACTCCACCGCTAGAACCAGCACATTCGCTTCCGGGTAGGCCCGGATATAGTCTGCCGCTCGCGAAAGCGCCACCGCGCCTGCCGCGCAGCCCAATTCGGTCACCGGCAGCCGCCGCGTATCCCGCCTCATCCCAAGCTCGTTGATCAGGAAGGCGTCCACCGACGGAATCATGATCCCCGTGCAGGAAACCGTAATCAGCAGGTCGATCTCCCCAGCCGCCACGCCCGCTGTCTCCAGCGCCCCCCGCGCCGCTGCCTGCCCTAGTTCGATCGCTTTTTCCTGGTATTCCCGGTTGACTTGCGAAAGCGGCCTTGGCTCGATCACATGCTCCAGCGGAAAACAGAGATGCCGCTTATCCACCCGGGAGTTCTCCACCACGCCCAGCATCACGCTCAGCCGCCGCCCGTCCAGTCCAAACACCCATCCGATGTGCTCTTTCACCTGCTGCTGCGTCAGCGTGTGCGCTGGCACGGCAACGAACGGCTTCAGCATCGTCGGCGCCGGCTGTCTCGTCCTCATTAGGCCTTCGCCCCTCTCGTCCAGACCGGAATCCTCATTGCCAGCGCCAAAGCCAGCAGCGCGCCATACAGCAGAGGCTTCCGAACGTCTGACTTCACCAGCCAAAGGTAGTGAATGACGCCCGCCGCCGCGCTCAGGTACGCCAGCCGGTGCAGCAGTTGCCACCGCCGCCCGCCCAGCCTCCGGATCCAGCCCGCCGTCGACGTCGCCGCCAAGGGCGCCATCAGCGCGTAACTGGCGAAACCCGCCGTGATGAACGGCCGCTTCATCACATCCCGCACCATCGCCGCCGCGTCGAAAAATTGATCGAACCACACATACGTCATCAGATGCAGGCCACCGTAGAAGAAGGCGAAAAGACCCAACATCCGCCGGAACCGGATCAGCTCCGGCGCCCTCAGCAGCCGCCTCGCCGGCGTCACCGCCAGCGTCATCAGCAGAAACCGCAGCGTCCACTCCCCCGTGTTTCTGGTCACGAATTCGATCGGATTCGGCCCCAATCGCCCCTCCAGCGCCCGCCACCCCAGCGCCAGAAAAGGCTCCAGCGCGAGCAGAAACGCCAGCGGTTTCGCAGCCTTGGAAAGCAGAATCCGGCTCAAGCGCTCCGCTCCCCGCCTAGTAGAACTTCTTCAGATCCATCCCGGCGTACATTGCCGCCACGTGCTCGCCATAGCCGTTGAACAGCAGCGTGTCCCGCTTGAAGAACTCGCCCAGCCGCCGCTCCTTCGCCTGGCTCCAGCGCGGATGGTCCACCTTCGGGTTCACGTTCGAATAGAATCCATATTCCCGCGCGTTGGCGATGTTCCATGTCGTCGGCGGCATCCGCTCCTGGAAACGGATCTTCACGATCGACTTGATGCTCTTGAAGCCGTACTTCCATGGGACAATCAGCCGCACCGGCGCCCCGTTCTGATTCGGCATCAGCTCGCCGTAAAGCCCCACCGCCAGGATCGTCAGCGGATGCATCGCTTCGTCCATCCGCAGCCCCTCCACATAGGGCAGCGGAATCCCCGCATACCGCCCGCGCGGCATCTGCCGCTCGTTGTAGTAGCTCTCCAAGGCAACGTACTTCGCCTTCGAAGTGGGTTCAGCCACCTTCAACAACTCGCTCAGCGGAAAGCCGATCCACGGCACAACCATCGACCAGCCCTCCACGCACCGGAACCGGTAGATCCGCTCCTCCAGCGGCGCGAGCTTCATCAGCCGGTCCAGGTCGATTGTCACCGGCTTGCCGGCATCGCCCTCGATCTTCACCGCCCAAGGGTTCGTCTTGAACTCCCGCGCATACACCGCCGGCTCGCCCTTGCCCGTCCCGAACTCATAAAAATTGTTGTATGTCGTGATCGTTTCCCACGGCGTCTGCTTTTCGCTGGTGCTGTACGCGCTCTTGATGGCGCCAGCCAGCTTCGGCCCCGCCGCCGCCTTGCCGGATGGGAGCGCGCCAAGCGCCCCAGCAATGAACGACCTGCGATGGAGATAGACGCTCCTCGGCGTGACATCGGAATAACGGAGTCTGAACGGATTCCGCCTGGACATACCTCTTGGATGGCGTTCCGCTCCATCCAGATCCTTCCAGTGCGAAATCTCCCCCCCGCCGCCGGCGCCCTCCCGCGCTCAGGAGGCTTTGGATCGCTCGATGCGCCCCAAAGCAAAGACGATCCCCGGTGGCTTCGGCCGCGGCGCCGCCTCATCCGTGTACAGAGGTTTGATGTACTCTTTCGGAGCCCGGTCCCACACGGCCAACAGCCAGCTCGCCCAAAACAGCAGCAGCCCCAGGGCGAACATCCACTGCCGCGTCCAGTCGATCTCTGCCGTCCGCGGCGGCGCGCCGATCGGGACATCGTGCTCCCGGACCAGCCGTCCACCGGCTTCTGCCTCGGACGCTTTCTGCTCCGTCTCCAGCCCCTCCAACAGCGGCGTGTTGTCCAACACCATCGTAAAGCAGGCAAACTGATACGCGAACTCCTGCGCCGTCTCCGCGGCGTAGGATGGCGCCCCGCTCAAGGGCGCGCAAGCCGCCAGCAGAAGCGCGCCCGCGGCGCACAACCACCCCCTCCACGGTTCTCGCCACGATGATTTTGCCCGTAGAGTGCCGCGGCGGGACTCGAACCTTGGAACCACGCTGAATCGAATGGTCTTCGGTTGAACCGGGAAGCGATGTGCCAGCATTCGGTTCAATCCGTTGGTGCTCTTTGATGACGTTCCGATGGGTCGTTCTAGTAGTACCAGAACCTCAGAATTCCTCTCAGGGAATTTCCGCCCGGTCCCTGCCGCCCTGCGCCAGGTTATAGACTAGTGGGCAAATAGAGCTGGGGCCATGACCAACAGGCAGTCCGCCGCGCTTTCCGCCGTGGCGATCTCCATCCTTGTCACGCTGCTGGGATTCCTCCTCTCCCAATTGCGCATCGTCCGCCTGCTCCATCTGAAAGCCCGCGATCTTCACACCATCGCCAGCCAGCACGCCCCGTCGAAAGATGTCATCCTGCTCGTCATCGACCAGAAATCGCTCGACCGCTACCCCGAACCCCTCCTGTTCTGGCATCCCTATTACGCTGAAGCCATTGAAGCCGCCGCCGAGGCCGGCGCCAAAGTTCTCGGCCTCGACGTCGCCTTCCCCATCCCCGTCGACCGCTGGGCGCCCGGCCTCGACCAGCGCATGGCCGAAGCCGTCATCAAAACCGCGCCCGTCATGCCAGTCATCTGCGGCTACGCCGCCGTCGCCATGGATCGCCAGCACGACTGGGTCGTCCCCATGAACATGGCCGCTTCCGCCCTCGGACAAATGGCCTACGTCAACCTCCACGCCGACGAGGACGATTTCATCCGTTCCATCGAGCTCACCGAACCTGCCGGCTCCAAGAGCCTCTCCCTCATGGTCGCCGAACGCTTCCTCGGCAAGCCCGTCAACTATCCCGAGCCGATCATGAAGATCCGCTATGCCGGCCCCGCCGGCACCTTTCCCCGCGTCTCTCTCAGCGACTTCGTCAACGCCGCCCGCGCCGGCCAAAAACAGCGCCTCCGCCAATGGGTCGCCGGCAAAGCCGTCCTCCTCGGCCCCGACATCATCAGCGACCGCCACGCCACCCCCTTCTACGCCTTCCGCGCCGGAAGCCCCGCCAACACCGCCGGCGTCGAGATCCATGCCAACGCTGTGCATACCATGCTCTCCGGCCAGTTCCTCCGCTCCGTGCCCCCGCCCCTCCAATACGCCGCCGTCTTCCTGGTCGCCCTCGCCGCCGCCGCCGTCACCGCCCACGTCACCGGCTGGATGCTCACCGTCTGGCTCGGCCTGCTCGCCATCCAGATCGCGCTGCTGGCTCACCTCGCCTTCCTGCTCGGATGGCTCCCGGAAAGCGGCCAGCTCTTGCTCAGCCTCGCCGCCGCCACGCTGCTCTCGCTCGTCTACAACTACCTCACCGCCTCCCGCCGGAGAGAAGCGCTCCGCCATGCCGTCGCTCTCTTCGTCGGCAAGAAAGTCGCCGAGTCGGTCGAAGAGACCGGCCAGGTCGAGCTCGCCGGCCGAAAGCAGCTCGTCACCATTCTCTTTACCGATATCCGCGGCTTCACCTCCTGGTGCGATGCCCAGGAGCCGGAAGCCGTCGTCGCCTCCCTCAACCACTACTTCAGCCGCATGACCGCCATCATCGTCAAACACGGCGGCCAGATCAACAAATTCATCGGCGACGGCATCCTCGCCATCTTCAGCGATGACGAGGGCGCCCACCTCGGCGATCATCCCACCCGCGCCGTCCGCTGCGCCATCGAAATGACTTCGCTCGCCGGCCAGTTCCGCACCGGTGCCGGCATCCACACCGGCTATGCCGTCGTCGGCAACGTCGGCAGCGGCGATAAAATGGATTACACCGCGCTCGGCGATACCGTCAACCTCGCGGCGCGCCTCGAGGGCCAGAACAAAGAGTTCAAAACTTCGATTCTGCTCAGCAGCGCAACCCGGGAGCGGCTCGACCCGTCTATCCCTGTCAGACGGATCGGCGAAATCGCCGTCCGCGGCAAGAGTGCTTTGCAAGAGATTTACACTGTTTCGGAGGAGATCGTAGTATGAGGGGCTTCCATCTGGCGCTCGCCGTTGTCGCGCTCGCCGCATCTTGCGTTTCTGCCCAAGGCAGAAAATCCGTCCCTGTCGGCCTCGTCATGGGCGCCGGCGCCACCATCACCAGGGACAAGCTCACTGCCCCTATCAAACCCGGCGAGGTTCTCTTCGCCGGCGACCGCATCAAGGCCGGCGCCTCCGCCGTCCCCTTCCTCTTCTGCCCCCAAAAACTCTCCGCCGCCGTCGCCGCCAAAGGCGAGGTCCTGTTCGAAGAATCCGAAGTCACCGGCGCGGTGGAGAACCGCAAGCCCGTCTCCGCCTGCTTCCTGCCCGCCGTCCAGAAGCTCTCGGTCGCCAGCCAGCAGCACTTCGGCGTCATGATGACCCGCGCCGGCGCTTCCCTCGCCCCCAAGGGCTCTTTCGACGACCGGCTCAACGCCCTCACGCCCGCCCAGCGCACGGAACTCCAGTCCGCTCTCGCCGCCATCCCCGCCGGCGAAGCCTCCATGCACGCCGTCCGCGCCGCCACCCTCGAAAAAGCCGGCCTCCTCTACGACGCCTTGGAG
>Ga0101944_10007476_pt1 | contig 10908 bp, 3 predicted proteins | sample DewCreD2012metaG_FD_75245 | JGI IMG/M metagenome (GOLD analysis project Ga0101944, IMG submission 75245) | Hot spring sediment bacterial and archeal communities from British Columbia, Canada, to study Microbial Dark Matter (Phase II) - Dewar... ...
AATTCAACCGCGTGGTGACCAAGGGCGAAGCCGTCAACACCACCGTGCCGACGGAAGCGGAAAGAAACGGCGACTTCAGCGCCTTAGGTCCCGGGCGGGACGGAGTCTTCGGCACTTCGGACGATCCCGTGATCGACCCCCTCACCGGCCTGGGCTTCCCCGGAGGCAAGATACCCGCTTCCCGCATCAATCCCAACTCGAAAAAGCTCATCGACTTGTACCCCCTGCCGAACTTCGTGGGTCCGGGAGCGATCAATTACACCTCTGCCGCGGCGTCGCGGCAGAACCACCGGTCGGAGATGTTGCGCATCGATCACGTTTTCACCGACTCCTTCAAGATCTACGGGCGGTGGACGCAGGATGCGCTTTCGCTGTGGAACCCGTACGGCGGCACTGCGCTCACCGCGGTGACCACGCGGTTCCCGGGGCTTGCCACCACCGACGGCATCCGCCCCGGCAAGAATTTTGTGCTCAACGGCACGCAAATGGTGACGCCTTCGGTCATGCAGCAGTTCCAATTCACGTTTGCCCGCCGCCTGACCGACTTCCGCCCCGCCGCCGACGCTCCTACCAGGAAAAAGCTGGGCTTGACGCTGCCAGAACTGTTCCCGGAAAACGACGGCGACGTGATTCCCGCCATCAGTATGACGAACTACGCCTCGTTGAGCCCATACAGGGTGGCGCACAAAGAGCTGATCAACCTCGAGTGGTCCGACAACTTCGCCAAGATGTGGCGCCGCCACACGATGAAGTTCGGCGTTTACTATTCGTACGGCTGCAATCTCGAGCAACCTTCCAATGTGAATACGTCGGGCTCGTTCTCGTTTACCACCAACTACTCGAGAAACCCCGTGGCGAACTTCTTGCTTGGCCTTCCCAATTCGTATTCCGAAGTGGAGCGCCCGGTTCTGTCCGACGTCCGGTTCGGCGCCTTGGAGGCGTACGTCCTGGATGAGTTCCGCCCGCTGCGGCAACTGACTGTCAACGCCGGGCTGCGCTACACCAGCTATTTCAACCCGTACGATCTCCGCGGCGTGGCGACGAACTTCATTCCGTGGCTGTGGGACCGGTCCAAGGCGCCGCAGGTCGTTCGTTCGAACGGCACGCTGGCGCCCGATTCCGGAGATCCGCTGAATGGCATCGTCATCGCCAGGCAGAATTCGCCTTACGGAAAGGGAATCGCCAACGACAACCACGGGCTGTTCGCGCCGCGTCTCGGCTTCGCCTGGGCGCCGCGCGGGCGAAAGATGTCGGTGCGCGGCGGGTGGGGCATGTACTACACCCGCCCGCTGATCGGCACTTTCATCAATAACGCTTTCAACAACCCGCCGTTCAGCCGCAGCGTGACCATCAGCCTGCCGTCGTACACCACGCTGGCGGGAGCCACGCCCGCCGCTTCGCCGCCGTCGCTCACCACCCTCGGGTTGCCGCTCAAGACGCCCACCATGCATCAGTTCAGCCTGGGCGTGCAGCGCGAGATCGTGAAGGGCCACATCCTGAACGTTGCATACGTCGGTTCGCGCGGGCTGCGCTTGATGCGTCCCATCAATCAGAACGACGCTGAACCGGGCACGCTGCCATCCGGCGTCAACGTCAACTACATACGCCCGTACACCGGTTACGGCTCCATTACCGAGCGGCAGACCTCGGGCGGCAGCATATACCATGCGCTGCAAGTGAGCCACAAAGTGCACATGGCGCGGAGGCTTACCGGCGGCCTGGCTTACACTTGGTCCAAGTCGATCGACGACGGATCAAGCGACCGCGGCTCAGGCGACATCCCGCCCAACAAGGGAAACACGCGCGCGGAGCGTGGACCTTCGGACCCGGACCGCACGCACGTCTTCACGGCGAACTTCATATACATGTTGCCTTCGCCCGTGCGTACGCCGTTTTTCCGGGGTTGGCAGATTTCAGGCATCGCGCGCTTTTGGAGCGGCACGCCGTTTGACGTGGTCATGAGTTCGGACGTTGCGCAAATCGGCGCGGTGCAGAATCAACGTCCGGACGTCATTGCCAGCGCCAAGGGTCCCCGGACGGTCGAGGAGTGGTTTAACCGTAATGCTTTCGCGCGCCCGCGCACGGGTACGTTCGGCAATATGGGCCGGAACAGCCTCCGTGGTCCCGGCGTCAACAAGTGGGATCTCGCGCTATTCAAGAACTTCCAGGTAGCCGAGGGCAAGCGCCTTCAGTTCCGTGGCGAGTTCTTCAACGCGTTCAACCACCCGCAGTTCGGTAGCCCGAACTCGACGGTCCGCGCGGCGACCTTCGGTGTGGTGACCAGCCAGCGCAACTCGCCGCGGCAGGTACAGCTGGGCGAGAAGCTTTACTGGTGAGGAGGACACTCTTGCAGGGACGATCGTATGGTGCCGGTTGGGCTATCCTGAACCCCCGCCCGGGTGGCCCACCCCCCTCCGGACGGAGCGCGGCGGGACGCGCCATTGATCAATCCTTTGAAGTCATTTGGTAAGGGAGGTAAACGATGAGACGGATCAGCTTTCCCGCAAGCGTCGGCGCGCTGGCGCTGGCGGCGGCACAGATTGCTGCGGGACAAACCGGCACCGGCAGTATTCAAGGCACCGTCCGAGACGCGCTGGAAGCCGTAATCCCGGCTGCGGAGGTGAAGATTACCCACGTCGAAACAGGGCGGTCCTACCGCACAACGGCCAACGAAGTGGGATTCTTTCTCTTTCCCAGCCTTCAACGCGGAGTCTACGAGATCTCCGTCCAGGCCCCCGGAATGGAAAGCTGGAAGGGACGATTGACCCTGGCGGTCGGCGAAGCCGCCGTGATTCAGCCGGCGCTGAAGGTGGGCGCGACGGCGACGGAGATCACCGTGGCCGGCGACGTTACCCCGCTCATCACCACGACAAGTGCGACCCTGGCGAATATCACGGAGCGAACGCGCATCGAGCAACTCCCTTCGTTCGGTCGCGAATTCCATTTCCTGATCTTCGATACCACTCCGGGAATCACCGGGCCGCCGTTCAATCCCGTCATGTGGGGCCTGCCGGGGGCTGAGTACATCCAGGACGGCGCGGTGCAGAAGAACCACCGCCTGGGGAACCCGGGCGGGCGCACCGCGGGGGCGGAAACCATCGAGGAGTGGCGCGTGGAGACCAGCGTTTCCTCGGCCAAAATGAATCGGCCGGGGTCGCTGATCACGACCACCAGGGCAGGGACAAACCAGATCCGCGGCTCGCTGATGTACAACCACTACAACAGCGGCCTCGGCATGGCGCGGCAGCGGCAGGATTACTACGACAAGCCGCCGCACGCGGTCTACCACCGCATGGGCGCTTCCATAGGCGGCCCGGTCTATCTTCCGAAGCTTTACAACGGGAAGAACCGGACTTTCTTCTTCTTCGCCTACGAGGCCTTCCGGAACCCTTCGTGGAGCACGGTGAGCCTCGCCATGCCGACCATGGAGATGCGGCAAGGGGACTTCAGCGGGCTGGTGGATGCGCTCGGGCGCCGCACCACACTCTATGATCCCTGGACCACCGATGCACGGTGGCAGCGGCTCCCGTTTCCGAACAACCGCATCCCGCTTCAGCGGCAAAGCCCGCTCTCCAAGTATTTGAACAGCGTGACGCCTCAACCCACGCATCCGGAAGTCAACCCGATGGTTCGAAGCAATTACTTCGCGCCCGCCGTCGGCACCAACAATCGCCGCGAGCACACCGAAACGGTGCGCATCGACCATCGCATCTCGGACAAGGACCAGGTCTTTTTCCGTTACTCCCACGGCAACCGCTGGAACTACCAGCGCAACAACGCCGCCTACCAGATCACGCTGGACCGTTCGGCGAACGGGAACTTCCGCAACATGCAGACCGAGAGCGGCGTCTTCTCATGGACCCGGGTGGTTTCTCCCACGTTCTTTAGCGAGACCATCGTCAACGGCTTCATGGACGACGAGATCTTCTACCCCGAGCGTGGCGACGAGATGTTCGCCGATCAGTTGGGGCTTCCCAACCCGTTCGGCAAGCCCGGCTTCCCCAACATCACCAACACCGGCTTCGGCATGGATTACCGCACCGCCCGCCCAATGGAGAACTGGATTGCGCGCATCTTCAACGTCGATCAGAACTTCACCAAGATCCGCGGGCGCCACCAACTCCATTTCGGAGGGCGCTTCCGCTACCAACCCATGGACGTGCTGCCGCCGCAGACCGAAGTCCAGGGCGCGGCGCAGTTCGCCAGCCTCGCCACGGCTCTCTACGATCCGGCTTCGGGCACGGCCTACGGAGCGGTGCCGCGCACGGGCCACAACGCCGCCAATCTCTTTCTCGGGGTGGCCGGCAGTTACTCGGCTCGGTTCGTCCGTAACTGGTACCGCCTGCGCAGCCAGGCCTACGCCCTCTATCTACAGGATGACTTCAAAGTCAATTCGCGCCTCACGCTTAACCTCGGCCTGCGGTGGGAAGCTTTTACCCCTTACCGCGAAAGAGACAGCATGTTAGTGGGTTTCCACCCCGAGAGCAAGACCGTGCTGCTCGGCCCGGGCCAGGAGGCCATGTTCAAGGCGGGCAACTCCATCCCGCCCATCGTGGAGGCGGCCTCGCGGCTGGGCGTGAAGTTTGGCCGTCCCGAGGACTTCGGCTTGCCGCGGAGGTTGATCCATCCCAACCTTTGGGATTTCGGACCGCGGTTGGGCGCTGCTTACAGGATCGGCTCCTCGCAGAGTCCGCTGATGGTGGTGCGCGGCGGCTATGCCTTATTCGGCATGGATTGGCCAGCCACCTCCTACCTGAACGTGATGAACGCGAACGTGCCAATGGCCGCGACGTTCACGAGATCCTACACCGCCGCGGCGCAGAGCCCGGACGGTCTGCCGAACTACAGCCTCCGTTCGGCGCCCGCGGTGGTGGCGGGCGTGAACAGCCGCGACGTGCTGGACTTGAGTTCTCCGGGCGGCATCGCGCGCGGGTCCTTGCCAGTGCGCTACTTCAATCCCCATCAGCCGACCGCCCGCGCGCACCAGTGGAACCTGACGCTGGAACGCGAGTTGTACCGCGGCACGGTGGGACGCATCGGCTACGTCGGCACGCACGGCTCGCGCCTGGATCAGTTTTACAGCTACAACGACCAGCCGAATCCTTACATCTGGTACGTCACGACGGGCTTGCCGCTGCCCACCGGCGAGTACGCCAACGTCGCGCGCCGGAACTTCGATCGAACGGTCTTCGGCGACATTCAGGAGTATCGCAAAACCGGATGGTCCAACAACCATAGTCTGAGCGCCAACATCGAGCGGCGCTTCGCCCGCGGCTACGCCTTCCAGTTCTTCTACGTGATGAGCAACGCGCTCAACGCGCTGACGGACGCCGAGTACGGCCACATCAGCACTGTGCCGGCTCCCAATGTCTTTTTGCCGGGAGCGGTGCCCGCCGATTACGCAGAGCGTAACCGGTTTCTGAATTACAGGCGCGACCCTTCGGTTTCCAAACACGTCATGCGCTGGAACTGGGTCATCGACCTTCCCTTCGGACGGGGAAAGGCGATCGGCAGGAACGCGGGCGGGTTCCTGAACGCGGTGATCGGCGGCTGGCAGCTTGTGGGACGGGGCAATGGCCAGAGCCGGTACCTCGACCTGCCTACCAGCAATTGGGGGCCCACCGCACCCATCGAGATCTACGGCAAGAAGTACCCCATCCAAGACTGCCGCAGCGGGGTCTGCTACGAGGGCTATCTATACTACAACGGCTACATCCCGGCCAACCGCATCAACAGTTACGACGCGCAAGGGCGTCCCAACGGGGTGATGGGTGTGCCGGGCAACTACCGCCCGTCACACCAGCCACTGATTCCGACTCCCAAAGACGGGGGCAGCCCCAGCGATCCCCTGTACGCCTTCTATGAGAGCAACACCGTCTGGGTGCCCATGAAGGACGGCACTTTGCAGCGGGTGGGTCTGGACACCAACTTGCACTCGTGGCGCAACCAGTTGATGCTCGTGAACTGGGCTTGGGAACAGGATGATTGCCTGTACAAGGCCTTCCGCATCACCGAACGGGTCCAGGCGCGCTTGAACGCCGACTTCTGGAATGTGTTCAACGCCCCGGGCCTCCAGTTGCCGGCGGCGGCCACGGGCATCATCACCAAGCAGTTCTCCGGCAAGAGCGCCCGTAACATCCACCTTACTCTGCGGCTAAGCTGGTAAGATCGAATCGCGATGCGTCACTTACACCCGCTGCTGCCGCTGCTGCTTATCGCCGGGGCCGGGTCCGGACAATCCGGCCTCGATCAATACCGGGCGCTCCAGCCCGAAGAGCCGCGGCCGATGTTCTTCCGCTACATGGAAGGGCCGGCGCAAAGCGGCAGCCCGGTGGAAACATGGAACGGCCGCTTCGGCCAGCTCATGGGCCTGATCGCCAAGGCGCAGTCGGAAGAGGCGCCGCGCGACCGGGTGATCCCGTACCTGAACCAGTTCAAGGACCGCTATCCGGACCAGCTCGTCCTGCTGCACTATAACGGGCGGGCCCGGCTGCCGCAATTCGAGCCGGAGCGTTTCTTCCCTGGCCACTGGATCCACTATGAAGGCTCGCCGGTGATCACGGACGTCCCCGCCACAAGCGATGACACCACCATCGGCGTCACCCGCGCGGCGTTGCTGTTCCGGATGAACCAGGGCCGCTACCGCAACCAGGGCGACGACGTCACGATCTGTGAGACCGGCGAGGACGGCCGGCCGGATTGGAGCCGTTGCGAGGAAACCAAGCTGCTGGCGGTCGACCCCGGAACGCAGACGCTGCGCGTGCGAAGGGCCCGCCATGGCAGCGCGCCGCGCGCCTTCACCGCCAACAAAGCCTGGGCCGCGGCGCACGTGACCGAAGGCCCGTGGGTGAACGATAATCCCGACAACCCGCCCAACCTCCAATGGTTCTACAACTTCTCGCCCAACTCCCCGCGCGATCCCAAGGGACGCAGCGCGGCGGACGCACTGATCGAGGAGTTCAGCGCGAAATTCGGCCCCGGTGGCGAGCTGGAGCGGCTGGACGGCATCGCGTTCGACGTACTGTACTGGTCGCTCAATTTCACCGGGCGGCTGGCGGATGTCGATGGCGACGGGCGCGGCGACAACGGCGTCTTCAACGGCATCAACCTCTACGGCATCGGTCAAAACGAATACCTGCGCCGGCTGCGCGAGGCCGTGGGACCGGACCGCATTCTGACTTCCGACGGCTGGGAGCCCAACCACCAGCGCGGCTTCGGCATCCTGAACGGCAACGAGAGCGAAGGCTGGCCGGCCCTGCGCGACTTGACCGTGAACGACTGGTCGGGGGGCCTGAACCGCATGAATTTCTGGGCCGCCAACGCCTACCCGCCGGCGTTCAACTACGTGAATCACAAAGTCCTACCGGAGGACACACCGCCACCCATCAACATCGACCGGCTGAAGTTCGCCGGCGCCATGTTCACCGGGGCCGCGCTGCTGCTCAACCACCGCCCGGAGCCCGAGCCGGGAGAGCCCGAAGGGATCTGGGACGAGTGGTGCAAAGGCCGCGATAAGCAGTTGGGGTGGCTCGGCCGCGCGCTGGGCCCGGCCGAGTACCTCGCCGCCCGGACGCCGAACGTCGCGCCGCCGGATCTGCGTCCCGAGGGAGAGGATCTGGAGATTGAGCGCACCGGCGGCGAGTGGAGAATCGCGCCCTCTAAGCCCGGCGCCGAGTTCCGGTTTTTTCTGCGCGGAATCCCGGCCCAGTCAAGGGACTTGGTGCTGCGCGTCGAGGCGCGCCGCGACCCGATGCCGGGCTACCGGCCGGAAGTGCCCGGTCTTTTTTCCGCCCGGCTCGCCGGCGCCTCACAGCGCTACACCTCGTGGCTGGGAAGCGAGCCCTTCACCTCCTGGTACTACTTCCCCAACGCCCCGCAAGGGTTGAACGAAGTGGAGTTCCTGGTGGAAGGAAGCAGCCCGGCGTATCTGCGCGAGGTGGCGGCCTACGATCATCCCGGAGCCATGTTCCGGCTTTACGAGCGCGGCATCGTCCTGGCCAATCCGTCACCCCCCCCTACACGTTTGAGCTGGGCGCCATCGCCCCCGGCGCCGCCTACCGCCGCTTGCGCGGCTCATCCCGCCAGGACCCGGAAACGAACAACGGCGCGGACGTGGGCGATACGGTCACGCTGCCGCCCAGGGACGCGCTGTTCCTTACCCTCCGGTGATCGTGTTGCCCTCCCAGCGGATGTCGCGCGTGTTGCTCGTATCCACGAAGGCGCCGGGCGAAGGGACATAGGGCGAGCGCACCCAACGGTTGTTGAGGATGTGAATGCCGCTGGCGTAGGAAATGTACATCATGGCCCGCTCGGGCGGGTTCAGCTTGCGGCTATTGGCGTCCTCGAAGACGTTGTTTTGCAGGATCACGTTGCTGGCCGAACTGAGGAAAAAGCTGCTGCTCGGGCAGTCGATAAAGGTGTTGCCGTCGAAGAGAATGTCGCGGAAGACCGGGTAGTCGGTCTTGCGCTCCGGCGTGTCGGTCCTGCCGAGGTACACCGTCATGAACACCTGCGGGCCCTTCTCGCCCATCCTCGCCTTGTTGCAGTCCTCGAAGGTGTTGCCCCGGATCACGACGTTGGTGGCCTCCTGGCCTTCGTTCCACTGTGTTTCGGTGTAACCGGAATTGAACAGCAAGGCGGCCATCTGGATGCGGAAGAAGCGGCAGTTCTCGATGCGGTAATCCGGCGCTTCCACCAGCACGCCGCGGGCCCGGTTCTCGTGCAAGTAGCAGTTGCGGATGATCACGTTGCCGGACTGCATTTCGCGGTTGTAGAGCACCAGCTCACGAGGAACGAAGTCGGGCAATTCGTCGGTGAAGGCGACCGCCGTCCGTGCGCCGGCCGCGGTCTGGATGTTGCGCAGGGAGCGCACGCGGCTGCTGAAATCCAGTGGAGACAGGTCGCGGCGCCGGAACTCGACCAGGTCTCCTACACGATAGGTGTGATCGAAGAGCCGCGCCGCCACCGTGTACTCGTCCATCCTCTCGGCCGGGGCGCAGCCGTTGTGGACGTTGATACAGTCATCGCCGCCCCAGCCGAGGTCGCAGTCCTCGATCAGCAAGTAGCCAAGCGTGTCGCCAAAGTTGACGTGATCGGCGGTGCAACTGATCATGCGCCTGGCTTCCGGCCGGCGGACTACCTGGCAGCCGCGGATGTGGACGTACTGCGGCCGGTCGCGGCCCACGATGCCCATACCCGGGCAGGCGTAAATCCGGACTCCGGAGAGCGTGACGTGGCGGCTACGGCGCAGCGTGATCGCGGCGGGGGCATAGGAGTAATGGCGGGCCCGGAACAGATCGCCCACGGCCGCGTTCTGGCGGAAGTTGTTGCGCCGCGCCGCGTCGAAGGCATGTAGCCGTGCGGTGTTATCGGAGAGCCATTCGAGGGTGGTCTGTCCCGGCGGCACGGGCAGGTTCCAATCGACATAGATGTCCCGCTTGCCTTCCGCGCCCACGGTGAGCGTCTCCGGATCCACGGCTTCGAGTACGCGGACGAGCGTGTCGCGGTTGGGGAAGCGTTCGTGTTCGACAAACTTTACGTCGATGAAGTGGCCGTCACGGTGCACGGCGAGGACCTCGACCAGGCTGGCCAGTGGATCCACGCTCCAGTCCCAGTCGAGGATGAAATCCTTGAGGTGGACGCGCTGGCAGTCGAAAACGGCGAACATGCCGCCGTAGCGCGGGCCCGGCGGCTTCCGCCACACCAATTCGGTGTCCTGGCCGTCGAGGGTGAAGTCGGAGAGCCCGGAGAGCGCGATGGCGGGGTGGTCGCTGCCGAAGAAGTACACGCCTCTGGGCATGGTCAGGCGGCTGGCTCGCACCTGCCGGCAATGCTGGAGCGCACGGACCAAGGCGTCGTAATTGTCCTCGCTCTCCGGGTCCAGTCCGAAGTCCGCGGCTGAAACGTCGAGGTTTTTCTCCGGTCGCGGGGTTTCGATCGAGAATTCCTCCGGGCCGCGAGGCGGATCGCTGACGGGGGGCGCGGGGGCGGCGTCCGGGCTGGCTGCGAGATGCTTCACCGAGCCATCCGCGAAAGCCGGTTGTTGCGGGTGGGCCACGCGGCCGGCGCACGCCGCTCCGGCCATGAGCAGCAGGCAGTCGCGTCGCGCGAAACGAGTCATGGGCATGGCGCGCTCCTAACTGACGAAGCGCCGCGTGCCGCAGCCGATGAGGGCGAGCCGGAGCATTCGTTCGCGCCCCGGACGCGGCCGCAGGACATGGCGGTCCAATTCGCCGCGGCGCCGGCGGGGCCCGAAAATTCGCGCCGTCCGCTTTGCGATTCAAGAGAGAGTTTGGAAAACTTCATAGGGGCAGTCCTCAAGATTCCACCGGACGCCGGACGCGGCGGAAGCCGTTAGCGGCGAGCGCCACTTCCTCTTCCAACGTGTCCCGCAATTTCAAGAACACTTCCGTCCCTGAGGGCGCGATGCGATGGGTCACCGCGGCCTCGCAGCAATGGTTCATCTCCACCACCGGACCGGCGTTCTCCGCAGCGTCGCGGTGAACTGCTCGCGCCGCCGCGTTGCGGACGTTGATCAGCGCTAGTGCCGAGCGGGGATGGGCGCCGAGCACCCCCGGATCCACACTCACCCGCAAGTTGTCCACCGTCGCTTGGCGCAGGTTGGCGAGGGTGCAGCAGGAGGGGTGCCGGGCGTAAAGGGTGCGCCGCGCGTCCTGAGGATTGGACACGCCGCCGGCGCGCTTGCGCCGCGCGCCATACGGAAAAGGGCGGGTGACGCGGAACAGGATGTCGCGCAGCGTGACGTTCTCGATGACGCTCTCGCGCATTCCCTGCATGAGAATGCCGTTGTCGCCGGCGATCCGGATGTCGCTGAAGAGAACATCGCGCAGCGCGCCCACGCGGAATTCCGGGTTTGGCTGCTTGATGTCGATGAACAGTGGATGGGTC
>Ga0101944_10007479_pt1 | contig 10907 bp, 6 predicted proteins | sample DewCreD2012metaG_FD_75245 | JGI IMG/M metagenome (GOLD analysis project Ga0101944, IMG submission 75245) | Hot spring sediment bacterial and archeal communities from British Columbia, Canada, to study Microbial Dark Matter (Phase II) - Dewar... ...
GGCGGCCGACGCTACCCAGGTCGCCACAATTGGCGTCCCCCCGCAGGAGGTGGACTGGACCACGAATGGCGTGTTGTCCAGCGGCCTGTCGCACGTCAACAAAACGGGCAAGACGCAGTTCCGAGTCTACTTCTCGCTGGATGACAATGACGATGCCGGAATTGACCGTTCCGACTTCTATGGCGGCGACGATCCGTCCGAGAGCAACAAGCCCCAACTGATCGTGACGTATGCGAGCGCCAATAATCCGCCCACTTTTCTGGCTGATCCATTGAACAAGTCCAACGCCACCGAGGACAGCGCCTACAGCGGTTCGATCGCAAGCGACGCGAGCGATCCGAACCCGGGCGACACGCTGACCTTCTCGAAACAGGGCGGCCCGGCGTGGCTTTCGGTCGCGGCAAATGGCGCGCTCTCCGGCACGCCCACTAACAGCAACGTCGGCCTCAACGCCTTCACCGTCCGCGTCACGGACCAGGGCGGACTGTATGACGAGGCGACGATGAACATCACCGTCAACAACGTCAACGACCCGCCCACCTGGAACTCGACGCCGATCAACAAGCCCGACGCGACAGCAAACCAGGCCTACACGGGCCAGACCCTGGCCGGCAGCGCCACCGACGTGGACGCCGGCGACACGCTGACCTACTCCAAGGTCAGCGGACCCTCCTGGCTGTCGGTCGCGACAAACGGCGCGCTTTCGGGCACGCCCGGCACGGGCGACACCGGCGCCAACGTTTTCACGGTCCGGGTACGCGACTCCTCGAACACGGGTCCCGCCGACACGAACCTTAACATCACGGTTCTCTCCGGTGAGACCGAGGTGACGTTTTACTCCGTCGGCGCCGACGACGGCTTCGTCACCGAGTCGACCGAGACATCGAACGTCGGCGGCTCCGCGAACAGCACGGGATCGAACGCCTCGGCGTTGCGCATGGGCGACGACGGCAGCGATAAGCAGCTGAAGGTGATCCTCTCGTTCGACACCTCATCGATTCCCGATGGCGCCACCGTCACAGGCGCCACGCTGCGCCTCAAACGCGGGGACATCGTCAATGGCGATCCCTTCAACACTCACGGGACCTGCTATGCCGACATCAAGGGCGGCAGCGGGTTCTACAACAACACGGCCCTCTCAAAACAAGACTTCGAGGCGGCGGCCGACGCTACCCAGGTCGCCACAATTGGCGTCCCCCCGCAGGAGGTCGACTGGACCACGAATGGTGTGTTGTCCAGCGGCCTGTCGCACGTCAACAAAACGGGCAAGACGCAGTTCAAAGTTTACTTCTCGCTGGATGACAATGACGATGCCGGAATTGACCGTTCCGACTTCTATGGCGGCGACGATCCGTCCGAGAGCAACAAGCCCAAACTGATCGTCACGTATCAGCAGTGAGACAACGGCGTGCGGACTTGGTCAGTATGACCTGCTAACAGACGCCAGAGCAAACGGGCGCCCGGTTCCTACAAGGACCGGGCGCCTTGCTTGCTGGCCGTTTGACGTGAGGCTGAAGATAAACGGATTTCTGCTGTGACGAAGCAGTTCGGCCAAAGATTGGAATGGATACGAAAGGTCCGCGCGGTGACGGATCGCAATTGATCGCGATGAACAACAACAAAACCATAAAGGGCGAAAAGGATGAACAACACCAAGATCAGGAAAGGCGAAAACATGGGAGAGATCGGAATCGGCGTCATCGGATGCGGCGGGATGGGGCGGAACATTGTCAATCGCGTGCTGGCGCTCAGCCCGCGTGTGAAAGTGCGCGCGATTTGCGACCCCGACGCGCGTTCGATCGCCAAGGCGCTCGAAAAGTGGGCGCCGGCGCCGCGCGTCTATGAGGACCATCGCGAACTGTCCGCCGCGTCCGATGTCGATTGGGTCATGATCGCTTCGTGGAATTGTTTCCACCGCGAGCAGACCATTGCGGCGCTGGAGGCTGGCAAGCACGTCTTCTGCCAGAAACCGCTGGCCACCACCCTCGACGATTGCGCCGCGATGCTGGCGGCCTGGCGCCAGAGCGGACGCATGTTCAACATTGGATTCACGCTTCGCTATTCGCCTCATTACCGGCGCATCAAGCAGCTGCTCGACGAAGGCGCCGTCGGACAGATCGTCAGCATGGAATTCAATGAGACGATCGGCTTCAACCACGGCGGCTACATCATGGGCGATTGGCGCCGCCTGCGCCAATACGCCGGGACCCACCTGCTCGAAAAGTGCTGCCACGACGTCGATCTCGTCAACTGGATGGTCGGGAGCCGGGCGCGCCGCGTCGCTTCGTTCGGTGGGCTGGATTTCTTCAAGCCCGAAAACTTGAGACACATGGACCGTATCGGGCCTGACAAAAACGGTCGGCCGGCCTATCAGACCTGGCCGGGATTGGTCCGCCTCAATCCCTTCACTTCCGACAAGGACATCGTGGACAACCAGGTCGCCATCCTCGAATACGAGAACGGCGTCCGCGCCACCTTCCACACCAACTGCAATGCGGGCCTGCCCGAACGGCGCATGTATATCCTGGGAACCGAAGGCGCCCTGCGCGCCGACTTGGGCGAAGGCGCCATCCAGGTCCAGCGTATCGGCTTTGACACGCAGTGTGAGGACATCTCCACCGAGACCGACGCCAAGGGCCACGGCGGCGGCGACGCGGTCCTGAGCCAGGAACTGGTGGACAGCATGCTGGAAGGCAAGCCGCCCAGCGTTGGCATGGAGGAAGGCGCCCGTTCCGCCGTCACCTGCTTCGCCATTGACGACGCCATGGATCAGGGCCGCGTCATTGACGTCGGACCTTATTGGACCCGAACCGGGCTGTAGAAAACCCGATGCGCCGGTTGGGTGAAACGGGCGTTGGTCATGGGCCGAAGTGACGCAATCCACCGTCCTGGCGCGTTCTGACGCGTGACAGTCCGGCCTGATGCAGGCCGCGCTCAGAGACAGTAAGACGCCCGCGCCACGAGCATTCGGTGGTCGTGGCGCGGGCGTCGTAACCGTATCACAGTCGCCTGTGACTTCACAGGGACCTGACGCTGTTGGCGATCCCCAGAAAACGCCCGATGCTACTTCGGATCCGCGGAATCACTGAGCCGCCAGATATTGCCCACGCTGCGCGAGCCATTGCTCGGGTCATAGGTGTTGAAGCTGCCTTGCGCGTCCCAGTACCCACCTCCCCCATAGGTCGGCATGGCAATCCAAGTTGAGGCTGGAACATCTTCAAGAGTGCGGTCTGGGCCGCAACTGGTCAGCGCCCAATTCAAGGAGTGCGGCGAGCCGCCCGGCCCGTTCAAGCGCAGCTTAAACGGCGCGCACTCCCAAGTATTTGGCGTGGAGGCGGCTGTGGTTTTCCAGTTTCCGAGACCCGTCTCTTTGTACTTCTGGATCCCGACAAAATTGACAAAATGGTAGCCGCGAGGGATGGCAAGGCTACCGTTAGCATAGTGATACCAATACTTGTTCTCGTTAAAGGGGTCTTTGATATTGGTGGAAGAGATGTACGCTATGGGCGTGCTCAAGGAAGTGAACAAGAGCAGACCATTTGAATACACCCGATTCCTTTGAAAGTCCGCACGCACTATTTGGGAGCATTCATTGTTATTGCACTTGAAATACTGATCCCAGCAGCTCGGAGCGATGGGATAGGTGTTATAGTCCACCATGTAAGCTTCAATACTCGTCACCACCGAACGCATATCCGCTTGGACGCGGGCGACATTCGCACGGACTTGCGCTTCGAGAAAGTTGGGGATGGCGATCAACGCCAGGATGGTGATGATTGCGATGACGATGAGCAATTCTATCAATGTGAATCCTTTTTTCATTTTATCTGTCCTTTCTTTGGGAAATGGGATATCGAGTTTCTGTCTGCCTCGTCTGACCTGTCCGGTCTTGAGTCCACCGCCAACTCAGTTACTGTGCTTCGCATCGCCCGTGCGGCGAATCGATCCCCACGAGATGCTGCCGTTCGTAGGATCATAGCAGCCCAAAGGCCAGGGAACCAGCATACGGCATCCCTCAATGGGCGCCGGCACGCCCGACGGCGGTGTGAATGTCGGTGGCTCCCACCGGCCATTAAAGATCGGGTCATTGTACTCGGCGCGATAACCGCTCCAGAAATCGCGGTCCGGGCCGCAGCTGATCAGCATCCAGTCCGCCGGGCCGTTGGCCTCACGCCAGTTCTTGTCATGGGTCTCACAATTCTCATTAAATATGTAATTGTGCGTCCCCATCCGCATGTTCCAGGCGCGAAAAGCGGTGGGCGCCATCTCGTACGTATAGGTCATGATCTTTCCTTTTTTCTTCGAGTCGTACAGAAAGTCTTGCTGGTCAAAGACCGGCGTTGCGCCGTCGGCTTTGACTTGATCCAGATTCCGCTCCTGGAACACGTCCGGCGGAAGCGATGTGATGTAGGCCACGGGCTTAAGCAAAGGCCCAAGGAGGAACGGGGAATAGCGCGCACGGTAGATGTAGTAATAGTGGCTTCCTACCCAAACCGGATCAACAAGCCCCGTCCCTGACCCTACCCACACAGCAGGGGGGACCTTGTAGTCCACTATGTAGGCCTCGAGGGCCGTGGCCAGCGAGCGCATGTCGGATTGCGCCCGAGCCACTTTGGCGCGCGTCTGCGCCTCGAGGAAGTTGGGGATTGCGATCAGCGCAAGAATGGCGATAATCGCGATGACGATCAACAGTTCGATCAACGTGAAACCTCTTTGATTCTTCATGAGACATTGACTCCTTTCAGGAAAGTGGAATGATCCGATCTGTTTTGTTTCCGGTCGTCGGGCAAAGCCTCAGTTGCGCTCCCAGTATAGCAAAGCCTGAGAGTGCTGACGATCCTGGCAACCGCTTGGCGCTTACGAGCGATGTTCTTGCCGTGTATCCCTCCTTGCCTGAAGACTAGTTGCGCAACTGCCGGGCCGTCGAACGCTGCCACACCCAAAGCAGCGACTTGCCGATTTCCGCGCAATGCATAATGGGAGTCTTAATGCAAATTAGCAATACGTTATCATCCGGCCGGTCCGGTGTCAAGCGCTAAGAAATCTACCCGCGTAGCCAGCGCTGGCAGCATGTGGCCTTCAATCCATCAAGGCGCGACGGGAGATTCCTTTGGCAATTCCGGCAGCCCGCGCTTGTCGCAAGGCAATCGGAGGGGCTTTACTGGGTATGTCTGTCATTGTGACCTAAGCAAAGTCCGCGACCGGGAATCAGTTTTGCCTCTTTCGAGCCTCTTTGTTGCGAAAGTCCAGAAGATCATGGCGCCTACGCGCGTAGATTTTTTCGCGGTTGCGGCACGGCCGTGCCTGCCGTAACCTCTGTCTGCCCTTGCGCGCGGGGACGTGGCGCCTCATACGGGAAAGACAGCGCGCTTGCCACGATTTTGCAACGGGGCGCTTCCTGGAAAGTCATAGATACGACAACGCGTTCCTCTCGGCGCGGCCTTGATGCTTGCCATGGCGGCAAGCCGGTTCGAGGCGGACAAGGCAAGCGAGGGCATCAGCCGGGCAACGTGGTTCAGGTGAAAACCGCGCTCACAGCCCGCAACCAATCAGTCGTCAAGGAGGCAATCATGTCCTGGCAGATCAAGAAACGCGTTCAAGTGCTGGAATCGAACAAACACTTTTTTGAGTATGACGGCAAACCGGTATGGCTTTCCGGGCATTCACGCATCTGGACATTAACCAGTTTCCTGAAGCCGTCATACGAGCCAGTGGATCGCTTAGCCAATCCCGACGTCAATGTGGCAAGCAGGAAGCGCACCTATATTGACGAAACAGAGCGCGTGGCCGAATCCGGGGGCCACCTCATGCGGATAACGCCATTCTGGCCAGGTCACTGGGCGGAAGGAATTGCGCTGCCATGGAAACAGGTTGAACCGGGCAAGTTCGATTTGCGGGAGTTTGATGAAAAGTACTTTGCTGATTTCCGCGAGTTTTTGGGTAAAGCGGCCGAAAACGACATCATCGTTCAGATGGAACTCTGGGATCGGCCCGGCCTTTCGCATTGGCACGCGACCCGCTGGCCGCGACATCCCTTTAATCCGGTTTTCAACGTGAATTACGGCGCCAATGTCCTGCCCGATCACACAGGCCCTGCGGTGAAGAATGTGGTGTTTGGCAAGAAACTGTTCTATCGTAGTGTTCATGGCGAGAACCCGCAGCTTCTTGAGTATCAACAGATTTACATAGACAAATTGCTTGATGAGTGCGCTCCGTTTCCCAACGTTATTTACTGCATCGAAAACGAAGGAACGGGCGGCGCGCGGTGGGAGACATTCTGGGCCAATCGTATTCGTTCACGAATCCCCGATGCGCTCATTACCGCCATGCCGCTCAATCCTTCCGACAATACCTGGAAGAGCTATTTTGAACCCCCGTTTTCATGTCTTGATGGCGGAGGGACCGGGTTGCGCATAGCCACTCACGGCGCCAGCCAAAGTCATGAAAGCCTGGATGACGGCGCGCGTTCACGAACGGACATGCTTACACAAATCAGCCATGTTCTGGAGCTGTATTACCTTTACATGCAATACAATCCACAAAAGACCATGCCGATCTACGTGTCGAACAGTTTTGGCGCTTTGCGCGACAATATATGGGCCATGTTCTGTTGCGGCGCCGCCGGTCACCGGTATCATCGTAATTGTTACGATCCTGCAGAAACCTGCTACCGCTGGGTGAGTGTATTCAATAAGTTTCTGACCGAGACGCAAGTCCCATTCTGGACAATGGAACCACGGCGTGATTTATTGCGCGGCCATGGTATGTGCCTGGCAAACGATCGTGTTGCCGTCGTGTATATCCCCAACTCCAAAGCCGTGTCCTTTGCGCCGGAAAAACATGATACCGTGCTGAAACTGCGCTTTATGGATGCAGATACGGGCGCTTGGCTGGGCGAAGAGGAAAAGCCGATTGTGCGCTTTGAGGATGGGATCGCGGATTTTGTCGAGATTCATGGTAAAAACGAAACGGGGACTGTAGTGTATTGTCAGCGGCAATGAATGCCGGAGAGTAAGAGCCAGTTGCAAAATGTGGCGATCTGAAGTGGCACGGGCGTCCAGCCCGTGCTACTCCATTCCGCAATTGACTCTCTTGAATCGGATTGGCCCGCTAGTGACCCATCCCTGATGGAACAGCACGGACATCGAAACTGCACTTCTGGACTTACAGGAGAGATTACGATGAGACAACGAGTTTTTCTCGGCGCCGCTCTGGCGTGCGCGATCGCGGCGAACGGGTTTGCAGCGGATAAGTCGAGCATGAAACCGCTTCCGAATCAGCCGATGCCCGATCGCTGGCTGCCGGTGGACAAAGATGGCTGGACGATCCTGGCGCCGGCGCCGGACTCGCAAATCGTCTATGTGAGCAGCAGCGAGGGCGACGACGCCACGGCGCAGGTATATATGGCCGGCGACCCGGCCGTCGGCGCCGACCCGCGCCTGCCCAACGGCCCGGTCCGGGCGTTCAAGACGATAAGGGCCGCCATGGAACGCACGCGCGACGGCGCTTCTGACTGGGCGCTGCTCAAGCGCGGCGACGCATTCGGCCCGGTCTCGATGAAGGCGCGCAACGGCCGGTCAGCCAAGGAACCGTCGTTCATCGGCGCCTACGGGAAAGGCGCCGACCGGCCCGTGTTCAAGGGGCACGGCGTTGGAATCTCTTTCGGGCGCGGCAACACCGGCGCGCAGTTCGCCGTGATGATGGACATTGTGTTCCACGCCACGTGCCTGGACCCGGAATCGGCGGACTACGACTCCAATCATAAAGAAGGCGGGCATGTTGCCATCAACATCGAAGGCGGAGGACAGCGCCGGGCGAAGAATATCCTGGTCGAGAACTGCCTGCTGCGGTTCTGCGGCTTTTCGTGCCGCGGGTTCAGCCCCGACGGCATGGCCGATGTCGTCATCCGGCGCTGCGCCGTGGTGGACAAATACAACTTCGGCGGACATACGATGGGTCTATGGGGCGACGGCGCTTCGATCCTTCTGGAGGAGTGCCTGTTCGACCACAACGGATGGCTCCATCAGAACGCGCCGGAGAACAAGGGCAAGCCCGGCCTGGCCAATCCGCTGAGCCACAACACCTACTGCCTGAACATGCGTTACACGATCTTCCGCAACAACATCTTCCTGCGCGGCGCCAGCATCGGAAACAAGTTCACGGCCAAGCCCGGAGCCGCCAGCGTGCGCAATGTCTTCCTGGACAACAACCTCTACCTCGACGGCGAGATCGGAATCAGCATCGGCGGCAATGTGCCAGGCCCGCTGCGTTGGGTGGACTGCCGCATCGTCAACAACGTCATGACGGATTTTGGCCGGTCGCGCCCGACGGGCCGCACCCTCGCCTGGGGCATGGACATCTCGGACTGGGATGGGGGACTCGTGGCGAACAACCTGCTCCATCGTTTCGGCAGCGAAGAGGTATCCATGGTCCGGGGTATTCTGGTCAAGGCCGGCGCCGATGAGGGGGAACTCAAGGAGCGCAAGGTGGAGAAAGCGCCCGGTCCTTGGTGCCGGAATCTGACCGTACGAGACAACGTGATTTATGGCCTGCGCTCAATCAGGATTGGCGGCCTGGTCGTAGATACCACTCAAGCCGATTTCCAAAATGTCCGGATCGCTGGCAACCAGATCCAGATGCCAGGCCACTCGACGACGCTGGCCGGCGTGGAGGGCAAGGACCTGTCCGGCGTCCTGTTCTCCGGCAACACGTATTACTCGGACGCCGACCCGGGCGCCTGGTTTGTGGTCAACGGGGCGAAGAAGGGCTTCGACGAATGGGCCAAGCTGTCCGGTGAAACGGACGCGAAGAAGGCGAAGATCGCCTACCCCGACCCTACGCGCACTATTGAGGGCTACATGAAGCATCTCGGCAAGGAGCCGACCTGCGAAGCGTTTATTGCCGAGGCGCGCAAACAGTCCAGGGAGAACTGGCGTCCCGAGTTCACGGCGCCGGTCATCAATGACTGGTTCCGCGCGGGATTTGGCATGAAGAAAATGCCGGAATCGAAGGCTGCGCAATGACGGCGATACGCCCAGATCGGCAAGGGGACTTATGCGTCCCATGAGACCCCGCCACTCCCCAGGCGCGTTTCTCATGGAGGAATCTACGGCAACTACAGACTGGAAGGATTGAAAGATAAGATGTAGGCCGTGACTCTCATGGTGGAAAACGTGATCATACGTCACCGACACCACTCAAGGAGGGCCACGGCCATGGTCAAGAGGTTGACCTCACAGCAGGCGGAAGGCAAGCGGATTTCGTTTGAGAAAGGCGAAACGGTTCACGTGGGTTTCGACGTTCACAAGAAGGACTATCACGCGACGATGTGGAGCGAGCGACGCGAAGCGGTCGTGACCCAGTGGGTTCAGCCAGCCGATCCGACTGCAGTGATTGCAGCGTTGCGCCCGTACAAGGATCGCGTCACGCGGATCGTGTATGAAGCCGGTCCGACCGGCTACGGTCTGGCGCGGGCGTTGCGCGGAGCGGGGTTTGTCGCCGATGTGATCGCCCCGTCGCGCACCCCGACGGCCAGCGGCCAGGAAGCCAAGAGCGACCGTCTGGACAGCCGCAAATTGGCGATGTGGTCGGCCAAGGGATTGCTCCAGGCGGTTCGGGTGCCGACGTGTGAGGAAGAAGGCGACCGGCAGATGTTCCGCATCCGCGACCAGATTGTCGCCAAGCGCCGCCGGGTCAAGCAGCAGATCAAGAGTTTTCTGCTTCAGCACGGCATTGCTCAACCCGAGGGTCTGAAGAACTGGTCGCGCAAAGGCGTCGCGGCGTTGCGGGCCCTGCCATTGAGCGCACAACTTCGCTTCGCCTTGGACCTGCTGTTGGATGACCTGGCGCACTATGACCGGCAGCGCGACAAGGCCGACAACGCCATCGCCGCGCTGGCCCGGACCACGCGTCACAAGCGCTCGGCCGATGCCTTGCGCACCGTTCCGGGCGTGGGGCCCGTCACGGCGATGGCCGTGCGGACCGAGTTAATCGCGCCCGAACGCTTTGGCGACGGCCGCGAGGTGGCGGCGATGGCCGGCCTGGCGCCGCTGGTGATGCGCACAGGCCAGACGGTTCGCCAGGGCCCGCTGATGAAATGCGGCAACGCGCGCTTGCGCAAGGCGCTGATCGAAGCCGCGTGGCGGTGGGTCGCGCAAGACCCGTGGGCTCGCCAACGCTACCACGAACTGAGCCACAACACGGGCGAAAAGAAAAAAGCGATTGCGGCGATGGCCCGACGTCTCGGGATCATCTTGTGGCGCATCAGCGTGACGGGTGAGGCGTACCGGCCGCGGCCATGCCCTCACCCGGATCGCGCCACACCTGGGGAAACGGCCCAACCGCGCCAGCCTGGGCTACCGAGCAAGAACAAACCCACCGACCCAAACCGCACGAGTGCGGATCGTCCAAAGGCGGAGCGCCGCCGGCGAACCAACGGCGCCCCTTGCCCGTATAGCCACCGGGGTAGCAGGCCGGCTCCCCGGCGGGAGTGTGCATAGGACACAATGGCGCCTGAGCGCCAGGGAATAAAAATCCAAACCATGAGGGCAAGCGTCACCGGGCAATGGGCTTGAAGGCCAAACAACACAGAGCAGAGATCCTGCGGATTTCGGCTGCGCGAATTCTCCTGGTGGGCCTGGACCCACGTTGAAAGATTGCGCAACCGCTAATCGCATTCGCATACATAACTGGTGCTTCGAGCACGAATAGCAGGCGGATCCAATTTCTTTGTTGTTGGTCTTCCTCCCCAAAAGGCCGGTTGACGTGTGGCCTCATAGCAGGAGAAAAAGGACATGTTCAAGAAACTCACAATTCAGGCCGCGTTTTTTTCGGGCTTCGTTGCATTGAGCGGCGTGGGGTTCGCAGGCGACGGAGAACTGGAATGGAAACCCATCAGTATAAAGACG
>Ga0101944_10007480_pt1 | contig 10905 bp, 13 predicted proteins | sample DewCreD2012metaG_FD_75245 | JGI IMG/M metagenome (GOLD analysis project Ga0101944, IMG submission 75245) | Hot spring sediment bacterial and archeal communities from British Columbia, Canada, to study Microbial Dark Matter (Phase II) - Dewar... ...
GACCGAATTGTTATCTAAAGGCAGATGCTCAATGTCTCCGTGCCTGAATTCAACATTCTTGACGCCAAGATTCTCGGCATTCTCTTTCGCCTTTGCAACCATTTCAGGCGTCATATCCACGCCGATGACATATCCATTCTTCCCCACTTTCATTGCAGCAAGAAAAGCATCATATCCAGCTCCGCTGCCAAGGTCGAGAACAGTTTCTCCTTCTTTCAGTTGCGCAATTGCAATGGGATTCCCGCATCCAAGGCCGAGGTTTGCCTCTCCAAGACCGAGTTTCAATTCTTCCTCGGAATATCCTATGAGCTTTCCTGTTTCCAGAAGGTTCATGGACTTATTCTGAGGCGCACAACAGGTCGCAGGAATGGCACAGCATGAACCCTGTGAAGCGATATCCGTATAGGTCTTTATGACGAGTTGTTTCAGTTTTGTCTTATTGTCCATTTGTTTTCTTGTATTAACCGCTATAAAAGCAAGTCTTTATCTTCTTTTTCCCTTTTAACCTTTTTTGGTTTTAAGAGACGGGCAAGCTTTTTATCTCTATGTATAAGTCGTGCAAGTTCATGTGTTTTGGTTTTTTCTTCATCTGTAAGAAGATTGAATAGCTCGACGACATCAAAATCATCCTTCAGGCTTCCAGCTTTTAATTTCATCGCGATAAGATATGGTTTCGGTAAAACCGGGAATGGTATATCTTCCAATGGTCTTGCCTGTTGTATACCCTCTAATTCCCATGTGTACTTTGCAACAATCAGATCTATTTTGGGAAATTCACCGGATCTGTCATATAAAAAAATAACATCGTGTTTAAAAGGGTCATCCATAATCTTGCTACCTTCCATGAATTTTATTTCAAAAGTTTCAGGGACCACTTTTTTTAGTTTCTCGATAAATACTGGAGTGTTTTGACGATGGATGATGTCTGTATAAATACAGAAATCAACATCTGCTGTTGTCCTTTCCACTCCATGAGCTACTGCAGCATAGCCGCCAACAAGAGCTATGCTGACGTTTTCCTGGGAAAGAGATCCTGTAATGCTATCTATCAGCCTTAATGTATCTTCTATAGATTTCATATGCTCTTATGCCTTTGGTCTTTGCCTTCAAGGATATAATTTCGTTAAAGATGGCATTCATCTGTCTAATGCGTTCAAGAGGAGTCAACGCCAAAAACTCCTTTTTCATTTCTTCTCTCTTCATCTGCATGATCGGTTTCATGTAATCTATTTTACAAGAATATCATGGACATTTATCGTGATAATGGTTCTATTGCCATAGTTTGTTTTCGCTTTGTCTGTTCATTGTTCATCATAAACTTGCCTTCATTCGACTCATTACAGGTTAACGTAATATCCCCTTCACGATCACATCAACTGCTTCTTCAGGTGTCAATCCTTCGAATCTTACCGGTTCCTGCCAGGCCAAAGCGATGCCAAGCTGAGCCCTTTCATGAATTTTAAGGGCATCAATGCCTTTCCCTTCAAATAGTATCTCCCCTGATGCCGGCTTATACCCCTCACATCCCATGATTACATAGGCAAGAGTACTCTTCCCGGTTCCGTTTGTGCCGAGCAAAGCATGAACTTCAGATGACTCGATTGATAGAGAAAAGTCATCAAGGATTTTTTTGCCTCCGGCTGCGTAAGTGAGGTTTTTAATCTCCAGAAGCGGCATTATTTTGCATTACCTCCACAACCACAGGCATATATTCTGTCTTGTTGCTTCTCTTTCGCAGAAGAAATGATATAATGAATCCAATAATCAATCCTCCGATAGAAAAAAGTGCACTCATAGTGTCAGTGGAGCGTTTCAGTATTGTTGCAGCATATGCTCCTGCAACTGCACCAATCATAAGAAAAAGAACAGGGATGCCATAAATATACAGTGATGCCTTTGTAACGGTTCCTGTCCTGACCTGAACCCTGACTCTGTCTCCGATAGTTGCACCTGCCATGTTATACGCCTCAAAGACGACCTTTCCACCGGCGGTCAGCTCCTCCGCCTCTTGAAGGCCACACGATGCGCAGGCAGAAGTACGCTCTACCTCAACATATGCCTGATCACCGTCAACTTTTACTACTCTACCGATATCTTCAATCATGTTGTCACTCTTTCCGGTCTTTTTCAACGACAGGCTTAATATCAATGACCGGGGTGCCGTCAATCATGTCGATTCCCCTGACAGAGATCTTATTCCCCTGTATCTCTGTTACTTCGACAATGGAAATACCAACAGGATTGGGCCTGACAGGGGAGCATGTGCTGAAAACACCCATTTCGGTTTCTTTGTGGGGAGGTTTCTGAAGAAGATAACCGGAATGAAAAGCCGGGCTTTTATGAAAATGAAATATCACAATTATCTGCTGGCCCTGTCTGATGTCTCTGAGTCCTTCAGCGTATTTTTCATCAATCACGATGACTCCCTCTGCATTTGAGATACTCCAGTGACGAGGTATGTTCGCTTCTTCAGTTGATATAAAGCCTATGGGTTCAAATGCTATTTTCATTCTATGGGATCACTTTTGGATGCCTTTATCCGTGCCGAATCTCATCATTAATGATATGATGGAGCTCATTGCCATGAGTACAAGGCTGAGATCAAACCCCGTATAAGCTAAGCGGGTTATAATGCTCAGCCCGCCAATCTTTATCAGCATAAGCAGGCCGGATAGCGCTCCTGTCATAATGAAGATCCACGTTACAATTCTCATCCTGACATTGAAGGGAGTGCCGTCTGTTTTCCCAGCAAGAATAGCAGCGAATGAGATGAAGAAGATGATTACTGCTATCCAGAAATGGTTTGCATCAAGGCTGAACCTGCTCAATGTCATGTATTCCAGAAGGCCGGGAGAAAGTGATGCTATCAGAAAGAAGACAATAACACCTGCAAGAACAATCCACACGAACAGTTTTGCTCTCTGAGGCGAAAAGATACCATTCTTTATTGCCAGTTGCAGTAGGGAAGCAACAATGGCGAGAATAATGAGAAGACCGGTAATGATGAAGAGAAATGGCTTTAACAATGCCTCACGAAGGGCTCCAAGATTGATCCAGAAATGTGATATACCCAATAGCTCATAATTTGGCACCCATACCGGTTTACCGTCTTTCACTGAGAAAATCTCCTTGAGTACCTTTCCCTCAAAAAACGGAGAGCCTGAACGGTGGCAGTCAATGCAGCCGCCAGCACCAAGAGCTGCTTTTGCAGGAGCTATGTCATGGGAGAATTTATATACAGAAGCATATGCTGTCGCCTCATACTCTTCACGCGGAAGTTCACGGCTTTCCTTCGATGAATAGTAAGCCCGGCTGTCTGAGACCCAGACCAGACGCTTTCCGTCCAGCGGAAATCCGGTATTGTTAAGATAATTCTTTACTGACATTAACAGTGCATCGATCTCTTCAGGTCTGTTGACTTCGATAATCCCGTCATTATTGTTGTCCTTTATCAGAGACAGTTCCGGATAAATATTTACAGGGTCTGACTTGTGCTGCATCCACATCTGAAAGAAGTCCCTCATGAATAATTGGTTCAAGCCCTCTTTGCCGTTCTCTTCGTAACCGACCCAAGAACTGTGGACACGGTTCCCCGGATAGATCTTCCCTTTGTACCGGAAGAGTGTAGGACGTGTCACATCAGTCGGCTGATCCATGGCGGTAAAGAGATCGAGTTCTCCATAATGGTTCCAGAAGTTCATCTCCTGATCATAAAAAGTCCAGATATGTTTGGGTGGAGGTGTGATGCGGGGAGCAGGGTTATATACATCGCTCGCCTGAACGAGGGCGCTTTTAACCGCACGGGAGGGGATGTGGCACGCCTGGCAGGAGAGCTTTTCCATATGCAAAGGCGGCAGCCATGCATGAGATGCCTTTGGAGCATTCCGCCATCCCTTGATGTGGCAGTCTTCGCATGTTCTCATCGTATTGTCCAGATCGTTTCTGACCCACCCGGAAGGATCATCTCCTTTTCCGAATTGATGTGCTTCCTTGTCGCGAATCCGTTTATCAACGGCTTTCCTTCCTGATGCATGACAGTCAACACATCTGAGTCCAGCAGCTATATGCACATCGGTGCGTGCCGAAAATGCCGCTCCGCGCTTCTTCCAGTCGGGTTTCTTGTGGCACTGAAGGCAGGTCTCATTACGCGGCTGTGGTGCAATATGGACTATCACTCTACCCTCGTCATCGAATTTGCTTTTATCGTACGTCAACATTACCGGCTTGCCGTCTTTGATACTGCCTTCACTACTTCCGAAACCGCTGCCTGCTGTAGCAGCCCATTTGAAATTGAGATTTGCAAGCTGTTTGTTACGCTCTTTGAAATTATATTCAGGCATGTGGCAGAGGAGGCAGTCAGCTTCGATGACGCCAGTTTCGCTCCATTTGGCCTTGAAATAATCTCCATCTAGCCCGTTTTCTTCTCCTGATTTCATGCCCTGCTTTTTCATATGCTCATCATATCTGTTTCCGTCACGGTCATATTCGAGAGGTCCCCCTCCGGGGTGACAGTTACCGCAGGTTGCTGTGACAAAATCAAAAGAGGTCATATCGATCATTCTGGCGTTATCATTCTTTTTCGGTGCGAGTTGCCGATATAAAGGCGCGGGAGAGCACCACGTTCCGCCATAGTTGCCCGGTGAACTGACCCAGTTATATCTTATCGCAAAGAGTTCAGGTACTTTTTCTCCTTTGCCCTGTGTGAAATGGAACCCTTCGGTTATCTTGTTATAGTCGTGGCATCCGGTTGCACCGCAGGTCTGCTTTGGAGAATAGGGCTTATCTATATTGATATTGTGAACAGGGTCAATGATGTTTCCTGCTTCATCCTTCAGATAAAAAGGCGGACAGACTCCTGAGGCTACCGGCTTTTTCTCCGATTGTGTTTCATTTTCTGCCCACAGGGAGATGGCACCAAGGCAAAAGACCGCCGCAAGTGCAAAGACAATAAGTCGCTTCATATCTGAACCTCCTGTATATTTATTCGTATCATTATTCTTAGAAGTAGAACGTTGTCTGTAAAAAATACCACTGTGCTACCGGGCTGCTACCGGTATTCTTGATAAACTCGCCGGGGACAAAAAAACTGTAACCCGCGAGTATCTCAATAAAGTCAGAGACTTTCTTCCGTAAAGTCAGATCTACTTCGTGGCCGAGCTCCCGTCCTGAAGACCCTGTTTTATCTCGCCGCTGTGGATTCCCCGGGGAATACCATGCATCTTTCGCCTTATCGAGCATGAAATAGTGATATTCTCCCCGCAGAGTGATTGTTTCGCCGGGAGTAAGGACAAGGTCCAACCGGTGCTCTCTCAGATTTTGGAAGAAGAAGAGGTTCATCCATCCGTAGAGGACCGTGTCAGCCCCGCCGAAAACTCCATCGAATGCGCCGTGTTTACTGTCATTCGGGTCCCTATCTCCCGATCCGATAATATATTGAAGGATGAGATGGGGCTTCCACTTTGTATCGAAGGTATATCCGATCGTACATACGATCCCATACGCATCTATCGTATCCGCAGCCCATTTCCCGAATTCTTTGACGATCGTTGTGTCATAGTTCCACTGTCCGCTTTTTCCATCTATCCTGAAGCCTGCATAATGCGAAGAGAGATTGCCAATGGACGTTTCTCCCTTTGTGATTCCGCGGTCATCGTATTTGAGGACGTAAAACAGATCGAGCTGAAAAGGAAGGTTTTTAATCGTATTGTATGTAGCAAATGTCGTGACGCCGTTAATCTGCTTATTCGGCCAGACATCCGGGTCATGGAGTATATAACGGCCGGTTATCAGGTTGCCATCAATGCTATCGCTTTTGTACAGGAGACGGACGGCATCCCATGCGTAACGGCCAGTATTGCCCCAGTCGCCCGGACCGAAGATCCTCCGGTCGCCAAAAGAGATCGCCTGCCTGCCAGCTTTTACGCCGAACTTTTCAACAGGCCAGTATTCTATGTATAACTGATTGATATCGAATGGATCGTGGAACGGGTTGTTACTACCTTTAAAATCTTTATCAGAAAAGGAAGATCCTAAAACCTCTGCATCCTGTATCTGTGCATGTATTTTTAGATTCTTTGCGACCTTGAGATCGATTTCGAACCTCAGCCGTGAAAGGAAAAAGTCATCTTTGGTGCCGGTGCCGTATTTCTTTACGGTGAACTTATCATCTATTTCTCCGCGCAAACGATACGTGCCTCCAATACTTATCGTATCGTTATGAAAGATATGTTTTTCCTTTGTATCATCAGCCAGAGCGCTATATATCAAAGCCAGACAAAAGAGCAAAACCATTAAGATAATTACAAAAAATTTCATTATATTCACTCTGCAAAATAAATCTTGAGCAGCCACATTCAGTGATGATAACTATCATCATTGCCGTTTTCTTCCATATGGATCTGACAGTAAAGTCCGTTTGTCTCGCACTCAGCGCATTCGAACTGGAGCATAATATGCCGGATATCCATTGCCATCAACTCCTCCTCAATGGTTCGCCTCAGTCCTGCCACCTCGCTCAATTTCTGATCGTGTACCCATATGTGAGCAGAGAACGCCACGTTCCTGTGTGATGGGGACCAGAGATGGACATTATGAATGCCCATTACACCTGGGATCCCTGCAATGTGTTTTACAATGGCTTCAACATCAAACCCGGCAGGTGCCAGTTCAAGGAATACCGTCAGTGCTTCTCTCACTACCCTGATTCCTCCAAATAGGATAATGAGCCCGATGAGTATACTCGCGATGGGGTCAGCATACGGCCATTCCGTATAATAGATTATGACGCCCGAAATGATGACTCCAACAGACGACAGGGTATCTCCAAGCACATGGAGCCAGGCGCTTTTTATGTTCAGATCTTTATGGCTGTGACCAAGAATCAGGGCTATGAAGATATTGCCGGTTAAGCCAATGCAGGCAATAATAAGCATTGTCACCGTATGGATTTGAGGCGGTGAAAGAAGCCGGTGATAGGATTCGTAGAATATGAAAAGAGCGATCACAATGAGGCTTACCGCATTGATGACGGCTGCCAGGAGGCCGAATCTTTGATAGCCAAAGGTGGCTCGACGGTCAGAGGGTTTCCTGCCGATGCGCATTGCGATCATGCTTAGCCCGAGCGCAAAGACATCGGTGAGCATGTGCCCTGCATCACTTAAAAGGGCAAGGCTTCGGGAGACTATTCCGCCGATAACCTCAGCGATAAAGATCAGAAGCGTAAGGGCAAAACTCAGGAACAGGCGTCTGTCCACGGACATCTTCATTGCTGTCTTGCTTCTATCAAACTATGCAGTTCACCGCAGCACGTCATTATGACATCCGCACTTTCAGTATCTTTACTGACAATCCGAGGAATAGAATGCTGTAGGCAGCAAGAACAAGCAGACTTAATAAGGGATGCACTATTTGAGGTTCATAACCGAAAGATACCTTTACGCTATCGATACTGTAGGTGAGCGGCATCAGATACGCAATCGGCTTTATGAGAAACGGCAGACTGCTTACCGGGATAAAAACACCGCTCAGAAAGATCATCGGAAACCGGAAGAGATTTGCAAGCGTCTGGGCCTCAAAAACCTGCTTCACCGAGACTGAAACAAATGCCCCGAGAGCTGAGAAGGTGAATGACGAAATAACAACAGACGCTATAAACAATAGTGGGTTTTTGATATGGAACGGAAAGAGAATAATAAGTCCCAAGAGAAATACAATAGTAACAGTCAGGCCGAAACATGCCCCTCCGGATATTTTCCCCGTCAAAATAGTCGTTACAGATACGGGATACAGCATCAGTCTTTCTAACGCTCCGGTCATTCTCTCAAATGTTATGACTATTGCCTCCATAGATGTCGTACTGAACAGGAGGCTGAGGGACAAAAGTCCCGGTATCAGATACGAAAACTCCATAGGGCTTCTGAGATAAAATGCCAGAATGAATACGAGCGGGAAGAGAATCCCCCAGCTTATGTTGGGTGGTTTAAAGTAATATGCTTTCATATCCTTCAGTGCTATAAAGAAAGCGCTTCGCATCGCATCCTTCATTTCCCGCCGCCCTTTTCCTGAATCATTGCTTCCCGCTTGAGGCCAGTTATCTCCACAAAGGCATCTTCAAGAGATGGTGCCACTGTATTGATGGATTCTATGTGTAAATTGTTATCTTTAACGATTTCAGAAAATTCTTTCATGAAAGCCTCAAGATCATCGATAAAAAATCTGAACATCTCCTCTTTTATTTCATACTTCACTACTGCGGCAATCTTTGAAAACTCTTCTTCTATAGACGGAGAATACAGGTTGATTTTTATATCTACCGCTTTTTCAGTGCTGACAGATTTTTTCAATGTCTCCGGCGTATCAATGGTGATGTTTTTCCCTTTTACGATAATGGCAATCCGGTCGCAAAGCCTGTCGGCTTCCTCTATATAATGTGTCGTAAGAAGTATGGTTATCCCTCTATCTTTCAGTGATTGTGTAACCTCCCTCAATGCCCGTGCGCTCATGACATCAAGCCCTGTTGTCGGTTCATCGAGGAACAACACCGGCGGGTCGTGAATAAGAGATGCAGCTACTGTGAGTTTCCGTTTCATACCGCTCGATAATTTGCCAAAAGGCACATTACGCTTTTCTTCAAGGCCAAATAATTTCAATAGATCATCAGATTTCGATTGCACCTTTACTGTGCTGATTCCATAGAGTCTTCCTGCAAAAAGCAGGTTTTCAAAACAACTCAGTTCAGGATACAGATTTGATGTCTCGGGAACCACACCGATACACTTCTTGACCTTCACCGTATCTCTCACAATATCTGAACCCATTATATGAACAGATCCCGACGACGGCTTTGATAACCCTGATAAAATCTTTATCGTTGTTGTTTTGCCTGCTCCATTCGGCCCAAGAAGACCAAAGACCTCACCTTTCCTTATCGAAAAACTGATTCCGTCAAGGGCCGGGAATGAGTTGAACGATTTCTTAAGGTTTTCTACAGTAACCGTATCCATTTAGTGCACATAAGCACCTAATTTTAACTCATTAATGAACAGCACCTATTTTCATTTCTTCGAAAACGAACCGATATCTTATTCACGGTATTGGTCAGAAATGTCATCATGATTCTTAGGGCGTCGAACAGATTGATTGTTCTACCCGCAACAAGAACTCTGAGGCATGCCGGTTATCATAAAGCCGTGCATATCTGAATAGTCAAATGTTGCCTGGGAAAGCAATGCATCGGCTTCCTTCGATAGATATACCTTAACACCCGTATTATCGATTGTCGCATCACCCTGTTCGGGACCTTTGGCTATGTCCATAGCCAGTGAAGGGGATCAGCCGCCAGCCGCAATAAATATCCTAATGCCGTTTGGGCTTCCCTCTCCCAGAAATTCCTTGAATTATTCTATCGCGCTGTCAGTGAATGTTACCATCGTCTCCTCCTGTGGTTTCTTAATTTAATTGCTACATTTATTAGATGAGTTCAAAAATATACGCAAGGGCATAGTAGATTCCTACCAGGATAAAAATGACCCCTGTCACCTTTTTGGTATAAAACTCAAGTCTCGTAATCCGGTAATAAAGATTGTTGATATATCCTGTACCTGCTGCTACGAGGAAGGCAAAAAGAAGCACCGGCAGGGCAGTCCCAATTCCATATATTAGGGGCAGTCCGAATCCTGACTGAGCTTTGACCGCTATGGGGATCAATCCGCCAAAGAAGAGGGCTGCAGAGACCGGGCAGAACGCCAACGCAAACAGGATGCCCAGAGGCAAAGATCCAAGGGATCCCTTATCGATCAGTCTTTCTGCGATATTTTCGGATACAGATGGGAGAGACAATGGTATTCGCAGCAGGTCAAGGAGTACCATCCCGACAAGAATCAGCACGATGCCAAGAATTTTATTGACGTACCGTTGCAGGAAATCCGAGAGGATGGGAACGTCCACAAGTGTTTTTACGATAAGGAAACCGAGAACTACATACGTAAGACTCCTTCCAAGGGTATAGAGGATGCCCGACAGAAAGACGGCATTTCTCTGTGTGACCTTCCGGGATATAAAAGACACGGCAGCGATATTTGAAGCTAATGGACAGGGACTGATCGACGTCAAAATCCCAAGCCAGATAGCAGACGTGAGAAAGAATAATTCCATCGCTATGTTTCCTTCAGAAATATATCTACTTCATCTTTTACATAGCGAAAGAATTTATCCTTATCCCGCACAAGTTTCCAGACATCCGTCAGGTTTTTCCAGGTGACTTCCTTATCCTGTTTTACAAGAGAAATCACAAGGGATCTGCTGAATAACTGGTAGTCCTGGATATAGTGGCGATTTTCTGCCTCTTCAACATTGAGCGGTTTAAACTCAAGCTTTCCATTCTTCAATTCATTTGAAAAATAGTGTTCTATTGCCTCTTTCGAATACTTTTCGATAGTCTGGCAGGTGGTGCACCTGAATGTGCCATGGAAATAATACGCAATCACTTTGGAATTCTGTGGTTTCACCTCAGCCGGGGGGGAAGGAGCATTTCCTTTTTGCTTTGTCGCGGGTTCCTTTATAGGCTGAACCTCGGGAACAGTTGCGGATCCACCGGATGCAGCCACTGTATCAACCTTTGCTGCTGCAACGGGAGTAACATTACTTGCAGTTCCGGGAGAGAATTCCTTATAAGCAAGAACTCCCAAGCTCACAACTACAAAAATGAATAGCAGGCTCCTAATCAACTTCTTAATATCCAAATTACATCCTCCTTACTGTTTATTCGACTATTGCTCCAAAGATTATTCCTGATATTGTTGCCATAACAATAACCAGTGATACAAACACAACGGTTTTTTGCGTTCCCATGGCGCGCCTGATGACAAGCATATTGGGCAGGCTTAATGCAGGCCCTGCCAGAAGAAG
>Ga0101944_10007482_pt1 | contig 10904 bp, 19 predicted proteins | sample DewCreD2012metaG_FD_75245 | JGI IMG/M metagenome (GOLD analysis project Ga0101944, IMG submission 75245) | Hot spring sediment bacterial and archeal communities from British Columbia, Canada, to study Microbial Dark Matter (Phase II) - Dewar... ...
AATACTAACAAAAAGTTTGTTTTTCATTACTTTTTCTACAGTAGCCTGGACAGGGTCGCCTTCTTTATAAATTTTAAGTCCGAAAGCAGCTTCTTTTAAAAGCTTTTCCATTGGAATAATTCCACCCTTGATAATGTCTTGATTAATTTTTTCGTCTTTGATGTCAGAATTCACATTCGTCATGATTTAAGTATTAATAATATTATTTTATGATTAAATGATTTTATGTTTATATGTTTATATATTCTTATTTCCTCTTGAAATATTTTTCTTTCTCTTTCTTTTCTTGAAATTCCTTTACCTCTTTTTTATATTTTTTTCTTCCAAAAACTATTAGGTAAATTGTCCAGAATACAAAAGTTAAAACCAATAAGAAAAGGAGCGCTCTAGATGAAACAAAAGCGATACCTTCATAACGAAAAAATAAAAGAATAAACCCAATAACAGCCGTCCAAAAAAAAATGTTTATCAAACTCCCCAAATACACTTTTAATGGTTTATTTTTTCTATTTCTTTTTGAAATAGTAAATAAAACAAAAACAACCAAAAGCAAAACAACAAAAAAACCAATCATAAAAGACATATATTTCATATCATAACTAGGATATGGATTAAAAAAATATGCTGGTGAAAAAAATAATTTTATACTGTCAATTGTCGGCATAATTTATTGTTATTAATAATTTTAAATTTAGTAATTAGGTAATTTATAGTAATTTCATATAACTAATAGTAATTACCCAATTGCTACAAATTGCATACGAAGCATAAAATACTTAATTTTTTATCCTTTTACAAACACCGTAACTTCATGCGATATTCCCGCTTCAAAACTTTGAATTTTTCTAAAACCAATTTTGGTAGAAATATCTTTGACATCTTTACTTTTTACCATTTCTTCTTTTTCCAAAGCCGAAAGGTTTCCTTTTTCAGACCAATCCATCACAACCAATTTTCCCCCAGGTTTTAAAATACGATAAGCCTCTTTCAAAACCATTTCTTGATTTTTTATTAAATAAAGAAGATTTATAATCAAGACAAAATCAATTATATCGCCCTCCAAACCAGTTGCTTTTTCTTTTTCCTCCAGATTAGCTGCAATACCGTAAACATTTTTCATACCACTACTAATGGCTTTTTGTTTTAGATGATCGAGAATTTCTCTATCTATATCTATAGCAAAAACTTTACCAGAGTTTTTTACTATTTTTGAAGTTTCCATAGTATAAAAACCAGCTCCAGCTCCAAAATCAGCTACGATACTTCCTTCTTTTACGCCAATTACATCCAAAACCTCTCTCGGATTTGTGCCTATTTTTCCTTTTTTGGTAAAAATAGAATTATCAAATTCGGGTAATTTTATTTTATAAGGATCGGTGTCTGTGTTTGAGTTTTTGTTTGTGTTTAACATTGTTTTGAATTTTTAATAATTTGTAGCTAAAACAAAAAACGCCCCAGTAAGAGCGATGAAATATTGATTCAATTTGTCTTACTGATATTATATATTTATTTTAGCACAAATAACAATTATTGCAAATGATAATTTATTGTGATAGAATTTCCCTAGCGTGCCGAGGTAGCTCAGTGGTAGAGCGAAGGACTGAAAATCCTTGCGTCAGCAGTTCAATTCTGCTCCTCGGCATTAAAAAACCAAGTTAATTCTTGGTTTTTTTGTTGTAAATAAAAAAATAAGCCAAAAATACTTTTGGCTTATTTTTCACGAACTATCCAAGTTGCTATTTTTTCTTTACTGGCGCCTTCTTGTCTGCTGGCTTCTTTTTCTCTTTTTTATTTTCTACCTTGTCTTTTTTGGTAGGTTCTTTTTTCTTTTCTTCTTTAGATTTCTTTTCACTCACTGGTTTTGTTTTTATCATCTCTTCTTTGATTTCATCAGCAATAGTTTCGTCTTCAATTATATCCCAATCAATCTTTGGTTCTATCTCATCATCAATATCTACAATCCCTGATACACTCAATATTTCTAATACTTTATCTAGTTTTATATTTAGAATATCTAATTGTTTTTTCACATCATCACTACCCCTGCCTGTACCTCTACTGTCACCAGTTCTACTAGTTTTATTTTTATCAAAACAGTTGTCACAATATACCAGCTTATCGCCAGTTGGGCGAAATGGTACTTCGCATTTTCTACCACATTCGTCACATACGGCACTGTGCATAGATGGTCTTTCGCGATCTCCGCCTCTACTTCAGCCACCAAAATCTCGGCCGCCCGAGCTGCGGTTACCAAAACTTTTGCGACCACCATCTCTACTGCCGCCAGATCTTTTATCTTGTCTAAAATTTTTCAAAATCTTTACCTAGCTTATGAAGCGTAGGTCTCCTTTTATAATATTGCTATTTTAATTAATATCTATCGTAGTATATGCTTATTACTAATAAATAGCAAGTAAATAGTTTTTTTCAATAAAAAAGCATGGGTAAGTATTTTTTAATAAATAAAAAAATCCCGCCAAATCTTTTTGTAAAAGACTGGACGGGATTGGATTGTAGAGCGATTTTGTCACTCCACAAAAGACTCAACTGCGTCGAGCTGGGAAATAATATTTACCTCACTCGGCTTGAGAGGACGAGAGAGATCAAGAAAGCCCCTTGCGTCTTTTCTCAAATAGCGCACCTGGACTCCCCTGGATTCAAGTTGCATCTTGAGATTCAGTTCGCCAGAAGGGCAAATACCCTCCACTAGTTCGATCATCATACACTGCCCTCCTTTTGCTTCTTGATCTTTTCGATAAGATGCCCATATTCTTTCTTGATGTATTTGATTTCCGGTTCAATGAGCTCGTGAGCAAGGACCCAGGTATTACCTTCTCTTCTGACGATCCTGGTCCCACAATCCGTCTGGATATAGATCTTCAGCTCAAGGGGGATACCCGCCTGATCGACCTTGAAATGAATTGCTGATACTACAGGTGCTGCACTTTTTGTCTGCATAAGCCTCTCTCCTTTATGTTTTTAGATTTTTAAGCTACAAACAAAACACCCGCCTTATAGCGGGTTCATTCTGATCAAACTTTATTTATGAAAAATTAGAAATCAAAACCCGCCAGCGAATGTGCAAGCACGACTAGGAGTAATGAGTTGCTATTTTTTATATTTTTCATACTGTGGATAATTGTAACACAAAACTAAATTTTTGCAAGACAAAAAGCGCTCAAGCGCTTTTTATATTTTAAAAATATCATGGGTAAATAATATCAATTGATTGGTTTTTGCAAATTTCCAAAACAACCGAATAAAGTCCTATGTTTTTTTGCATAGAAACAATAACAATTCTCTTTATTATGCAAAAATTAACACTCATATCAAAAATCCTAGACTCTAAACCAGCTTTATAAAGAAGAAGTGAAAAAACTTTTGATGAAAGCTTTTTTTTCAAAAATTCGACTACTCTTTCTATGGCTTTTTCTCTTTTTCTCATTTCATCTTCAACACATCTGGAACAAATAAGCCTTGGGTTTTCACCAAAACGGACAAGAGGCATTTTGTGTTTTCGACAATAAGCCTTTGAAGTCAAGGCACAACCAGGACAAGCACGAGTTTTGTTTTCGCCATTTTTGTTTTCTATCTGTAATACAATAATAACCTTCATATCAATACCACACATTTCACAAACAGTGCTGATTTTTTCTATTTCTTTTTTCTGAATACTCATCACACCTATCCCCTTTTTAAAGATCGTTTTAACTATAGTATTATATATTAGAATCCTTTTATTAGCAATAAAAAGGTTTAATTAATGGGCGATGAGGGGCTCGGCCTCGCCTCTCGTTGTGCCTCAAATAAAGAGGGGCTATCCCTTACTCCGATTCGAGCACCGGGGCGCTGCGCACCGAATGCTCCTTATGGTCGCATTCTACTCGCGCACTTCTCGCCCCAACTACCTATGTATTAAAATAATGACTCGTCAGAGTCATTATTTTAATAGTGCAATTATACAACCAAGCTCGAACTTATTTTACCAAGAATTTTTGAAAATTGGAAGGTTTCGCCCCCCGTCGCCAGCCGCAAACGAAGTAGCCTGCCTCGCAGAAAAATTGCCTTCATATTTTTTGATTTTGCAGACACCATTTTTTAACTTTTAAAGGAAAAGGCAATTTTTCTGCTCGGCTTTGCTCTGAACGAACAGGACGGCGGGGTTTTACTTCGGTTCGCAGGCAAAAATTTCCTCCCCCCAAACCCCTCCATTTTTGCCCGCTCACCAAAAAGTGCTGTTAGGGCTATAGAGTAACTCAACACGGGTAACACATTGAGGTATAATAAAAGATAATTATTAACTAACCTTTATGTGTTTATGACTCAAAAACAAAGAGACATTTTAAGCAAAGCGCAACATCGTTTAAGAATCCTCAAGCATGCTGAGGAAATTACTCATAATGTGGCTAAAACCTGTCGTTATTACGGCATTGCCAGGAATAAATACTATCTTTGAAAGAAAAGATATGAAGAAAATGGCATCGATGGCCTAAAAGACAAATCCAAAGCCCCTAAATATATGCCTCATGCTACCAAACAGGAAATCGTTGATCAAATACTTTATTTTAGGAAAAACTACTATTTCGGCCCTTTTAAGATGCGGATGTATTTGCAACGCTATCACAGCGTAGAAATCACCAAAACAACCATTTACCGCATCCTGAAAAAACATCATTTGAATAAACTACCCAGTTATCAAAAGGGCATTAAAAGAGAAAAAAGATTTCTCCGTTATGAAAAACCCATTCCCGGCTATCAATTACAAGTTGATGTTAAATTTTTAGGTAAAATTAAATTAAACAATGAAATTAAAGAAAAGAAATATTATCAATACACAGCTATTGATGACTGTTCAAGAATATGTGTTTTAAGAATTTATGATAAAATTAACCAAGAGACATCAATCCAGTTTACCGATTACGCCCTTTCTCAAATGCCATTCAAAATCAATTGCGTTCAAACGGACAACGGCACTGAATTTTCCAACCAGTACCATTGGCATCTTTATGGTCTGGGGATTAGACATATTTACATTAAACCGAGAACTCCGAGATTAAATGGTAAAATAGAACGAAGTCACCGCATTAACGAAGAAGAATTCTACCAATTGCTCAAGGGAAAGGTTATCGATAGTCTAGAAGATTTCAATTTCAAGATTAAAGCATGGCAAGATTATTACAATTTCGAACGCCCACACGGTGCATTAGCTGGTAAAACGCCTTTTGAAAGATTGCAAGCCAAATTAAATCTCTTTAGTGTTACCCGATGATGCGGTTCCCTATAAAGGGCTTGAAAGTTAAAAAATAATTAGCTATACTAGAATTGTAATAAACATTTGTATGGATTGTATTTTTTGTAAAATCGCAAAAGGCGAAGCACCGGCCCACAAAATTTGGGAAGATGAAAAACATCTTGCCTTTCTTTCTATCTTTCCAAACACAGAAGGTTTTTCAGTAGTGATAACAAAAGATCATTATCCATCGTATGCCTTTGATCTGCCCGAAGGTGTTTTAATAGGACTTGTTAAAGCCGCTAAAGAAACAGCAAAATTACTCGATGCTAAATTAAAAGATGTCGGACGGACGGGAATGATTTTCGAAGGATTTGGTGTTGACCATGTTCATGTAAAACTTTCCCCGATGCACGGGACTAAAATGACTGAATGGAAACCACTTAAATCAAATGTTGATAAATATTTTGAAAAATACGAGGGTTATATTTCTTCTCACGACTACAAACGAGCAGACGATAAGAAACTTGCTGAACTTGCAAAAAGAATAAGAGAAGAATAGGAAAGTTTTATGTCGGCAGGATTAGATAAATAAAAAGAAGCCCTGACTGTATGATAACAATCAGGGCTTTGTGATTTTCCGACTCTCTCGTTACGGAGTGAGTCGGTTGACGCCTCGGTAGAGGTACGTCACTTCGCGCACGGTTTTCGCGCCTAGCATCACCATGAGCATACGGGTGAGGCCGAAGCCGTAGCCGCCGTGAGGTGGACAGCCGTAGCGGAAAAAGTCCAGATAGTACTGGATAGGCTCAAGCGAGAGCCCCTTCTCCTTGGCTTGCTCCACTAAGATCTTGTAGCGATGCTCGCGTTGTGCGCCCGTTGTCACTTCAAGCCCTTTCCAGAGAAGGTCGAAGCTTTTGGTAAGATGGGGTTTGCCCTCAGGACGCATGTGGTAGAACGGCCGCACCACCGAGGGATACTCGGTGACAAAGACGAACTCATGGTCGGTCTTCTCTTGGAAGTGCCGGCACAGGAGCCGTTCGCCCTCCGGATCGAGGTCGCCTTTCTCGCCCCGCTCGATGCGGTGACCCATCTGGTTGAGGGTGTTATATGCCTCGGTCATGGTCACGCGCGGAAACGGAAGCTCGGGAATCACGATCTCCGTGCCGAATGTCGCCTTGATTTTCTCTCCGTACTCGGCTTTCACCGCCTGAAGCACGTGGCAAAGCCATCGCTCCTCAAGCTGCATGACATCTTCGTGGGAGTCAATCCACGAAATTTCGACGTCCACGCTGGTGAATTCCGTGTCGTGGCGGGAAGTGAATGACGGATTGGCCCGGAAGACAGGCCCGATCTCAAACACGCGGTCGAACCCTGCTGCTATCGCCATCTGTTTGTAGAACTGCGGCGATTGGGCAAGGTACGCCTTGCGGTCGAAGTACTTCACTTCAAAAATCTCCGCACCTGACTCGCTCGCGCCACTCATAAACTTCGGAGAATGGATCTCGATGAACCCCTCCGCTGCCCAAAACGAACGCATGGCGTGTTCGACTGCTGTCTGAATCTTGAAGATGAGCAGGTTCTGTGGGTTGCGCAGATCCAGAAACCTCCAATCTAGACGCGTCTCGAGGCCAGTGTTTTCGTCGATAGGCAAAGGCGTTTCCGCCTTGCTTACGACCGCCACCGAATCGGCAACGATCTCCAGTCCGCCCAGCTTCACCACCGGATTGAGGATAACTCTGCCGGTGATTTCCACTGCGCTTTCCGGCGTAAGACCTGCGATTGCTGTGGTGAGTTCGGTGTTGACCGACTTCTCGTGCACTATCTGTACGCTATCGGTGTGGTCGCGGACGACGAGAAACTGCATCTTCTTTTGGTCGCGCAGCCCCTCAACCCATCCGCAGATTCGAACGGTCTCGCCGTTCTTGGTTCTGAGTTGCTTGATTAGTGTTCGTTGCATGACTTTTTTCTCCTTTCAGTGTGCCTTGCCTCGATTGGCTTGGCGTATGTGGTGTTCATGGATCAATCCTCCTACCGAACGCTCGGTGAAAGGGGATGGTGTCTCGCACATGCGGAATCTGTAAGAGCCAGCGGATGAACCTCTCAAGCCCCATACCGAATCCTCCGTGCGGTACACAGCCGTACTGGCGTAATTCCCGCAACCACTCGTAGCGGGCATCACCAGATTTACCTTTCTCCGCCAACCGCTCGTCAAGCATCGGCAGAGTGTGAATTTTCTCGGCAATGCCGAGAAGCTCGCCGAACCCTCGGCTTGCTATCAAATCAGCTGTCTTTGTACGACGCGGATCGGCTGCATCGATCACATAAGGGAAAGGTTCGATGGAACGCGGAATGCCGACTACCCAAAACGGAGTGTCGCCGAATCGTTGACTCAGTAATGTCTCCTCGTCGGAGCCCAAGCTTTTGCCGAACTCAATATCAGAACCTTGCGCCTTGAACCACTCCACCGTCTCAGCATAGTCAATGCGCGGGAACGGAGTCTTAAGGCCGTCACTGCAAATCTCGGTGCCGATGATGCTCGCAAGCTCACGCCCCTCGCGGATACACAGCTCGCTCACATCACAGATGAATCGCTCGACTATGGAGACCATGTCTTCAAAGTCCACGAAGGCCAGCTCTGCCTTGATGTGCCAGTACTCCATGAGGTGTCTCTTGGAGCGGCTTTCTTCAGTGCGGAAGCTAGGTCCGATGTTGTAGACCTTTTCGAACGCGTGCACCGCAGCTTCGAGATAGAACCCGACACACTGCGTGAGGTACACATTTTGTCCGTGAACCTGAAGCGCAATCGGCGTCCGATCATCGTAGAGCGGTGTCGGTGTGAGTACGGGAGCGTGGATCTCAATGAATCCATTTTTATGGAACCATTGATGCACGGTCCTCGTGAGGATGTGCCGGAACTTCAGAATTGCGACAATCTTCTCATTGCGGAGATAGAAGTGACGTTTATCCATAAGCTGCTCCTGTAACCTCGGATCTTGGATGTCGATGTTCCCACGCGGATACGGAGAGATATTGATCGTGCTTGCACCAACAACTTCGATGTCGTGAACACGGATCTCTCTCGGCGGATTCGTTCGGCCAGTGTCAGTAAGGACACCAGTGATCTTGACCGCCGTTTCCTGGCTAATGCGCCGTGCAAGCTCGAAGGCCGATTTGTTACCAGCTTCGACCACACACTGCACCGTGCCAGTTGAATCAGTAATGTCCAGAAAGACAACATGACGATGTCCACGTCTGGTTTTCACCCAGCCGTAGAGTTCCACATCAGTGCCTTCATTAGGACTGTGGAGTAAATCAACTGCATATACCTTTTTCATTTCGTTCTCCTTTCCTCGCCGTGTTCGTCTGAACGTGGCTGAGAGTGTTGCGGGTGAGTTCGGTGTAGCGATCGGGGTAATCCCGACGCAGTACACCAAGCCAACGAGCCGCCTTCGCGATCTCGCCGCTTCCGGTAACGTCCATAACCATGTCATAGGCCGCTGTGGGGCTGCTACTCTTATCAACCAGCTGGACAATATCCGGCCGATTGAGGATGAGCTTGCAGCGCATCATGACTTCTTCTGCTGTGCGCATACATGCTATTCCTCCTTTCAAATTTTCAAAGAGCCATTTACACTCCTTGAGACCATCTCAAGGAATACACTATCTTAACACTTATTGGCGTTTTTGTAAAGCCCTTTGTTATGTTTCAATACCTATGCAACACTTTCATACCTGAAAAGGTGCAATAAGTGTGTGAACATTAACAATAAGGAGGTAAAATGAAACATACAATGTATACAACAAATCTTTTTCTTCCAAAGGTAAGGATGCAAGCAGTGATGTTAGTTAGAAGAGGTTGGAGTATAAGAAAGGTGGCAAGACACCTAGGGGTTAATCCTTCTACAGTTAGTAGGTGGGTTAAGAAAGCCCCCAAGAGAGGTTATCTTGGTATTCCTTCCTACTCTACCCTCAAAACCAAAACATCATCCAAAAACAATAAGTAATGAGGTAAGACAAATGATAATCGATGAGAGAATAAAAACAAAAAGATGCGGGAATGTGATTCATGGGAAACTAACCAATGATGGGGTTAGTGTTAGTTTATCTACGGTCAATCGAGTGTTGGATCGTGGTGGCTATCTCAAAAAGAAGAGTAAATGGAAGAGATTCCATAAAAATACCCCTAGAATACTCCCAGATAGCCCTGGGGACCTGGTACAGCTAGATACTATTCATCTATTCCCCTTAATCAAAACAAAGTACAAAAAGTGGTATATCTATACACTGCTGGATGTTAATTCAAGGTGGGCATATGCAAAAGCCTTTGGAAGAATCAATACATACAATTCATTGAACTTTGTTAAGGAAGCAAAAGAACTTGCTCCCTTTGAATTTAACTGTGTCCAAACTGACAACGGTCAAGAGTTCTCAACCTATTTTAGCCACAACCTAAAGATCAAACACAGACATACCAGAGTTAGAAAACCAACAGACAATGCATACATAGAGAGATTCAATAGAACGATCCAAGAAGAAAGCATCACTCACGTTCCTGAAACACTAACAAAACTAAATCGAACTTTAAAAGAATATATTAACCATTACAACAACTATAGAATGCACATGGGTATAGACTACCAAACACCCAACCAAAAACTAGAGGGGGTGTTGCAAAGGTATTGAAAACTTTACATCAAAAAATCGCCCTTAAGGACGAAAAACAAATTCTTGAACAAAAACGGATGAGCGGTTGGATCAAACCCACAATAGATTATATTAAAACACTAGAAAAAGCCAAAAATCTCAATAAGGAAACGGGTCTAGTTGAGATTTCGCAATTTGTGGAAAAAATTGGAACGAACCGCCTGATTTCAAATAAAAATGTTTCTTGGAATTTTATTAAACCTTTTGATTTTGCAGGTTTAATATTGGCTCGCCCCGCCCACCTTCGGGGCGAGCCAAAAATTGAAACTCGCTCCGAAATTTCGCTTTCTCCACTTCAATGGGCGCTCATTAAAAATGCGCGAACCCATTTTGAATCAAAAAATTGAATTTCTAAATTGCATTTTGGGCGGGCATTCTGATGGGGGGCAGAATTGCCCGCCCAAAAACCCCGAATCCGAATTTTCCGCTCAATTTTCCGCCGTTGCCGTGTTGCGTATTTCGCTCCTCGAAATACGCTATTTTGAATTTCTGATTTTTTAAATTCCACCGCATACCCCGACCACCACCCCTAAAGAGAGGGAATTCCAATTTAATTTTGACTGAAAACATTTTTTATAGTATTATCATGGTAGTAGTAATACATTTAGCATACTTCAATATAATAGTACTACTATAAATAAAATATGTCAAAGGGAAAATATCCACTAGCAGAAAATCTCAAAAAATTGAGGGGGAAAAAAAGACTTTCGCAAGATCGACTTGCGAAGTTAGCTGATGTTGCCAATAATACGATTATTAAAATTGAGCAAGGCGAAAATATGAACCCAACGCTCGATACCCTTAAAAAAATTGCGAAAGCCTTGGATACAAGTGTTGATGATTTAATAAAATAATCTTAATTTGAGTTGTGATTATTATTCAGAAATTATTTTGGAAACAAATTTATAGATATTATAGCAATAAAGTAAGATTATAAAAAATAATAATGAAACCAAAAATAAATCTC
>Ga0101944_10007483_pt1 | contig 10903 bp, 9 predicted proteins | sample DewCreD2012metaG_FD_75245 | JGI IMG/M metagenome (GOLD analysis project Ga0101944, IMG submission 75245) | Hot spring sediment bacterial and archeal communities from British Columbia, Canada, to study Microbial Dark Matter (Phase II) - Dewar... ...
CCCCGAAGATGCTTCCCCCAAGTTGCGTCCAACAGGGCAATGACGACCCGCAATTCAACACAACGCAACCCTTCCAATAAACCTTCCCCCCTGTTCACCCGCCGGCAGTTTCTGGGCGGATTGACCTTGGCGGGCGCGGCTTTTCAGGTTGTGCCCGGCTCGGTGCTCGGCCTCAACGGCGCCACGCCGCCCAGCGGCAAACTGAACCTGGCCGGCGTCGGAGTCGGTGGCCAGGGCGGGGCCGACCTGTCGAACATGGAGAGCGAGAACTTCGTCGCGCTGTGCGACGTGGATTGGGCGATGGCCGGCGGCACCTTCAAGAAACATCCCAACGCCAAACGCTTCAAAGACTACCGGAAGATGCTCGACGAGGTGAAGGAGATTGACGCCGTGGTGGTGGCCACGCCCGACCACATGCACGCCTTCGCCTCGATGGCCGCCCTGGCGCGCGGCAAGCACGTCTATTGTGAAAAGCCGCTCACCCACTCGGTCTGGGAGGCCCGCCAGGTCACCCTCGCCGCCCGCGCCCGTAAAGTGGCCACTCAGATGGGCAACCAGGGCGCCGGTTCCGAGGACACCCGGCGGTTGTGCGAAATCGTCTGGTCCGGCGCCATCGGCCCCATCCGCGAAGCGCACATCTGGACCGACCGCCCCTCGCAAGGGCTGTTCAACGAGTACTGGCCCCAGGGGGTGGGCCGGCCCAAGGACACTCCGCCGGTGCCGGAAGGCCTGGATTGGGACCTCTGGCTCGGCCCCGCCCCGGAGCGGCCGTATCACCCTGCTTACCACCCCTTCCGCTGGCGCGGTTGGTGGGATTTCGGTACCGGCGCGCTGGGCGACATTGGCTGCCACGCCTTTGATCAGGTCTTCCGGGCACTCAAGCTGGGCGCGCCCTTGAGCGTCCAGGCCAGTTCCACCCGCGTCAACGAGGAGACCTACCCGCTGGGCTCGATGGTCACGTACCACTTCCCCGCCCGCGGTCCCGAAATCCAGGCCAACAACCCCCACGTCCGCGGCCTGTCCGGACGCGGCGCCGGGGAGCTCGATATGCCCGCGCTGAAACTGGTCTGGTACGACGGCGGTCTGCGTCCGCCCCGGCCACCCGAGCTGCCCGACGGCGAATTGATGGGCGACAACGGCCGCCTGCTCATCGGTGAACGCGGGTTCATCTTGGGCACCCGGATTTACCCCGAGTCTCTTCGCAAGGAGGTCGAAAGCCAGATTCCTCGCTTCATCCCGCGCGTGGACGGGCACTACAAGGACTGGGTGGACTCGTGCAAGAGCGGCAAACCCTCCGGCTCGAACTTCGACTGGGCCGGTCCGCTGGCCGAAACCGTGCTCTTGGGCAACATTGCCCTGCGGGTGCAGGTGCGCGAACTGCTGACGCGGCGCAAGCTCGAGTGGGATGCCGCCAACCTCAAGTTCACCAACCTGCCCGAGGCCAACGAGTTCATCCGCCGCGCCTACCGCCAGGGCTGGACCTTGGGTTAACCGCGCTTTCGCCGCGCCACGCTGCCAAAAGAAAAAACGGGGCGACCGGGCAGGCCCGATCGCCCCGCGAAAGAAAGAACCGGGTCCGAACCCTGGGGAAGGATTCCGGACCCGGGGAGTTTTCAGAGTACAACTGTAGGACTACGGGGATGTTCCGACCCCAACCGGTACGGAGCCAGGGCCGGAAATTGAATGGGCATTCAAAGAACACTTTCGCTTGCTTGCCCGAAAGCCGGTCCCGCAGACCGCTCGTAGGAAACACCACGCCCCGCCTCTTGTCAAGCGGTTCTTGATTTTGGCGGGACAATCCAGGGCAAGTCCTGCTCCTGAAGCCTCCAAGGCACAGTGTGTAAATGACCTTCCTGCAACACTTTGCTGCTTTGAAAAGCCGTCGGCTACCACTGCCGACAGAGACGGCAAAAAAAAATTTCCGAGTCCACGATTTCTTCCTGGGCTGGACCACTGCCCCAGCCAAAAAAATGCCCGCCCCGCGGGCCACCACCCTAGTCGTGACCGGTTTGTCGCTTGCTATGCAAGAGCATTTCGCGTCTAAACGCGGCGTGCCGGACTGGCTCGCTATCGTCTTGCTGGGGATCATCGAGGGGATCACCGAGTTCCTGCCCGTTTCCTCGACCGGCCATCTGCTCCTTGCTCAGCAATGGCTTCCCCGCCAGAGCGACCTGTTCAACATCTTCATCCAAAGTGGCGCGGTCGTGGCGGTCATTCCCCTGTTTCCGGAGCGTTTTCGCCAAATTGCCCGGTGCTGGCGCGAGCCCGCCGCCCGTGACTTCACCCTGAAACTGGCCGTCGCCTTTGCCCTGACCGGCGCGGGTGGGGTGGTCTTGGACAAGCTCAGTTTCAAGCTGCCGGAAACAGCCCTGCCCGTGGCCTTGGCGCTCATCGCTGGCGGTGTTCTTTTCCTCGTGGCCGAACACTTTCTGGCCAGCCGCGTCCCACGCGACACCATCACCTGGACCGTGGCCGTGGCTGTGGGCTTGGGCCAGTTGGTGGCCGCGTTCTTCCCCGGCACCTCGCGCTCGGGAGCGACCATCCTGATCATGCTCGCCCTGGGCCTGAGCCGGCCGGCGGCGACGGAGTTTTCGTTCTTGGTGGGCATCCCCACCATGTTGGCGGCGGGCGGCCTGAAGATTACCAAGGCACTCCTGCATCCTCCGCCCACAGGAATGCAAGAAGACTGGGCCCTGCTGGCCCTGGGCACGGCAGTCTCCGCAGTGGTTTCCTTCCTCGCGGTCAAATGGCTGCTGGGGTTCGTGCGCACCCACACCTTCCGCGGCTTCGGTTGGTACCGAATTGCCCTGGGCACCCTGATCCTGCTGCTGACTCCGTGGTTGCGTCACTGAATCCGCCCCGGCCGAGCCTCAACTGCGGAGATTCGGTTTAACGATGCGCGCCGGCCAGCAGGTCGCGCTCGCCCAGCGGCAAGGTCAGGGGCACCAACGTCATGGGCTGCGCGTGGGCCAAATGCGCTGCCCAGATCGCGAACAACTCGGCGCGCGTGGTGGCTCGCCGGCAGCCGTCGAGAAATGCCCCCGTAGGCTCGACCCCGAGCGCGATGAAATTCAGGTGCTTCTTGATCCGCTGCACGTGCGAGCGTTCGGTCAGGTCCGGACTCGCCGTGGCTTCCCACAGCGCGTGCAAATAGGCCAGCAGGTCGCGCCCGGTGGGCCGGGGCGGCGGTTCGCCGCGTCCGCAGGCGCGAATCTGCGCGAACAACCACGGGTTGCGAATGGCTCCGCGGCCGATCATCAACCCGCGCACGCCGGTTTGGCGGTACACCGTCAGCGCCTGTTCGGCCGAGTAAAGGTTTCCGTTGGCGAACACGGGGCAGGGCAGACGCGCCGCCGCCCGGGCAATCAAACCGTAGCGCACCGGGCTGCGGTACATTTCGCTCACCGTGCGGCCGTGGACGGTGACCCAATCCAAGGAATGAGCCGCCAAGAGGTCAAGCAGCGCGTCGAAGCCGTCCGCCGTGTCAAAGCCCAGCCGGGTCTTCACACTGAGCTTCACCTCCACGGCGTCCCGCAGCGCCCGCAGGATGGCGTCCACGCGCGGCAGGTCCCGCAACAGCCCCCCGCCGGCGCATTTGCGGTAAACCACCGGCGCCGGGCAGCCCAGGTTCAGGTCAATGCCCGCGATGGGCAACCGTTGCAGGAACCGCGCCGTGCGCACCAGCGCCGGGATGTCGTTGCCGATCAACTGGGCGATCACCGGCCGCCCCGTGGGGTTGGCGGTGATGGCTTCCATGATCCACCGCTCGGGCACCGACGCGGCATGGACGCGAAAGTACTCCGTAAAATACAGGTCCGGCCCGCCGTAGCGGTGCAGCAGCCGCCAAAACGCCAGATCCGTTATGTCCTGCATCGGCGCCAGCGCCAGCACCGGCCCCGGCCCGGTCAACAGAGCTTCCAGGGTCGCAACCGGGGTCCGCGCTGGTGCGTTCAAGGCGCGTGCTTCAACCATGGCTTGGAATGATGCCACAAGGACAAGGCTACTTCGGGCCGCCCCGCGGGACAAACCCGGCGTGGCACAGCCGCGGGTTTGTCCGCTTGAACCCGAAAAAACCGAACGGAATGGGAAGCACACAGGCCTTGCGCGCGGTTTGGCGCACCCGCGCCAAACACACTGACTCCGGTTTTCCCCCAAGCGAACCGCCCGCCGCGTCCCGCGGTGCGGGGCGCGAGTCGCGTCCAGCGACACCCGGAGGCGGCCAGGCTCCCCAGTCCAGTTTTCCGGGCTGCAGTGGACCCGCGGCCGGCGGGCCACTGTGGTTGGCGTCCACTGGGATGGATTACGCGGCCCGGCGCACACCGCGTGGCGGCACTTGACATGTTTCGATGTTTGGCGAAATATCGTAACGTGTGGCGCGACTTCCTGTCCCTCACCAAGGCCCTGGCGGATGAAAACCGCCTTCGCCTCCTCCTCGCCCTGCGTGCGGGGGAAATCTGCGTCTGCCAGCTCACCGAGCTGGTCGGCTTGGCTCCGTCCACCATTTCCAAGCACCTGGCCGTGCTGCACCAGGCCGGACTGGTCACGCAGCGCAAGGAGGGGCGCTGGATTTACTACGCGCTGCCCGGCCGCGACGCGCCGGTGGCTGTGCGCGAGGCGCTGGACTGGGTCATCAAAACCCTGGGGCGCTCGGCCGAGGCGTTGGCCGACCGCAAACGCCTGGCGGCCATTCGCCGCCGCGATCCCTCCGAACTGTGTCGGAAACAACTGCGCGCATGAAACCGCTCGTCCTGATTCTTTGCACCGGCAACTCCTGTCGCAGCCACCTCGCCGAGGGCATCCTGCGCGCCGCCGCCGGGGATTTTCTCGAGGTCGCCAGCGCCGGCTCCAACCCGGCCGGCTACGTGCACCCGCTCGCCATTCAGGTCATGCGCGAAATCGGGATGGACATTTCCAGCCACCGCTCCAAGCACCTCAACGAGTTTCTGAGCCACCCGGTCGAGACCGTCATCACCGTCTGCGGTAACGCGGACCAGGCCTGCCTGACCTTTCCCGGCCAGGTCAATCGCCATCACTGGCCGTTCGACGACCCGGCCAAAGCCACTGGCACGGACGAGGAAAAACTCGCCGTGTTCCGGCGCGTCCGCGATGAAATTCGGCGCGTTTTCGAGGTCTACGCGGACGGCCGCCGCGATCAGTGGCGGGCAAGTCAAACACCAGTTTGACCCTCACAAACTCGTCCAAGCAAAACCCATCCGGCATGAACCAAAACCCGGAAGCTCAAACCGTCATCGAGAAGGTCCGTGAAGGCTACGGCGCGATCGCCCGCGAAGGCGGCTCGTGCTGCGGCCCGGCTGCATCCTGTTGCAGCGGCGCGGGCGCTTCCGCCGACACGCTCGCCCAACACATCGGCTACTCGGCCGAGGAACTGGCCGCGCTGCCCGAGGGAGCGAATCTGGGCCTTTCCTGCGGCAACCCAAACGCGCTCGCGGCGCTGAAACCGGGCGAAGTCGTGCTCGATCTGGGCAGCGGCGCGGGCTTCGACGTGTTCATCGCCGCTCGCAAGGTCGGCCCGACCGGCCGCGTCATCGGCGTGGACATGACGCCGGAAATGGTCGCCAAGGCGCGCCGCAACGCGCTCACGTTCCGCCAGCAAACCGGGTTAGACAACGTCGAGTTCCGGCTGGGCGAAATCGCGCATCTGCCCGTGGCCGACGCCAGCGTGGACGTGGTCATCTCCAACTGCGTGATCAACCTCTCGCCGGAGAAACCGCAGGTGTGGCGCGAAATCGCCCGCGTGCTCAAACCCGGCGGCCGCGTGGCGGTGAGCGACCTGGCCCTGCTGCGGCCGCTGCCGCCGGCCATCGTTGAGAGCGTGCAGGCGCTGGTTGGCTGCATTGCCAGCGCGGTGTTGGTGAGCGAGACCGAGCGCATGGCGCGCGAAGCCGGCCTGGTGGACATCCGGCTCAACGCGCGCTCGGACTACGTGGATGGCATGGCCGACTGGCAAGACCCGCTTTATCGTGAAATCCTCGCGCACCTGCCGCCGGGCTCAAAGCCGGGCGACTTCATCACCAGCCTGGAAATCACCGCGCGCAAGCCGGCGATCGCGGGCAGTTGCGACGACGCAGCCTGATCCGTCACGCGTCCCGCTTCACCCGTCATGGCCATGAACGACCCCGTAGCTTCAGCCATCGCGACTCCAGCCCAAACCACCCCTCCCAAGCGCCTGAACTTCTTCGAGCGTTACCTGTCGGTCTGGGTGCTGGTCTGCATGGCGGTCGGCGTGGCGCTGGGCAAATTGATGCCCGACACGGTCGCCACCCTGAGCAAGCTGGAATTCGGCCAAGGCTCGCAGGTCAACATCCCCATCGCGGTGCTCATCTGGCTGATGATCTACCCGATGATGCTCAAAATTGACTTCGGCGCGCTGGCGGGCGTGACCCGACGGCCCAAGGGCCTGCTGGTGACGCTGTTCGTCAACTGGCTGGTCAAGCCGTTCAGCATGGCGTTTTTCGCTTGGGTGTTTCTCCAGCACGTCTTCGCCGCATGGATTGACCCGGAAACGGCCCGCAACTACACCGCCGGCCTGATCATCCTGGCCGTCGCGCCCTGCACGGCCATGGTGTTTGTGTGGAGCTACCTGACCGACGGCGACCCCGCTTACACGCTGGTGCAGGTGGCGGTCAACGACCTGATCATGCTGTTCGCGTTCGCGCCCATCGTGATGTTCCTGTGCGGCGTGGCCAACGTGATCGTGCCCAGCGAGGTGCTGATCACGTCGGTGGTCGTGTTCATCGTCATCCCGCTGGTGGCGGGCTGGCTGACGCGCACGCTGCTGCTGCGGTCGCACGGCTTGGAATGGTTCGAGAAGGTGTTCCTGCCCAAGTTCCATCCGGTCACCGTGATGGCCTTGCTGGCCACGCTGGTGCTGATCTTCGCCTTCCAGGCCGAGAACCTGACCACCAAATGGTTCGCGGTCATTTTGCTGGCCGTGCCGATTCTGGTGCAGGTCTATTTCAATTCGAGCCTGGCCTACGGACTGATGCGGCTGTTCCGCGTGCCGCACAACGTGGCCTCGCCCGGCGCGCTGATTGGCGCGAGCAACTTTTTCGAGCTGGCGGTGGCCGTGGCGATCACGCTGTTTGGCCCGGGGTCGCCGGCGGCGCTGGCCTGTGTGGTGGGCGTGCTGGTGGAAGTGCCGGTGATGCTCTCAGTCTGCAAAGTCTGCAACGCCACGCGGGGATGGTACCAGCGGAGCCTCGGCGAAACGGCCGCTTCCCAGGGCGTCCAATCAGCGGGCACCCTTCGAGTCGGCAACCCAATCAGGCCGCGGCTCCCCGGCACGTTGTAACCCGGCGGTGGTTGGCTGCGGCGATTCATCCCGGCGGCATTCGCAATGCCGGCGGCACGCGCGATCCCGGCTTGTCCCGGAGCGTCGGGCCGTTGTAGATTGCGATGTGTGAACTCCCGACGCGTGGTCGCGTGGGCCACGGCTTTGGCCCTCGGCTTGGCAGTTGGCCTTTTAGTCGGCCGGACGTCCGCCGCGTCGCCGCCGAATGTCCTGCTGATCATATCGGATGACCAAGCGTGGACGGATTACGGCTTCTTGGGGCACCCGCATATTCGCACCCCGGCGTTGGACCGGCTCGCCCGGCAGTCGCTCACCTTCACTCGAGGGTACGTGACCGCCCCGCTGTGCCGCCCGTCGTTGGCCTCGATCATCACGGGACTTTACCCACATCAACACGGCATCACCGGCAACGATCCGGAACTGCCGGACCCCGGCGTGAACGCGATGGCCGGCCGTGCCAACCCGAAGTATGCGCGCTGCTACGAACCGTTGACGCACCGGATCGAGGAACACCCGACCTTGCCCCGATGGCTGGCCCGGCGCGGCTATGTCTCCCTGCAAACGGGCAAGTGGTGGGAAGGCCCGGCCCGGCGCGGCGGCTTCACCGAGGGCATGACGCACGGCGATCCCGCCCGCGGTGGCCGGCATGGCGACGCGGGGTTGACCATCGGCCGCGAGGGGCTGCGGCCGATTTTTGAGTTCATCGAACGGGCCACGGCGGCGCAACAACCGTTCTTCATCTGGTATGCGCCGTTCCTCCCGCATGCGCCGCACACGCCCCCGGAGCGGTTGCTGGCCAGGTACCGCGACCAAGCGCCCACGATTGCAGTGGCGCGTTACTGGGCCATGTGCGAGTGGTTCGACGAAACCTGTGGTGAGCTGCTCCAGTTTCTCGACGAACGCAAGCTGGCGGACCACACCTTGGTGGTCTATGTGACCGACAACGGCTGGATTCAGGACCCCCAACGACCGGACCACTTTGCCCCGCGCTCGAAACGCACGCCCTACGAGGGCGGCATCCGCACGCCGGTCATGGTGCGCTGGCCCGGGCACATCCCCTCGCGCCTGGACCGGGAGACGCCGGTCAGCAACATTGATCTCGCGCCCACCATTCTGCGCGCCTGCGGGATTGAACCGCCCGCCATCCTGCCCGGGGTGAACCTGCTCGATCCCCGGGCGCTGGCGGCGCGTCCGCGTATCTACGGCGAGGTTTACGCCCACAACGTCGCCGACGTGGATCATCCTACCCGCAGCCTGGAATACCGGTGGGTGATCGAGGGCTTTTGGAAGCTTATTCTGCCGGAGCCGCAGGGCGAACAATCCCCGACGCCGGAATTGTACAATCTGTGGGACGATCCTGACGAAAGACGTGACTTGGCCAAAGATCAGCCGGAGCGCGTCGCCGGTCTGCGGGCGAGCCTCGAATCATGGGGGCAGCGGACCGGCGGATCGAACAGGTTTCCGGCTTCAACGGACACACCTTGAGCGATAGATTAAACCGATGAAAGCGACACGTGGTTTGTGGGCTGGCTTCGCCATGGCGGCGTCGCTGGCATTGGGGGCCGAATCCGGCGCCCTGATTTTCGAGGACACCTTTGACAATGGCCTGGCGGCCGGCTGGCGATGGATTCGGGAAACTCCCGGCGGCTGGCGGGTGCGGGACGGCGCGTTGGAAATCCGGTTGCTGCCCGGCGACGCGCAAACGGTGAAAAACGCGTTGGTCCGGCCGGCGCCGGATCGCCGCGAAAAACCGTTCGCCATCGAGCTGACGTTGCGCAGCCTGCATGCCCCGACCGAGCAATACGAACAGGCTGGGATCACTTGGTATCACGATGGCGAGCCGGTGTTCAAACTGGTCAAGGAGCTCGTGGACGGACAGCTCATGATGATCCCCGGCCGCCAGCCGATGACCAATGAGACGGTGCAATTGCGGCTGGAGGTGGACGGCCAGCGGTACGTGGCCAAGTACCGGCCGGAAGGGCGCGGACCGTGGTTCGAGGCCGCCCGGGGCGAGCTGCCGCCGCCGGGCAAGGACGAAGTCAGCATCCAAGGCTATCACGGTCCGGGGTCAGCGGAGCACTGGGTCCGGTTTGACGATTTCCACATCGTACGGTTGGAATGACCCGGACCACACGCGCCGCGACGCCTTGCCGTTGGGCCAGAAGAAGTAAAACCACAGCTTCTAGGGCCGTTCGCTGGGGACGTAGAAATTGGCGCGGTGGCGCTGGTAACCGGCGCTGTGGCCGTCGGGCGCCCAGTTGCCACTCGAAAGCGACGAACTTCACCGGGCTGGGCACGCGCACGCAAAGCACACCAGAGGGCGAGGGGGACGATTGGGTGTGGGGGGAACGCGTCGTCAATACCGCGTCAGGGAGTAAAAAAACCCCGTACTGTGCTGGGTATCGGATTTACCCCCGTAGCCTTCCACGACTTGCTTCCTTGAAACAATTGGCCCGGGTGGTGACCCGGTGCACGGAGGGTGTAACCTTGCCCACCCGGACCTCAGTCTGGCAGGGTGTCTTTTGTGCTGAACCTGCGAAACGGTATCAACGTCCGAGCTCGCGCCGCCTGCTCCGGGGGCAGGGGGTGGGTGGTGAGTGTTTTGGCGCTTTTGGTGGCCGGGTGCAGCGCCGGGCATTACCGCAAATCCGCCGACCGGGAGGTGTACCGGCTCATTCAGGACTACGACCGTGCCGTGCTGGGGCGGACCAACGAATTCACCATCGCCACCCGATACTCGGACCGCCCGCCCGCGGAAATCCTGCCCGCTGAATTGATTGAAGACCGCGCCGCCACCAACCGGCGGGTGCTCAACGTGCAAGAAGCCCTGCGGCTGGCCGTGGCCCACAGCCGCGAATACCAGACCCAGCGCGAGCAACTGTACCTGACCGCGCTGAGCCTGACCGGCGCGAAGTACAACTTCCGGCCCCAGTTTGCCGCCGAGTCCACCGCCAGCGTCCAGGGCACCGGCGAGCGCGCCCAGACGGCGCGCGTCAACAGCCGCCTCGCGGTCAGCCAGTTGCTCAAGAGCGGCGGACGGTTGGGCCTGGCTCTGGGCAACGACCTGCTGCGCTATTTGACCGTGCGGTTTGCGCCCAACCCGGGCGGGGGCCCGCCCATCGCCCTGGGCAACGACTCGGCCATCAACACCCTCACGGTCAACCTCACCCAGCCCCTGCTGCGCGGCTTCGGCAAAAACGATCCCACCGTCGAGGCCCTTACCCAGGCCGAGCGCAACCTGGTCTATGCCATCCGCAGCTTCAGCCTGTACCAAAGCCAGTTCGCCGCCGACGTGGTCCAGGAGTACTTCAACCTCCTGGCCCAGAAAACCACCGTCCGCAACAACTACACCAACTACCTGCGCCGCGTCGAAACCACCCAGTACCTCGATGCCCGTTCGGTGGACCGTGTGCGCAAGAGCGAGGTGGATGACGCCCGCAACGCCGAGCTCAACGCCCGCATCGCCTACGTCAATTCCCTGGCTGCGTACCTTTCCGCGCTGGACAACTTCAAGCTCCGCCTGGGCATCCCGGTCGGCGACGTGGTCACCCTGGACGACCGCGACCTCAAGGAACTGGAATCGGTGGGCCT
>Ga0101944_10007485_pt1 | contig 10900 bp, 9 predicted proteins | sample DewCreD2012metaG_FD_75245 | JGI IMG/M metagenome (GOLD analysis project Ga0101944, IMG submission 75245) | Hot spring sediment bacterial and archeal communities from British Columbia, Canada, to study Microbial Dark Matter (Phase II) - Dewar... ...
GAAAATTTCCCCCCCTCCCCTCCCCCCCGGGGGGGGGGGGGGGGGCCTCGCGCGGGGGGGGGGGGCCGTCGGGCAGGTTCATGGCCCCGATGCGCGTCCAATGTGGGAGGTCGAAGCTCTCCATGAACCTGGTGGCAGCGGACGTGAGTCCGCTCCATCCACCTATCCTGGATATTTCACACCCCGCCCGAAATGCCGACCGAGCGGAGCGCCGGTCGGTGACCGGCTTTAGACGTTTTACCGCGATAAGCCGGTTACCAACCGGCGCTCCGGCCCCCGGAGCGTGAAATATCCGGGCTATGCGGCAAGCGGGGATGCCGGCCATGAAAGCATTGGCTCCGCCGCCCGTTCCCGGCAGAATCCTCCCCGCATGTTTGGGGACGTGGACACCACGGATCCGCTGGCCGTTCAGGCAGCGGCGCAGGCCGCGTTCGCCGTGATGTTTCCCGCCGCTGATACCGCGTTCATCCCGCGCGCCTTCGGCTGGGTCACGGACGCCTTCGCGGGCCGGCACCCGGAGTATCAAGCGGTGGACGTCGCGTATCACGACCTCGAACACACGATGCAGGGCACGCTCTGCCTGATGCGCCTGCTGCGGGGCCGCCACGGGGCGGGCGTCGCCCCCGCGTTGACGCCGGAAATGGTTCAGCTCGCGTTGCTGGGGATGCTGCTGCACGACACGGGTTACTTGAAACGGCGCGATGACCGGAGCGGGACCGGAGCCAAATACACGCGGGTGCATGTGCGGCGCAGCGCGGACTTCGCGGCGGACCTGCTGGCGGCCCGCGGCTACGCGCCCGCGGAGGTGGCGGCGGTGCGGCGCATGATTGCTTGCACGGGCGTGGACGCGCCGTTGGCGGGCATCCCGTTCGCCAGCGAAACGGAACGCGTTGCGGGTCTGGCGCTGGGGACGGCGGACTTGCTGGGCCAGATGGCCGCGCCGGACTACATCGAGAGGCTGCCCGCGCTTTACCGCGAGTTAGCCGAGGCCGCCCAGCATGCGCCGGATCGCCCAAATCCTGCGGTGTGGTTCTCCAGCGCGGAGGAGTTGCTGCGCCAGACGCCCGCGTTCTGGGCCAGCACGCGAGCGCGGCTGGATCGGGATTTTGCCGGCTTGCATCGCTTCCTGAACGACCCCTTCCCTGACGGCCCGAACCCGTATCTCGAACGCATCGAGGCGAACATGGCCCGCGCCCGCCAACTGGCCCCCGCCTGAATGGACGGCGGGCTGCGCCGATATTGCCCTCCCGAAAAGCAACCGGCGGTTGGCCGGCATTGGTTTTCCGTGGTTGACTGCCGTGGGTTATCAATGATCGGGTCGCCCCGAACGACGTTACTGTGGGATGCATGAATGCCTCACCGAACCATCCACCATCCGTCGTCCCCCGCCCGGGGCGCTTCCTCGGCATTGATGTCGGCGCGGAAACGATCAAGGTCGTCGAACTGCTTGCGAACGCCGGACCGCCGCGGCGTGGCCGCACGGTGGTGCGCGAGCATCGCAAGCATCCCGGTCCCACTCTGCTGGAGGTCCTGGCGGGGTTGGACTGGCCGAACGTCAGCGGGGCGGCCGTCAGCGGACGGTTGAGCCGGTTGGTGCGGCTGCCACGCATTCCGACGAAGCAGGCGCAGGCGCGGGGCTTCCGGTTCCTGTTCGGTGACCAGCCGGCCACGGTGGTGAACATCGGCAGCCACGGCTTCTCCGTGCTCGAGCTGCGCGCGGGCGGACTCGAGGTGCTGCGCGAGAACAGCCGCTGTTCGCAGGGCACCGGCAACTTCCTCCGCCAGCTCACCGGGCGTTTCAATCTCTCGCCCGCCGAGGCAGACGCGCTTTGCGCGGCAGTCGAAAAGGCCGCGCCGCTTTCCGGCCGCTGTCCGGTCATTCTCAAGACGGACATGACGCACCTCGCCAACAAGGGCGAAGACCGCGCGGCCATTCTCGCGGGGTTGTTCGATGCCGTGTGCGAGAACGTGATGGCGCTGGTGAAACCGGACCTCAGCCCCGCGCGGGTGGCGTTGTTCGGTGGCGTCGCGCAATCCCGCCGCATCCGGCGCACCCTGGCCGGCATGCTCGCGGCCCGGCAGATGGACTTGCTGCCGGTGCCGGAGGAGGACGTGGCGCTGCTGGAGGCGCTGGGCTGCGCGGCGCTCGCGGCGGAGTCGCCGATGCCAGTGCCGACCCTTGATCAGTTGATCGCCCCGCCGCCGGACGCGCGGCTGGACTGGGTGCCGCCGCTCCACGAGGCGCTGAACAAGGTGCGCCGCCTGCCGGCGCAACCGTTGGCGGAGCGAAATGGCCATGCGCGCCGGTTGTTGCTGGGACTGGACATCGGCTCGACCGGCTCGAAGGCGGTCGCGCTGGACGGTGATTCCGCCGAGGTCGTGTGGGAAGGCTATCGCCGCACCTCGGGCGATCCGGTCGGCGCGGCGCAGGAACTGGTGCGGCGGTTTCTTGCGGAGGCGGGTGAGACCGGCCTGGTTCGCGCGGCGGGGGTGACCGGCAGCGGTCGGGAGATTGTCGGTTCGCTGCTGACGACCTGTTTCGGCGGCGCGGCGGTGTTCGTGTTGAACGAGATTGCGGCGCACGCGGAAGGCGCGCGGCATTACGACCCGCGCGTGGACACCATCTTCGAGATCGGCGGGCAGGATGCGAAATACATCCGGCTGGCGGAGGGGCGCGTGGTGGATTGCGCGATGAACGAGGCATGCAGCGCGGGCACCGGATCCTTCATCGAGGAGCAGGGCGGCAAGTTTGCCGGCATCACGGGGGTCGCCCAGCTTGGCGAGGAAGCCCTGCGCGCCGGGCGCTGCGCGTCGTTGGGACAGCATTGTTCCGTGTTCATGGCGGAGGTGATTGATGAGGCCGTCGCCGCGGGCGTGGAGCAGCCGCAGATCATCGCGGGCCTCTACGATTCCATCATCCAGAACTATCTCCATCGCGTGAAGGGCAACCGCTCGGTCGGCGCGGTCATCTTCTGTCAGGGCATGCCGTTCGCCGCGGACGCCCTCGCGGCGGCGGTCGCGCGGCAGACCGGTTGCGAGATCATCGTGCCGCCGAACCCCGGCACCGTGGGCGCGCTCGGCATCGCGCTGCTGGCGCAAAAGGAAACCGACTGGCGCGGACAGCCGCCGATGGAGTTGCCGCGCTTTCTCGAAGCGCGCCTCGAGGCCAGCGAGCCCTTCATCTGCCGCGCCACGGTCGGCTGCGGCGGCGCGGGCAACAAGTGCCGCATCAACTCCATCCAGACCGTCGTCAGTGGACGGCGGCAGCGGTTCAACTGGGGCGGGGCGTGCGCGCTTTATGACAAGGGCACGCGTCGGCGCAAGCTGCCCGACCGTTCGCCCGACCCGTTCCGTGAACGCGAGGCGCTGGTGCAAACGTTGATGGCCTCGTTCAGGCCCCGGACCGGCGCGCGCACGGTGGCGTTGACCGACGAGTTCTCGCTCAAGGGGCTGCTGCCGTTCTTCGCCACGTTTCTGCACGGGCTGGGACTGGACTTGAAATTCTCCACCGGCGCGGACCACGCGGTGCTGAAGCGGGGCGTGCAGCGGGCGAACATCCCGTTCTGCGCGCCGATGCAGTTGTATCACGGCCTGGCCGACCAGATGGCGGACGAGCCGGCCGACCTGGTCTTTTTGCCGATGCTGCGCGGCTTGCCGCGGGTCGGCCCGGAACCGCTGGCGAAGGTCTGCCCCATCGTGCAGGCCAGCCCGTGGATTCTGCGGCGCGACCTGGATGCGAAACTGAACGGCAACGCGCTGACGCCCATCATTGACGTGGGGCGGGGGAACTACGACTCGCCGGAGTTCAAGCGCAGTTGCGCGGCGCTGGCGAAGCTGGTCGGCTTCGCGGAGGCGGCGGAATGGGCGGGGGCGTTTGAGCGGGCGGTGGCCGCGCAACGGCAGTTCGAGCGCGACTGCCGCGCCCTGGGCGAACGCGCGCTGGCCTTTGCGGCGGAACGCCAACTGCCCGCCGTGGTGGTGCTCGGGCGGCCCTACACGATTTACAACCAGGTGCTGAACTCGAACGTGCCCGCCATTCTGCGCGAGCAGGGCGCGCTGGCGGTTCCCGTGGACTGCTATCCCGTGGACGACGCGACCCCGGTGTTCCACGACATTTACTGGGCGCAGGCGCAGCGGATGCTGCGCGCGGCGCACCAGGTCCGGCGCACGCCCGGCCAGTTCGCCATCTATTGCAGCAATTACTCCTGCGGCCCGGACAGCTTCAACCTGCATTTCTTCGGTTACATCATGGAAGGCAAGCCGTTCGCCGTCATCGAAACGGACGGGCACGCGGGCGACGCCGGGACCAGGACGCGCGTCGAGGCGTTCCTGCATTGCGTGGCGGGCGAAATGAAGCGGGCCGGGCCGGCGGCCCGGCGCTTGAATCAGTTTGCGGGAATTCGTCCGCCCGAGCTGACCGTCCTCGACATCCGGCCCGACGAAACGGTCCTCATCCCGCTGCTCGGGCCGACACCGGAGGTGCTCGCGGCCGCGTTGCGCGGGCGGGGCCTGCGCGCGGAGACCTTGCCGCCCGTCGGCGCCGAGGCGCTGCGCGCGGGGCGGCGCGTCACGTCCGGCAAGGAATGCGTGCCGCTGGCCATGACGTTGGGCGCGCTGCTGCACCGCGTGCGGTCGGCGGGACCGGAGGAGCAATTCGTCTTCACCATGCCCGGCGGCAACGGGCCGTGCCGCTTCGGTGTTTACAACCTGCTCAACGCGCTGACGCTGGAGCGCGCCGGCTTGCGCGACCGCGTCCGCATCTGGGCGCCGCACGAACGCGGTTACTTCGACAAGCTGCCGCCGGGCTTCGGCCTGCTCGTGTTCACCGGGTTCACGGTGGCCGACGCGCTGCTCGAGGCGTTGCTGGAAGTGCGGCCGGTGGAAACCCGGCCCGGCGCGGCGGATGCGATTTACCAGCGGGCGCATGCGGAACTGCTGCGGCGGATTCAAGCGCGGGCGGGCGAACCGTTCGGGCTGGCGGGATCGCTGTGGCAGGCGGCGGGCGGGGGATTGTTCGGACTGGGCGACTTGGTGACGACGGCGGCGAAGCAATTCGCAGCGGTGCGGAGCGACCGCGAAGTTCCCACCGCGCTGGTGGTCGGGGAGATTTACGTGCGCTCCAATCCGTTCGCGAACGACCACGTCGTGGCGCGGCTGGAGGAGCGCGGCCTCCGGGCGCGGCTCGTGCCGTGCAGTGAGTTTGTGGAATACGTGGATCACCTGAACCGGCACGACGACGGGCGGAACGCGATCGTGGACCGGGTTGGCTCGGCGGCGCAGGAGCGCGTGCGGACGGTTGTGCATCGGCTCATGAAGCGCGCCCTCGGCGGTCCCGCGCGGGTGCGGGTGCGGGAGACGCTGGCGGCGGCGCGGGATTACGTGCCCGAGACCCTGCAGGGCGAGGCGGTGCTGACCGTCGGCGCGGCCTTGCATCACTGGCGGGCGGGGCGGATTGACGCCGTGGTGAACGTCGGCCCCCTCGAGTGCATGCCGTCCAAGGTGGCCGAGGCGCAGTTCTTCCATGTCGCCCAGCGCGAGGGCCTGCCGGCGCTGACGCTGGCCATGAACGGCGATCCCCTGAACCCGGAAGTGCTGGACAATTTCGCTTACGAGGTGAAACAACGCTTCGCCCGCGCGGCGCGCGGCTGCGACCTCAGGGCGGGAAGGGCAGCGCGCTGACCTGCACCGGCCAGTCGCCCGTCGCCGTGCGCAGCGTCAATTCCGTGCCCGGCGCGAAGCCCTCCCGGCGCACAGAGGCGAGCGCGAGGTTCGCGTTGCGCCACGGCACCCGCGCCGCGCTGGTGATGTGCCCCACCTCTTTGTCGGCGTGCCGCAATTTGTCACCGCGCACCGGCAACGCGGGCAGGTCCGCCGGCAGCCGCAGTCCGCGCAGGGCGCGCGTGACCTGGCCGATGGTGCGCAGGCGGTTGATGACTTCCTGCCCGATGTAGCAGCCCTTGTGGAAGCTCACCGCCCGCGTTTCCAGGCCGGCCTCCTGCGGCAGCGTCGTCTCGTCGAGGTCCGCGCCGAAACGCGGCACGCCCGCCGCGACGCGCACGGTTTCCAGCGCGTCCCAACCGGCGAGGGTGCCGTCGGCGCCGGTGACGGCCTCCCGCAGGCGTGCCGCCACCGCCGGCAAACTGGCCACCGGCACGAACACATCCCAGCCTGGCTGGCCCGCGCGCGGCACGTTCGCCAGATACAGCTCGCCGAGCGCCGCGTCGGTTTGTTTCAGCGAATGGAATTCCTGCGCCGGCACCGTTGCGAACAGTCCGCTGGCCGTCACTGCTTCCGCCGCGCGCGGCCCGACCACGGCCAGCAGTCCGTAATGGGGCGCGACATCCACGATTTGGGCGTCGTCGGCCACAATGAACTTTTCGAGCCGCGCCGTCACCCGCGCGGTCAGGCCCGGCTCGCAATCGAGCAGCAATTCCTCCGCCAGACAGTGAACATTCAAGTCCGCCTGCAGGCGGCCCTTGTTCGAGGTGAGCAGGGCGTAGCAGCCCTGCCCGGGCGCAAGGCGGTTGATGTCATTGGTCACCTGGCCGTGGAGAAAGCGCGCCCGGTCCGCGCCCACCACGCAGAGCCGGCCGCGAAAACTCAGGTCGAGCAAGGCGGCGCTCTTCCGCAGCGCGACGAGCTCGGCGGCCCGGTCGCCGTAGTCCAAAACCACTTCCGCGCCGGCCACGTCACCAAACCGCGCGCCATGCCGCGCGTGCAGTTCATGCAGGACGAGATTCATGCGGCGGCCAGTGTAGTGCGGGAATGCGCCGTCGGCAAAGCCCGGCGGATTGGGAGCCACTCCGATACGCGCACGGCGAATCCCCGTTACCAAGACGCCTGCATCGCGTTGTAGATCATGATGGCCACCGCCGTGCCGATGATGCCCGTCAGCAGCACGCCCAGCCCTGCGAGAAGCGCGCCGAGCAGCAGCCGCGTGCGCGCGGCGTTCCAGCGCCGGCCCTTCCGCAGCACGACAGCCCGGAAATCCACGAACGCCAGCGCCGCCGGAATCACCCCCAGCACGGGCACCAGGCTCCACCAGCCCAGCACGAAACACCGCAGCGACCGCCGCAACATCTCGGATTTCGGCATGTCATCGGCGAGGTTCATGGCGCGGGCCGTTGCCAGTGCGCGGCCTGGCGCTCGTCCAGCCGTTGCAATTCGCGGTTCAAATGCCGCCCGTTGCGGCTGTTCGCGCTGGCCAGCATCAGCAGGACGGCCAGCAGCCCGAGCATCACGATGACCGCGACCGCGCCGCGTTCCCGGTTGGGCGGGGAAATATTCATCGCCACCCCTCCGGCGTTACGGCGTTGAAGGTGAAGCGCGGTTTGACGCGCGAGCGTTCATGGCCGGGTTGCATCTCCAGTTCCCAACGCCAGCCCGCCACGCCCAGTTCCTCATGCGCGAACATGCGGGATGCCGCCACGCGCGGCAGCACGTCAATCCACGGCGCGTCGGGGCCGGTGCGGCGTTGCACCACGCGCCCGCCGCAGCGCCACGCCACCGCGCCATTGGCGGTGACGAGTTGGAGGAGATCGCCTTCGGGCGTGGCCTCGAGCCGGGGCCGCTGGGTGGCCGCCCGCACGTCGGCCCGCCACAGCTCGCCGATTTGCAGGGCGCGCGGGATGTCCGTGGTCGTGCGCCGCAGCGAGCGGTGCATGTCCCACGCCTTCGCCACGGTCAGGCCGCCGACGGCGAGAAAAATCCCCAGCACCGCGATGTAGATCAAACACTCGACCAGCGTCAGCCCGGCGACGCGGCGAGGGGAAGGGAGTCGGCGCGCGTTCATGGCAGCGTTCCCTCCCGGATGATGCCCGCGCTCGAACGGCCCGCCGGCCGCCATTCGAGGCGGATGCGGCCGCCTTCGCGAATCACCAGCGCGCGGTTGGTGCTGAGGTTCGCCACCGCCGCGCCGGTTAACGTGATGACGTTCGTGCCCTGCGCCAACGTGCGCGCGCCCCCGGCCATCAGCAGTTCCATCTGGCCGTCCACGAGGGAGAGCGCGGCGGCGCGCTCGTTGGCAAAACGCAGCGCCTTGAAATCCGCCCGGAACGCATACGCCAGCGGCAGCACCGCCACGAGCAGCAACGCCAGGGCGATGACCAGGTCGGCTTCGAGAAAGCCGAGGCACCGTCCCGCTCGAACGCCGCCCGGGGCCTGCTGGCAGACAGCGGCCGCCGGCCCGGTCGCCGTTGCGGCGCGATGGTTGCAGGGGAAGGGGAGGTTCATGATCCGGCCACTTCAATCAGGCTCACCAGCGAGCCGAACAATCCGGCGCACACGCAGCCGATGGCCGCCCCGTTCAACAGCACGAACGCGGTGGTGATGAGATGCGCGGCCGCCTGTTCCTGCTGGAACGCCTTCGCGTCCAGCGTTTCCAACCAGCCACGCAACGCGTCGGTGAAGCCGCCCCGCGCGGTGACCGCGTTGGTCAGTCGCCAGCGGAATTCGCCCGCGTCATCGAGCGCGGCGACAGCCCTGGTCAACGGCTCGCCCGCCGCCAGCCGTTCCGCCGCGCGCCGGGCGCGGCGGACGAAGCACGAATTCCCGGCGCAGTTGGCGGCGAGTTCGAGCGCGAGCGGCTCGGGCACCTGATGATCCAGCAGCGTGGCCAGCATCGCCGCAAAGTTCCGCTGCATCCGCTTGCGTTTCCAGGGCACGCACCACGCGAACAGGTCGGCGAACGGATGCGTGATGCGCCGCAACCACGGCGGCTGCCCGGGGCCGCTGAGATACAGCAACGCCGCCGCCAGCAGCACGGCCAGCAGACCCGTCTGCACGCCCACGGCCACGCGCAGGCTGACTTGCAGCAGGTCGAGCCAGACCGTTTGCGCTCCGTCCTCCGCCATGCCGGCAAACACCTCCCCGATCTTGGGCGCGACGACGATGAGCGTGAACCAGAGCAGGAACACCACCACGGGCGCGAAGCCGGCGACCAGCACCATCAGGTAATTCAACGCGCCGCTCATGCCCGACTGCGTGTCCCGCAACACCTGCCGGCAGGCCGGCAGCACCTTGCGCAAATCCCCCAGCTCCACGCCCACCGCGAACATGGCCGCCACCGCGCGTGGCAGCAGGCCGGATTTTTTCACGGCATCCGCCAGCCGGTCGCCCTCCTCGAGATACGCCGCGAGCAGATGGAATTTGTGCCCCAGCGTGAGGTCGCGCGCTTCGGCGAGGGAAAGGAGCGCCGGTTCGAGCGGCTGGCCGTCGCGCAGGCGGGATTCGACGACGTGCAGGAACAACTCCGCGCGCTCGGCCCGCCGCCCGGGCAGCGAAAGCAGGTAATACACGCCCGCCGCGAGCAGCAGCAATGGGATGCCCGGGAACACCGCGAACAGCAGCAGATTGAGCAACGCCCAGCCGGCGCTGGCGAACAGGGGCGTGGTCTGGAGCAGTTCGTTCATGGGTCAACCCCCGAGGCTGCCGAACAGGTCAATGAACACCAGATACAGCGAGGTGATGATCCACGCCTGGGCAATCACGATGCCGCCCACCGTGAGCACGGCCGCCGGCAGCACCGAGTAGAGCAGGATTTGAATGCGCGACTGCGCGCGCGCTTCGTAAAGGTCCGCCGCCTGCGTGAACCCGGCGGGCAGGTCCTCGCCCGCGCCGTTCACGATCCACACGAACAGCGGCGGGACGTAACGCCCATCCGCGGCAATGGCGGCAAAAGATTTCATTCCGGCGGCGATCCGTTGCCGCCAGAGGTCCAGTTCGCGCCGCAACGGGCCGTCGGGTTCAAAGGCGGAGAGCAACGCCAGCGCGTCGGGCAGCGGCTGGCCGGTCTTGAGCAGCAGGGCGGTCAGCCGCGCGGCCTGCGCCAGCCGCGCTTCGCGAAACGCGGGCAGCCGGTCGAGCAACCGATGCCGCAGCCGGGGCAGGAACCACAACGCCAGCACGCTGAGCAGCGGCGGCACGAAGACGAGCGGGAAGATCCAGGGATGCTCCACAAACGGCATCGTCAGGCGCGTCATGGCCGGCAAGGGCCGGCCTTCACCGAAGCTGAAGACCACGTCCCGCCAGACGGGGCCGACGAAGCGCGCGGTCAGTTGCCAGAACAGCACCGACAGCAGGAAGCACGCGCCCACGAGCAGCACGGGATACACGAGCAGGCCCTTGAGCCGCAGCCAGAGCGTGTTCTGCCGCTGGTAGTAATCAGCCACGAGCGTGAGCGTGCCGGGCAGGTTGTCGCCCTGTGCGCCGAGCGTGAGCAGGCGGCCATACAATTCGGGCAGGCGGCGTTTCGGCAGCGCGGCGGGCAGCGGCGTGCCCCGCGCGAGGTCGGCGGCGAGGGCCTCGAGTTCGGCGCGCAGCGGATTGTGCTGCAAATCGGCGGCGAGGCGGCGCAACGCGCCCTCGAGCGGAACGCCGTCGCGCAACAGCGCGGCGAGCTGCTGGTTGAAGAAGGCGAATTCGTCGGGTTTCATGCGCCAGGAATGAAGCGGTCCGGGTCGTTTGGTTCCCGCGGCGGGTGGTTGAGCGGAGAATGCTCCCGGGAACGGTTCACGCGCAAGCCGGAGATTTTTTGGCGCGGGCCAGCCCCCGCCAGCCGGAAGTCGGCGATCCGCCCCGATTTCCCGCCACCCCGGAGGAACTTTTGTGCCCGATGAGCATCGCCCGCACCGGGGGAAAAACCGGTTTGGTTTTTGCCAATATGGTGTTGGCGGATATTCGCGAAATCGCTTGGGCAACGTGCAACGATTCGCCCCGGTGGGTGGCCGGCAACCCGCCGCCGTTCACCCCGAGCGCCGAAATTGCAATGGCCGTTCGGAGGCGAGGCGGCGGTGTGGCGGCGGGCCTCCGTGCCGGCCGTAGCCGGGCTTCCCGGCCCGGCGGAAAATCTTCCGAATGCCTGCGGTCAAGGACTCCACGCGGTTGGGCCGGTCGTTCGGGC
>Ga0101944_10007486_pt1 | contig 10898 bp, 6 predicted proteins | sample DewCreD2012metaG_FD_75245 | JGI IMG/M metagenome (GOLD analysis project Ga0101944, IMG submission 75245) | Hot spring sediment bacterial and archeal communities from British Columbia, Canada, to study Microbial Dark Matter (Phase II) - Dewar... ...
AGGCGCGTTTGGATTTGAAATAGTTGTTTCGCATGTTGAGGTACAGGGACCCGTCGGCGAGCTGCGCGGCCGTGCATTCGTCGGTGTGTTCGGGCAGGGTCGCGCCCCGGCGCCAGGTCTGGCCGTGGTCGTCGCTGTACATGATGTGCGAGTGCATCACGCCGTCCAGACCGCCGAGCACGGAGTGGTCGCAGGGGATGATGATGCGGCCCGATTCGAGCTGGATGCCGTGTCCTGGCCCGGTGGCGATCCATTCCCAGTCCGGAGCCTTGGCCTGCGCGGTAATGTCGCGCGGCGCGGACCATGTCAGCCCGCCGTCGCTGCTGGTCACGGTGAATATATCGGTGTTGTTACGGGTCAGAAGCAGCCAGATGGTCCCGGTTTCGCGGTCCTGCACGGGCACGGGGTTGCCAACGGTTACTTCGCCCGGCTCGTCCCAAATCATGATGGGCGCGGACCATGAGGCGCCGTTGTCCGTGCTGCGTTTGACGATCATGTCAATGTCGCCGTAGTCCGCGGAACTGTTTTTGCGGGCTTCGGCAAAGGCCAGAACCGCACCGTCGCGCGTGACAAGCAGCGCGGGGATGCGGTAGGTGTGGTAGCCGCCCTGGCCGGACACATACACGGGCGTTTGAAACAGGTCTCCGGCGGCAAGTGCCGCGCGTGGGGTGAAAACCAGAAACGCCAGCATTACAAGGAATTTTTGTGCGATTTTCAACATTTATCTCCCCGGGTTCGGAATGCGGCGCTCGAAAATCCGATCTTTTTGGAAAATATTTTTCACAGCCTCTAAAGTCCGGCGGGAACGCGCCGATATGTTAAATGATTGACATGGTTGCTGCTAGCCACAGCAACTCCTCCTACAAGAGCCACCGGACGCCAACAGGTGGCCTTTTTTTTGACTAAAACCAGACCTCTTTTCAATCCGGCATTTTGACGCCCGTGTAATCCTGGGGCAGGAACGGCAGATCCAGCACGGGGCGGCGCGGGTATTCCCGGTCGTACAGGGGCGGGAAGTCTCTGAAAATGGTGGAGAAGAACATGCGGTGGTTGACGATTTCCGCGGCGCGGGTCCGGATGTCGGAGAACCCGCGCAGATAGTCGCGCTCGGCCGGGTCCGTGCAGTCCTCGATGGCGGCGTCCAGAAGCGCGGGATTCCAGTCCGTAGGCTTGAACGGCTCATTGCCGCCGTGTCCGTCAAAGGGAACGGGGTCGTTGCCCGCGCGCCACATGGATGGCTCGCCGTTCGCTCCGAAGGGGTCCACGGGCTTGCTATTTAAAACCACATTCAAATGAATATGGGGCGATACCCAGGGGAAGAACAGGAGCAGCTCGACACCGGCCGCGCCGGACAGGCCCACGACCTGCCCGCGGTCCAGCATGTCGCCCGCGCGCACCCGGGCGCGCGACATGTGCCCGTAGGATGTGATCAGGCCCTGGCCGTGGTCCACGATGACCTTGAGGCCGCCGTGGTCGAACTGGCTCTTGACCAGCAGCACCTGTCCGGGCGCGCAGGTGGCCAGTGGCGTGCCCACGGGAATGGCGAAATCCGTGCCCAGGTGGCTGTCGTAGGTGCATTGCCCGCCGCGGAAATCGCGGCACGAGGTCACGCGCACTGAAAACGGTTCCTCGGGGCCGGGCATGTTGCGGTTGTAGAGATTGTAAACCGGCGCTTTGTCTCCATAGACCTTGACGCCCAGCCAGGTGGGGATGGAGATGTGCGGTTTGAAAACTTTGACTGAAGACAGGTCCCATTGCGTGGGCGGGATGTCGTTGTTCCCGAACACGGCGCGGCCCGCCTGCTTGAGCGCCAAGTCCAGGGGCCGCAGCCCGAAGGTGTCCAGAATGCCGATGCGATCGCGTGTTCGCGCCATTCGTTCCTCCGAAAAGCCTGATGTCATGAGATATTATACCCTGCTGCCAAGCGCGCCGCGGTTGCTGTATACTGAAAGTCGTAGACACGGGGAAGCGGCATCGAGCTTATGACCTGTCCGGGATGCGGAAAAACCAATGTTGCGGGCGCGCGGTTCTGCACGGGCTGCGGCGCGCGGCTGCCCGCGCCCGCTGAACCCGCCGGGCCGGGCCGCGGCGTGCCCGCGCCGCCGCTCGCACCGGAAATCGCGCCCGAGCCGGACACTCCGGCGGCGCCGGTTGCGGACGAGGCCCAGGCCGAAGCCGCGCCGCCGCGTGCGCAGGATAACGCGCGCGCCATCAAAATCGCGGCCCTGCTCACCGTGGCCGCGCTTCTGGGCCTGGCCGCGCATTTCTTTCTTGGGGTGGGCGCGTCCGTGCACAGGGTGTCAGGCTCGTACAATCGCGCCGGTTCGGGGTTTTCCCTGGAGCTGCCGCCCAAAGGCTGGTATGCGCCTGCGCGCCCGGAAGGGGGCGTGGATGAACTGGCCGTGTTCTTTCGCGGGCGCGGCCCGCGCGCTCCCGTGGTTTTGTCCATTCACCACAGCAAATCGCCCACGCCCATGCCAGCGCAGATTGTCGAATATCACGCCGTGTTTATGAAGGATTATTTTGTGAAGCGCGCGGAAAAGCTGCTGGTGATCAAGGGGCTTGGGTTGGAGGGCGCGGAAACGGCTGCGCTCGACGGCATGGGCGCGCGCAGCGGACTGCTCCTGTCCGGGCAGGCCGTTCCCGCGAACGGAGACTCCTATCCCGTGCGCATCGTGTTCGTATACGCGGAGCACGACGAATATGCGATGGTGTTCCGCTTGCAGGGCGGGGAGCCGGGAAAGCACGAAAAGGAAATCCTCAAGATCGCCCGATCGTTCCGAATCGTCAAATGAATCAACGCGCGGCCGTCACGGGTGCGAGAATTCCAGCGTCCAGACGACGGTATTGCTGAAAAGCGACTGGCGGCGCACCCGCAGGATGCGCCCGCGCTGTTCCGCCTGCACGGTTGCGCCCCCGGCCGCGGCCTTTTCCAGCTTGAAGCCGTCCGGGACATGCACCGTGAGCGCATAGGGGAAAATGCTGTCGCATTTCTGCCGGATTTCGAGTGTGAGGGACAGGGGGTCCCAGGAGATGGACTCAATGTCCGTGCCGCCCTGGGTCACATGCCTGTTGGTGGACAGGAACTGGGGGTGCGGCTTGAGCCGGTGGATGGCGATCACATCGGTCTCGATGGGGGCCAGACGCGCCTGGATCTGGCCGCTGCCGGGGAACTGGCCGTAGAACCGGTCCGACCAGAAGCCCCAGGCGATGTACTGCGCGCCGGGGTCGAGTTCCAGGTCTTCGCCGCTCACGGCCACGACCGTGTCCGTGGCCTCGACGAGGCCCTCCGGGTTGCGGTTCCGCCCCCAGTTGAAAACGCCAACGGCGTGCCACTGCTCGCCGCCCGCGTCCACGGACAGATCCCATACCTGCGGATATTGCATCTCGAACAGGTCCACGGGCCGCGCCCCGGCTTTGGAATAAACGGGCAGGAACCGCCGGAGCAGATCGATCTGTTCGGGGTTGAGGTTCAGGAACTGGTCTCCGATTTTGGTGATGGCGCCGCTCAAAGCCACGGCGGTGCCGTACATGCGGGCCTGCGCCAGGGTGGCCTGCTTGCCCTCCCAGCGCGCGGGTTCCTCGGGGCTGCCCAGGTAGAACATGTCCGGATGGCTGATCCAGAGCCGGTGGTTGAGATAGTAGCGGCGCGCGAGGTTGCGCAGCATGGGCTTGACGCCCTGGGCCAGATAGCCCTCGTCGTCGCCCCAGTCCGGCGTGATGTCCAGGCCCAGGCGCATGCCGTCGGCGATGCCCGCGCCCGTATAGGTTGGCACGGCCACGAGGATGATGAAGGCGTCTTCGCCCGCGGCTTCGCGGATGATTCGCAGCCCGCGGCGGAACGCCTCCACGGCCGTGGCGTCTGGATCGTGATAGCGTTCGGCCAGCAGCAGATAATAAATGAAATCTATCTTAATGACTTTGTAGCCCCAGTCGTGGCTGATGCGGCGGAACAGATCGCGGAGCCACTGCGCGGCCTCGGGATGCGTGGGATCGAGCAGCAGCCAGTCTTTGGGTGAAAGCTCCTGGCCCTGCTTGCTTTTGGGCGCGAACCAGTCCGGATGCTCTCTTGCCAGCGCGGAGTCCACGCTCACGCAAAAGGGCTGGATCCAGATGCCGGGCGTGAAGCCCATGCCGCGGATTTCGGCGGCAACCCCGTCCATGCCCCTGGGGAACCGGGCCGGGTCCGCCTCCCAGTCGCCGTGCGCGATCATCCACCCGTCGTCAATCTGGAAGGTGCGCATGCCGAAGTCGCGCAGGGACACGGTGGCGCTTTTTGCGTTGGCGATCATGTTTCTGTGGGTGAGGCCGTGGTGCAGGCTTGTGGCCCAGGCGTTCCAGCCCGTGGGGATGGGTTTGGTTTCGAAGCCCGAGGGGTTGCGCGCGCCCGCGGCTTCTCCAAACGCCTCCAGGGCGCGGAACGGGGATTTCATGTCCGGCATCACGAACAGGACTTCCGACTGCCAGGACTTGCCCGCTTGCACGGGCTTTTCGGGCTGGTACGAAGACACGGCCCGCAGCGTGGAGAACCCGCGCCAGGAATCCGCGGCCACGCTGTCGTTCTCTTGGTAGCTCGCGCGCACCTGCAGAAACGCGGATTCCATGGTGATGAACCCGAGCACGGCGGAGCGGCCAGTATCGGGATCGTGGAACGCGGCGTTCCAGTTGCTGTTCACAGGCTCGGTGCCGCTCACGAGGCGCACCCAGAAATCCATGTAGAGCTTGTGACCGTTTTCGAGGATGCGCGCGCGCGCCGGGTCCGCGCCCAGAAACAGGCCGCCGCCGCGCTGCGCCTCGGCGCGCAGGGGCTCCATGTCCGCAACGCGCAGGCTCTTCGTGCCCCGGTTCTCAACGGCGCACTGCACGGTGAAGTAAGGCAGATCGTCGTAGAACCGGAACCGGTACTCGAAGCGCGCGTTCAGAGCCGCGTCCCAGATCCCTATGTTGAGCGCGCGGCCCTTGCCCCAGGGGTCGAGGAAGGCGAACACCTCGTGCTTGCGCGGGCGCGCGCCTCCGGCCGAGGGCACGGACACCGCGTCCGTCTCGCCCTGCGGCGTCACGCGCCATGTGGCGAACGCTTTGCGCAGAAACGGCCGCCCGTCCGGCCATTGCACATCCCAGATGCCCTGATCGAGGTTTAAGACGAATTCATAATGAGCGCTTTTGATGCGCACCGCGGCGGCAGACTCCGTAACTGTCAGGGGCTGTGGCGCGGCCGTGGCGCGGCGCGCGGGCAACGCGCATGGGAACAGGCACACAATCAGCAGAAAAACCAGACGGGTTGAAATCTTCATAGATTAAAGCCGCGAGACGGGTCTGCGATTGCGCGGGGCTGAAAGATGCTCACGCGCGGGCCGGCGGCATTTATTAATATCCCGCGCGCGGGTTTATGTTTTGCTTGTTTTATGCGCCGGGTTCACCATGAGAACCACACCGGATTCGTGTACGCCTCGAACACCTCTCCGTTGCGTTCGCTGAACACCTCGATGCGTATGTAACCGTTTTTGGGCGTTTGCGGCAGGAGCACGGATTCCTCGATGTTCATGGGGTCTGTCGCATACGCGCCCGAAAATGTGGTGAGCACGGACTCGCTCCCTGCCCCCGGATTTCCGATCAGCACCCGGATTTCTTTGACGGGGCCGAACTCGGCCGTGGACCGCGCATATACAGCCGCGGCGAACGGGCCGCCCGAAATTTCTCCGCCCATGAATTCGGATTCGCCCCGGGTGTTGATGATTTCGAGCAGGGCGGCGGGGCCGCTTGTGGCGAACGCGCGGCCCGCTCTCAAGGCCGCGATCAGGGACTCCGCAGTGAGCGGTCCGTTGACAAGCGCGGCCGTGCGGATGTTCCCGAACGGCAACTGCTCCGGCCAGCGGCCATGCTCGTAGTTAAAGTCGCCGTGCGCGTCGCTGCCGCCGATCAGCGGTTTGCGATAGCCTGCCAGGAGCGCGCGTTTCCAGTGCTCCAGGCCGTCCGGCCACGGGCTGCGCGTGTGGTTCCAAACCTGAAGACCGGACAGCGAAGGGACGATCATATCCTCGAATTCCCATTGTCCGCGGTTGAGCGCGTAGGTGGACACGGGGTCCGAATCCGTGCGCGGGTGCGCGGCGAACGCGGCTTCTGACGGCGGCATGGCGTCCGTTATGGCCGCGCACGGGTGGTCCGGCGTGTTGCCCCCGCCTTCGAATCCGTCGCCGTTTCCGGTGTAAAGGCTCGCGTTGTTAAGCGTCAGCATATGCACATTCTGACCGGCGGCGTTGCCGCATGACAACTCTTCGCCGCGGACCAGAAGCAGGTCCGGATGCCCGGCCGCCGCCGCGGCGATTTCCTGTTTGTGCCGCTCCCAGCGCGGCAGGGCGGGATCGTTGACAAGCGTATCGCCTTCGGCGTCGTCCAGGTCAAAGGAATGATCCGTGAACGCCAGCCAGTCCAGGCCGAACAGGTCCGCCATGCGCGCGGAGAAATCCACGGGCGCGCCGAACTCGGCCTGATTGTCCGAAAACAGGGTGTGGAAATGCGGGTCTCCGTAACGCCAGTTGTCGAACCGTGGCAGGGGCGGCGCATTCACGAACACCCGCAGGGGCATGCGCCGCGTGTCGCGCCAGTTGTTGTTGATCACGGTGATGGGCTTGTCCCGCACCAGGAGGCGGAACTCGACGGTGATGGCGACTTCTCCGGAGAAGCCGTCCGGCAAGGGGGCGTCGCGCACCTCGTGCCACCAGGGGCGCTTGAGCTTGAGATCGTAGGGGATTTCGATGCGGCCCAGCTCCGCGCCTCTCGTGTCCGCGGCCGTGATGAGCACGCTCTGCAGCAGAACCGGGAACAGATTGGAGTGGCGCACGACCAGGAGCACGGGCACGGGGCCGGGCCGCTCCGTGCGCGTCACCGTGTCCGCGAGCACATCGGGCTGTTTCTTTGCGTTCATGGCGCTCTGCAGATGCAATTCGTCGTAAGCGCGCGCCCGCAGAACGCAAATGCAGATCAGGATCAGAGAAATTGAAAAGGCGCGTTTCAGTGCAACAGGCATGAAAGACTCCATTGGCGGGCGTTGCCGTTGTTGCGGGAATTATAGCAGAGGCCCTCGCGCCTTAAAAACCGCGGTGATGCCGGCGGATCATTTTTTCACCGGCGCCAGACAGTAGGGAGAGGACATGACATAATGCGGAATCTCGAACACGAAACACGCATCGGCTGCGGCATCCGGCTCAATCTTGAACGAAAAGTCGTAGAGCGTGTAGCCTTTAACCTTTTTTTCGCGGCGCGTGAACGAGGGGGCCTGTGGCGGGGCATACGGCTCTCCGTTTTTGTACAGCACAAGCTCGGGCTTGTATCCATTGTAGAACTTGGCGGCTGCCGTGCCCGTGATTGTGAGTCCGCCCGCGGGCGCGGTGCGGGTCTGGATGTCCGGGCGTTCGTTCAACTCGATCATGCGCGCATTGAATGCGGCCACGAGACGGCCGCGGCGGAACGCTTCGAGCAGGGCCGCGCGCGAGAACTCGTCCGGGTATGCGTATGTGGTGAATTCGCCCAGCACGGTCTGGGACATGAGGTGCATGTCAATGCCGGACACCACGAAGGGCCGCGCGCCCGAGCGCAGGGCGTTCAGATAGGCGGTGCGCGCCACGGCGAAGGTCTTGCCCTCTTCGTATCCAGGACCGAAGTCGTTGAAAAACTCGATGCCATGAAAAATTCCGGGATTGGCGCTCCAGGCCGGGCACGACCACGGGTGGTTCCAGATTGCGACCGCGCCCTCGCGCTCCATTTCGTTCATGAGTCCGGGCAGGTCGTCGGTCCATGGCGAGGCGTCCATGACCGCGGGCGTCCTGGTGTCGCTCAAGGCGTTCACATGGCACAGGATCTTGGCGTCTTCCTTGACCTCGCGCGCCACATTGAGTTCCCGCGCGGCCAGCGCCAGGAAGTCGTCCCCGTTCAGCGGGTCAATAATACTGCGGTATTCGTCAAAAGAGATGTAGTTCGCGTGCGGGCTGAACATGATGCCCTTGTAGTTTTCGTTCTTGAGCCATTGCACGATGTTGGCCGCGGTCTCGGTTCCGTCGTCGCCTGTGAGTTTCTGATGCACATGCACCCACATGGGCACGGTCTTGAACGCTTGATCCGCGGTTGCGCGTCCGGAAACCAGCGCCAGTAGCGCCGCCGCAATCATCCATTTCCCGCCCGTGAATTTTTTCATGATTCACCATCCCTGTTTACAGATAATTGATGCAGCCTTGCGAAAAGTTACAGTCCATATCATAGAAGACGCATGCCGGGAAATAAACCGCGCGCCGTAAGAGCATGCCAGGCGCTCAAGTCCCTTATCCCAGCTTCATTTCAAATTTGTCCGGAACCCAGCGGGAGCCGTCCGGGAACACGGTCACGGAATCGAACGAGCCTGCGGCCGCATCCACGGAGATGAGTGTGCCGCCTTTGGGAACGCGATCCCCGCCGTAACCCTCGCGGCCCGTGGCGCGGATGTATTCGAGGTGTATGCCCTTGAGCTTGCCGTCGTAGTCGTTGACATGGTCGTGGCCGCAGAACATGGCGCGCACCATGCCGGAATCGTGGAAAGCCTGTAGGGCGGCGCGGTCGCCGTCGTCGTGGGCCACGCCCTCGTACATCACGCCCCTGGCCTTGCCGGGCATGGCGATGTCCAGGTACTGCGGAATGGGTATGTGGAAGAACAGGAACGCGGGCGGGGGCGCGGGCTGCGCGGCCCGGATGCGTCCTGCTTCGGCGTTGAACCACTGCGCCTGTTCGCCCCGGATGCCGCCGCGCGAGTCGTTGAGGAAAATGAGGTTCCACACGGGCGCGGAGTCCGCGGAGTCCCGCACGGCGATGCGGTAATTGCCATCGGCCGCCGCGCCCGCATACATGGAGTTGGGCGCGCTCGTCAGAAGCCGGTGCCCTTTATTGTAATCGTCCATCATGTCGTGGTTTCCCCAGGCGAAGGCCCAGGGCACGGGCAGGTGCGAGAACTGTTTGCAGGCCCATTTGCAGAACGAGTATCCGCGGCCGCCGGGGTTGTTGTGCCACATGTCGCCGGTCACAACAAGAAGGTCCGGGTCGAAATGCGCGATCATTTGCCGGATGTCTTCCACGGTTTTGGGTTCGGCCGCGATCTGGGTTATGTAGAAATGCAGATCCGTGACCGCGAGCAGGGAGAATTTGCCTGGGGTGCGGGTGAGCAGGGTGGGCACAGCCGCCTCGACGCCCTCGGGCGCAGGCGCCATGGCCGCAAGCGCGCGCCCGGGACCGCACAGAGCCAGCCCTGCGCCCGCAAGCGCGGCTCCCTGCAAAAAACCGCGCCGGGTGATCCGGCCCCCGCATCCCGATCGTCCGCTCATGCCGTCCTCCATATCCGCTGATATCATTATTATACACAGCGGCATGTTTGGACTTCATCAGCCGGGAGTTTGGTTTTGCTTCGGGCGCGCTATTTTTTGAAAGCCCTGTTTTTTATCCGCAACCGCGCTATGCTCTTCATAAGAGTGCGGCTTTGGCCGCGCAACAGTTCATGCGGATCGTTGAAACCCATATCTCCGGTGCAGGAACGCCGCCACGAGCGGCGCACGCGAGCAAGAACCCGTTCTCGAAACTCCCGCTGCCAGATATCCATACTGTCCGCAACTCCGCGCTTTATGCGCGCGGAGCGACCCCCGCCGCCAGGGCCGCGCATCCATGCGCGCGTTGTGCGCGGGCGATTTCAATTAAAGGAAGAGGCGGCGCGCATGCCGCCTCGCGTGAAATGCATCATGTCAAGTTTTGAAGAACTCAACCTGGACGCCGGGCTGCTGCGTGCGGTCCAAGCCGAGGGCTACACCGCGCCGACGCCGATCCAGACGCAGGCCATTCCCCTGGTTCTGGAGGGCCGCGATCTTTTTGGTTGCGCCCAGACCGGCACCGGGAAAACCGCGGCGTTCGCCCTGCCCATTCTGCAGAGGCTGGCCCATGGCAAGCAGCCTCCCAAAGGCCGCCGCCCGGTGCGCGTGCTCGTGCTTACCCCCACGCGCGAACTGGCCACGCAGATCGGCGACAGCTTCGCCGCCTACGGCCGCCACACCGGGCTGCGCCACGCCGTAATCTTCGGCGGCGTGAAACAGGGCGCGCAGGTGGACGCTCTGCGCCGTGGCGTGGATATCCTCGTGGCCACGCCCGGACGGCTCATAGACCTTAACCAGCAGGGCTTTATCCGTTTCAACCATGTCGAAGTGTTCGTGCTCGACGAAGCGGATCGCATGCTCGATATGGGCTTCATCCACGATGTGCGCCGCATTGAAAAACTTCTGCCCAGAGAACGGCAGACCCTGCTGTTTTCCGCCACCATGCCCCCGGAAATCCGGGAACTGGCGGGCGCGATTCTGAACGACCCGCTCTCCGTGGCCGTGGACCCGCCCGCGTCCACCGTGGACCTCATCGAACAGCGCCTGTATTTCGTGGAAAAGCCGGACAAGCCCGCGCTGCTCACGCACCTGATGCGCGACCCCGACATGGATCGCGTTCTGGTGTTCACGCGCACCAAGTACGGCGCGGACAAGGTGTGCCGCCATCTGCGGCGCGCGGGCATCAAGGCGGACGCCATTCACGGAAACAAATCGCAGAACGCGCGCGAGGGCGCGCTGGCCGATTTCAAGCGCGGCCGCATCCGCGCGCTGGTGGCCACGGACATCGCTTCGCGCGGCATAGATGTGGACAATGTGTCCCATGTGATCAATTACGACCTGCCGTACGAGCCGGAGAGTTATGTGCACCGCATCGGCCGCACGGGCCGCGCGGGCATGAGCGGTTCCGCCGTGGCATTCTGCGATGAATCCGAACGCAAGCTCCTGCCCGCCATCGAGCGGCTCATGAAGAAATGGATCCCCGTGGCCGAGGAAGACCACCCGCACCGCTCGCCGCTC
>Ga0101944_10001423_pt1 | contig 10897 bp, 17 predicted proteins | sample DewCreD2012metaG_FD_75245 | JGI IMG/M metagenome (GOLD analysis project Ga0101944, IMG submission 75245) | Hot spring sediment bacterial and archeal communities from British Columbia, Canada, to study Microbial Dark Matter (Phase II) - Dewar... ...
TGGAGTTAATGTTTAGATGATTGACGAAAGGCGACGTAAATTAAAGGAAGATTTGCAGAAAACAATGTCTGATGGTTCGGGTGATTTAGACCCTGAAGATGCACTTGCTCAAGCGTTGTATGCCTTCTACGGTGATAAGTATTTGCTTGTTATGTCCTACATAAAACATGATGAGGATGCTCAAAAAATTTGGGTGATGCTTGCGAGGGGTAGGCGTCGAAAGTTTGGATGGTATAAGGAGCTGGCTTTGGATAAGCTGGCGCTTTTGTGTGCTACTGATAAAGGTGTTCGTGCGCGGTTGTTGGCTGAAGCATTAAAAAATATTAATGGTGTTGCTGGCGGTGAAGAGCGGATGGGTTTAACTGACCGTATTAAGAGTGCGTTTAAGCGGGATTTCGTGAGTAGTCAATGAGCTACGATAATTCTGATGTCTCTTTTTTTCCCTCTTCCTTTGAAAGTCGAATTTATGAAGAACAGACGCAAGAAATACTAAAATCGGCGCGCTTTCAATATGACCCTAATTTCAAAGATACTTCCCTGCGTGAAACGTTTTATGGTGGTTTGGGTACTGGTAAAAGTACCGTTGCTGTGCGAGAGGCGATGTGGTATAGTTGGCTTTATCCCGACCGCCCAATAGTGGCTAATATTCCGCTAAATCTTCCGAATTTTAGACCATTAACTTCTGCTAAAATGTTGTTTTCTATTGATTATCCGTGTTTTCTTTTGTTAGATGAGGGCTGGCAGTTGGCTGATAGTCGGAAAAGGGGTCTGATGATTGATATAATGAATATGTTTATGTTGCGTAGTCGTAAGCGGAAATGGTGGGTGGTTATTACTGAACAATGGTACACTCAAGTTGATTTGAGGATACGTTTTATAACAGATGTTTTTTGTGAACCTGTGTTTAAAGAGCGTATTAATAGGATTAAGGTTCCGTGCTACACTAAGCATGGTTTACTGTTTCACAGATATAGGTTTGACCCTCGTCCTGTTTTTGACTATTTTGATAGTGAGGCTGACCCGTTGACGCTTGATGTAAAAGAGTTAGAGGATGAGTACGAGGCATATTTAGCGCGTAAGCGTCGGGGTTATCGTTAGTTCTCAGGAATTTACCATAATTTTAAATAAGCAGTTATTTGATATAGTAACTTACCATATGATATGGTAAATATCTATATCAATGGCTGGACAATGTTGACTATTAGGAATTTTCCTTTTCCTTTCCTTTTTTTTATCGCCAAGTTTCTTCATTGAAGACAGTGTTATATAGTCATTTACTATATCTTGATTTTGTCCTTAACAGGATTAAATTACAGGAGAAAAAAAGATGAGTATAGATACAAGCCAAATGACTGAAGTCTTCAACACGTTGATTGCTTTAATGATTGCGATGCTTCCGCTTACGCTTTATATGGCTGTTTTTAAGCTGATTCCGCGAATGCTCAAGGGCTTTAAGTTCTAGGCTGTCTTTGCAAGCGGTGGAAACTATGGTACTGCCAATAAAGCTTAAACATTCTCGCTTTTCTTTGGCTCTCGCTGTTTGCTTAATTGCTATGCTGGTGTGTTCTTTTGTTGGGTCTGTCAGTGCGTCGTCAACTACTTACTATAATTTGGATTCTTGGGACATTCAGAGTGTCTGGCGTGGTGTGCATTTTAATGCTACATCGACATATACCTTCACTTGCAACTTTGGTGGAGTTAGGCTTACCAACGCTTCTAACTTGGGCAAATTTTGCTTCTCTATCATTGATGATACAAATACGGGCTACACTTACGAGATTTACCCTGGTGCTGGTGCATCCGCTAACTATCTCTATAAAGACAATACTGTTTACTTCAAGAGTTTAACTTCTGGTGTTGAGGCTTTGCTGTTCACTTCAAGCGATGTAAACTCAAGTTCGGTAAAGATAGTAAATGATGGTTCTATAGTTGAGCTTTGGTTAAACGGAGTTAAGAAGTATCAGAACACTGTTATAGACTATGACGCAACTCAGATTCAATATTTTACTGCTAATGTTCCGTTGACTCTTGGTGACATAACCCAACCGTCTTGCTTTACGGGTCGGTTCTCGGTTTCAATGCTTAACGCTGTATCTTCTGGCTCTAGTTCTATAGATGTTGGTCAGATAAGCGATGTTACTGCGAGTATGATTGCGCTGTTTGTTGCGATAATTCCGTTGTCGGTGTACATGGCTGTCTTTAAGATTATTCCGCGCATGATGCGGGGGATAAAATTTTAATGCTGTCGGTTGTCTGCTCTCTTTCTCTTTTTTCTTTTTGTGTTCGGTCGGTTAAGGTAAGGGGTCGGTGTAAATGAATAAAAATATGTTAAATATATTTCTGATAGTTTCCTTGTTATTCTTTGTTGGTTGTTCGGTTTTTGTTCCTGTTGTTGTTGGTTATGAGGAACAGTGGATTTCTGGCAGTTGGGATACTTCGGGATACTATCCTAATTATGTTGATTTGGGTCTAAACAGGACTCTTAGTTCTGGTATTAAGGCGCTTGATTTTGATTATGTAAACTTAACGAATTTGCAAGGATTGGAGGTAAATTTTACAATTAATTCCTTGCGGGGTGAACGTTATGAGTGGTGGTGGATTAATGGTGTTAAGCGTTTTTGGTGTGCCATTGATTTAACCGATGGTTCTACTCATGGATTTAATAAGTTTTATATTGCTCATGAACAGGGAATTTTACTTCAAACTATGCAAATGAAGGTGGGTTCTCAAGAGGTTGTACCTTATACTAATTTGTTTAGTGGGGCTTTTGATACAACCACTGATTTATCAGGCTTGGATTTTTCGCTTCAGGTTATGCGTATTAATGATACGGTTTGTTCTATTTACTTGTTGGATATTAACGATGATATTAGAAGTACGGATATGGCATGGTCTTTTTCTAAGATGGTTTGGAATGAGACGTTTACGGTGAGTCCCACTTTTTGGAATAATGCGCAGTTTAAAGTTTACATAGCTCATGAGGGGTGTGGTGTTTGTGACGTTACGTTTACGGGTATGGAGATAAAAACTCTTGACCCGTACCAACGTTTTGATTATGGTTCGGAGGGGGGGCGTGGTACTTGGTTAGATACTGCTTGGGCTGTGTTGACGGGTCTTTATAGTGTGGGTACGACGCTTTTCAGTTTGGTTTCTACGTTGGTTGTTACGTTTGCGCCAATTTTGCCTTATGTTTTTTTGGCTTGGGTGTTTGATGCTGTTGTTTCCAGTGTTGCAACTCAGAGTTTTAAGCCTCTTGGGACGTTTTTCCAGAAAATTTTGGATTTTATTGTTAAGGTATATCAGATGTTGGCGAGTTTTGTTTCTGCTATAGGGGAGATTTTGCCCTTCTAAGTTGTGGGAGGTGAAAAATTTTGAGAAAATCGTCTTTGTTTGGTCTTGTTGGCTTGGCGTTCGTTGTATTAATCGTTGCGCTTATTGCTCAGTCTCAAGGGTTATTGCCTGACTTTCGTAATGGTGGTTTGTCTGGTGCTTCTGCTGAACCTTATCCTATTAATGTCGGTGCTACGCCTCAGGAGTTTACGCCTTGGGAGCTGGAAACGTGGCTTGGAATTAAGAATAGGCTTCAGGTGATTAATACTGACCCTGATTTTCCTGACCCTGAGCATAGGGTGTTGGGTTGGTATTCGATGCGGAATAGTTCAAGTGGTGACTATTACCAAAAAAGTATGGAATTTTTGCTGTTTTGGGAGGGTCGTGGTGCTGATGGTGAGTGGGAAGCTGTTTGCTGTATTTATAATGTGCCTAATAGGACTGATGATTTCGTGGTAGAGTTCTGTCGGTTTACTTGGAATAGCTTAAAGATTACGTTAGATGATTATACTATAGCGGAGTTTCCTGAGATACATAACGATACGGTATCGCTGGCTTATACAACATTTCACGTTACACCGCTTTAGAGGTTTAATTTTTTCCTCTTCCCCTTCTTCTTTTTCTTCGTTTTTCGGAACGTCTGGTTTTGTGCGGGTCGTTCGGCGCGCGGAAGGCGAAGCCGACGCGCGCAAAAGCGCCTTTTCCATTTGTTTGAATATGTAGGGGTTACTTCCGCTTTTTGAATATTTTTAATCCTTCCATTTCCGTGACATATTGGAATCCATGTGCTATCAGTTCTGTGGCTTCTTTTAAGTTTTGGGCTACTTGAACAGTGTATTCTTCTTCATTGTTGAAATGTATTAGTTGGGCGTAGAAAAGCGTTGTTTCATATTTACTGTGACCCATTTGTTTCATGGTAAAAAACATATCTTTGGTTTTGTCGTATGTTTGTGTGGCAAATTTATGTCTAAGGTTTCTTAGGGGGATTTTCTTAAGCTCTGGTTGGTTTAGTTTTTTGGCTAAATTATTTCGGACCCTTCTCCAAATTTTCCCCATATATTCAGGGTCTGGAAAGGGCGTGTTTTCTGTGTATTTGTTTAAGTATTGTCTTAATAATTCGGCTGTTTCTGGTTTAAGTTTAAAACTTCTTGGTTGGTGACCTTTACAACCTTTGGCGTTTAAAATTCCCTGTGTTGTGTCTATGTCTGCTCTGGTTACGTTGTGCAGTTCTTCTCCCTCTAAGCCTGTTTCATCAAGAATTGTGAATATGGTCGCGTACTTAGGGCTGGCGTTGCTGATTATTTTCTTAACGTTCTCGTTTGTTGGGATTAGCGGTATTTTGCGCTGTGGCTTGTACTTGGGTCTTATCCAGTTTATTCCGTTGGTTGTTGCGTAGTAGTTGTATGCTTTTACCATTGCTTGTTTGTAGCTGTCGGCTTGCTTCATGCTGGCGATAAAAGTTTTTACTTCTTCGGGATTTTCTAAGTTTGCATTTCTTCCTAAAAATTGTAGTTGGTAACTTACGGTGTTTATTGTTCCTTTCTTGATTCCGCTTGTTTCCATTTTCAGTAAGGTTTTTATTACTTTCTCGTCGTTTCTGTACCTTAATCCAGTTTCGTGGGGCCGTCGTCTAGCATGGATTAGGATACATGCCTGGGGCGCATGCGATCCTGGGTTCAAATCCCAGCGGCCCCACCACTCTGGTGGTGAATTTAAACCGTTTTTGGGGTTCTAGCCGATTGAACTAGTTGTCTTATTTGGTTGGCGAGGACTGTGAGTTGATGTGTTTCTAAGTCTTCCTTGTGTGTGGTTGCACCTTCAGCTAGTGCGTCTCTGGCGAGGACTTGTTCTGGGTTCATTCCCCATGCGCGTATGATTTCTTTGAGTGCGTCGACTTTGCTGACTTGAGTTTTTGGTCTAATCGATAGCCCTGCTGCTGCGTACACGTTTCGGAGTTTGTCTATTCCTATGCTCTGTATGTCATGGTAGGTGTCGATTGTGTGTCCCATCATGTAGTCGACGTAGTCTGGTTGGAGGCCTAAGGCGAGCATCTGTGTTTTGAAGTATTTGCGTAGACTGTGGACTCTTAGGTCGTACATTCTGCCTTTGGGCTGCTTTACGAGCCCTGCTTTGATGTAGAGGTAATGGATGAGTTTTCCGATCTGTTTGGTTCCGATGCCTTTTACTTCTCTTTTGTTTGCGTCTCTAATCAGTGGGGAGTTATCGTTTAGGATTTCAGGCTCCAGTTTCATGGTGCCCTTCTTTCGCTGCTCCAGGTATAGCTTAAGATATAGAGCGGCTTCTGCGCCTAGAAAAGTGTCGTAGTCGTGGTATTTCCCTTTGGTTATTTCAGCTTCTACGTGTATATGGATGGGTATGCGGTTGTTTTCTATGTCCTCTTTTACGTGGTGATATTGTAGTTTGCTGAGGGTTTCTTCTCGGAAGGCGCCGAGTGCAAGCATGGAGATTATGGTTTTCTCTCGAAGGTCTGCTATTTCCAGTAGCTTGATGAGTTCTTCGGGTTTTGGTGCTCGGTCTTTGTAGATGACTCTGCGGCTGAGGGGTTCTGTGAGCTCAATTTTGACGCCGTTTGTGCGGTAGAAGGTTCGAACGTATTTAGCGCAGTTGTTGACTCGGCTTGGTGATAAGCCTTCATCTTGAAGTTGAGCTATGTACTCGTCGAGGTAGCCTTGGTGGTTCTGGACTCGTTGCGGGTCTGGGATGTTTCCTACTGGTTTTACGTCTTGGATTATCAGGTCGGGGCTGTATCCAAGCCAAGTTGAGTAGTTGTGGAGCGTTGAGATGTAGACATAGCAGCTTGAAAGTGATGCGGAGCAGTGTCGTAGGAAGTGGCGTGCCATTTTTAGTAGGCTTTGGTTGTCAAAGACGAAGGGTAGGAGTGCTGGACGTTCGCTTAGGAAGGCGCTGAGGATGTAGTTGATTAAGCCTTTCTCTTTGGCTGCTAGGACTTTGTTGAGGCTTAAGGTGACTGGGTGCTGAAGAGGCCAGTTTCTTAGGCTGCGTTCGATGGTTATGGTGTCGTTCTGTATTGTCATGGGTATTGGTATGGTTTTGAGTTCTTCGACGGTTAGTTGGCGTGTTCTGATTATCGGCTGGCTTAGCGTTGTTGTAGCTTCGGTCATGTCGCCGTCTTTCCTTTTTTTGGACGGTGAGTTTTTCGCTCCGATGGTCGGAACGCATACTCACATTCTTGTTTGTCGTCTTTGCTTTTTAAAATCAACTCAGAAGTTAATCTAACTAGACTGATGATATCTGCTTTCAGTAAAACAAGTCCTGAGGCTTTGGGATCGCCTCCTCGAAGAGTCGGTGGCTCAGCATCTCTATCCCAACTAATCGTAACATACCGGTCGCATTCATAGACAAGCCATCCAACAGCCTCTCTGACTTGCGGTTGCACGGCTATAGCCGAAGAACGGTTATAGAAAACATGATCAACATACCGGACGAATACGAGCCTTTGCATGATGTCATCTTTACCCATTATTGCTCAACCTCTCAGAAAGTTTGAGTCCGCATTGACCGCAAAGGAAACCCCATGAGTCATCGAATTCGGTGACTTGCCAGTCTGGCCGCCCCTTGGCGCCACAGCACACGCAGGTTTCAATTCCAAAATCCATCGTTAAACGATAGATGCTCTTAGTCTTTAGTGCCAACTCGTCTAAGGTATATGTTCCACTGTTCCCAAGCTGCACAACCTTCGCAGGTGCCGCCGCTGTTTGTTCGGTTTTTTGATGTTCTAAAACGGGCTTGTTTTCAGTAATGGCGCTTTTTTGTTCGACTTTGCAGTCTGGCTTTTGGATTGTAGTCTCTGTGAAAGTTTGGAACGTTTGGAACTTTGGAACAAGCTGGCAGCCGTATTTCTTTGCGATGCGTTTGAGTTTTTCTTGGTCGAAGCTGTAAACCCATGCGGGGCCATCCTGCAGTCGGACTTTGTTTTTCTTTCCGCCAAGTACTTCCCGGAGCCTATAGCCTATCTTCTGCTTGGTAACTTCGCCGAATTCGGGGGTGTCCATCTTGTTGGGTTTCTTGTCGTCGATTTTTCCCTCTAAATCTTTGACAAGGGCGTCCCATATGTCAGCGTTGGATAGAGGTGTTTGTGGGCTGTAGAGTTCACAGACTACCTTAACCAGATGACCCTCTAAGGTGTTGATTTTCTCGCTCAGCCGGTCTTTCTGCAGTTGCTCAAGCTGTGCCCTAAGGTCTTTCTCGATTGTTAAGCCTGCAGTGACCTGAATGATTGGCTTCCAGAGCTCTTTGAGGCGTCCTTTGACGGGTAGCTCGATTTCGGGTAGTTCTGTCTCGATTGTGGATAGGCGCCATTTTAACAGAATATTCCTAAGTTCGCGGAGCCGTTGCTCATCGTCTTTGTTTAAGTCTGCCCAGTCCTTGTTTGGGTAGCCTTCAGTCATGGGAATGAATATGAAGCGTTCTAGTAATCCTTTGACGTGGGGCATTTCTTCAGCGGCGCAGGCTTTGAAGCAGAAGACGCGGAAGTATTTGATGAAGCGCTTGTTCTGGGTTAGCATTGTTCTGGGGACGACGGCGCCTTTCTTGTAGCCTGCCTTGTAGATTTTGGCCTTATCCAAGTCCTTGTATAGTCCCTGAGCTTCGTCCTCTAAGATGGTTCCAGGAGCATCTGAATCGTCTAAGTAGCCGTAAACATCAGCAGACGGGATGGTTACGCCCATCATGGGACGGTAGCAGAGCCAGTTAAGCAGGTTCAACGCAACAGTTTTGCCGCTCTCATTATCGCCCACAAAGTAGACGTAGGGGACTGTCCGCAGTTTTTCCTGCTGGTAGCTTAGCAGAACACAAGCCGCTAGGTAATCCTTCCAAATCGGCTCTAAATCTAAGAATAAGCCAAATTCTTCGCGTACTTTCCAGTATAGCTGCTCGATTGTGGGCACGTTGCCTTCATAGTAGCCGTAGGGTTCATAGGGGAACTCGTTTGGGTACTCCTTGGGCAAGAAGGCTTCAGCTTCGACTGTGACCTCCTCGCACAATCGGAATGCATCGTCTTTGAGGGTGAGAAAGGCTGGTTTTCCGTTGGCGTAGATTGCCTCATAGAATCCTTGTTCAGCGTAGCCGCTTGCCTTGTGTAGTTTAGGTTTCTCTTTATCTTTAGGATAGAAGTCGTCGCATGCAGGGTCAGTTTTTAAGATGACGCCCTTGCGTATATCGTCCTGATAGGTGCAGGGGCTGTCCTTGACTTTCCAGTATGCGCAGTCCCCGCATTTCTTGCCCTTTCCCCTCTCCGCCATCTGTGTAACTCCTTAGAAGAAAAGTTCCATTCGACTAGTGGCGCAGCCATCGGTGTATTTTTCGCGTAGGGGCAAACCCACTTTTAGGATTTCTTGGAGGATTTCTGCCTTTGGTGTACCGCTTAGTTTAGTTAGCTTTTCAAGCGTCGCCAGCTGTTGTTCTGTGGTTAGTTTTTGCCAGTCTACCATGTAGACCTTCTGAATTGGTCTTATGCCCTTGAGTTTGGCTGGTATCTCAATGATGCTCTGGATGGGTACTTTGCCATCGGGGAAGATGTCGCCCCAGTGCCGTTTGCCTTCAGCGTTCAAATAAGCCCAAGACATCTAAGAAGACGCCTCCAATGCCATCTTAAGCAGCCGAGCGGCAAGAACAGTACATTCGGCTAGAGCCTCTGCATAGCCTTCAGGGTATTCTACGCTTTCTTCAGAACCAATCATGTTAGCTCGCCTCAGGTTTTGGGTTTGAGTTTTTGGCGGTAGATTTTGTCTTCGCCGTAAAGCCAGTAGCTGTACTGGTAGCCTTCGCCGTGGTAGCGGTCTTTGATGGTTGCGTTGCTGCTTCTGAGGATGTTGTAGGCGCTTTGCCACTTGTCAGAGAGGTTGTTTTGTTTGTAGGCAACTTCGAAATCGCCCAGTTTAGTGCCCTGTTGCGCCTCAAACTTTAGGGTGGTGAAGTTCATTTCTAAAACTGCGGCGGCTTGTTTTTTCTCAGCTTTGACTTCGGGCGGGGCAAGTGAGTCGATGTATTCGTTTGCTGCGTCTGCAAGCATGAGGCTGGCATCTCTAAGTTTAACAAGAAATTCAACTTGCTTATTCATGGCTTATCCCTCAGTTTCGGTTTCCTCTGCTTTCTTGGGTGTGTGCTCGTAGTCGTCTAAGTGTTCGTCTATGACTTCGTAGGCTACTTCTTGGGCTTGGGACCTGATTAGACGAATCAGCTCTTTTCTTTCAAGCGTAATTGCATCAGACACGCGGCTGCATCTCCTGGCTGGTTCTTGGCGGGTTTAGATAGAGGATGATTTTTCCTTTGACGGAGCGGCTGTAGAGTGCGGGATGCTCCTTCTTGTATCGTTCAAGGGCGTCTTGGTTTTCAAACACCGGCGTGGCGTAGGCTTCGCGGTTGTCGAGGTGCTGCTGGCAGAATGGGACACCGATTTTATTTCTCCCGTTGGCCATGAAGACAAAGCTGGTTACTCCCACGGATGGTTTGCGGCAGATGATGCAGGGCTTAGGGCGCTTCTTGTATGGACCCTTAACGGTGGCAGATGTGGTTGAGGGTGTGGGTTTTTGGAGTGTGAGACTCATGGGTTTTGCCTCGTTTATTTGAAGAAGTCTTCGTCTCGGAGGTGGTCGCTGACTTGTATGAAGCGGTGTTTCTTGCAGAAGTCCAAGATGCGGTTTAGCAGCGGGTCGTTGCCGTCTTTAAACTCTCTTTTAAAACCTATTCGTCCGGTCATGACACGGATCTCAAAGGACCCGTCGATGGCGAGAATCTGGTAGAACCCCAGTTTTTCGCCAGCGTATTCTTCGAGGACATCCCAGTCCTCAATCAAATTAACCAATTTATTACACCTAAACCTGTGTCGCCCAGAAAAAATAAAGGAATATTGGCGCCTGCGTGGAGACTCCTAGCGGAGCCTGCTTGGGACTCTCCTAACAGACCCCTACAAGGAGACTAGCTAAAAGTGTTAAACCTAACCAAGCTAAATTGAAATCCAATGCTGACTTTTTAAAAATTGTGTTAAAAATAAGGGCTACTCTTTTTTAGGGCTCGTTTTCTGGCTGTCAGCCGTGTTGTTCTGAATGATCTTTAAAACTTCAAAAACAAGAATCGCAGAGTCTAACTCATTTGCCTTATCAACAAGCTCCTGCTGGCTGACGTCCTCTAAAACCACAGCCAAGTAAGCCTTGTTTGTCAACTCGTAAACTTTCGCCTTTGAGCCCGGCTGGGGCGGGAGCACACGGAGATAGCCTTCTTCGGCTAAATCGTCTAATCTTTTGTATAAGCTGCCCTGATGTGTTCCGCTTAGTTTTTTCTGGGCGATGATCTGTTTGTATATTTTAAGCGCAGGCAGCGGCCCCGAGAGGGATAGAACTAAGAATATGGCAAGGTTCAGCTTTTTCTCTTGACCTTTGAAGACATCAAGCCTCGAACGGTTCTGCGCCATCGCCTTCGATTTGCCCTCCAAGCAGGAGAAAAATTCAGGTCTGACGCGAAGTAGCTTATCACATTATCGCAGGTTGTTTAGGCTGTTTTGACCCGGCGTAAAATTGTTCTAGCGCTA
>Ga0101944_10007487_pt1 | contig 10897 bp, 8 predicted proteins | sample DewCreD2012metaG_FD_75245 | JGI IMG/M metagenome (GOLD analysis project Ga0101944, IMG submission 75245) | Hot spring sediment bacterial and archeal communities from British Columbia, Canada, to study Microbial Dark Matter (Phase II) - Dewar... ...
AAGCGTAGAGTGGGCGCGCCGGAGACTTGTTGACCACGTACATCAGCAGCAGCGGAATGCCCAGGCCGGTAACGATGAGCAGGGGCTGGAGTAAGATTTGATGTGCCAGCACCCAGGGCGCCAGGTGATAGGCGGCGCGCGACACGACCTCCATCACCGGCGAGTGAACCAGGTAGATGCCAAAGGATTTGCTGCCTAACTCTTCCAGGGTTTTGGTATTCGCCAGCTTCACATTCGCATAGGAAAGGAAGAGCAGGATGAACACCGCGCCGTAGAGAGCGTCCACCAGCGTCTCGCGTGTTTCAATCCAGGGCTGTCCCGACAGGCGCACGAGTGCTTCCCATTCGAAGAAGCCCACGATAAAGAGCAGAACTAGCGCCGCCAACAGCGGAACGCGGAAGCGTTCCAAGGTTCCTTTGATGTGGCTTAGGTGAAAGCCTGTGGCGATGCCAGCGGTAAACCAGAAGATGCGCACCAGAAAGAACCACTTGGGCAGCCACCCCGCAATAGTCAGAAGCGTCGGGTTGTCAGTTCCGATGCTGACGGGGTACTGCATTAGGTACACCCCAAGTTGGATGATCCCTGTGACGACCAGCGTGGGAACCAGAGCTTTTCTGATTAACTGTACCAGCAGTGGAGAGACGATGTAGAACTGGATCAACAGCGGCACAAAATAATACGCCGGGTTAGCCCCGCCGGTCAGGAACATGCGCGCCAACGTCAGAGGCGAGAACCGGTCGCCGTCGAGAAGGACGTTCACGGCGACCAGGATCACCGACCAGACCAGGTAAGGGATGACCATGAGCTTCATCCGCGCGCCAACGATTCTCCAACTGAGGGCAGCGCGGTCGCGCCCGGTGAGAAACGCCACAAAATAACCGGACACGAACAGGAAGGTAGGGATGGCAAATTGCACCAACTGCTCGATCAGGCGCAGGGCGTAGTACGCCGCACTGCCAGACTGGCTGAAATCTGGGGAACTGACCGGCAGGTAGCGGTGCGCCCAGAAAAACATTGATGTAAACCCCCAGCCGGCGGCATGGAAGAGAATGACACAGCTAATCGCGACGCCGTTGAGCATGAGCAGCCTGCGAGCCATCAGTTATACCGTCCCCCGCGCGATAATATCGTCAATCGGTATGTCTCCCAGCGCGTTGTGGAAGATATGGTTTTCGGATTTCTCGACGACCTCAATGTACTTGCGCATGGCATCCAGCACTTCAACCTCTTTGCGGTCAAAAACATCCCCTTGCAGCAGCCGCTTGACCTGCCCCCGGTATTTCTTGGACATAATAAAGTGCGTAAAGAGGGGAAGCAGGCGGTAATACAGGCGGATGAATTCGTACCAGATGCTTACGCCCGCGCGTATGCGGGTTTCGTAGGGCAGTAAAATTTCGCGGCTGAAGTTGTTTTGTTCAAAAGCTTTGACGATAAACTGCGAGGCATAACGCGAGCCGTTGAGCGCAATACTCACCCCAGAGGAGAAGATTGGGTCTACAAAGCGCGCCGCATCACCGACCATCAGCCAGCCGTCGCCCACGAAGCAGTCCATCATATAACTATAGTCGCCCTCGGTTTTCCATTCATTATAACGCCGCGCGGGTTTAAGCGCCTTGGCGAGCGCGGGGTTAGAAAGGGCATAATGGTAGAAATAGCCTTCGTAATCCTTGTTGGCTTTGCGGAATACCTCGCGCTCAGCCACAATCCCCACCGACGTGATCGTATCGGTAATCGGGATCTGCCAGGCCCAGCCGCGCTCGACGGGCAGGAAATGGATGTGAATCCAGTCCGCCGTTTCCCCTTCGCCGCGATCCAATCCCTCGAACCAGGCGTGTACGGCATATTGGTTAAAGATGGGGTCCATCCGCTTAATGTTCAACTGACGGCCCAGCAGTGTCCCGCGCCCGCTGGCATCTACTACGAGCGAAGCCGGGATTTCAACGTCTTGCCCGGCGATGCTGGCAAGCACGCCGCAGGCCTGGTTGCGGCTGTCGAATAATACCTGTTTGACCTGTACCCCCTGGTACACTTTCGATCCCAGCTTTTCAGCGTGCTTGAGCATGAGCAGGTCAAACTTGCCGCGATCTACGTGATAGGTGTAGGACTGAGTAATGCCTTCTTCGATGAAGGGTTCAAAGTCAATGCCGGTTTCTCTGCCAGAGTGATCGTGCCAGGCCGCGCCGTATTTTTTGACGAACCCTTCTTTTTCCATCGTTTGCAAAAAGCCAATATCCATAAAAACGCGCGTGGTAGAAAGCACCAGCGATTCGCCCACGTGGGCGCGCGGATGATTGGCGCTTTCGAAGATGGTGTTGGGAATGCCAGCCATGGATAAGTAACTGCCCATCGTTGAGCCGGCCGGGCCGCCGCCGATAATAATGACGCCGTTATTCATACGTTTACCCCTCTTTGTTACCGTAAGTACTTTGTTTGGCTGACCGGCGGCGGTTTATGACTGCGCCTGGGCGATGATATCGTCAATGGGAATATCCATCAGCGCCTTGTGGAATACGTGGTGCTCGTTCTTTTCGACCACTTCTATATACTTGCGCATGGCGTCCAGCACATCCACTTCGCCGCGGTCAAAGACTTCCCCTTGCAGAAGGCGCAGCACTTCCACCCGATATTTCTTCGACTGAATAAAGTGCGTAAAGAGCGGCAGCAGGCGGTAATAGAGGCGGATGAATTCGTACCACACACTCACGCCGGAACGCAGCTTCAGCTCGTAAGGCTTCAGGAATTCCTTGCTAAAATCGTTACGGGCAAACGCCTCGGCAATGTGCTGTGAGGCAAACTTGGCGCTGTACAACGCAATCGAAACGCCCGAAGAGAAGATTGGGTCTACGAAGCGCGCCGCATCGCCGACCATCAGCCAGCCGTTGCCTACGAAAGAGTCCATGACGTAGCTGTAATCCCCTTCAGTTTTCCACTCATTGATGCGCGTGGCCGGGGCCATGGCCTTAGCGAGGGCCGGGTTCGACTGCACATAGTAGTTGAAATAGCCTTCCAGATCCTTATTGGCCTTGCGGAACACCTCGCGCTCGGCCACAATGCCCACCGACGTGATCGTATCGGTAATCGGGATCTGCCAGGCCCAACCGCGCTCTAACGGCAGGAAGTAGATGTGAATGTAATCCCAGGATATTTCTGGACCGCGGTTAACGCCCTCGAACCAGGCATGAACGGCGTATTGGTTGAAGATGGGGTCCATCCGTTTAATGTTCAACTGGCGGCCTAACAGCGTTCCGCGCCCGCTGGCATCCACCACGAACTTGCTGGGCAGGTCTACTTCCTGCCCGGCAATAGACACGCGCACTCCACAGGCTTTTTCGTTCTCGTCGAACAAAACCTGTTTGACCTGCACCCCCTGGTAGACCTTCGACCCCATGCTTTCGGCGTGCTTGAGCAGGTCAAGGTCAAATTTGGTGCGGTCTACGTGATAGGTGTAAGGCTGGTTGACTCCCGGCTGAGGAAACTCTTCGAAGCGGATGCCGTATTCTTTCCCGCCAGGCTCGTGCCACGAAGCCCCGTACTTGTGCGGAAAATGCTCTCTTTCCATGACTTTGAGGAAATCCAGCTCCGCAAAGATGCGGGTTGAAGAAGTCACCATCGATTCGCCTACGTGCGCGCGCGGGTGGTTGGCGCTCTCCAGAATCACATTTTGAATACCAGCTTTGGAGAGAAAGCACCCCATCGCTGAGCCAGCCGGACCGCCGCCGATAATAATTACGTCGTTCATGCTATTTCCCCTTCTGTTTCGATCTGACTATCTGAACGCAGGCCGGCTAGACCGGCTTACGCGACTGTAAATAGCGCGTGAGCGCCGATACACTCATGAAATTCTCCAGCACCACGTCCTCATCTTCGATGTGGATGCCGAATTGATCCTCGATGAAGGCAACCAGTTGTAAAATGCCCAACGAGTCGATGATGCCTTCGCTCAACAGGTCATCGTCATAACCGATGCGGCTTTTGCGCCCTTTTGCCAGTTCTTTTTCGATGTATTCTGCCAGGATCGCTTCTGTAGACATTGCTGAAATCTCCTTCCTTTGAAACATTGGATAATAGATCGTGAGACTACCGCGCGGCTGCGCGTTCTTGCAGTTCGCGGCGGTTGATCTTGCCTGTAGAGGTGCGCGGAAAATCATCCGTGAGGATGATTTTGGCAGGAACCGCGTAGGGTGGAAGGCGTTTGGCGACATGCTCAACCAGGTCGGCGGGGGTGATGTTCGCATCGGGTTTTAAAATCACCCCGGCTTCGATCAGGTTACTGCCCTGCCCGTCGGGGACGGGGTAAACGGCGGCCTCATGTACCAGAGGATGACTGAGCAGGGCTGTCTCAATTTCATCCAGTTCCACGCGGTAGCCGCGCGTTTTAATCTGGCGGTCCTTGCGCCCCAAGAAGCGATAATTGCCATCAGGCAGTAACTGGACAAGGTCGCCGGTGCGGTAAAAGATGTCTTTCAAAAAGCCGTGCGAGGTGCGGATGTAGAAGCCGCGTTCGGTCAGGTCGGGACGGCCCCAATACCCCTGCATAACCACGCCGCCGCGGATAAGCAGCTCACCCACCTCGCCGGGCGCGACGGGATTATTCTCGGCGTCCACCACCAGGTCTTCGACGTTGGCGCACGGCTCCCCAATCGGGATGGGTTCATCTGAATCGGGCGGCAGGGGCGGCACATGGTAATAGGTGCAGACGTTGGTTTCGGTTGGCCCATACAGGTTGCTAAAGCGCGCATGGGGAAGCAGGTTCATAATGGCCCGCAGGTGCTTGGTTGGGAACGGCTCGCCGGCAAACAGCACCCAACGCAGGGCGCTCAGGTCGCGCGAAGGCAGGTTGGCGTGTTCCATCAACTGGATGAGCGCAAAGGGGACCGAATACCATATCGAAATGCGCTCGCTTTCCATCAACTTTGCCAGACTGACAGGCAGGCGGGTGACGGCTTCGGGAATCACCACGGTGGTGGCCCCTGCAATGGCCCCGGCGTACAGGTCGAAGGTGGAAAGGTCAAAGTGGAAGGGAGCGTGGTTAGAGAGGACGTCTTCGTGGCACACCGCGTAGGTATTCACCGCCCATTGGGCAAAGCTCAACCCGCTGCGGTGAGTGTGCATGATGCCCTTGGGCGTGCCGGTGGAACCGGAAGTGTAGAGGATATAGGCCAGGTCTTGTTCGGTGATGCGCGCTACGCGCAGGGGTTCGTGGGCCAACTGCTGCACCTCATTCCAGGGGATACAGCGGGTTGGGAATGTTTCGCGCGGGGCGACGCCGATCAGGCATTGCAGGCCGGTTTCTTCCTGGAATAACTCTTCCAGTTGAGCGGCTTTGCCTTCACTCGTGACCAGGTGACGGATGCCGCAGTCGCGGATGACAAAACGCACGCGCGCCACCGGGGCGAAGGGGTCCAGCGGTACGTACACTGCGCCGGCCATCATCGCGCCGTAAATGCCCGTTACCGCCTCAACGCTCTTGTTTAGATAAATCCCCACCCGGTCGCCGGGCCGCACGCCCTCTGCGGTGAGTACGCGGGCAACGCTGTTTGCCTGGGTGACCAATTCCTGGTAGGTCAGGCATTTGGACGAACAGCGGATGGCATCGTGGTTGGGGTAACGTTCTGCGGACTCAAGAATCGCTTGTGGGAGTAAAAAAATGCTGTTCATCAGATCCACTCAATCTATCCCATATGGAATTGAAGCCGGGGTTTCCTGGCAGGTAATGCTTGATACCCGTCAAAACGGGCCGCTGATTATTTCGCTTCGATCTATTGCTGTGTTTAAACGGTCAGAATCCCCCTGAAGCCGTTGTTGTTGACCGCATCCACGCAGGATAGTGCTTTTCCTGCCTGTTAATATCGTATTGCGTTCCTGTTCCACCGAACTACGGATTATTGTAGCACTATTCTGCTAGAATGAAGACCTGTTTTGTATAAGGATTTTTAAACAATGGCTTGCAGGTGTTCTTCCAGCATATCCACTGCGCGCTCCCAACTCCACTGCGAGGCGGCGTAGGTACGCGCGTTTTTTCCATATTCGGCCGCCAGTTCAGGGCAGTCCAGCAGGCGCAGCACGGCGCGTGCGAACTCCTCTTCACTGCGGCTGGTTAACAGGCCCACCTGCCCATCCAGCACCGTTTCGCGCACGCCGCCTTCGCTCACCGCCACCACTGGCGTTCCGCAGGCCATCGATTCAATTGCCACAAACCCAAACGGCTCGCGTATGGGCGCATAGACGGTCAGCGCGGCCTGGTTGTACAGGTCCACCAGGCGCTCATCACTGATGCCATCCAGCAAGATCAACTGCACGCCCAGGTGCAGGGCCAGGGCCGTCAGATATTCGCGCTCCGGTGGGTTCTGGAAGTTGCTGGCGATGGTCAGGGGTGGGCGGCGCTCGGCAGGGATGCACCCCAGGGCGCGGATGAGGAAATCAAAGCCCTTGAGGGGCGTGAGTGACCCCACCGACAGCACAAAAGGCTGTCGCGCGCCGCCGGTGGGACGAAATAACTGCGCATCCACCCCCAGGCGGCTGACGCGCGCCTCCACCTGGTAAATGCGCCCGACCGACCGGCGGATAAAATCGGAATTGACCAGCACTACCTTGGCCGCGCGCAGGTTGCGCGCATCGCGCCGTTTTAATGCCTGGCGATATAGAGTGGGCAGCGGGTCCAGGCGGTTAGCAATCTGCCGCAGGCGTGATTCCTGCCCATCATAGGGGCGTGGGGGCATTTCTTCATAAAGCAGCCGCAGTGGTTCCTGGCAGTAGAAGGCCGAGGGCGTTTTTTGCAGAAAATGCAAAACTGACGGGCTGTTTTCTACCAGGCAGGGATGAACAAAGGCAACATCATAACCACCTTCGTCAATGTCGCGGGCAATCTGGCGGGTAATCTGCTCAATGCGCGCCAGGTCGCGGATGCGCACCAATTGGTTAAGCCGGCCAAACGGCGAGCGGAACAGCCGTCCTGTCTGATACGGGTATATCCGGTGCTGATTGACAAAGGGGCGGACATCTGCAAAGACATGGTTGGCCGAGGTGAGCGTGAACACGTCCAACTGATGGCGTCCGCTCAGGCGGCGCGCGAACTCAAACAGGGCCCGCTTGGCCCCGCCGGAAGGCAGGTTGTGGTAAATGGCGATTTTCATACCCGCACCTCTGGACGTCTTTTGGCAAGCATACGGCGGCACAGCGCCGGGCTAAGATGATACACACCCACCAGCAGCAAGGTGCGCGGATCGGTGGGGCGCAGGGCCAGGGCGCGCTTAAACCACTGCCGAGGGAAGGCCGGCTCTACTCCGGCCACCAGGGCACTGCCGGCCATCAGCCTCAGCAGGCGGGCCTGCTCACGCCTGGGCAGCGCCGCGAACTGTTCCCACTCGGTGACGCTCTGCTGGCGCTCTGGGTGGCCGGTCAGCAGGTTGACCAGCAGGTCGTAAAAGGCATAAGCGCGTACTGCTTCAGAGCAGGATGCAAAGCCGGGCAGGCGGATGGCTTTTTCGCGGCAGAGGGCCAGGTACATGCGGCGGCGTTCCTGATTGGTCGCAACGCTGATGCTGGTGGGATGCAGGCGGTAGAGGCAGGTGGCGGCGTTAATATAGCCAAAGGTGTACTTTTCAGCAAAGCGCGTCAGAAAGTCCCAATCGGGGCCGATCACAATGCGGGTGTCGAATTCGAGGCGAGCCGCGCGCACCTGGTGATGGCGCAGGGCCACGCAGATGGGCGGCCCAAACACGTCTGATGCGCGCACCACCTGCTCGAAGATATTTCCTTCAAAGGGACCGCGCCGCCGGTTTGAAAGCGGCTCCAGGCGGTTGCCCTGCGGGTCAATGTAAATGCCATCAGTATAAACCGCATCGCGCTCTGGGTGGTGTTGCAGGTATGCCGTCACGCACGCCAGATGATCCGGCAGAAAGCAGTCATCGGCGTCCAGAAAGGCGATCCACTCGCCGCGCGAGCGCGCCAGGGCATGGTTGCGGGCCGCCGACTCGCCGCCGTTGGGCTGATGGTACAGGCGGATGCGCGGGTCGGTGTAGGCCGCCGCCGCTTCGCCGGTGCCATCGGTGGAGCCGTCATTGACGATAATCAGCTCCCAGTGCGGATAGGTTTGCGCCAGCACGCTTTCGATGGCCTGACCGATGTATTTGGCGGCGTTATAAGCCGGCATCATCACCGAGACCAGTCCCGGTTCGAGTTCAAGGGGCGCGGAAGAAGGTGCTTCAGGCATGGCGGTAGTTGGTGAGGGAGAGAAAGGTTTGTTCTAGTAGTTCAACGGTATGGTTCCAACTATGGTTTTGTTCGGCATCTAGGCGGGCGGCCTGTCCGAGCGCGCAGCGCAGGGCCGGGTCTTGCGCAAAGCGCAGCAGAGCGTGATACAGCGCGTCTTCATCGCAGGGGGGGATGATCCAGCCGGTGCGCCCATGTTCCAAGGTGTCGGGCTGACCATTCTGCCCAGAGGCCACAATCGCCAGCCCGGCGGCTTTGTAATCGAAGAGTTTCATGCCCGAAAATTCTTTCCACCCGCAGTACGGCGAGACGCCAACACTGGCTTCGGCCAGCAGGGGGGCGTATTGCTCTGCCGGCAACTGGCCGGTAAACTGCACGTCTGCGGCAATGCCGGCTTCACGGGCCAGTTGCTTGCACGGCTCCAGGTTGGCTCCCGCGCCGATGAGCGTCAGGCGGGCGGTGATGCCCCCGGCTCGCAGGCGCGCGAAGGCGCGCAGCAGAATTTCGACGCCGTGCCAGGGATAGAACCCGCCCAGGTAAACAATGTGGAGCGGTAGGGCGGGGTCTTGGGGCGAAAACGCCCGTAAATCCTCGCGCCGCAGCAGTTCTACCAGCGCCGTGCCGTTTTCAACGGTGCTGACGCGCTCCGGCGCAACTCCATAGCGCCGGATAAATTGTTCGTGCCAGCCTTTGCCTGATGCAATGGTATGGGCCGAGCGCCGCACCGCGCCAGCCATTAGCGCCATTGAAAGTCGCCGTTGCAGGCCCTTAGGGGCCATCCCTTTGGCTTCCAGGTCGTGCAGGTGATCGCCGTTGAACTCCAGCACCAGCGGAATCTTCATTCGCTCCGCCGCCAGTCCCGCGCCGTAGCCCATCCAGCTCATGCGCTCGTAGAGCAGATCCGCGCCGGATAGTTCCTGCCGGATGGCGGCGGCAAAGCGGCGGCTCTCGAACCAGCCAGCATAAGGCAATCGCAAAAGCGTCTGAATGCGTCGTACCCCACCTTCAACCCGCCGCGCGATCCCTTGATCGGTAGACTGCACCACGACCGGCTCAAAAGATTCCAGGTCATCCGAACGCCAGATTCTCCCATCCAGGCCGGCCAGCACCCGCACGCGGTGTCCCCGCGCTATCAGATGGTGAACCACGTGACGCACGTGGTTCGCTGGCCCATCGAAGGGAGGGCGGCGAATTTCGGGGGCTTGCTGCATCACGTAGCCAATGTACATTCCGTTTTACCTCCGCGCTTGGGCCGCTTCTTCGATCACCTGACGGATTTGAACCTTGATGTCATCCAGGTTAAAACAGCGCGTCACGCGCTCGCGCAGGGCGGCCTGCCGCTGGCGCCGTTCCTTTTCGGATAGGTCGCAGTAGTGGAAAATTTTATCGGCTAACTGCCGGTCGGTCAGGTAGATATTTTCTGCCGGGAGCAGTTCATCGGCCCCGTCCCAATTGTGCGCCAGGCAGTAGCAGCCCGATGCAATCGCTTCCATCGGCGAAACCTGCAAGCCCTCCGAATAACTATTGGAGATAAAAATATCAATCTGGTGGTACCAGTTCTGGGGATCAGAGACCGGCCCGTAAAAGATCACTTTATCTTGCAGGCCCAGTTTTTTCGGCAGCGCCAGCAGCGCCTCGTAATAGTCGCCGAATTTGGGATGTCTGCCGCCGCCGATGTGCAGGCGCAGTTCCGGGCGCAATCGGCTGATCTCGGCAAAGGCCAGGATCAGTTCGTAAACTCGTTTGCGCGGCGAGAGGTGGCATAAAATGCCAATGTCTCCGTTGAAGGGGCGGTTAACAGGCTGAAAGCGTTGGAGTGAAATCGCTTCGGGAATAACGATCACCTTGTTGGCCTGGGTTGGGAAGCGCGCGGCAAATTCGCGTTCCTTGGCGCGGCTGACCAGAATCACCCGGGCGACCGCCTCCCAGCGGATGTGATCGGCCCACTGGTACATCTCGTAGCGGTGCAGGCGGGTAACCAACGGCGGGGTCTTATCCAGATGAGTGGCCTGCGCCAGCCGCTCGCCGGCCCACTCAAAGAACACTACATCCTGCGCCCGCAGAAAAGACTGGTAATCTCGCTGGAATACCGCGCGGTTCAGCCGCTCGCGGAAGAACGGAAAGCGCACTTCGCGGGGCTGGAACAGGGTGGTGCGATGGTGTTCGCTCAGGTGGTCATATACTTCCCGAAAGAAGGACCAGGTTTCATTGATAACAACGCCCAGGTTAAGCATCTGGCTGTCCATGAATTAATGCGGGTCAATGTACTGCTGATGCCACAGCTCAATAGCCATCAGCGCGCCAATGCGGACGGCGTGATTCTCGCCGGCCAACTGCCTTTGCACCAGGTTTTCGAGAAAGCCCGGCCGGTAGTAGCCCCGCTGGAGCGAAGCGCGGCTGAGCAGGGTTTCCTGCATCCATTCGCGCAGTGCAGTACGGAACCACAGGTTGTAATCTTTATAGGGGCGGCGGTCCGGGCCGAGCCATTTGCCCAGGCCGCGCTTGCGCAAATGCCAGCGGATCATCTGCCAGAAGCGCATCCGCAGCTCGCGCGCATCTGAGACCATCGGCAGGCCGGTGTGTGTGTTTGGCACTCTGGCAAGCTTGGGGAACGCCTGAATGAATGCCTGCGTGATCAGCGCGCGCTCGAACTTCATCCACGGCGGCATGGTCTGGGTGAATGCTA
>Ga0101944_10007489_pt1 | contig 10894 bp, 10 predicted proteins | sample DewCreD2012metaG_FD_75245 | JGI IMG/M metagenome (GOLD analysis project Ga0101944, IMG submission 75245) | Hot spring sediment bacterial and archeal communities from British Columbia, Canada, to study Microbial Dark Matter (Phase II) - Dewar... ...
TGCGCCACTATGGGCGGACTGCCGGCCATGAGAAACTCCATCCCCGTCAAAGAATGCCTCGAAGAAGCTTATCTCAAGGGCCCCACAGTTTACAATCCTGCAGGAAAGCCGCCCTCGGATCCGGAGCTTCCCCTGGTTCTTGACCGGGTTTATCCGCTGCAGGCAGTGGTCAAGATAGATTATTTCCTGCCTGGCTGTCCCCCGTCAGCCGAGACTCTGTGGCAGGCACTGACCGCGCTGCTCAACAACAAACCGCTCGAACTCCCCTACGAACTTGTGAAATACGATTGACTCATGGAGGAAAGCCCGAACATGTCAACCACCCTCAAGCGCATGACAATAGAACCGGTAACCAGAATCGAAGGCCACGCCAAGGTTTCTCTGCTGCTGGACGAAAAGAACGTCATCAAAGAGGCGCGGTTTCATATCGTTGAGTTCCGCGGATTCGAGCGGTTCATTCAGGGCCGGCCGTACTGGGAAGTTCCGGTCCTCGTCCAGCGCCTGTGCGGCATCTGTCCGGTCAGCCATCATCTTGCCGCCGCAAAGGCCATGGACCTTGTCGTCGGAGCGGACCGCATTCCGCCGACTGCGGAGAAAATGCGCAGGCTCATGCACTATGGCCAGATGTTTCAGTCGCATGCGCTCCATTTTTTCCACCTCTGCTCTCCGGATCTTCTTTTCGGCTTCGACGCCGATCCTGCGATAAGGAATGTCATAGGCGTGGCGCGCAAATTCCCGGAACTTGCGGTTCAGGGCGTCATGATGCGCAAGTACGGACAGGAAATCATTCGGGCTACCGCCGGCAAGAAGGTCCACGGCACAGGCGCTGTTCCGGGAGGGATCAACAAGAACCTTTCGATCTCCGAGAGGGATGCTCTGCTCAGGGAACAGCCGAAGATGATGGACTGGGCACGCGGCGCCCTCGCTATCGCCAGAGATTACACCGTGGAGCATCTGAAAACTCTGGCTCCCTTCGGATCCTTTGATTCGAACCACCTGTCCATCGTACGCCGCGACGGCGCAATGGACCTGTACGACGGGCTTCTCAGGGCAATATCGCCCGCAGGCGACAGGATATTCGACATGGTGGACAACCAGCGGTACGTCGAATACATCGCAGAGGAGGTCAAGGACTGGTCCTACATGAAGTTCCCCTTCATCCGCTCCCTGGGTCCGGAAAAAGGATGGTACAGGGTCGGGCCGCTTGCGAGGATCAATACGTGCGATTTTATTGACACTCCCGAGGCTGAAAAAGCGCGCAAGGATTTCGCTGCGGTGACGGGCGGCAAACCGAACAATATCACCATGGCGTACCACTGGGCTCGCATGATCGAGCTTCTGCACGCCATGGAAAAGATCACAGAACTCCTGCACGATCCGGACCTTCAAGGCCGCGATCTCCTTGCAAAGGGGGAACGAAGGGAGGAGGCGGTAGGCATATTGGAGGCGCCTCGAGGCACGCTCATCCACCACTATGTCGTCAACAACAACGATCAGGTGGTCCGCGCAAACCTCATCGTATCCACCACTCACAACAACTCGCCGATGAACATGGCGGTGAAGAAAGTCGCTGAGCAGCACTTGTCAGGCAAGCCGCAGATCACAGAGGGATTGCTCAACCACATAGAGGTGGCGATACGCGCCTACGACCCGTGCCTCTCGTGCGCGACCCACTCGCTGGGAAGCATGCCGCTGGCAGTCGAGCTTGTGGATGCAGAAGGCTCAGTGCTGGAACGGAGGATGAGACCATAGCAACACCGGCAACATCGCTCCTTGTTCTCGGTTACGGAAACCCCGCGAGAAGAGATGACGGTCTCGGACCGGCGTTCGCCGCCGAGCTTGAAAAGCGGAACATACCCGGCCTGCGCGTGATGACGGAGTACCAGCTCGCCATCGAACACGCCAGTGACGCGGCGGAGTTCGATTCGGTTCTCTTCGCCGACTCGCACCCGGAATGCCGAGAACCGTTCGAACTGCAGCCCCTCGCGCCGTCTGATTCGCCAAGCCGATTTACAAGCCACTTCCTGACGCCAGGCGAGGTTCTCAGACTTGCATTCGAGCTTTTCAACCGCAGGCCCAGGTCTTATCTTCTCGCCATAAGAGGCTATTCTTTTGAGCCTTTCGATGAACGCCTGACGCCCCGCGCGGAGGCTAATCTGTTGAAAGCTGCGGATTTTATAATCGGAAAAATCGAACGCGGTGAGCTCTGACAGAGCCACATTCTGCATCAGGAACGGAGGCATCGAGCGATGAGCACCATGACAGGCGGAGAAGGCAAACGGATGAAGACGATACTGTGCGTTGACGATGATCCGGCTTTTCTCGATTCTCTTCGCATGATTCTGGAAGAGGCCGGGTATGTTGTGCGCACCGCGCAGTCCGCTGAGGCGGGGCTGAAGGCCTACAAGGAAGCAAAGCCGGACCTTGTACTCGCCGATCTCATGATGGAGGAAGTTGACTCCGGCATCTCGCTGGTCAAAGACATCAGGGCGCTCGGGCCGACACCTCCGGTGTACATTTTCAGTTCAGTCGGCGACGGGCTGAACTCTTCGGTTGACTATTCGTCGCTTGGCGTCAACGGCATTCTCCAGAAGCCGCTGAACCCGGAAAGACTTCTTGCCACAATAGAAGCCCAATTCCGGTCGGTCAAAGACTGAGTCTGCATCTGCCGAGGCTCGCCGGCATGGAATCCTGCTCCAGATGCCGTGTTTCATCGCCGGAACGCAATACCGACCGGGATGGCACCTTCGTGCGATGCACGGCAGAGATGATGGGAGTCGTGCAGGGGGTCGGGTTGCGTCCGGCAGTGTACCGTCTCGCAACTCGGGCCGGCCTCTCCGGTCACATCCTGAACACCTCGGGCACCGTCAGGCTTGTGCTGGAAGGGCTGCGGCAGGATGTGGCGGCGTTCATGGAAGACCTTCCGCGGAATCTGCCTCCTTTTGCCGCCCTGGAAGGCATCAGAGTGCTCTCCATCGTGCCGATATCGCCGCCGGCCGTCTCAACCGATCGGTCCGGCTTCGAGATACTTTCCAGCGAAACGAACTCGCCTTCGGAAATATGTATTCCGCCTGACCTGGCAATATGCTCCGCATGCCGCGCGGAAGTGCTGGACAGCAGCAACAGAAGGTTCGCTCATCCCTTCGCAACATGCACCGCCTGCGGGCCGCGCTACACCATTCTTTCGAGAACACCCTATGACAGAGCCAACACCAGCATGCGGCGGTTCGAGATGTGCCCTGAATGCCGGGAGGAATACGCCAACCCATCCGATCGCCGTTTCCATGCCGAGACAATCGCCTGCCCGAATTGCGGTCCGCAGCTCAAGTTCCGGCGATCCGGCGGTTGCGAAGCCGCAGGTCTGGAGGCGCTCTTCGCCGCCAGGGCGGAAATTGCCAGGGGTGCGATAGTGGCAGTGAAGGGAATCGGCGGATTTCTGATCGCCGTCAATCCTTTCAACCCTGCGGCCGTCCGCCGACTGCGCCAGCTCAAACACCGGCCCCACAAGCCGTTCGCCCTCATGGTCGAGAACGTCTCCGTTGCGCGTAAATGGGCGGTGGTCTGCGGGGAAGCGCAAAGGCTCATGGAGTCGTCCAGGTGTCCCATCGTTATCCTGCCCCTGCGGCCGGACGCCGTTTCGGACCCGAAGCTTCCTGTTGAACTCATATCACCCGATGCGCCTGTTCTCGGCATGATGCTGCCTGCGGCGCCTCTGCTTCTCCTGCTGCTGAAACAGCTTCCAGGCGACAGCACTCCCCCATTCGAGGCGCTGATAATGACGAGCGGCAACAGACGCGACGAACCCATCTGCGCGACGGATGAGGAGGCCGACTCCAGGCTCCGCGGCATAGCAGACTGCATCCTGACTCATGACAGGGAGATTCTAACGCGATGTGATGATTCCGTATGCGTCATACGTGACGCCAAAGCGCAGGTCTGGCGGAGGGCTCGGGGATATGCTCCGGAGAGCATCCGTCTGCCCCTTGCGCTTGGCAAGCCGGTCCTTGCAATGGGCGCGGAAATAAAGAACACGCTCGCATTCGGATACGACGCGTCGGTGATAATGTCGCAGCACATCGGCGATCTGGCATCTCCAGAAGCCAGCGACCTACTGGAAAAAAACGCCGAGAGCTTGCTTCTTCTGCTTGGTAGAAAACCGGAATGCGTGGCGGTTGATCTCCATCCCGATATGCATTCGACCCGTTACGGAGAGCGCATCGCCTCGCGCCTTTCGATTCCTGTCGTCAGAGTCCAGCACCACGCGGCCCATGCCGCTGCCGTGCTCGCCGAGCATGGATACTCCTCGGGGCCGGCGCTTGCTTTCGATGGCGGCGGTCTCGGATCCGACGGCTCGATATGGGGAGCGGAGATGTTTCTTATGAATGGATGCAACTGGAAACGGGTCGCATCCTTCGCTCCGGCGCCTCTGCCAGGCGGTGACGCCGCAGTCAGAAACCCCTCGCGGCAGCTTCTCGCCAGGTGGATAATGGGAGGAATCAAACCCTCGGGCAGATGGCTTGAAAGGCTTGGTTTCTCCGGGGATGAGTACGAGGCGCTGTGTGCTGTATGTTCGACATCCGAGACAGTTGGAAGGTCCAGCGGCGCCGGACGGGTGTTCGATGCGTGGGCAGCGGCTCTGGGCATCGCAGCCGGGCCAGTCACCTACGAGGGACAGGCCGCCGTCCGTCTCGAAGCCGCAGCCAGGAGGTACCCGGGGCATCCGCCATCGCTCCCTCTCCGTGCAACTCTGCATGGAGACATGCTGCTTGTTGACTGGACGGAGGCATTTGCGTTGCTTCACGACAGCCCCCCTGCGCCGGCGGACGTGCCCGCCCTTGCCGCGGCCCTTCACCATGCCATGGCGCGCGCGGCGATAATGATGATCGAACACGCGCTCTCGATCCGTCCCTTCGACCATGTCGGCTTGACAGGCGGCGTATTCATGAACGAGATTCTGAGCGAGCTTGTAATGCATGCATTGAAAAACAGGAACATCGCGCCTTTGCCTGCAGAAAGGGTTCCTCCCAACGATGGAGGCATATCGTTCGGGCAGATCGTTCTTGCCGGCGCCACTTCTGATGAGGGGATTCGGTGATGTGCCTTGCAGTTCCCATGAAGCTGATTTCCGTGACGGACATCGGCACGGCAACAGCCGATGCGGGGGGTCCGCAGCAGGAGGTCAACGTATCGCTGATAGAAGATCCACGCCCCGGTGATTACGTCATTGTGCATGCGGGTTTTGCCATCGAGAAGCTGGATGAGTCGGAGGCGATTGCCCGTCTGGCTCTTTTCGGAGTGGGGCCAAAAACTCAAACTCCGGGTTGAATCGGCTGCAGATGCAGTCATTACGGGAGATTCAAAATGTGCAGATCATGCGGATGCGGAAAAAGGGCCCGAACAAAAAACTCGGGAGACGGCCATTCTCACAGGAATGGAGAGCATTCACACCACTTCCGGCGTGAAATTGTTGAGATCAGAAGCAGCGCCCTGGCCGACAACGACAAACGGGCGGCGCAGAATCGGCGCTGGCTTGAGGCGAGGAAAATCGTCGCCTTGAATTTCATTTCATCCCCGGGCGCGGGAAAGACCACCCTGCTGGAAAGCACCCTCGACAGGCTGCGGGGGAGAATCCGCTGCGCCGTGATAGCCGGCGACGTTCAGACCGACCGCGATGCGCGCCGCCTGTCCGGAAGGGGCGCTCCGGTCCGCCAGATCGAAACTCTCGGTGCATGCCACCTCGACGCGGAGAGAGTCGGACAAATCCTTCCGGCCGTGGCGAAGAAAGGGGTAAGGCTTCTTTTCATTGAAAATGTCGGCAACCTTGTATGTCCGGTGGCTTACGATCTGGGCGAAGACATGAAAATCGCCATTCTGTCGGTCGTGGAGGGAGAAGACAAACCGCTCAAGTACCCTGCGCTGTTTTCGGCCGCGTCAGTTGCTGTGATCACCAAGATAGACCTGATCCAGGCGGCGGGATGGAATCGGACGCAGTGTCTCAAGAACATCAGAAAGGTCCAGCCCCGCATGCGCATATTCGAGGTCAGCGCCAGAACCGGCCAGGGCATGGACGAGTGGATCAGGTTTCTGACCGCACTCGCAGGTCAAGCCTCAGCCACCACCTGACCCGCCTTTAAGGATCTGAAATAATGAAAGCCCCGGAATGAAATACCTGTCCGAATTCCATGACCCTGCGGCAGCAGCGGATCTGGCTGAAAAGCTTGCGTCCGTCAGCAGGGATTTTGTCGAACGAGGACGTTCAGCCGTGATAATGGAAGTGTGCGGAACCCACACAATGGCCATTGCCAGGCACGGCATCCGGTCCTTTCTGCCAGCCGGCGTGAAGCTCATAAGCGGACCGGGCTGCCCCGTCTGCGTGACTGAGCCGGGCTATATCGACGCGGCAATCGAGCTCGCAAGGCGGGGAGCGCTTCTTGCGACCTTCGGTGATCTTGTCGCAGTTCCAGGCTCTCGGAGTTCGCTCTCGCGCGAAAGGGCCCGGGGAGCGCGAGTAAAGGTATGCTATTCGCCGATCGAAGCACTCCGCATTGCGGCGGAAAATGCCGGCTCGGAGGTCGTCTTTCTGGCGGTCGGATTCGAAACCACCGCCGCTCCCGTAATGGCGGCCCTCGAAATGGCGCTCCGCAATGGGATTGAGAACCTTTCCTTTCTCACAGCGTTCAAGCGCATCATACCTGCAATGAAGGCTCTTATCTCCGATGTCTCCAACCGCATTGACGCGTTCCTCTGCCCAGGCCATGTCAGCGCAATAATCGGTGCCAGTCCCTACCGGGAAATAGCATCGGCCGGCATCCCATGCGCCATCACGGGCTTCGAACCCGCAGATATCCTGTATGCTTTGCGCAGACTCATCGAGATGCTGAGAGAAGGCCGGGCTGATGTGGAGAACCTGTATTCGCGTGTTGTTCGCGAATCGGGAAACACAAAGGCCCAGCAAATCATGAGCAGATTTCTTGTGGTGACAAATGCAAGGTGGCGCGGCCTCGGGGAGATACGCGAAAGCGGTCTCAGGCTCCGTGAGACATGGTCGCGCTTCGACGCCGAGATCAAACACGGAGTCACGATTACGGAAGGCACCCATGCCGCCGATTGTCTGTGCGGCGAAGTTGTCAAAGGGAAACTTGAACCGGAAAAATGTGCCCATTTCGGAAGGGACTGCATTCCCGAGTTGCCTTTAGGCCCCTGCATGGTCAGTTCAGAGGGAACCTGCGCGGCGCACTACAGATATCTTGCGGCAGACTCAGTTCGACACCAGACCACCGGACGATGAGCGATATTCAGACAATTGAGCTCGCGCATGGAGGCGGCGGAAGGCTCGCGCGGCGCCTGCTTCGCGACGAGATCTTGCCGAGATTCGGAGATGGACCGCTGCGAAACCTCCCTGATGCGGCGCTGCTCTCCTCTCTCAAAGGGAAGGTCGTTTTCACGACCGACGCTTTTGTGGTTCATCCCATCGAATTTCCAGGTGGCGACATAGGGAGGCTCGCGGTTCACGGATCCGTCAATGATGTAGCTGTATGCGGCGCAAGGCCGCTGTGGATGTCTCTGGCGCTCATCATCGAGGAAGGACTGCCGATTGCCGTGCTGCGCAGGGCGCTGGATTCGGTCCGGGCAGCCGCCGACGATTGCGGCATCATGCTCGTGACAGGAGACACAAAGGTGGTCCCCCGCGGCCAGGCCGATGGTTTGTATGCCGTCACTGCCTGCGTGGGTGAACTCATGGAAGGGTTTTCCCTCGATCCATCCCTCGTTCGGCCAGGCGACGCCGTAATCACGAGCGGAACGATAGGCGATCACGGCATCGCAGTTATGGCGGCGCGTCACGGGCTTTTCCAGAATTGCGCTCCGCGCAGCGACACAGCGCCAGTCCACAGGTTGACGGCCTCCCTCCAGCCTCTGGCCGCCGGGGTGCGTTTCATGCGCGACCCGACTCGGGGTGGCGTTTCAGGTGTTCTGGCCGAGGCCGTCGAGGATCGTCCCGTTGACGTGATCCTCACCGAGACAGCCATCCCCGTCTCGCCCGTTGTCCGGGCAGCTTCTGAAATACTGGGAATCGACATACTGCACGCAGCATGCGAAGGCAAAGTGCTCGCATTCTGCGACGAGCTGATTGCGGATGCAGTTGTGTCCGCGTGGAGGAATCTGCCGGAGGGACGCGCCGCGGCACATATCGGGAGGGTCGTCGAGGGGCGTGGCCGGGTAATAATGGAGACGTCAGCCGGCGGGCGGAGGCTTGTGGATCTTCCGCGCGGAGAACTCCTGCCGAGAATATGCTGACTCAGAATCTGTGTTCGATAAATGGCCGGATACGGCCTGCAGCTCCTTCAGCGCCCCCGCTTTGGAGCCCGTCTCTGGCGCACTCGACCAAATGCAAAATCGGGGGTGGATGAAGCGCCATGCATGAGCTTTCGATAGCAGAAGGAATCGTGCGACAGATCGAGGAATTGGCGCTCAAACGCAATGCCTCGCGAGTTGCATCCGTGAGGGTGGAAGTCGGCAGCCTTTCCGGAGTTGATCCGGAGGCGTTGAGGCTCGCCTTTCCCATAGCCGCAAGCGGCACCCTCGCCGACGGCGCCAGGCTGCGTCTGAAAAAAGCTCCTGCCGTCCTGAAGTGCCGCAACTGCGGCAAGAGATCCAGTTGCAGAGGCCTCGGGTTCGCGGCACTGTGCGGATACTGCAGGAGCCCCGATGTTGAGACAATCTCCGGAAGAAGCATTGTCATCCTTGACGCTGAAATCGAATTCGCAGACCGACCGCGAAAGAACCCGATGGCGGCCATGTCTGAGTCTCCCCAGAAGGCAGCGCGGCGGGTCGAGGGCCGGACTAAACCGAAATGTGTTCGAAGAGCTTCGTCGAAAAGTACCGCTCGCCCGAATCCGGAAGAATAACAACAAATGTTTTGCCTGCAAATTGCGGTTCCCGCGCAAGTCTGGCGGCCACTGCCACCGCGGCGCCGGAAGAAATGCCAGCTATTATCCCCTCCTCCAGGGCGAGACGCCTCCCATATTCGATCGCTTCTTCGTTCGTCACCTGCTCAACCCTGTCCACGAGCGAAAGGTCAAGAACGTCGGGGATGTGTCCGGCCCCGATGCCCTGAATCATGTGGGGGCCGGGTTTCAAAGGTTGCCCGGCAAGCCTTTGCGATATGACCGGACTGCCGGCAGGCTCCACCGCGACAGAAACGATTTTCCTGCCGCAGGTTTTCTTGATGTAGCGAGACACGCCCGTGAGCGTTCCACCGGTGCCCACGCCTGCGATGAAGACATCCACCCTGCCCTCTGTGTCGCGCCAGATTTCCGGTCCGGTTGTCTTCTCGTGAATTGCCGGATTTGCGGGATTCCTGAACTGGTTGGGATAAAAGTATCTCCCAGGCTCGCCACGCACCAGTTCCTCTGCTTTGGCAATCGCGCCCGCCATCCCCTTTGCCCCGTCGGTCAGAACAAAGCTCGCTCCGAACGCCGCCATCATCTTCCTGCGCTCAATGCTCATCGTTTCCGGCATGACCAGCGTTACCTTGTAGCCGCGGGCTGCGCCGACAAACGCCAACGCAATACCCGTATTACCGCTGGTCGGCTCGATGATTTCCATGCCGGGCTTGAGCACCCCCCGCTCCTCGGCATCCCAGATCATCGCGGCGCCTATGCGGCATTTCACAGAATAGGAGGGATTCCGTCCTTCAATTTTCGCGAGCGCCAGCACTTGATTGCCCGCCACTTTGCGAAGCTGCACCAGAGGCGTGTTGCCAATGGTCAATGAGTTGTCCTTTGCGTAGTTCACAAGTTGCCCGCCCCCCTTTTTTTTCGCTTGCATTCGCCCAATCTCTACTGCACCATACACGACAAAGTTGATCGGGTCAATAGGGTATTTCATTTTATGATTCAGATCTCAGCCACAGCAAGATATGCCACGCGAATCATGGTGACGCTGGCGAGAAACGCCTCGGGATTCCCGATCCAGGCGCGCGCCATCGCACGGGAAGAGGCAATCCCCCCAGACTACGCGTTGCAGATTCTGCTCAAACTCAAGACAGCCGGCCTGGCAGCCAGCCAACGCGGCGTGAGAGGGGGTTTCCTTCTGGCGTGCGACCCGACCACAACAACTGTGCTGGACGTAATACGCGCCGTTGATGGCGACATCGGCCTTGCTCCATGCAACCGCCGAAAATGCCCCCGTATTTCGCAATGTCCCACGCGCGAGGTATGGGACGAAGCGGCGCAGTCTCTGAAACAGGTTCTCGCAGCAAAAACCCTTGCAGACCTTGCTGCAAGGCACCAAGCCGTTTCGTATGAAATATAACCGTTAACACAGGAGGCAGACATGAATGACGCCAAGTCCCATGAGAGTCAAAGGATAGAAACCATCGCCCTGCATGCCGGACAGACGCCTGATCCGGCAACCGGTGCACGGGCCGTCCCCATCTACCAGACCACGAGCTATGTCTTCCGCGACACCGGCCACGCCGCGAGGCTATTTGCGCTGCAGGAATTCGGCAACATTTACACAAGGCTCATGAACCCTACAAACGATGCCGCTGAAAAGAGGCTCGCGGCGCTGGAGGGCGGCACAGGCGCCCTGCTGACTTCCAGCGGCATGGCCGCCATTTTCCTGTCCATTCACAACATCGCCGGCGTGGGAGACCATATCGTCAGTTCCGCTTCGCTTTACGGCGGGACCGACACTCTCTTCCGATATACCTTCCCGCGGCTCGGAATCAGTGTTTCGTTCGTGGAAGACATAACGCCGGAGAAAGTCAGCGCCGCTGTCCGGCCGAACACGAAAGCGGTTTTCCTCGAAACCATCGGAAACCCCCGCGGAGACGTGCCGGACATCGCCGGCATTGCAGAAGCCGCTCACAGGGCGGGAATCCCTCTGATCG
>Ga0101944_10007492_pt1 | contig 10885 bp, 6 predicted proteins | sample DewCreD2012metaG_FD_75245 | JGI IMG/M metagenome (GOLD analysis project Ga0101944, IMG submission 75245) | Hot spring sediment bacterial and archeal communities from British Columbia, Canada, to study Microbial Dark Matter (Phase II) - Dewar... ...
TACTTGCTCCGCTCCCACTCGCCCTTCTTCAAAGACGCCGTCGCCGCCGGCACCTGCCGCAGCATCGACAGCATCAGTGCCAGCGTCAGCTCCGCCGTCGATAGAGTGTTGCCTTCCGGCGTGTTCATCACGAGAATGCCCGCCGCCGTCGCCACCGGCACATCCACGTTGTCCACACCCACCCCCGCCCGCGCAACCGCCTTCAGCCGGCCAGGGTTTCTCAGCACCTTCGCCGTTACCTTCGCGCCGCTGCGGACAATCAACCCGTCATACTGCCCGACGATCTCGGCCAGCTGGTCCTCACTAAGGCCGGTCTTGACATCCACTTCCACCTGGTCGTCCGCCTGCAGGACCGCCAGGCCCTCCGCGGCGAGCTTGTCTGCTGCCAATACTCGTACCTTCTCCATGTGGACCTCCCTTTTCAGGCCTGATCTGCCTCGATCGCCAGGTCTGCCTTTATCTTGTGGTTTTCTGTCGCGATAGCGTCCGGATGGTGATACTCTCCACTGTCCTTGCTTTCGTCAAGCCAGATCGCCGGCGAGCTCGCCTCACACGGCGCTGGACCAGTACCACAGGCCCGACCGGACGCAATCCCGCCTGCGATTCTCGCATTCGCGAGGCTGGACCCCGTTCATCTTCGAATCCTGTCTATCCTGTCCATCTCTGTGAAGTGCCGCTCCAGCCTCCCGGAGGCTGTACTCTTGCCGTCGCTGACACGCCGCTAAACTCCAAATCGAACAAATACTACCATAAGTCGCTATTTTACCGGCAGTAATAGACGATTTCATCCGCCCTCTGACGGAAAGCCGTCGGCCTCCAGTTTCTACCTGCTTGTCCCGATTGACCTTAAAAAGACGCGAACATAGCATAATCAGGCGAACCCTGATACTTCAGCCATGGCTTGTTCATGTTGGACCGATGTACTTGTTCTTGTTGGACTGATGTAAATGACGTGTGCTTATCGCCAAAAACGGCGACTCCATGTAGCAGCAAAGGCGGACTTAACTTGAGTTTACCTCTGGACCCGGCCGGTGCGACGCCCGAACACTGTGCTAACGCCAACGCATATTCCCCCTTGTCGCTCCGAGGCAGGCAGTTCGTCGAGCACCTTCAGCCTTTCATGGTCAGCAAAGACACGTGCGCATTGGCCGGCTTTCTTCAGCGGTCCGGCTGGGACGAGTCCTCCCTCATTGCCCTGCTGACCTGTACCGACCTCACCATCATCCGAGCCGCCACATGGACCCTCGCCCACATCGGCACCATGCGGTCGAGTATTCCGCTGGCCACCATCCTCCACAACGACGATGCCGCCACCGCCGACCTGGCCGAGAACGCCCTCTGGTCCATCTGGCTCCGCTCGGCGCCGCCCGAGGCCTACAAGCGCCTTTGTGCGGCCATAAGGCTCGCCGAGCAGGACTGTTGCGATCAGGCCCACCAGGAGATGGACGCCATCCTCCGCGACAATCCCGATTACTGCGAAGCCTACAACCAGCGAGCCATCGTCAAGTTCCTGAAATCCGACTTCGCCGGCGCTGCCGCCGACTACCAGCAGGCCTTCAACCTCAACCCCGTCCACTTCGGCGCGCTGGCGGGTCTGGGCCACTGCTACGCCGCCCTTGGCCGTTACAGGGACTCCCTGAACGTCTACCGCCGCGTCCTCGGCATCCACCCCCGCATGGAAGGCATCCGCACAGCCATCAGTCAGATCCAGCGTATGGTCGGCTTCTCCGCCCAGACCGGCCGACTCCCCGCCTACTGGGCCCAGAGTTAGCAAACGCGCAAGAAAAAAGCCCGCCACCAGGCTTCACCCGGCGCGGGCCAATTCTCTCGTCATGGCTGCCCACCTTGTCACACGGCCACGTTGTTGCTTTGTCATCTGCCGACTGCCCGGGACTGGGATCGAACCAGCACGGGTATTACCCCACATGGCCCTCAACCATGCGCGTCTGCCAATTCCGCCACCCGGGCATCACGATGCTCACTATCGCCTTAGGAGGATTGTACGGCCATCCCGCATCCGCGTCAGCCGCATCAGGCCTTTCACATTAAGCCGCACCCGCACCCCTGTCAATCCCCGCTCGTAAAGCCCTTGCACCGCCCTGACATACATCACTCCCGTCCGTTGACCTCCGACCTCTGACCTCCGACTTCCGACCTCTGACCTCTGCCTCCGGATCTGTCCCCCCTTTCCCAACTGTCCACCCTCCCGGCCCCCCGCCTGACTTTCCCAGCTTCCTGCCTTCCCATCCCGTCCTCGCCGGCCATCCGCTATTAATAACGCCTCTTTCATGACTTGCGCGCCGTGCAAAAGTCGCTCCCTCCGATTATACAGGTTGTATGCTGTTTCCGTGGTTGCCAGTACAATGCACACCGCTCGCTGGCCCGTATAATCCTGCCAGCCAGCAGGGGCGCGCCTTCCGCGCCCCGCGACGTTGCAGGCAACGATGTGATATGGCTCTTTCGAACAGGAGAGGTCGACCTATGACCGGTCAGCCGAGAACCAGGACCACGCACAACCGGGTGGCCGTCACCCTCGTAGAGCTTCTCGTGGCCATCGCCATTATCGTGTTGCTCGTCGCCCTCCTCCTGCCGGCCTTAGGTGCCGCCTACCGCACCGCCCTCAAAAGCGCCGATGCCGCCCTCCTCAGCCAGATCGCCATGGGCTGCGAGGCATACAACCAGGTGTTTCACGAGTACCCGCCAAGCAGATGGTCGCCGAACATTGTTGGCCCCAACAACCACACCAACGCCGACTGGAACGTGTGGCCCCCGCCATATGCCGTTCCGCAGCTGCCGATCACGGTACCAACATGGCCTGCTAACGCTCGCCCCCGCTTGGTGGGTGCCGCCAAGGTCCTGGCCTACCTAAGCGGCTTCAATGCCGTGGGTTGCTGGGACGCAGCCAATGTCTACAACTGGAATCCGGCTGCTTGGGCTGCACCATGTGGGTCGCTGACCTACCGCGGAATTGTGGCCGATCTCAATCCGGCTGACGGTATAAATGCCGAAGACAAGGTCTACGGTCCGTACTACAACCCCGACGAGAAAGGCCAGACCACCACAACCATCTGGTGGGGCACAGATTTTGCTCAGCAAAGAACATTCGCCAGCCGCTTCGCAAGACAGAAGCAACCGTCTGTTGCTCCTAACGGCGTCGCGGAGTCTAAGGCTCCGATCCTGTACTACCGAGCAAACCCTGCTCCCACAGGTGGCACCGCGCCGGACATCTTCAATTACGCGGACAACTTCCCGATCACCGACATAGCTTCCGCTACCGCTGCCGTTGATCCATATAACAACTCGGTGGCGGGCATGGTTCACCCGCTCTATGCCTACGGTAACGGCTCTGCCGACATGGATTTCAACATCCCACCTGCACAGATGATTACGGAACCAGGCAGTGCCGACTTCGGAACTACCCGGCCGGCTGCTGCAGGTACTGCCCCGACCCCCTACAACGCCAACACCTTCATCCTGATCAGCCCTGGCCCGGACGGCGAGTACTTTACCGCGGACGACATCCGCAACTTCTAGGCGAGGCCCGCGACCCATGCGAAACACGCGACTGCCAGAAAGCAAAAGCCGTGGTTCCGCCGCCTCGCCGCGTCACCGCCTCGCCGCGGCGCCGTGTCGCCGTGTCAGCCGTTTCGGCTGCCGCCCCGCCTTCACCCTCGTCGAACTCATGATCGTCGTCGCCATCATCGCCGTCCTGCTGGCCATCACCGTCACCGCCTACGTCAGCGTCACCCGCAACGCCCAGCAGCGCCAGGCTCGCGCCACCCTCGACGCCCTCGCCGCCGCTGCCCAGGCCTACTACAACGAAACCCGCGACTATCCGGCGATGCGCCTCGGCGACCTCAGCCTGACACCCTCGGCACCCTTTGCATCCACTCCCCTGCCCAACGTCGATCAGTCCGTCGCCGCCCTGGTCTACCAGCTTCAGTACCGCTCCAGCGCCGGTGACCTGATCAAGAATCTCCCGGCCTCGGTCCTGGTCCCCTTGAACCTCACCGTGAACGACGCGGGCCAGATACGCCCGCTCTTCACCGTCCGCGACCCCTGGGGCAATGCGATCCAATACCTCCGCCCGCGCACCGTCCCGGCCGGCAACGCGCTCTCCGCGTCTTCGCTGAACAACCGCGTCCTCCTGGTCTCCATGGGCCCCGACGGCCGCCCCGGGCAGGAAGGCATAGACCGGGCCAAGTGGACAGACCTCGACGACGGCAATACTCCGAACCAGGAATACCCAAATCCGGCTGTTCTGAGGCTCGGCAAACCCGACGACATTCTCGTCCAGGTCGGAGCAACCCAGTAGGTGATACAAAGTATGCGTACAGTTCGGCTCGGCAAGACACGGACCAGGCTCACCGGCGACCCCAACCGGCCGCCCCGCCGGCCCCTCAGTTTCTCCGCGTCGCCGCGTCTCCGCGTCGCCGCGTCGCCTTGCCGTTCTGTCCCCGCAGCCTCAGGTCCGTCGTTGCTCGCCCCTCGCCCCTCGCCCCTCGCCGCTGTTCGTTCCGCTTTCACGCTGGCCGAACTCATGATCGTCGTCGCCATCATCGCCGTCGTCCTGGCCATCGCCGTGCCCTCCTTCACCGTGATCGCCAAGGACCTCGCCGTCAGCCAGGCCCGCTCCGACGTCTTCGCCGCCCTGACCGCCGCCCGCAGCCGCGCCCTCCGCGAACGCCGCATGGTCGCCCTGCATATCTTCCGTGACGTGGGCCGGCCATACCAGACTTCCGGCACGCCCTCGCTTCGCTGGCCCAACGACCCGAACCACGTTCCTGCAGGCAAACTCGTCATGCGCCTGGAGGTCCCGAACGTCAACGTCCCGGTGGTCGATGCCAACGTCCCTCCTGGCAACTTCAACCACTTGATTCCGGGCAGCCAGATCGTCGAATTCGTCTGGCCCGCCGATCACGACGTGATCATGCTTCCGGAGTCCCTCGGTGTCTGTCGGCCGGAGACGAACCTGCAGGGCACTGTAGACATTAACAAGGAAGTTGGGGCTCCTGCCGCTCTGAACTTCTACGAAGACTTCTACATCGTCTTCGCCGAAGATGGCAAACTGGCCTCCGTCTTGGTCGATTACAACCTCAAACCGACTGACAATAACCCCAACGCGACGGCTCCTCTCTATGAGGACGCCCCAGGCGTGCAGACGCAGGTCGTCTACCCGGGCTCGCCCACCACCTACGGCCAGACGTGGTCCGCCATGGGCCTGTGTATCTATGACATGCAGGAGTTCAAGAGCCTCTCTGCCCCCGCCCAATACGCCTACGTCAACCGCTCCGACAACCAGGTGGTGCTCAGCGCCTACACCGGCCTGCCCTTGTCCATGGAGGTCACCAAGTGAGCCGACGGCCCCAGCACAAACTAGCTCACCTCGCCCCCAGCCGCCCGGCCCGCCGGCGCTGTTTCCCCGCGTCCCCGCGTCTCCGCGTCTCCATGTCAGTTGTTCGCCGTGCCTTCACTATGGCCGAAGTCCTCTTCGCCATCATGGTCCTGGCCATCGGCCTGATCCTCCTGGCCGCGGCCTTCCCCGTCGGCATCAAGCAGGCCGAAAAAACCCAGGACGCCACAAACGCTGCGCTGATTGCCCAGCACGCCTTCGCGCAGCTCACCAAGGTTGTTGCGTTCTATACGCGCCCGGACAACGCGTGGGCTCCGGTGGCTCCAGGTCATCCTGCTCCTATGACCGACTACGCCGGCAAGCCGCTGACGATCGGCCTGCTCGACGGGGCGATGGCTACCGACTCTCTCACCGAGGCCCCTGTTCCGGACCTTCGCGCCAAGCTCATCTACCCCAATTGGCCGCCGGATAATGCAGCGACGCCGCTGGTCCCGGTCCGCCCGAACACTGCAGCCAGCCCGACACTCTCCGACGGCCGACCGCAGAACCCAGCGGCCGCACTTACAAGTGGACAGATTGCTCTCGGCCGAGCCGCTGATGTGGATGCTGCTTCCCAGCATGCCACCTTCCTCAACGTCTGGGGCTACCGCTTCGAAGGCTCGAGCGCCGCTCCCATCTGGCACGAGAACGTCCAGTGGGCTTTCCCGGCCGATCGCCGCTACTATTGGTACGCCTTCTACCGTCAATTGCAGGAAGATCCCGCAGGCTACCTTTCCCCGCTGGGAACCGACCCGACGTGGACCGGCGCACCGGCCAGGTTGAATGCCGTCCGCTCCGACCACCAAAGCCGCAGGACCTACCGCGTCCTGATCATCCCGTGCAAGGTCGCCCCCAACCAGAAGCCGATTCTCACGCCGCAGGAAGTGTTGCAGCGCGGTGGCACCCCCGCCGACTACGCCAACCAATGGTTCGACCCCACGGGCACTAACACCGGCACGCCGCCCGACTGGATGATCAAGGCCTGGCGCGGCCTGGCCCCCATGCGTATTCCTGTGGATGACGATCTTCTGGCCAATCCGGCAGATATCGAGTACGAGAACACGAGCGCGGGTACTTGGCTCTACGACCGCACCGGCGGCGTAGGTTACTTGGCTGCGGGCATCGCCAATAGCCGCATCAGGCGTGGTGACATCATGCTGGATGCCTGGGCCAACGTCTATCAGATTATCGACGTGGGTACCAACAGCGTCCGTATCGATCGGCCGATTCCGGGGCTTCCGAATGCCCGTGCCGCAATCGCTTCAAGCGTCTTGCCCCTCTGGTTCAACCCCAACGCGCTCGCCGTCTTCCCAACAATCGTCACCAAGCAGGCGGACTTGCCATGACCGATATGCGTCTGACACAACCTGCTCAACCTTGCCGCACCGGCCCGACTCGATCTGTCGCCGCCTCCGGCCGTGGGTTCTCCGGTCCCCGCGTCCCCGCGTCCCCGCGTCCCCGCGTCGTCTTGTCGTGCCGTTCCCGCCTCCGTCGTTCCGCCTTCACCCTGGCCGAGATGCTCGTCGCCGTCACCATCATGGTCATCGTCACCGCCGTGGTCGCCACCCTCTTCGTCCAGGTCCGCAAGATGGTCGGTCTCTCGCAGTGGTCCGCCGAAACCCGCACGCAGGTCCGCGCAACCGTCGGTACTTTGGCCCAGGACCTGCTCAGTTTCGATGACAAGGGTTACTTTGTCATGCTGAACCGGGACTACGGCTGGGATCCCAACCAGACGACGGTGCTTCCGGCTACGGCCCGCGGTCCTGTGCTCTATCCCAACGATGCCCAGACCGTCAACCGCCGCATCTGGTCCGACCGTATTGCCTTCATCGCCAATGGCCCGTTCAACACCCTGCAGAACTACCAGATCAGCGGCGCCCCCGTCATCGGTACAACGGCCAGAGTCTACTACGGCCACTCTCTCTGGACGCACGAGCTCGCCGACAGCGTTTGGACCAGCTTCATGCCCCCGACCATGACCGCCACATGGAACCCCTTTGTTCCGCAAGGGACGGCAAACGGTCCGTTTCAGATGACTGCACCCGGCTGGACAGGTTCCATGGCAGATCGTCCTGCCGTAACCTGGAACCTCCTCCGCCAGGCGGTCCTGCATGTGCCTGACGTTAATGCCGATTACAGCGGCTCCGCCTACCAGGGCCTCAACCGTGATATCGACTGGCGCGCCGCGCTCGACAACGAGTTCCTCTATCTCAACAACGGCTCTAACCTGTATACGCTGGACGACCTCACCCGCGCCCTGGACACGTGGCTTGCTGCCGCTGGCAAGGACTGGGCAACGCTGGTCTTGCCGCCGCGTGCGGATGCCGGCGCTGGCCTGACCACGGGCAAGACCTTGATGCCCCGCAGCCGCCTGCTGCTGCCCAGCGCTGCGAGGGTTCGCTTCCAGGTCCGTCTCTCCGACGGAACGATCGTGCCGCAGACCGACGACACCACAGACGATCCCAAACTCCGCGGCGGACTGTCCGGAGTGTCTACCAGTGCCAGTGTGACCGGTTGGAGCCCCAACTACAGCATTCCCATGGCCCCGCTACCTGGCGGCGTCTGGGACTTCAACGCCGTCGATCCAAAGCAGGCAGTGAGCAGTGTTCACCCGAGCGCCGCAGAGGTGCCACTCAAGCAGTTCGCCTACATCTGGACTCCGACACGTGCGAACCTGCTCCCGGCCCCTGCGGCAGGCGAGCCACCGCTCTACCCCGTGGCCCTTCGCGTCCGGATCGAGGTCTACGACCCCGAAAAACGTACCCCGGACCCGATTGCCGTGGACGAGTGGCTCCCGATCCGTTGGCGCAGCCAGTGACCCCCTTGCCGGCCACTTGGTGCGCCCGAATACTTCAGGAGGACCGGCGACGCTGCACGTAGGGTGTGCTCCGCACACCAATGCCGTTGTGGCACAGCCCGACCCCGGCTGTGGCCGTAATATGGACTGCGGCGGCCCCGACGCCGCTTTGGATGCCGTTGCCATGGCCGTTGTTGTGGCAGTTGCCGTCGCTCAGGACTCAGTACTCAGCACTGTCGTAACCGGCCGCTGCCGTTAGTGGATTATGAGAAACATGCTGAACCCAATGCCCAAGCATAGCACGTACCGCCGCCGGGCCTCCGCCCTCATGGTCGCCTTGGCCCTGCTGATGATGCTCGCCGTCTTCGCCGCCCTCTTCCTCACCAGCAGCCGCTTCGACCAGGACGCATCGACCGCCACCATCGACTACGTCCGCATGGACCTCTACGCCGAAGGCCTCGCCCAATACGTCCAGTCTTGCATGGTCGCCGATATGTGGGGAACCTCAGACAGAATTCCCCTGAACTATGACGGCGCTGCCCCCAAACCGGGCGCGATTCCTCCCCAGGTCGGCCCGGATGCCCCCTTTGACTACCCCGGCGTCCGAATCGTCTCGAGTGTTGGCACCGATGGCATCCTGGACCAGGTCGCTATCGCCAATGTTACCGCGATCCCGCCGACAGACTGGGATACCGCCTTCTACCCGGACTTCTGGCTCAGTAATCCTCGCTATGATTATTCGTACAGCCGTTGGCAGGCCGCTGCATTTGCGCCCTATGGCGTCATAGAGGCTATTCCTCCCAATAAAGCCGTCCCCCCAGTGCGTCGTGATTACGTCTATTCAACTGCATCCGATAGGATTGCCACTCGCTTGGGGAACTTTGTGGGCGCGCCTGCAGACACCCCTTGGCTCTTTTGGCGTTCCCTCGGCAACGGCCTCTACATCCGCGCCGCTGTCCGCGTCGAAGATACCTCCAACAGAATCAACCTGAACACGGCACGTAGCCCGGTATTCGCCGCCACTAGCATGCAAGGCCTCCACGAATACTACGAAGGCTACCCGGATGCTGCATCTGCCTTCATCATCACACCCTTCGGCGATGAAGCCTTCGGCCGCTTCCTCAGCGAGATGGACCTGCGGTCTCTGCTAGGACAAAGCACCTGGGCTACCCTCAATCATGGCAATGGTGTCGTCCCCGGTCGCTACGGTACCCGCATCCCCACGGCAATCACGCCGGGCTCCTGGCCGTATGGGCGCTCTACCTCATCCACTGCGACGCCCCCTGATAACGAGCCCGTTCCTCCCGAACTGACCAGCCTGCTCGGCCTTGCCGGCACCACGAATGCCCTCAACGGCACGCCCGGCCGGCTCAGTAACTCAATTGCATTCGATGCCACGAACGCGATCTGGAATCCCGCCGATCCAGTCACCTTTGATCCGGACGGACTCACACGCCGGCTGGCGAGTCCCCAGTCTGCCACGCTCCCCGCTGAGCAGGACAGACCCTTCGGTGCGGACGAGTTGTTCGACCTGATGTCGCCGCGCACCTATGAGTCGCAGAACGGTCTGCCCGTGATCACTCGATTGGAGCAGCTCTGCCAGGGCAGTTCCCTTTTCTCCAGCTTTGCCAATTCGCAGACGTATCGTCCCCTTCTGACAACCTACTCGTGGACCGCGAACCTCTGCCCCTACGGTGTTGATCCCTACGGCGACCAGACGTACCGCAAGCTGGACTTGAATACCTGTTCGGCTGCTCAGTTGCGCGCGGCCTTGACCGGTGCATTCGCCCATGCTGCCTATGACGGCTCCCCCTTTACGACCCAGGCCCAGCGCGATGCCTTCATAGATCAGTACACAGCCAATTTCCTGGACTTCCGTGACAAGGTCATGACGGCTGCTGATCTGGATCGCTACTTCCTGCGGCTTAAGAAGCTGGCCAAAACCACGGCCGCTTTGCCGCCAAGCGGTTTCAAGTGGGACCAGGCTGCCTGGACCGCCTACCTGGCATCGGTGGGTGCACCTGAGGACATGCACATCGATGCCTTGCTTGCTATCCGCAGCGCAAATTCCGTTCTTTACCTGTCTCGCTTGAACTACATTCTGGCCCAAGGCGTGTCTCCCCAGCGGCCCGCCGGGGTGGCCTCGACCAACACGGCAGCCTGGCCAGGACGCTTCTATGGAATGGGCATGTGCCCCTTCATCACCGAAGTCTGGTGCTCCATCAATGACCCTACCATCATAGCCGACTTGAACGTTCCGGTGCAGAACAACTATGCGGTTGAGTTGTACAATCCGTGGAACAGTGCCTTGGATTTGGACGGCTGGTACCTGCGAGTGCGCAATGCTCCCGATCCGGCCGCTCCGCCTATTGTTGTGAACTTGGCCCCCGCTACCACCATTGCCGCCGGCGGCAGGCTTGTGGTCTGTCGGAGCTCGGTTGGTGCCGCAAGCGAGATCGTAGATCCCAACTTTATCGTGGCAAGAACAGATTCCAGCTTGCCGGACGTGATCGTGGAACTCGCTTACTCTCCGAACAGCAGCGACCTCGCGGGTACCACCGGTACGGTGGATTTCGCCATATTCGACAATATTAGCAGTGATGGTGTGGCCGGCTTCCACGGCAATGCGGGCCCGCTGGCCATTGATCGAGCGCGGCGAGACGACAGCGGGAGTGGCTTCTGGTGCTATCAATACT
>Ga0101944_10007493_pt1 | contig 10885 bp, 8 predicted proteins | sample DewCreD2012metaG_FD_75245 | JGI IMG/M metagenome (GOLD analysis project Ga0101944, IMG submission 75245) | Hot spring sediment bacterial and archeal communities from British Columbia, Canada, to study Microbial Dark Matter (Phase II) - Dewar... ...
ACCTCCACATAGTCAATCGAATCACCACCGCGCACATCCACCTGGATGAAACGTTCCACCGCCGGCGGCAAAATCGCGCCGAGGGGCTGATCGTTCAAAGCAAATGCCAATTCGATGCGATCTCCCGTCAAGGCGTAGGTGCGTCGCTGGACGAACGCGTCCCAAAGCGCATCGCGCGTCAGCGCGCTTGCCCACACTCCCAAACGACCATAACCGTAACTGCCGGGAAACGCGTTGTGATGATCCGTCGAAGCGACGACACCAAAGATGTGTCCCAGCGCCCAACCATACTGCGCGGTGCCGCGCTCATCGCGCGGTCCCATCGAGTGGAGATAGGGATAGGGACCTTCACTACTTTCCGAGAGGCCGTGAAACGAAAAAATTTCGACGAGAGGTGAGAGTTCGGAGGAAAACGCCTGCCAGTTGATTCCGCGCCAGCCGCGTTGGTAACCGATGTGATGCGGAATCAATAACGCAGGCACAGGGGAACGTTGAACAGTTTGGCGCAGCGTCATCAAGTCGGGCGCGTCAATAATCGTCGCGCCCGTCGCTTGCTTGTAATAGACGCAGTAATCGCCGTACGCGCTCGAATGCCATTCGAAACTGGGGAAGGTGACAAAACGCCCCTCCTCGTTGTGCGCATCCATCCAGTCGAGATGCGTGTCCCAGTTCGCTTTGGCTTTGGCAAATCCGTCGCGATGATAAGCAACCAAATAGTCGAGCGCGGGATCGTCCGTGGGAAGATCGTGCCAGACCGCATGCACAGTGACGCTAGCAAAATCAAGTTGCAAGCGCGCATTGCGCAAGGCATCATCGAACGAACCGTCAATTTGCACGACCTGCGCGCCGTAGGCAATGGCCCCGGCCAGTTTGCCAGCGGCCACCTTGCCCTGCGGAATCAGCACAATCGACTTCATCCCGGCCCGCGATGCGTAAGCGGCGGCGGAAGCGGCGGTATTTCCGGTGCTGGCGCAGATGACGGTCCTTACCCCGCGCCCGGCGGCCTCGCTGATGGCGGCGGTCATGCCCCGGTCTTTGAACGAACCGGTTGGGTTGAGTCCCTCGTATTTGATGTATAACTCGAAGCCGCCGCCCAGTTGGCGCGAGAGATTCTCAGCCGGGATTAAAGGCGTGTTGCCCTCGAACAAGGTGACAGGGCGGGTGTGGTTGGGCAGGTCGAGCAGGGAACCATATTTGTCGAGCAGTCCGCGATAAAGCATGGGAAAAGTCCATCCTTCCGAAAAATTTCGCCAAGTCTATCATGAAAGCGAAGGCCCGGCGACGAACCATGCCAAAAATCGCCCGAATCCATGCTGTTTCGCTCTTGACTTTTGATTCCCTTACCCATAGAATGTGAGTCATAACCGAACAGTTGCAGGGAAGAGATTTGTTATGCAGCGGGTGACTTGCTGTATGAACAAGCGCCGAAGGTGCAAACCCGTTTCCGGCCGGAGCGGGCGAAACTCTCAGGCAAAAGGACTCTGCGCTGGAACACTCTGGAAAACGCCGCGCGTGCGGCTACCGACGGGGCAAACCTGTTTTGTTCGGTGAGCAGTTCAGATGCTCACCAGCAAATGGGCGAATCTCTCAGGTCTGATTACAGAGGGCGCGCGATTCAATTCGTGCGCCTTTTTCATTATTCCCAGAGGCCAATGTCCCCAGACATTGGAAAATGTATTGTCCAAAATCAGGAGATTTTGGACTCCAATTCATGCAAAGGAGCAAATCTCATGTCCAACACTCCCACCACCCTCAAATATGCCAAATCTGACGAATGGTTCGACCCGGCGACCGGTAAAGTCGGCATTAGCGACTACGCCCAGGAACAACTCTCGGATATCGTCTTCATGGAAATCACGGTCAGCGAAGGCGATGAAGTGCAGGCCGGCAGCCAGATTGCCTCGGTCGAATCAGTCAAGGCGGCCTCTGAAGTCCTGTCCCCCATCAGCGGCAAGGTTGTGGCCGTCAATGAAGACCTGACCAACAGCCCCGAAGCCATCAACAGCGACCCCTACGGTTCCTGGTTCGTCCAAATCGAAGGCGGCGATGGCTCTGAGTTGATGGACGCGCCGGCCTACGAGAAGCATTGCGAGGAACGGGCGCACTAAAACGTCAGGAAAAAGAAAAATGACTTATATCCCGATTAGCCCCAAAGAGCGGGATGCGATGCTGGCAACGATCGGCGTGGAAAGCCTGGATGCGCTCTTCCAGGCCGTGCCAGCCAAATATCGCTTCCCTCAGATGAATCTGCCCCCGGCGCTGACTGAAATGGAAGCCGCCAGCCTGCTGGCCGAAATTGCCTCTAGCAACGAAAACACGCGCGGCGACCTGATTTCCTTCCTGGGCGCGGGCATGTACAATCACTACATCCCTTCGGTCGTTGACCACATCTTGCGGCGCGGCGAGTTTTACACTGCCTACACCCCCTATCAACCCGAAATCTCGCAAGGCACGCTGCAAGCCATCTTCGAATATCAGAGCCTGATGACCGCCCTGACCGGCATGGAACTCTCGAACGCCAGCCACTACGACGGCGCGACCGCTGCCGCCGAGGCTGTCAACCTGGCCTTTGCCAACTTCCGCGGCAAACGCCGCAAGGTGGTGATTTCACCCACCGTCCACCCGCAGTATCGGGAGACCATCCGCACCTACACCCAGGGGATGGAACTGACCCTGGCCGGGGACGACGCGGCTGCCGATTTGCAGGCCGCGCCGGAAGCCTTGACCCCGTTAATCGACGTGGAGACTGCCCTGGTCATCGTCCAATATCCCGACTTTTTTGGCCGAATCTTCGACTATACCCGGCTGATAGAAGCCGCCCATGCCCAGGGCGCGCTGGTCTGCGTGGTGGCGAACCCCACCGCGCTGGCGCTCTTCAAGACCCCCGGCGCAATGGGCGCGGATATTGTCGTCGGCGAGGGTCAGCCGCTCGGACTGCCGATGTGGTTTGGCGGGCCGTCACTCGGGTTTTTCACCACCCGCAAGCAATATGTCCACAAAATGGCCGGTCGGCTGGTCGGTGAGACGGTCGATTCGCGCGGGCAGCGCAGTTATGTGCTGACCCTCACCGCCCGCGAACAGCACATCAAACGTGAGAAGGCCACCTCCAATATCTGCACTAACCAGGGATTGTTGGCGCTGGCGTCGGCGGTTTATCTTTCGGTGGTGGGAAAAAATGGCTTGAAGCAGGTAGCAAACCTGTGCTACCAAAAGGCGCACTATGCTGCCGAAGAGTTGAGCAAGATTCCGGGCGTGGGATTGTGTTTCCCGCAGCCGTTTTTCCACGAGTTCGCGGTCTGCTTCCCCAAACCGGTCGCCGAAATCAACGAACACCTGCTTGAACATGGAATCATCGGCGGTTACGACCTGGGGCAGGATTACCCGGCGCTCAAAGACCATGCCCTGATTGCCGTGACCGAAATGAACACCAGGGACGAAATTGACATGCTGGTTGAGGTGGTCAAGGAGGTGTTATCATGACCGAAGCTACCCTCTTTGAACTGTCCTCGCCTGGCCGCGCCGGCGTGACCTTCCCAGAGCCTGACGTGCCGCATTTTGACCTGCCCGACGAGAGCCTGCTGCGTGATGACCTGCCCCTGCCCGAACTGGCCGAGGTGGATGTGGTGCGGCACTATACCGCCCTTTCGCGCTATAACTACAGCGTCGATACTGGCTTTTACCCGCTCGGCTCGTGTACGATGAAGTACAACCCCAAAATCAACGAGGACACCTGCCGCCTGCCCGGTTTCTTGTTCACGCACCCGCTCCAACCCATCGAAACCGTGCAGGGCAATCTGCTCCTGATGTATCAGTTGCAAGAGTGGCTCAAAGAAATCAGCGGCTTTGCGGCGGTCACGCTCCAGCCGGCTGCCGGGGCGCACGGAGAATTTACCGGCGTCTTGATGATGCGCGCCTACCACAAAGCGCGCGGCGACCATAAACGGGTCAAGATGCTCATTCCCGATGCGGCCCACGGCACGAATCCCGCCTCGGCGGGCATGTTGGGCATGACGGTTAAAGTCATCCCCTCTGATTCGCGCGGGAATGTCGATTTAGATGCACTCAAGGCCGAATGCGATGACACCGTTGTTGGCATGATGCTCACCAACCCCAACACGCTCGGTCTGTTTGATGAAAACATCGAGGAAGTTATCCGTCTGGTGCGTGATTGCGGCGGCCTGATGTATGGCGACGGCGCAAACCTGAACGCCCTGCTCGGAATCGTCCGTCCCGGCGATTTGGGCTTCGATGTGATGCACTTCAACCTGCACAAGACCTTCGCGGTCCCGCACGGCGGCGGCGGCCCCGGCTCTGGCCCGGTCGGCGTGAGTGAGCGGCTGGCCGATTTCCTGCCCGCTCCGCTGGTTGGGATTCTCGAAGAAGCCGAGGGCGAGACTCCGCCCCTGTACGGTTTTGTCACGCCCAAACAGACCATCGGGCGCATGAAAGCCTTTCACGGTCACTTTGGGGGCGGATTGGTGCGCGCTTACACCTATATCGCCATGCACGGCGCGGATGGATTGAAAGACGTTTCGCAATATGCCGTGCTGAATGCCAATTACCTGGCGGCGCGCCTGCGCGAGACGTACAAAATTCCCTTTGACCGGATCTGTATGCACGAGTTCGTCATGGAAGGCCGCGTGGAAGGCACGGACGTGCGCGCGCTGGACATCTCGAAGCGCCTGATGGATTACAACTTCCACCCGCCCACCAACTATTTCCCGCTGATTGTGCGCGAAGCCCTGATGATTGAGCCGACCGAGACCGAGAACAAAGACACCCTCGACCGATTCGCTGATACGCTCATCAAAATTGCCGAAGAATCGAAAACTAACCCCGAACTGGTTAAAACTGCTCCGCATACCACTCCCTTCGGGCGCATGGACGAGGTCAAGGCGGCAAGGGAATTGGTCTTGTGCTGCTGGCTGCCGGAGAATTACAGTAACGAGTAATCCGTGCTCAGTAATCAATCACAAAGGCTCGCTGAGAATTAGCGTGAAAACCTGTACACAGAACACACGGAATTCACGGAAACGCACGGAAAGAGCTTTTTAAGTATTGATTTTTCCGCGTTTCACCTGCTCTTGCAGGCGGTGCAAGGGTCCGTGTACGAAAAATGCCTATCACAGAGATTCTTGAAGAGCCATAACAAAAGATGACATTCATCCGTCGGATGACTGTCATCTTTTGTTATAAATCGTGTTAAGATAGGGGGATGAAACGATTTCGAGGAGGCGCTATGTACTTCTTTGTCCGCTACACTGGCTATGTGCTGATACTCTTCGGGATTTTCCTGATGCTAGCCGGGCTGGCCGGGACGGTTTATGGTCTTTTCTGGCATGATGCCCTGTTGACGCGTATCAACGAGGCCCTTTATGCCAGTAACTCCGTCTGGCGGGTGACAGAGATGCGCTTCCTGACCTCTCTACTTGGTCTGTCGGGGTTTGTGTCTGGCATGGTTGTGGCTGCTTTGGGACAATTGCTGCTGGTTTTCGCCGACCTGGCCAATCATACCCGCGAGACGAATATTATCCTGCGCTCCTTCCGTTCGCGCTCACGGCGGCCTGCTCCCAGAGTGGCAAAATCCTCCCGTTATGACTACGACGACGATGAGCCGGTGGGATAAATCTCGACCAATCCGCCTGAAATACCCAATCTCAAATCTCAAACCTCAAATCTCGAATATCGAATCTCGAACACCCTTTTTCATGAAAAAACTCACAACGCCTTTTCTCGTTGCCAGTTTCGTGGTGATTCTGGCGTTCGGCGCGTTCCTGGTCTGGGGCGTGCCGTATTTCTTCCAAAAGCCATTTGTCAGCAATGTCAACGCCTCGCTCGGCGCGCAGACTTACCGGGCGCGTGTAACAGAAATCATCGAATCTGGTCCAATTGATCTGGGTGGCACGGTGCAAACCTATCAGCGGGCGCGCGTCGAAATCCTGGAGGGCGAATATAGCGGCCTGCCGATGGAAATCGACTACGGCAGGTATCGCATCCTGCCCCAGGGCCAAATCCTGCGCCCCGGAGATGACATCTTTGTACTGATAGGGAAACGCCCCGACGGCGTAGTCGAGGCTTTCTTCGTCGATTTCGTGCGTGAAAAAGCCCTGCTCGTTCTGCTGGCAATTTTTGTGACTGCTATCCTTCTGATGGGACGCTGGAAGGGACTGCGCAGCCTGCTGGCGCTGGTTTTTAGTCTGTTCATGATTATTTACTACATTATCCCGCACATTCTGACCGGGGAAGACCCGCTGCGCGTCAGCCTGATTGGCTCTGGTATTCTGCTGGGCGTTTCGCTCTACCTCACCTACGGTTGGACGTGGAAAACGCACGCATCAGTATTGAGCATGGTTCTCGTCCTGGTCATCACCGGCACGCTGGCCGTTATTTTCGTGCAGGTCACGCGCCTGAGCGGTTCGGGCAGTGAAGAATCCTTGTTCCTGACCCAGATGTCAGATGTGAAAATCAACCTGCGCGGCTTGCTGCTGGGCGGCATTATTATCGGCGCGCTGGGCGTGCTGGATGACCTGGTGACGACCCAGTCGGCGGCGGTGTTCGAATTGCATCACACCGACCCGCGCCTGGGCTTTCGCGCCCTGTTCGAGAGAGCCATGCGCATCGGGCAGGACCACGTTGCCGCCACCGTCAATACCCTGGTACTGGCTTATGCCGGGACCTCGCTGCCGCTGCTCCTGCTGTTCACGCTGGGGAGCGGGAATTATGGTTACTTTATCAACGTTGAATTCGTGACCGAGGAAATTGTGCGTACCCTGGTCGGTTCGCTGGGGCTGGTGGCCGCCGTCCCGCTCACGACGGGCATCGCCGCGCTCATTGCCCTCCACCGTCACCGCCTCCCTGAAGACTGGCGCGCCTTGCTCGGCCCGGAGGGGGAGGAACATCACCATTATCATTAGTCTGTGTTGTGCAATGTCCCGAACTCAGTTACGTTATAATAACCGTCCCGAAGGGTTCAGCCACGTCATTTCCATGTTTGATTGACAGGTTTGATTGACAGCCTTTGGGTCGTTCAATCTCAAATTCTCCCGGTTTGCCAGAGGTCCGATGGAATACTCAATTGCTCCTTCCGATGACGGAAAATACATCATCCTGAAAGTGGTTGGGCAGTTTGGCCGTCAGCAGGCGCTGGCCTGGCACCTCGAAGCCCATAAAATGGGACAGGAGATGGGTATCGACCGTTTCCTGCTCGATTTCTCCGAGGGCCGCAACACCGACACGGTCATGCGCAACTACACTTTTGTCAGCCAGGACATGCGCACCCCCGGCATCAACCTCGCCGCGCGCATCGCTATGCTGGTCAGCCCCTATGACCATTCGCACGACTTCATCGAAGCCATGCTCAAACAGGAAGGCGTCGATGTGGCCCTGTTTTACGATCTCGAACCGGCGATTGCGTTTCTGAACAAGCCCTGATACGCTGGGGAATCCACCAATCAACCTCCATCTCCACGAATTTTGCTTCAATCTTGCCCTCGGCATGGGGCGGGGTTGAAAACCGAAATCAAACTTCCGCATTATGCGCGGAAGTTTTTTGCCTTGCCCTTGCTTGGTAACCTGGTTGTTGCGGGTGGTACAATTTCTGTAGCGCAGAATTCACTTCGTAAGCAAATGCAGCAGAATAAGGAGTTCCCATGACAGATGTTGTGATTGTAGATGCCATTCGCACGCCCATCGGCGCACTGGGGGGGGCGCTTGCAAAAGTGCGCCCCGATGACCTGGCCGCGCTAGTGTTGAAAGCCCTGCTTGAGCGGAACAATCTCGACCCGGCGCTGGTCGAGGAAGTGTACCTGGGCTGCGCCAACCAGGCGGGGGAGGATAACCGCAACGTGGCGCGCATGTCATTGCTATTGGCCGGGTTTCCTGCCAGCGTGCCGGCCGTGACGGTCAACCGGCTGTGCGCTTCGGGGCTGACGGCGGTCAACCTGGCGGCGCGCGCCATCCGCGCTGGGGATGGGGATATTTACATTGCAGGCGGAGTCGAATCGATGTCGCGCGCGCCGTACTCTCTGCCCAAAGCCGAAGAAGGCTTCAGCTTTGGAAACCTGACTGCCTATGATACTGCTCTCGGTTGGCGTTATCCCAACCCAAAGATGAAAGAAATGTACGGTGTTGATTCGATGGGCGAGACCGCCGAAAACATCGCTGCCCTGCGCCCTCACCTGACCCGCGAGAAACAAGATGCCTTTGCCGCCCAGTCGCATCAGCGCGCGATTGCCGCCATCGATAGCGGGAAGTTTGCCGAAGAGATTTTGCCCGTTCCTGTTCCACAGAAAAAAGGCGACCCCGTTCTGGTTACGCTCGATGAGCGTCCGCGTCGCGATACCACGCTGGAGAGTCTCGCCAGACTCAAACCTGCTTTCAAGAAAGAGGGTGGAACCGTTACGGCTGGAAATTCGTCTGGATTAAACGACGGCGCGGCAGCCTTGCTCTTGATGAGCGATGAAAAAGCCGCCGCGTTGGGAGTGAAGCCGCTTGCCCGCTTCGTCTCTACCGCCGCAGCCGGGGTGGAGCCGCGCATTATGGGCATTGGCCCGGTCCCGGCGACCCAAAAAGCGTTGGCGCGCGCCGGTTTAACGGTGGCCGACCTCGGTCTGGTGGAGTTGAACGAAGCCTTCGCCGTGCAGTCGTTGGCCGTCCTCGAAGACCTCGGGCTGGACGAAACCATTGTCAATGTCAATGGCGGGGCGATTGCGTTGGGGCATCCGCTCGGCTGTTCGGGCGCGCGCATTCTTACCACCCTGCTCTATGAAATGCGGCGGCGCGGCGCGCGCTATGGCCTGGCAACCCTGTGCGTAGGCGTTGGACAGGGCGAAGCGACGATTGTGGAGTTAGCATAGATACAATCGGAGAGAACTATGCAAAAACGACTATTGGTGATACTGTTTTTGCTGATGGGCCTGCTGCTGGCAGCCTGTGGTGCTGGGATTGTCACCCCGCCCCCGCCGCCCGACCTGCCAACCTGGACGCCTTCCGTCACGCCGTTGCCGCCCACCCCAACCGCCACATTGACGCCTACCATTACGCCTACCCCGCCGCTCAACGCCCAGAATGGCCCGCCACTTCTCTCTATTCACATGTTCACGCCTGTGCGCGGTTGGGGCATCATCGAAAACCAATTGCTGGCAACCAATGACGGCGGGTTTACCTGGGCCGGCGTACCTGTGCCGGGCGGTGCGTTTAGTGGCTATAACGGGGCATATTTTCAAAACGAGAGGGAAGCGTTCATCCTTGTTGCATCTCCCGATGGCAGCAATTCCGGGACATTGAACTACACTGCCGACGGCGGCCAAACCTGGCAGAGTATCCCCGTCCCGATGTCGAGCGGCAGTATCCAGATGATGCCGAATACCAACCTGGAAGGCTTAATCGTCCAAACTCTGGGTGGGGCTGCCGATTCCATGCCGGTGGCTGTTTTTCAGTCCCTCGACCGTGTTACCTGGCTGCGGACGTTTGCTCATGACCGACCGGGCGAGGTGGCCGGGCTGCCTTTTTCGGGAATCAAGAATGGGGCGGTCTTCGCCAACCTCAGCCTGGGATACATCACCGGTTCTGAACCGGTTGAAAACTCCATCTATCTTTTCCGCACCACTGATGGAGGCCGAAACTGGGAGCGGGTCGAATTGCCCCTGCCCGAAGGGATGCAGGATTACATGGCCGAGACCCTGCCGCCGGTCTTTTTCTTGGATGGCAAAGGTTTTCTGCCGGTCGATTTTCTGATGGGCGATAACCAAATCCGTGTCTTTTATTACACCGAAGACAGCGGCTGGAATTGGTCGCCGCGCGGCGCGCTCCCGCGCGGCTCGGCCTATGAATTCGTCAACGACACGACTGGCTGGGCCTGGGCCGGACGCCAACTTTTCTATACCACCGACGGCGCGCAGACCTGGGCTGCGCTTCCGGTGTCCTTCTCGGCGCGCGAAGCCGCCACCTGCTTGAACTTCATCGATCCGCGCAATGGCTGGTTGATTACCGTGGACGACCGCTCGCGCGTTCGCCTGTATCGCACCAATGACGCGGGCGGCACATGGACGGTTGTGATACCGTAGGTTCGATTATTCGATGCTCGATATTCGATACTCGAATACCGAACTCGAAAGGATTGTAAACGATGAAAATATCAACTTTAGCGGTACTGCTTTCCCTATCCGTGCTGGCTTGCCGCATTTCCATCGATGCGTTCGACCCGCCCCCGCTGGCAACGCCGATTCCCAACCTGCCCGCCTCGGCCACCCCGAACATTATCCAGCCGACGTTCACCCCGGTCGTCATCCTGCCTCCGGCCACGCTGACGCCCTTCGTCGATATCCCCGCGCTGACAGCGGAGCAGTTGAAAAACGGGCGATTCGACCTGCCTGGCGTGGATGGCATTGTCCATCCGGTACAGTTCGAGGCCGGGGTCTTCCGGCAGGGCAGCGACCCTGCCCAGCCGGGCTATGTAGCCATCGTGATGACCGACTCGATTGCCTTCGGTGACCTGGATGGTGATGGCGTGGTCGATGCCGCCGCCGTCATCGTCGAAAACTACGGCGGGACGGGCCAATTCGTCTCGGTGGCCGCCTTCCTCAACCGGGGCGGGATGCCGGTCTATGCTGCTTCGCACTTTGTGGATGACCGCGGGCTGGTCAACGCTTTTGCCATCCATAATGGGGAAATTTACCTCGATGCCATCATTCATGGGTTCGAGGACCCCGGCTGTTGCCCCAATTTTCCCACCCGGCGCACCCTGCGCCTGTGGGAAAACACGCTCGCCCTGGCGAGTTTCTCCAGCCAAACCCCAACTGGAGCGGAGCGCATCATCAACATCGAATCGCCCGCCAACGGTACGAACGTGGATAAAGTCTTCACCCTGCGCGGCAGCGTCAGTATT
>Ga0101944_10007494_pt1 | contig 10885 bp, 8 predicted proteins | sample DewCreD2012metaG_FD_75245 | JGI IMG/M metagenome (GOLD analysis project Ga0101944, IMG submission 75245) | Hot spring sediment bacterial and archeal communities from British Columbia, Canada, to study Microbial Dark Matter (Phase II) - Dewar... ...
GCGGCAGGCAGGATGCCGCGAGCCGCGCCGCGGCTTGCTAGCGCTGCTGACGGTGCTCACCTTTGGCGGCTTGATCTATTACAATCTTACTTTTGTGCAGCATCAGGGGCGGTATCTCTTTCCGGCGCTGATCCCGATCGGGTTGGCGTTCGCGCTGGGGATCGATCAGTGGTTGAGCAAGCTCAAGTCGCTGGGGACTACACTTACGAGCAAATCAAAACGCGATCTGGCTCCATGGCTCGACGAGGCGCAGCTCATCGCCTTTGCGCTGGTCTACGTCTATTTGGCGCGGTTGTGCGTCATCGCCCTGCAGAACTACATCATCCCCAACCTCTCGGCCTGACCAACCCGCCGACCCACTAACCGACTCAAGCCTCATGCGCCGCTTCTTCCCACTTCTGCTCATCCTCGTCGTCGCGCTGGCGCTGCGCTTGATCGCGCTGACCAGTGTGCCGCCCGGCCTGCAGCACGACGAGGTCTTTCACGGCCACGATGCGGTGACGGTGCTGCTGGGCGAGCGACCGCTGTACTTCACATCCAATGCCGGCAACGAGCCGCTGTTCATCTACTTGATGGCGATTACCATCGGCTTGTTCGGCCATACCGAGTTAGGCATCCGCCTCGCGGCGGTGATCTGCGGCGCGCTCACCGTGGTCTTCACGTATCTGTGGATCAAACGCGCTTTCAATCAGCGCACCGCATTCATTGCGGCCGCTTTGCTGGCCGTGAATTTCTGGCCCCTGTTTCTCAGCCGCGTTGGGCTGCGGGCCGCCTCCGTGCCGATGATGAGCGCGCTGACCGTCTGGCTGTTGTTCAGGGGAATTCAGCACCCGGCAGTCAAAGGCCGGCAGAGCGGCAGCTCTGCGCCGTTTGTCATGGCCGGTATGGCATTGGGATTGGCGCTTTACACGTATCCCGCCGCGCGCACGCTGCCGGTGATCGTCGTTCTCTGCTGGCTTGCAGAATCGATCGCCGCTCGCCGCATCAATCGACCTCTACTCGTCACGCTCGCCACGGCCGCAGTGGTGTTTGCCCCGCTGGGCTACACCCTTGCCACGCTGCCTGAAGCCGACCTGCGGTTGCAACAATTGGGCGCGCCGGTGCAGGCCGCGCTCCACGGCGACTTCGGCCCGGTGCTGCGCTATACGCTCGATACGTTGGGCATGTTCACCGTCGGCGGGGATCCGATCGCGCGCTACAACCTGCCGGGGCGGCCCGTCTTCGATCCGATCACAGGTAGCTTGTTTTATGCCGGATTGTTTCTCGCGCTGAGAAACCGGCGCGAGCCGCGTTATGGCTTCGCGCTGCTCTGGCTACCGATCGGTTTGCTGCCCTCGATGCTCAGCGATTCCGCGCCGTCGTTTTTGCGCGCCAGTGTCTCGCTGCCGGTGACGTTTCTGTTTCCGGCGCTGGCCTTTGATTGGCTGGTATCTCACCGCCAAGACGCAAAAGCGCAAAGGCTGCTGGGGGGATCGGCGGCCGTTGTTTTTGTGACAATCGCTGCACTGACAATACGCGACTACTTCTTCGTCTGGCCCAATCGCTCGGACGTGCGCGAAGTTTATCGCAGCGATCTGGCTTTGGCCGCCAAATGGATCGATCGACAAGCGCCCGATCAGCCGATCGTCGTGGCGGGCACAAATCCGCGCGACCTCGATCCGTTTCTGTTCGACTTTCAACTGCCGACCAAACACGACGTGCGCTGGGTGGATCGGGCGTTCTCGATCGTGTTGCCGGCCCGATCGGGGTTGTTGATTTCACCGGCCTATTCGCCCCTCGATCCGACATTGCGCGATCGATTATTGCCGCCGCCGCGGGAAACCATCGCGTTTGCCGACGGCGCGCCCGCGTTTGAGGTGTTTGATCTCACCGCCTTGCCGCCGCTGCCGATCAGCACCACGGCGGCGGTGGCTGACGGCGCAAGGTTGACCACGCCGATCCGCGTGGGCGAAGCGCTGGATTTTCTGGGCTATGAAGCGGCCGCGAGCGCGAAACCGTGCGAGTGGGCGCACTTCTGGATGGTCTGGCGCGTGGTGCGCGACGTGGACGCGCAGCAGCTGCCGTTGTCGTTGTTCGTGCATCTGCTGGACGAGCGCGGCGAGTTGAAGGTGGGGCGCGATCTGCTGGGCTATCCCACGGCGGGCTGGCGTGACGGCGATGTGTGGGTGCAGCAAAACGATCTGCAGCTGCCGTGTGTGCTGGAGCCGGGGGTGTATCAATTGGAGATCGGCGCGTACTCTTACGCCGACAACGTGCGCTGGCGTGTGTTTGATGCAGCGGGCGCCGATCGGGGCAACCGGCTGCTGCTGTCAACAATCACCGTTCAACCGTGACAGGCATAAACTGCCGAGGACACCGAGCGCGGGAGAAGTCCGCTTAATCTCAGCCTCTCTGCGGTGAGTTTATTCTTCCAGCGCCTGCGCCACGCGCGCTAACCGCTGACGCGCCTCCTCGGCCACCGGTTCCAGATCGGGATGGGCCACAAAGCCCAGCATGCCGATCGGATCGATCAGGCTGACCTCCACGCCGTCGTCGGCCTGCGCCACCGTCACATTGCATGGCAGCAGCAGGCCCACCTCCGGCGCGGCTGTCAACGCGCGATAGGCCAGCGGCGGATTGCATGCGCCCAGAATCTTGTACGGGCGAAAGTCCACGTCAAGTTTCTTTTTCAGCGTGGCTTTCACGTCGATTTCGGTGAGCACGCCAAAGCCCTCGGCCTTCAGCGCGTCGGTCACTTTTTGCAACGCGGTATCGTAATCGGTGTGCAGCTTCACGGTGATGCCCAACGAAGGGGTCATAGGTGCTCCCGGTATGTAATCTGCTGATTAGATGCGAACGGTCAACCGAGGTTACATGCGCGGAATGCAGGATAAGATACGGGATGCGCGATCAGGCGCGTTTGAAGACGCGGGCCGCGGCGGCGACGGCAGCGTACAGCAAACCCAGCAAAATCAGGCCGAATTTTAATGCGGCGCAGACGGCGGCGACAGCGGGATAAGGATCACTTGGCGCGCCGAGTAGCATGACGATGAGGGCGAGGTTCTCCGTGGCGTCGAGGAGGGCGGCCAGCCACAGCCCCCAGGCCAGAGTCAAACCGAGTAGCCGCCACCACCCCGATCGGATAACGGCTGCCCCCCAGAGACAGGCCAGCGCGATCGTGGTGGAATAGACCGGCATGTACAGGTAGTCGAAGCCGAGGCTGAAGCCTGCACGGATGCGATCGGTTTCACGCCACGCGCCGATGATCTGTGCGGCTCGGTCCACGCTGCCGGCCAGTTCGTAATCGACGATATTGGGCGACGCCGGGCCGATGAAGCGAAAGGCAAAGGTGATCAGCAGGGTGGCGATGAGCAGCGGCGCGAAGCCGCGGGCGCGGCTGTCGGGCGGCAGAGTTTCCAGCGGATGGCGCATGCTTTCGACCTCGTGGCGCAAAGATGATAAGATTATAGTTCACCCTCACCGGACTGGACAAATCGACATGATTCCTCACGACTATCATTTGCATTCGCATTTTTCATGTGACTGTCAGGCGACGATGGCCGAGCAGTGCGCCGGCGCGATCGCCCGGGGCCTGCCAGAGATCGGTTTTACCGATCACTACGATCTGCATCCACTGGATGAGTGCGCGGGCTATTTCAGGCTGGCCGAGTGGGCGGCGGAGATCGATCGGGTGCGGGCCGATTTCGCCGCTCGCTTGATCGTGCGCGCCGGAATCGAGCTGGGCGAGCCGCATCTCTATCGCGCCGAAGCGCAAGCCATCCTGCAGCAGTATCCGTTTGATTACGCGCTTGGTTCGCTGCACTGGATCGGTGACGAGCTCGTCTTTGATCCAAAGTATTTTGAGCGTCCCGCCGATGCGGCTTTTGGCCTGTTTTTCGAGGAGTTGGAGCGCATGACGCGCGCGGGCGGCTTCGACGTGTTGAGCCACTTCGACGTGGTGGTGCGCGCCGGTCTGCCCATTTACGGCGAGTACGATCCGCGTCGTTACGCGGATGTGATCCGCGCCGCGCTGAAAAACTGCGTCGATCACGGCATTGCGCTGGACATCAATTCGCAGGGCCTGCGCACGGCCTGCGGCGTGTTGACGCCGGGCGTGGAGATTTTGAAGTGGTATGTTGAAATGGGCGGCGAGCGCGTGACGCTCGGCTCCGACGCGCATCGGCCCGATCACCTCGGCGCGGATCTGGAGGTGGCGCTGGAGGCGGCGCGGGCGGCGGGCTTGAAATATGTGACGCAGTTTGAGCGAAGGGAGGCGCGGCTGGTGAGGATATGAACAGGCAAAGATGGAACAGGGGTGGTTAGCCTGTCTCGTTGACACTACTTTGTCACTTGTGTCATGCTGCGCGCAGCGAAGCATCTTCAGGCGTGCAGCACCGCCACAGCGGGGTTTGGCCGAGATTCTTCGCCGTCGCTGCGTTCCGGCTCAGAATGACGCGCTATAATTCGCCAAACTGACAGAGATGCGCCAATCCTCTTGCCTCATCCCAGTGCTCTCATCGCTAGAACCAAGCCGCCCTCACGCCGCATTCTGGATTCTGGATTCTTGTTGTTAGATTCTGCCCCTCGCTTCTCATCCTTCCACAGTCCCTCATCGCTCCCTCCCTTCCCGCCAAACTCTGGTAAAATCCCGCGCATGAAGCTCAGCCAGCTGCTTGCCGCCCTGCCTGCCTTTCAGGCACCTTCGCTGGACGGCGATCCCGACATCACGCGGATCACTGCCGATTCGCGTCAGGTGCTCCCCGGCGCGTTGTTCGTCGCCTACGCAGGCGTGAACGTCGACGGCCACCGCTTCATCCCGCAGGCGCTCGAACGCGGCGCGGCCGCCATCATCGGGGAAAAGACACTCAACGCGGAGAACGCGGCGGATGTTCGGATAGACTCGGCAGCCTCTGCCCTGTCGGCAGTAAATGTCCCTTATATCCCGGTGCGCAACGGCCGTGAAGCCTTTGCTTGGCTCAACGCCGCCTGGTACGATTATCCCGCGCGGCAGCTGATCATGATCGGCGTCACCGGCACCGACGGCAAGACCACTACCGCCAACCTCATTCACTCGATCTTGAAAGCCGCCGGCCTGAGAGTGGGCCTCATCAGCACCGTCAACGCCGTCATCGGCGAACGCGTGCTGGACACGGGCCTGCACACCACCACGCCCGACGCCGACGATGTGCAGCGCTATTTGCGCGAGATGGCAGATGCAGGCCTGACGCACTGCGTGCTAGAAGCCACCTCGCACGGGCTGGCGCAGCACCGCGTGACCGGCTGCGAATTCGACATCGCGGTTGTCACCAACATCACACATGAGCACCTGGACGTGCACGGCTCGCTGGAAGCGTACCGAGCCGCCAAGGGGTTGCTGTTCCAATCGCTGGCAAGCGCAGCCGATAAGGGTATTTCCAAAGCCGCCGTCCTCAACCTGGACGACTCATCATATCCCTACCTGCGCGACTGGATCGAGACAGCGGCGAATGGATTGCGGCGCCCCGATATTCACACCTACGCTCTCTGCTGCCCCGCCGACTGCACCGCCATCGACATCGACTATCGCGCCGACGCCATTCACTTCAAGGCCATCTGCCGCGATCAATACTTGGACATAGCCACTTCGCTGGTCGGTGAATACAACGTATCGAACTGCCTCGCGGCTCTCGCGGCGACGGTCAAAGGGCTGGGCATTGATCCCGTCCATGCCCGATCGGGAATCGCGGCCCTCAAGGGCATTCCCGGCCGCATGGAACGTGTCCACGTCGGGCAACCCTACACCGCCATCGTTGATTTTGCGCACACGCCCAACGCACTCGATCGCGCCATCGCTGCGGCGCGCACCATGACCGACGGACAGGTGATCGTGGCCTTTGGCTGCGCGGGCCTGCGCGATGTCGAAAAGCGCCGCCTCATGGGCGAGGTAGCCGGCCGCGCCGCCGACAAGATCATCGTGACCGCCGAGGATCCGCGTACCGAATCACTCGACGCGATCATGGCCGTGACTGCCGCCGCCCTCACAGAGCAAGGCCGGGTGGAAGGCCGCGATTTCTGGCGCATTGCCGATCGCGGTCAGGCGCTGGCCTTTGCCTGTTCGCTCGCCCGCCCCGGCGACGTGGTATTGGCCTGCGGCAAAGGCCACGAACAATCCATGTGCTTCGGCGAAGTGGAATATCCCTGGGACGACCGCGAAGCGCTCCGCGCCGCCATTCAGGGAACGCCGTTGAAGACGCTGCCCACAGCTAAAACGTAGCGCGTCATTGCCTCACTCCTTACTCATTACTCGTCACGCGTCAGTCACCATGCTCGATCTCGCCATCGTCATCGTCAACTACAACGTCTGCGATCTGCTGCGTGACTGTCTGCGCTCAGTGTACGCCAGCACCGGCGTGACGTTTGACGTGTGCGTGGTCGACAATGCCTCGCCCGACGGCAGCGCCGACATGGTAGCGCGCGAATTTCCGCAGGCAAAGCTGATTCGCAACGCGGACAATCTCGGTTACGCCGCGGCGAACAATCTGGGGCTGAAGTTGTTCGGATTTGGGGATCAGGAGGCAGGGACCGCCGATCGGGAGGGGGGCCATTCCGACATCGCGCGCTACGCGCTGCTGCTCAACCCCGACACCGTCGTGCCGCCCGATGCTTTCGCCCGCATGATCGATCTCATGGATCGCAATCCGTCGTTCGGGGTGAGCGGCCCCAAGCTGGTGCGGCTGGACGGCTCGCTCGATCTGGCCTGCCGCCGCAGCTTCCCCTCGGTGGAAGTGTCCTTCTGGCGTTTGACTAAATTGAGTAAAATCTTCCCCAAAAGCCGGCGCTTTGGTCGCTACAACATGACCTATCTTGATCCCGATCAGCCCGCCGAGATCGACGCGGTGGTGGGCGCGTTTATGCTGGTGCGCCGCGAGGCCATTCAACAGGCCGGCCTGCTGGACGAGATCTTCTGGATGTACGGTGAAGACCTGGACTGGGCGTACCGCATCAAGCAGTGCGGTTGGAAGGTTTACTATTACCCGGCGGTGGTGGTGACGCACGTCAAGCGCGCCGCCAGCCGTCAGGACAATGCGGGCGCGGCCAAAGCGAAGTATGAGTTTGATCGGGCGATGTGGTTGTTCTATCGCAAACATTATCGGGCGGCCACTCCACGCCCGATCGATGCTCTGGTGCGCTTGGGGCTGGGATTCAAAGGCGGCGCGCGGCTGCGCGCCGAAATGAGGCGCGACACATGAGGGGCGTGAAAAACAGTCGGATCCGCACCCTGTTTGTCATCGGCCTGATGGCGACCGATGCCGTGATGATCGCACTGGCCTTTCTCATCGCTTATCTGCTGCGCGCCGAGAGCGCCCGCTCCGACCCCAACGTCAAGCTCGGCCCGTTCGGCGAATACGCCGGCATGCTTGTCGTGCAGGTCGTCGCCATCCTCATCGTGGCCTTCTCGTCGCGGCTGTATCATCTGGTGCGCGCCGTCTCCAAGATCGACGAGTTCTACGGCATTTTCGGCGCGGTATCCATTGGCACCATGATGTCAGTAGCCGCCTCCACGCTGCTGTTCAAGAGCTTTGAGTTTGACTTTCCGCGCGTGCTTATCATCTATGCGTGGATCTTCACCATCGTGCTGGTAACGCTGGGGCGGTGGCTGTACCGCGCGGTGCAGGTGCGACTGCAAGAGCGCGGCGTCGGGCGCGATCGTGTGCTTGTCGTCGGCACAGGCGACATCGGCCGACTGGTGTACGAGAAGATCAAAGACACGCCCTTCTTGGGTTACGAGGTGGTGGGCTTTGTCCGCAAGAATGGCAGCGATGAGGCAGCCGATATGTCGGAGCTGCCCATCGTCGGGCAGGCCGACGAGCTGCCGCAGCTCATCGATCAGCATCAGGTTGATGAAGTGATTATTGCGCTGCCCGAAGCGTCGCACAACGAGATCCTCGATCTGATCTCCAAGTGCGCCAAGGCCGATCTCAGCATCAAAGTTTTCCCGGACGTGTTCCAGATCATTGCCAATGTGGTCACCATCGACGATCTGGGCGGCCTGCCGCTGCTCAGCATTCGCGATGTGCGGCTGCGCGGCTGGCGCGTCACCGTGAAGCGCATGATGGATTTGGCCGGTAGCGCCATCGGGTTGGTGCTGCTGTCGCCGCTGATGTTCCTCATCGCCGTGGCGATCAAACTCGAATCGCCCGGCTCGGTCTTTTACGCGCAGGAGCGCATGGGGCTGGATGCTCGGCCGTTCATGATGCTCAAGTTCCGCTCCATGCGGCAGGACGCCGAATCCAACGGCCCCGGCTGGACGCGGCCCAATGATCCGCGCCGCACACGGCTGGGCGCGCTGCTGCGCAAGCTCAACGTTGACGAGCTGCCGCAGCTGATCAACGTGCTGCTGGGTGACATGAGCCTGGTGGGGCCGCGCCCGGAGCGCCCCGTCTACGTGGAGCAATTCCGCCGCACCATCCCACGCTACATGGAGCGCCACAAGGAAAAAGCCGGCATGACCGGCTGGGCGCAGGTCAACGGCCTGCGCGGCGACACCTCCATTGCCGAGCGCACCAAGTACGATCTGTGGTACATCGAGAACTGGTCGCTGCTGCTCGACATCAAGATCATCATCCGCCAGATCTTTCGCGGCTTTTTTGACCGCAACGCTTATTGATCGCGGCCGTTTGTTTTCCACCGTCCGACCTTGCGCTGTCCGGGCCGGACGGTGTGGTTTTTGATCGGTGTTGTATTTGAGTTGTGCGGATTGGATAATGGCCTGACGTGGAAAGGAGCAAGATGTGGACGACGACTTCGTATCTGGCGCGGTTAGGATTGACGATGGGAATGGCGATCATGACCGGCTGGCTGCTGATGATCTTCTGGCGCGCAAGCGTCGCCCACGCGTCTCCCACCTCACCCACTTCTGCAGTTGATCCCGCCGACTGGATCATGCTGGTCAACTTGACGGGCACGCTGGAAATGATCGACACGGCGACCGATACGGTGTATGGCCCGTTTCTCGCGGGCGAATTAGGCGAATCGGGTGGGGCGCTGCTCGATGTGGCGATCACGCCCGATGGCCGCACCGCGCTGATCTCCAACTTCGGCTATCAGGCCGTGTACTTCGTGGATGTCACGCAGCCACCCACCCCCTCGGTCATCACCTCGGTCACGCTGCCGCTGCTGGCCGAGGACATCGCACTGACGCACGATGGCCGCTATGCGGTGGTGTCTGACGGCGGCTTTGAGAGCCCGATCGTGTCGGTGGATGTCCTCTCGCGCACGGTGGCCTACACGCTGAGCCTGCCTGCCCTCAACGCGCAGGCCGTGGACATCGCGCCCGACGGCACGGTCATCGTCGCCGATTTCTGGAACGGCACCCTACACACGCTGCTCATCGACGACGGCGGCGTGTTGACCCTGACCGGCACGTACACCCACACGCTCACCCCCGACGGTCAGGTAGGCGGCGCGATCATACCGCACCCCACCAACATCGCCGTCGCACCCGACGGGCAGACCGTCATCGTGTGCGACGGCTTCGCTTACGATTGGCCCTCGAACACGCGCTTCAACACCGCCATATACCAGATCGTCGCGCCCGGCGTATTGAGCTTCACCGATGTCATCACGGGGTTGACGCGCGCGCCACAGTCGGTCGCCTTCAGCCCCGACGGCCAGGAAGCATATCTTCATGGCAACAGCGGCAATACTGAGCTGGACGATACCGATGAACTGGCCGTGCTCAGCATCGATGGACCGGGGCAGGTACGCCTGCAGGCCAACGGCGCAGCCGATCTGCTGCGCATCACCGAAGGTCAGTTGTTTGGCGTGGACACCATCGCCGTTGTCAATGGCAAAGCTTACTTGGGCTATCCCATGACGTTCATCGAGTGGAGCACACCCAATTTCGTGCCCATCGTGGATCTGTTCAGCGGGACGACCATTACTCGCGTGGTCTCAGATTTGCCTACCGGCATCGCTGTAATTCCGGCTCCGAAGCCGCCGGAGCCGATCGTCTTCTCCCTGTGGCTGCCGATCGTTTTCCAATGAGCGACAAGGCCGCCTGAGCGGCACCAACCGATCGGGGTTGCCGCCCGCCGATCGGCTGGGGCGACAATTCTAATACATCTCTTACATCGAAATGATTGACCGTCTGTGCGCGCTGCGGTATAATCAATCACGTCATGATTAGCACTCTCGGTAAGGGAGTGCTAATCCTTGTAGGCAGATGTTCCATGTCTGATCTAAGTCCGCGTCAACAACTCATTTTAGGTCTCGTCATTCGCGAGTACATCAGCAGCGAGATCGAAACCGAAGACGGCGCGCGCCGGGTGCAGCCTGTGGGCAGCAAGGTGCTGGTAGAGCGCTACAATCTCGACTTATCACCGGCCACCATCCGCAACGAGCTGGCCCGCCTGGAAGAACGCGGCCTGCTCACACACCCGCATACTTCCGCGGGGCGCATTCCCACCGACGCCGGTTATCGTTACTTCGTTGAATCGTTGATGGGTGACGAAGATCTCTCGCCGGACGAACAGCGCACCATCCAGCATCAGTTCCATCAGGTGCGGCTCGATCTAGATCAGTGGATGCGGCTGGCCTCGTCGGTGCTGGCGCGCGCGTCGGGCGGGGCCGCCATCGTCACCGCGCCGCGCGCGCCGCAAGCGCGGTTCAAGCACTTGCAATTGATCTCCACGCAGGGGCGGTTGGTGCTGTTTGTGCTGGTGCTGATGGACGGGTCGGTGAAGCAGGAAATGCTCACACTGGCCGATCCGCTGAGCCAGGCCGATCTGGACGCCGTCTCTGCGACGCTAAACGGCCTACTCAGCGGCCGCACTGCCGAGGAAATTCGCGCCCGCCGATTGGACCTCTCAACCCTAGAGGCCGACGTGCTGGCCCGTGTCGTGGACATTATGAGCCGCGCCGATCA
>Ga0101944_10007495_pt1 | contig 10884 bp, 10 predicted proteins | sample DewCreD2012metaG_FD_75245 | JGI IMG/M metagenome (GOLD analysis project Ga0101944, IMG submission 75245) | Hot spring sediment bacterial and archeal communities from British Columbia, Canada, to study Microbial Dark Matter (Phase II) - Dewar... ...
TGCTCATGTTGAAATTCGTGCAGCGATGCTGCACAAACATGTCCATTTCCTGAAATGTGCCGGGATCAAATAAATAATTAAGCCGTTCGCGAGCGGTCATCTTTCCCTGGGCATGCTGTTTTTCTATGGCCTTCTTGCCGCCCATTTCCAGCAGTTTTTCCTGTTTTGCCTTTAGTTCGGCAATTTTATCAGCAATGATTCCCATCCGAAATCTCCTTTCATATACCGGTAACCGGTTCGGTCCAAATTCCCAAAAAATTCATGGGCACAAAAATTTTAGCTGTATAGGAGTATCTTTAATGCCTTGATAGTTGATTTAACGCTAACCCGCAGCACGATCAACAATACCGTAACATTTTACTTGATAGATACAATGCTTTTGTGAGCCCCTTTAAATAAACTGCTGGTTAACTCTTGCAGGTTTAAATTTTAGATGTGAACTCTGTCTATTTATGAAGAATTTAGTTTAAAAACTCTATACTACTGTAGTAGTTTTTGTCAAGTAAAACGGTAGTGCGGGCTGAGAGCCTTTCACGCCCCGGAGGGAGTTCTGCCATAACAGTATGCTTGTGTGCTGGTATCAAGACCACGGAACCGCACGTAATATGCCTCAAGCAGGGGCTGTTGTGTTGTGGAGATGGAATATTCTGGAAAATGTCCTTGATTAATTCCACTTGACAAGTGAAAAGACATAATATTTTATGAATGACCATGAATTTGCGATTAACGTGGCGCACCTATGGGTAAAACACTCAGTGAAAAAATTTTAACTGACCATGCCGGGTACAGAGTCCAGGCTGGGGAATTTGCCATAATCCGGGTTGATCTTGTCTATGTTCAGGATGGAACCGGACCGCTTACCGTGCGGCAGATGGAAAAACTGGGGTTCAACAGCGTATCCAATCCTGAACGCACGATAGTGTTTCTGGATCACGCCTCTCCCAGTCCGCGCCAGGAGCTTTCCAACGACCATACATTGCTGCGAGAGTTCTGCTGGCGAACGGGTGCCATTCTTTCCGATGTCGGCAACGGCATATCCCATAATGTTGCCAGTGAAAATTATGTTAATCCGGGGGATGTCGTAGTTGGGGCTGATTCTCACACCTGTACCAATGGAGCGTTGTGCGCATTTTCTACCGGCATGGGGTCAACTGACATAGCGGTTGCCATGGCGCTGGGACATACATGGCTGCGGGTGCCTGAAAGCTGGAAAATAGTTGTTAACGGTGCATTTCCGAAAGGGGTTTACGCAAAGGATTTTATGCTCCATTTTATCGGCACAGTGAAAGCAGACGGCGCAGCCTATAAAGCACTTGAATTTACCGGTCCGGCAATGGATTCTCTGTCTATGGCTGGCCGTTTTTGTATTGCAAATATGGCGATTGAGTGCGGAGCCAAAGTCGGCCTGTTTAATTCAGACGAGGTGACCAGGGTTTTTCTTGAGAGCTGTGGCAGGGCAGAACGCTACACTCCTCTGATTGGGGATCCCGATGCCTCTTACGAACGACGGATTGATTTTGATGTGAGCGTGCTGGAGCCTATGCTTGCCTGTCCCCATTCAGTGGATAATGTGCATCCCGTTAAGGCAGTTGGGCCGGTGGCGGTCAATCAGGTTTTTATCGGCACCAGCACTAATGGCCGGCTTGAAGATTTTAGGGTTGCAGCAGCAATATTAAAAGGGAAAAAAATAGCCTCACGCGTGCGGCTGCTCATAACGCCCGGGTCGCGTAAAACGCTGCTTGACGGCCTTGCAGACGGCACCTTTCAAACTCTTGCTGAAGCTGGTGGCCTCATCACTGGACCGGGGTGCGGCGCATGCGTAGGTGTGCATGAAGGAGTACTCGGCGATGGCGAGGTATGTGTTTCTACCCAGAACCGGAATTTTAAGGGCAGGATGGGGAATCCTAATGCCTTTATTTATCTGGCAAGCCCGGCAACAGCTGCAGCAACGGCTATAACAGGAATGATCACTGATCCGCGAGAGTTTCTATAACGCAGTCACCGCTGATCACACCGAGAACACAGCGTTTCAATTTTTGATAAAAAATTAAAGTCCTTACAAGCCCGGTTTAGACGGCAAGAAGCGCAACTGTAGCAACAGCTTGGCAATTGAATACGTTAGGAATGCGTCGCGGATCACCGCCCTTTCACTATAACGTTTTACAACTACCTGATAGCAATCGGGAGCATAACCGACGCGTGTTGGGATTCCTGGCAAGTAAAGACACAAAGGGGCATTGAAAATGGACAACATGAGAGGCCGAGCATGGAAGTTTGGCGATGGCATCAGCACCGACCATATCGCACCGGGCAGACTGTTTCATTTGCGCAGCAACCTGCCGGAGCTGGCAAAACATGTGCTTGAAGATGCGCGGCCAGAATTTGCTGCCCATGTTCAAACCGGCGATTTTGTTGTCGGGGGTAGAAATTTCGGGCAGGGGTCAAGCCGCGAACACGCACCAACTATTATTAAAATGGCCGGGGTGAGTGCTGTAATCGCCAAAAGTTTTGCACGCATTTTTTTTCGTAATTGCATTAATGTCGGACTGCCTGCGGTCATCATTGATACCGACCCAATTGATGAAGGCGATATGCTGGAACTGGACCTGCTTGGCGGCACGCTGATTAATCTGACAAAAGGCCAATCCTTCGCATTTCCGCCGCTCCCCAAAGCCATGGCAAACATACTGCAGGATGGCGGACTGGTGGAGCATATAAAAAAACACGGTGATTTTAAGCTGGATTAAAAACCTATCTGCCTTCAGCCATCAGCTTTATAACTATTTTGTCTGCTTTGCTTCGTTGTCGTAAGCCATTTGCGCACGTCAATCTGTTTCGGACACACCTTCACGCATTTGCCGCGGCTTTTGCAGCCCCAGATGCTGACAGTATGATCAGGCATCCCTACTGGTGCTTCTGCATTCTGGTCTCTTGAATCAAACCGGTAGCGAAATGCTCTGAGCAGCGCTGCTGGCAAGCTCAACCGCAACCGGAGGCTCGCAAGCCCTGCCCCAATAATAATGACATCATGATAAAGTTTGAAGGCTGTTTTCCCGATACAAAAAACCTGTTTCTAGCCCGTGGTACTGAATATAATTTTACACACATCTGGTCTCAATTACTCTTTTTTGGATATTTTTATTGACACAACTACCCCCCTCTTTTATATTGAAGCGCTCAGCAAAGCCACAGAGCCTGTGTTATCTTTGCTGTTCAAAAATATCGTCAATTATTAAGAGTAAAATGCACGGGCATTAAGTGCAGGAAATATATAAATATATGAATGAATAACGTGTTTCTCGGTGTCCCCTGTGTTTTTGCTTAAAATTAATTTGCAGGAGAATGTTATGCCAGAATATTCAGTAAGTCCCGAAGGGGAAAAGTTTCCGCTGCCGGAAAAGGCAGAGTATGCAGAAGAGTTGAAGCGCCTTGAGAAGCTGGTCACGAATGCGCGTGCCGAAGGCAAGGAAATTGTGGTGGTGATGGGAGTGGGATTTGTCGGTGCGGTCATGGCTGCCATCATTGCAGATACGGTTGACAAACAAACGGGCAAACCCTCAAAGTTTGTTATCGGCTGCCAGAGGCCGAGCACCCGCAGCTACTGGAAAATCCCCCTGCTGAACCGCGGCCGATCGCCCGTTAAAGCCGAAGACCCGGAAGTTGATCCCATGATTGCACGCTGCGTGCTGGAGAAAAAGACGCTGGTTGCGACTTATAACAGCGACTGTCTGAGTTTTGCAGATTGTGTGGTTGTGGATGTGCAGTGCGACTACAGCAAGCGTGACCTTGGCAACCTGCGAACCGGAGAGGCAGAGATGGGCGCGCTTGAGGCCACTATGAAAACCATCGGGCAGAAAATTCCACCGGAATGTCTGGTATTAATAGAAACGACTGTTGCCCCCGGCACCACTGAGTTTGTCGCCTACCCGATTATGGAAAAGACTTTCCGCGCCCGGGGCATCACAACTCCGCCAATTCTTGCCCACAGTTTTGAACGGGTGATGCCGGGCAAAGAATATGTGCGTTCTATTCGTGATTTCTGGCGCGTCTGCTCGGGATGCAACTCTGTGGCTCGTGAACGGGTGGTCAAATTTTTGAATGAAATTCTGAATACAAAAGATTATCCCCTCACGGTTATGGACCGTCCTATTGAATCTGAAACCACCAAAATTGTTGAAAACTCTTACCGGGCAACCATTCTGGCGTTTCTCAATGAGTGGAGCCTGTTTGCAGAGCGCAATGGCGTTGATTTAATTAAAGTGATCCAGGCCATTAAGATGCGGCCTACCCATAGCAACATCATCTTTCCGGGTCCAGGCATCGGTGGCTATTGCCTGCCCAAGGACGGCGGGCTCGGCTACTGGGCATACAAGCATATTCTGGGTTTTGAAGACGATATTTTCAAAATCACGACTGCCGCCATTGATATCAATGACACACGCGCCCTGCATGCTGCTGAACTCACCCGCGATGCGCTGCGCAACATGGGGAAATACATTGCCGGCGCAACTGTGCTCTTATGCGGCGCAAGCTATCGTGAGGATGTGGGCGACACGCGTTACAGCGGCTCAGAGCTGGTGGTGCGCAAACTCACGGAAATGGGTGCGGATGTTAAAGTCCATGACCCCTATGTTGACCACTGGTATGAGCTTGAAACCCAGGACACCTATCCGGCGCCCGGTCAGTCATGGAGCCGCTTTTTCCGCAATCAGCAGGAGTTGGCGCATATCCGGGTGCAAAAAGACCTTCCTGCTGCCATGAATGGCGCCGAAGCACTGATTCTTGCAGTGCGCCATAGACCGTATCTGGAACTTAATCCTGATGATGTGGTGAAATGGGCTGGTGCGCCTCTGGCAGTGATTGACTGTTTTGGGATTTTAAGCGATGCCCAGATCCGCCGCTATTTTGAGCTGGGCTGTGAAGTGAAAGCTCTTGGCCGCGGCCACATCCAGCGCATCAAGGACGAAGTAAGACAGCAGAGAAGGTGATTTCTCATTCTGAGCGCGAGCGAAGAATCTCCAAATTGAACAAAACTTGCTGCCGCTAATTTCATTCGTAATGACTCGTTTTCAGCGGTTTTGTTATCTCCCCTTTTTTTACTTCTTAATAGGCAGGGTCTGTGTCTGGCAAGCCTGTTTTTATTGACTTATCCTCACGCACTGCATATACTTCTTCCGTCACCAAGCACATACTTATCAAATCAAAAATATAATGAAGGAGGTGTATGCCGTGGCCTGCCATCTGATTCCCAAGCACGTGGCAATGGATTTAAAGCCTTCAGACGTTACCCGCACGGTCAGCGATATGGCACTGATAACGAAAGCTGTTGATAAGCCTATCAGCCAATACATGACCGCCGGTTATCTGAAATTAAAGCCGGGATATGACCGGGAGCTTTCCACAGAGTATGAAGAAATCAATCTTTTCCTGGAGGGCTCTTTGACCTACAGCTTTGGGCAGGAGCGTTTCACCGCGCAAAAGGGAGATGTGGTGCTGATTGAACAAGGCAGCCGAGTTCATTATACAACCGAAGAAGGGTGCCTGGTTTTTTATGCTCTTTACCCCCAGTTAAAGCCCCGCCAGGAATGATGAGGAGAGATTTCTTCTGTTCTTGTGGTAGATAATGTGATCGCGCAACACTTTAGTCCTCCAAATTCGAAACTGCGTGACCTTTTTGGAATTGACCCGGTAGCGGACAGAGATGGCCACATCAAGATTGTAGAAAGCAACCAGCTTATCCGAACCGGGAATGTGCATTTTTGCACATTGCTTTTTTGTTCAGTTCACCCGATTTGAATATATTGCGTAGATGTTTTGTTATAACGCTCCGTACTGATTCAAAAATAGCAGCAATCTGCTTTTGTGTAAGCTAAATCGTTTCTTTCTCCAGCCGGACATCAAGTTTCACCGTTCCATCAGGAACCTGGTAGAGCGCCATATCGTTGCGGAAACTGGCAGTTGTCTGAGGGAGTGCCCTGTTTTTTTAAATCTTACCGTCATACTTCTTCCGAAAGCGCCCATCGCAGCAATTCCGTAGGCAAGGGGATTTATAGTTTGCCGTTCCTCTTTTGCCACGTTGCGAGTTTGTCCCGCGGACTGCCTCTGTTCTTTGAGATGTGCTGGGCATCCAAATTTTATAAAACAAATTAGCTTATCATCCGGCTGATGCAAAACCGAACATTAGGGCTGTGCTGTGAGGTGAGGTGAAAGCCCTGGGCCGCGGGCATATCCAGCGCATCAAGGAAGATGTTCGTCAAAAGCAGAAATAAATACCCGGCATATACGCCAGGAGTATAGAATATAAGAAAATAAAAGAATATACAAAAGCCCTGTCATCTTTGTTTTGACAGGGCTTTAAAATTGCCATACGATGGCTCCCTCAAGCCGTGGTTGGGTACGCTTTTATACACCAGCCCAGCTTGGCAGTTATTCCTGCTGCAAGGAAGCGATGCGCAATCATTCGTTTAATATTTTATTAACCTCTTCGATTTCCCTCTCATACTTTTTTCTGAGCAAGTCCTTCTGTGAGGGGTCGACCAACTTTTTTTTACCCTGAACAATTGCCTCATGTTCGGCTTTAAGGCCGGGCAGCAACCTACGATAATAGTTTTTAAAAGAGGCATTAGCTTTATGGAACCCAGCTTTATCCCATTCATAGACATCATTGATGAAAGAACGCGGGTCTGTGCCAAATTTAGGGACAGCCAAAGCCCTGGGCAAAAGGACCTCTCTAACACCATCGTTATTGAGATCGACGATGCAGGATTTCAGGTTGTAAATGCCTATTCCAGGGGCACTTAATTTAGAGATCTCTAATGTGTTATTGACTTTTTGAACTACTAATAATGAGTTAGTAAAACCTCGACCACTAACATCGATTGTTGCTAATAGTTCAAGCTTACCATCATTGCCAAGATTGGTGATTTCGTATTCACCGACGCGCGCTTCGGCGGCTTCGAGAACTGGATCAACCTCTTTGAGGAAAGTCTCTACTGATGTTCTATTAGGAAACAGCGCCTTAAGAACCCCGATGTTCTGTGTATCCCAACTTAGTTTCTCCGCTTCATCCAGCAGAGTGCTGCTAACAGCACTGCCAGTCGCCAGAATGCCAAGCAAAAGTCCCGCAAACACGGTTAGTACAAAGTATTTCGTAATCATAATTTTTCCTCCTAAGCTTATTTTGCCTAAATATACACATAATTATCATAGGCCACTTTTTAGCAATACCCGTTAAGGGTGATGATCAGCCAAATAACGCACGTTCTTCGCATATTCAACTCCATTTGGGTTATGGGCGTAGTTTTCTACCCAACAGTACCCTGTGCAGCACTCCTGTGGTATGTAATACTGCTTATCCAGAGCAGGATCACCATAAGGGCCATAGAGGACAAGTGCCATGTCCTCGTTTTCTTTATCAGTCAAAGGAGGCAAACTGGGAAAGGCTTGACAGATAGCTATCTCAAGTCTCTTTGCAGCACGTTTTTTGTCTTCAAAGATTTAAGCACCTTTCTCGGTATTCTTTAGCCAGTTCCAAGCGAATTCTGTCGGGAGTTCCCAAAGAGGCCCCACTTGCATCAAGCCAATGAATGAGCCGCTAGGAAATGCCGGCGGCGGACTCTCCTTCGGCCATTTATCATACAAGCCGAGGTTAGATATGTTTGAAAACTGAGCGTAGCTGCTTTCTTTCATAGCAATACCGCAAAGAAGGTTTTGGGTAGCGCATTACTTTAGAGGGTAAGCAAACGGGTGGTAATTTCTGAGTTTGGAATACCTGTCGGAGGACCGACAATATACACATCTTCAACCGGGCAGGCATCTTCATAGCCAGCTGAGGCATTAACTGTCATGCGGCCGCCTTTGGATTGAAAACTGTGGGTAGTTTCATGGTTAATATGGGAAGTAAAGGAATCCGGCGGCGGCTGAACTGGGACAACATTACCACTTGTTGCATAGTACAACTCTACATTCCAGTTGACGGTACCGAGATTCGGACGGCCTTCTGCTTTGAATGTAATGTTTTTTGTTTTTATGTAGTTATTTTCAGAAAGTTCATAGACATCTTGTTTCTCTGGTTTCGTGATAACCAGAGGTGGGAGGTAGAAATATAGATCATCTAGAAAACAAAAGGACTGAGAATTTGATGGAACAATATCAAGTTTATGAAAATGGGGGGAAGGATCAAGAAGAAAATAGGGGCCTGCATACTGGAATGTTTGTGTACTGATGGTATTGTCATAGAGGTCTTTAAAGGTGAAGGTCACATGACCGCCAGATCCAAGTAAAATGTAAACTGAAGCCGCAAAATCAACAGCTTCCACCGGACTTTCATTACTCGGATCGACAAAAGTTAAGGTCGTGCAGCTGTATAGCTGACAAAATAGAGATGGATTGTTGGGTAGACCAAACCCGAAGTTTCTGGGATTAACGATCAATGGGTTATCAGGCACGCCCGAAAAAACAATCCCCAATTGTTGATATTGGTTCGTTATTACGGTCCCAAGGGGATATTCGGAGAAATTGATGTACTCGTAATCGGCTCTTGCTTCATCAATAGCCATCATTGGGCTTATTGCTATTGCTAATAATGAAAAGAGCATGAGGAGGTAGGTTCTATCGATCGTCAGCCGGGACACAAATGAAAAATAGTTCTTCATATTATCTCCCAAATGATGAATGTTAGTTATGCTCCCTATACTATTGAGGCAGTTGCATATCAAGAAAAAGTTTTCATAAGATGGTTATCCAACGTCTAACATAATAAAGCTTAGAAATTTTTTATGACCCCACCTTTTTTATAGTACTCTTTTCACCACTTCCATTGCAGAAATGATTGAATCCTCCATGCTGATATAATCCCACAAACCATAGCGCCCTATAGGGTAGATATTAAAGCTCTCAAGCCGTTTGCAAATCTTTTCAATTAAGCGTTCTCTCTCAAATGTATGATGCACATACGCGCAGCGTATGACATGAACGACAGAGCAAACAATATTTTTTTGCTGGACCCACCCAAGAGCACTCAGCGTGTTAAAAACTTTTGGCTGTATATCTTCGATGATATTTATGGTATCGAGGTCGGCACTATTGAGGCCCACTTCAACGTATAATGAATAGCAGTCCATTGGACATATGCCCTGATTTATATTTGAGTAAAAACCAACCCGGTAAAAAGGAATTGCCCGATCCGGGACATAAATCCAGTGAATTCCTTTTAATTGAGAGGGCAGAGGAGCGTGCACGCCGAGATTGAAAACAATTGTGGAGCTGTGACTCAGATTGTTTGCCAGAGCGGCGAGTTGCTGATCATTTGTTATCCTGCACAGATTTGGCAGCGGAATGCTTGAAAGCAGTACATCCCACTTCCAGCTTTCTCCCGATTTCGTTGCGACAATTTTGTTCTCAACATCCACGGCAACTGCCCCCTGAAGCACCTGCACATTAGACAGACCTCTTTCAAGCCCCGCAACAAGCGTTCCAATACCACCCTTCAGAGGATACCAGAACATTGCGTTATATTCAGCGGCGGTGTAGGACTCACCCTCAATCCCTGCGCGGATTCGTGTTTCATCGGAAGGCGGGAAAAACCGCTTTACCGATTTTGCAGAAATCCGGTCAAGAGAAATCCCGAGCGTTTTTTCATTCTGCGGGATAAGAAACAAATTTGAAAGATACGTGCCAAAGCCGGATAGCAGATAATCATGGAATGAAATTTCGGCGTTTGGTGGGAAAGGTGCTCTTTTGTTATACGACTCGACACATGCAGCGAATTTCTGGGGCGGAAGCTGTTTTAAATTATACTGGATGGGTGCGGGGATAAGCTGACCGTCTATAAAACAGAACGATTTGCGCTCATGGGTTCCCCAGTCAGTATTTTTAACGCCGGCATACGGTATATCCTGCGGCGACGGGAAGCAAGCAAGGTGCAGGAAATGGCCAGTATAGTCAAAACAGAAATCGTCCACGTTGATAGAGCGCGTCAATCCGCCAACCGACGGGCACGCTTCAAGCACAACGCTTTTGCACCCTGCTTCCTGAAGTGCGTGGGCGGCAGTCAATCCTGATATTCCCCCGCCCAAAATGATATAATCTTTTTTTTGCATGAAGGATTGCAATTTTGCCACGAGATGATAAAGTGTTAGTGCTTATAGCATATAACGATTTTCAGGGGCAATGGTAATTAAAGAAAGGGTGCAGGGGTCGAGGATTCAAGGGGTCAAGCAAAACTCGCACACACTTGACCCATGAACCCTGGAATCCTTGAACCTTTATAATAGTTGTTCATGAAAAAAGAGCATAGACTTCAGGCAATAAAGTCAATTTTAGAAAACATCGTGCCTAAAATTAACGGCGTGCCACCGTTGGCTCATTTTCACATTCAGAAGGTTTGGAAAGAAACAGTAGGTGTTCATATTGCAAAAAAAACTTTCGCTGACGGCATTAGAAACGGCATCGTGTATGTGAATGTGGAAACCTCTGCCTGGATGCAGGAACTCACCTTCATGAAACCGGAGATTCTCAAACGCCTTAATGAGGCCTTGCCCGCACCGGGAATCAAAGACATCCGATTCAGGCTGGGTACAATGCAATCGGCGGAGAATAATAGTGATGCCGATATGGCGCCGCTTTCAGCAGCGGAGCGGACCCTGATAGAAAAGCAGACCGCAGGTATCAAGGACACGGATATCCGCGCCTCGCTGCAAAGCCTTTTTACTGCCCAAATAAAACTGAGTGCTAAGAAAAAACGCACGCTGTTTTAAACCCGCCAATCAGATATTCGTCTGAGGGTCCTGAGGGGTGTCAGCGGGCAAATTACAAATGTCTTGTCCACCGCACTGTCTCAGATGTGAATAGTTTTATTTATAAAAAAATTTAAAAATATTTAAT
>Ga0101944_10007498_pt1 | contig 10880 bp, 8 predicted proteins | sample DewCreD2012metaG_FD_75245 | JGI IMG/M metagenome (GOLD analysis project Ga0101944, IMG submission 75245) | Hot spring sediment bacterial and archeal communities from British Columbia, Canada, to study Microbial Dark Matter (Phase II) - Dewar... ...
AGTCGTCCGGGAGGGTGGTGCACCCTCTCAGCCAGATGCTGATGGAACCGGACTGCGGGCGGATGGGCGGGCTCAGCCAGCTGTTCCAGACCCCCGTGAGGGACGGCATGCACTCCCAGACGATGGTGGGAGCCTGCGGATCGTCCGTCTGCCCCGTGGGATCCCATCCCACATACTGCTGGTGCTTCATATCCACCGGCCATGAGCAGCGGACTTTGCCTGAGATGCGGTACGTGTGAGAGCGGTCCAGCCCCTCCACGCGCTGCACGAAACCGCCGTCCGCTGTCCGGTTGCCGCCTCCGTCCGGGTTCTTGCCGTAAGGGCCTCCTCCGAGGACGCGCAGAATACGGTTGCGCGGTTCGTTTGGATCAGCCAGATAGAACTGGCGTGTCTGAGGGTCTATATCGAACGCCGTCCACCCCTGCGGGCGGCCCGGGTCGTCCGGGCCGGAAGACACCGTGCCCACACTCATCGTCCCGTTCTGCAGGAGATTCGGGCCTTCGACAGCCTTGTCCCAGTCCGCAGGAACGGAGAGGTATTCCAGCACCTGCATGTCCAGGTCGAAATCCACCGGCCGGCCCTCCTTGTAAGCCGTGCCCCGGGGATAGTCATCCTGCGGAGCCTTCTTATACGGGTTGAAGCCGGGACGCTCGTCGTTCTGCTGAAGCTTGAAGTTGAGCCACCCCCGCAGCGATTCTACACTCTCCATCGTCTCGAACTCGACGGTGTAGGTCTTTCCGGGGGTCAACAGGACCTCTCCGGGCGAATACGCCGTCCCGAACGTTCCCCAGGAAGCATCGCCGGTGTATGTGGCATTGCCCGTGGCCGCCTTTACCACACCCACCACCGGCCCCGCCGGTCCGCCTTCGCGCACCCGCACAAGCACGCGCTGACGATTCATGGTGGGCTGGACACCGGAGGCCGCAGCATACAGGATGACTCCGGCCAGGCTCCGCCCCCGGGCCACGTAGCTCTGGCTCCACTTCCGGGAGAATCCGGCCAGCTCGATATACTCCTTATGGACGCGTTTGTTATACGGGATGACCAGCCCGTCGGAGTCGGAGCTGACTCCCACCCACATCGCCGAATCCAGCCAGGAGTTACCATCCGGGGCGATGCGATACAGTCTCGTCCCGGCAACCGGTTCCTTCGAAAGGTACATCTGGAAGGTGTTCCCGCGGGTGCGGGGACGGATGTAGACGGCATAGGTCTCACCTGGCTTCGTCGGAACCTCTCCGCTGTCCCATCCCACGGAGTAAGAGTAGTTCTTCGGCCCCCCGCAGTCCACGTTCAGCGCCATAGCCACCGGTCCGACGCGCGGCCATGTATCCGGCGTCCCGGGCCCTTTGCGATGAATGGACACCAGCATGTCTTGCCCGGCCGGGCCCTCACCGTCCACGCCGTCATGCACCGGCTTGAACCAGACGCCGGTGACCGACGTGCCGTCCGCGACGAAGGTCTGGAAATAACCCGTTGCGCGTTTGGGATCCCAGCTGGAGTCGTCAAAGACACCAAGCGTGTAGCGTGCAATCAGCGGGAAATCCAGAATCTCGCCCGGTGAGGTATAGACATTGGTCAGCAGGATGGGACGCATGGCGATGGCGGGCGTGGAGTAGAGCATGGTATAGCGCCCCGCCGGGCCGCTCATATAGCTCCATCCAGCCGGCTCCATCTCCCACGTCCGGGTGCCCAGAGACTGGTTCTGTGGTCCATCCAACGCCGCGAACCCGCGGATGGCCGTCTGAGGGATCAGGGATTCCGATCCCGGCAGGCGCGGCGCCCAGAGCCGGCCTTTCAACTCCACCTGAGCCCCGGCCGGCAGGGCCGCCGTCAGGCACAGGCAGACAAGCAAGGAAATGACAGTCCTCATAGATCCTCCTCCGGGACGGGCGGCCGCAGCCTTCCCGTCCCGCAGATGTTCAGGCGATCTCGCAGGCTTTGGCCGCCAGAATCCGGCCCAGGCAATTCGTTGCAAGCCGTAGGCGGCCGCCTGTGGAGAGGGTTCGGAGGTCAGTCGAGAGGAACCTTCTTAGATTCCGCAGAAATCCTCACTCTTCCGCGGGAAGAGAAAGGACGCGAAGGAGCATTCGCTCAAGCTGAAGGTCCGCCTGAGCGTAAGACAGCACCAAGCGCCGCGCCTCGTTGGTCTCCGCGATGAACCGCGCGACGCCGCAGGGTCCCCATCGGGCCATGGCCTCCCGCCCTCCGGTCACATTCTCCTGCGCTAGCCCCGCCTGCAGAATGCCCGCCAGCGCATCCAGCACCCAGGCAAGACCCTGGCGGTCGGTGGCATCCTCACCATCACCCCAGGCCTTCCGGGCACGGTCTCCCAGTTCGCGCAGGCCGGCTGCCAAGCGGAGCGCCTCCGCGAGGGACGCTCCGGCGCAACATCTGAGCCAATCGCCCGCATCGCTCAGCACCTGCCTTAAATCTTCCCGCCGGGCCAGCGAAATAGCGCGGCCGGGACACCCTCCGGCAGCAGCCGCGATGACCTGCGCATCACGCGGGGCCACGCTCATCCTCTCCAGACAGCGCAGGATCTCTCCGTCCGGCACCGGCCGGAGGGGGATCTGCAGCGCGCGGGAGCGGATGGTGGGCAGCACAGTCTCGCGTGACGGAGCAAGGAGCATCAGAACAAGAGCAGGCGGAGCGTCCTCCAGCACCTTCAAAATGGCGTTCGCCGCCTGGTCGTTCAGGGTCTCGGCCCGCTCGATGATGATGACGCGCCGGGGCGACAGGACCGGCACCAGGCCGGCGGTGGCGCGCATCTCCCGCATCTGACCGATGGTGGTCTCCTCTTTGGGAGGAGTGATCCGCATGATGTCCGGATGCGTTCCCGCCCGGGAAAGCTGACAGGACCGGCATTGGCCGCAGGCAGCTCCTTCCGGGCCTGGCTCCAGGCAGGATAGATCCGCGGCCGCCAGCAACGCAAAGGTGGTCTTACCCACCCCGTCCGGGCCGGTGATCAGAAAAGCATGCGGAAGAGTGCCGCCCGCGGCCAGGCGGCGCAAAACTCCGAGCTGTTCCCCGTGGCCGATCAGCGGCTCAAGCGTTTCAGCCGGCATCTCACCACCGGTGGAAGGACTCGACATCCAGCACGAAGACCACGGCCCCTCCCACGGTCACCCTGACCGGCGCCTGGAGCAGGGGAGCCGACGGCATAACGTCGGGGGAGGGCAGACTGACGTATTGGTCACGGGCGTCGGAGTTGGCCTTCAAAACCTCCAGCACCTCCTGCAGGCGCTCGTCCTCGACTCCGAGCAGCAGGGTCTGGTTGCCGTCTCGCAGAAAGCCTCCCGTGCTCGCGATCTTCGTGTAGAAGAAACCGTTCTCTGCAAGCGCATCGGCCACGCGCTTGCCATCCCGCTCCTGTATGATGGCCAGAACCAGTTTCATCTCAGGCTTCCCTCCTCGCCGGAGCGATCCGCAACCTCTTTGCGCCCCGGCCTCCCCACATCCTTCAGCAGTGGCTCCAGAGTCTGCATCACCCGGCGGCGGACCTCCTCCACACTTCCCGATGCGTCCACCAGATGGACCCGCTGAGGCTCCTCGGCCGCCAGGGAAAGAAACGCCTCTCGAACGGCCTGGTGAAAGGCCCGTCCCTCGTCCTCCATCCGGTTGCGCTCGCCCTGCCGGGCCAGTCCCTCTTCCACCGGAAGATCCAGTATGACGGTGGCATCCGGGTGCGCGCCGTCAATGGCGTACTCTATGGCGGCGCGGGTGAATCCGGGATCCAGTCCCCGTGCGAACATCTGGTATGCCAGGGTGGAATGGTAGAAGCGGTCGGACACCACCCAGACGCCCGCTTCCAGCTTCGGGAGGATGACCCGGTCCACATGCTGCGCGCGCGCAGCCTGCATCAGGAGCAGCTCAGCACGGGGCACGGGCGGATCTTCGCGCTCTTCCAGAATGAGCGCACGGATCTTCTCGGCCAGCGGACACCCGCCGGGCTCGCGCGTGAGATGCGCCTCCACCCCCCTCTCCTTCAAGGCCTCAACGAACAGCCGCGCGTGCGTGGACTTGCCGGCCCCCTCCACTCCCTCGAAAGTGATGAACCGCCCGCGGCTCAAGGCTTGCTGATCCGCACCCGGCGGAACGGCTCGGTCCCGATGCTGGTGGATGCGAGCTCATACTGCTCCGCGAGCTGGTGCTGCAGGCGGCGGACATAGCTGCTCTGGGGCATCAACTCCACGGGCTCGCTGGACTCCAGCACCCGCTCGATGGCCTCGCGCGCCTCGCGCAGGGCGACCGCCTCCACATCATCCGACGCCAGCGCAAACATCTCCCGGATGGTGCCTGCAATCTGGGTGTAGGTGTTGCTCTTCACCACGAACGTGCCCAGAGTCTGGCGCTGCGCTTCCTTCAACCGGGGCGGGATGCGCCGGAAGTGGGACTTCAGAGTAATGACGGCGTCCGCCTCCTGATAGTCGTTGGTGATGTGGGCCGGCACGCGCATCTCGCGGATGGCGCGCTCCAGCCGGTTGCGGCTGACGCCGTAGGGGAATATGCGCACCGTCCCCTGGATACGCTTTCCGGCCAGAGGCTCCTGCTCCTCCTCGGCCAGAGGCTCCCGATGGACCGGCGCGGAGTCGCTCTTCTGGATGACCTCCACGTCCCCCTGCGGATTGCGGATGCGGATCTCCGGGCGCGGAGCGATCCCCCGCAGGAACTGGTCCACCACCGTGGCTACGTCGTGATGGATGGCCAGCTTGTCCATCTCCAGGATCTCGATCAGCACATCGAAGGTGGGGGGAGCCTTGCGCTCCAGTACGGTCTTCTGAGTGCCCCGCCGGCGGGCTTCCTCGTCGGAGAGGGTCACCGCCTGTATGCCGCCGATCAGATCCGAAAGCGTGGGGTTGGAGAGAAGGTTCTCCAGCGAATTGCCGTGAGCGGTGCCCACAAGCTGCACGCCCCGTTCGGCGATGGTGCGCGCCGCGAACGCCTCGGCCTCCACGCCGATCTCGTCAATGATGATGACCTCGGGCATGTGGTTCTCCACAGCCTCGATCATCACGGCGTGCTGGTCCTCCGGCGTAGTCACCTGCATCCTGCGGGAACGCCCGATGGCCGGATGCGGGACGTCACCGTCCCCTCCGATCTCGTTGGAGGTGTCCACGATGACGACACGCTTCTGGAACTCGTCGCTCAGGATGCGGGCCACCTCCCGCAGCTTGGTGGTCTTGCCCACTCCCGGACGCCCCAGCAGCAAAAAGCTCTTACCGCTCTCCACCACATCCCGGATGATGTCAATGGTGCCGAAGACGGCTCGCCCCACCCGGCATGTGAGGCCAATGATTCGGCCCTGCCTGTTGCGGATGGCGGAGATGCGGTGGAGTGTGCGTTCGATGCCGGCGCGGTTATCTTTCCCGAAGTCCCCCACCCTCGCCACAACCTGATCTATCTGCGCCTGCGTGACGGGCTCGTCGCTCAGGTCCATCACACGGGACGCAAAGCGCGCCTCCGGTGGCCTGCCGAGATCCAGGACCACCTCGAACAGCTCTTTCAGGTCGGGCTGGGCCTCCAGCACCTCCCGGATGGCCGGGGGCAGGATGCTGACGAAAAGATCCAGATCATCCATGATCTCCAGCTGCGTCCCGAAGTACCGGCCGAACTGCTGCTCGCGGCTTTCGGCCGTGTCCTGGCGGCGGGAATGAGTATCTGAAACGGCGTTCTTCGTAGTGCTGCTCATGAACCTTTCCGGGGAATCTGACATCCCCAATTGCATGATACACTAAAGCGCCTGGTGATAGTCGCTCCGGCCCAAGGGGAAGGGTTCAGAGGGCGCAAAGCGCAAGAGCGCACAGGGCGATGGGAGCCGTCTCGGCTCGAAGGATGCGCCGGCCAAGGCTGACCGGCCGGAAACCGTGGTCTGTCCAGAGGTCCACCTCCTGCCGCGAGAACCCGCCTTCCGGACCTGTGGCAAGCGTACACGGCCGGCCATCCTGCAGTGCATCGCGGGCGCTCAGGCGATCCTCCTCCTCCCACGCGATGAACCGCCCCGCTGTGCTCACCTGTTCCAGGAACCCCTGAGTGCTTTCCCAGATGCGCACCTCCGGCACCCGGAACGCGCCGCACTGCTCAGCCGCCGAGCGGCAGACGGACTGGAACCGCTCGCGACGGGCTCCGACCCGGTCCGCCAGACGGACCACGCTTCTTTCGGCGGGATAGACGTGGAAGCAGGAGACACCCAGCTCGGTGCATTTCTGGAGAACGAGCTCCGTGCGGTCCCCCTTTAGCAGGGGAACGGCAAGATGGACTTCGCGCAGGGGTGGACCCTCCTCCACGACACCCTGGAGCAAGATGGCGGTAGCGTCGGAGCGCGTGACACGCTCCAGTCTTGCGACCCACCCCCGCCCCGTGCCATCCAGCAGCAGGAGATGGTCGCCCTCCCCCATCCTTAGCACGCGCGCCACGTGGCGGAAGACCTGTCCTTCAAGAGTGGCCATCCCGTCCGAAAATGCCTCGGGCGGCAGAAACACGCGCGTGAGCAGGCGCGCCTCCGTCACCGGAGCCCTCTGCGACGTCCCCGTCTGACGGCTGCTTTTCAGGTTTTGACCGCCAGCACCGCGCGCCATTCGCCGCTCGACTCCACCCGGCGCACCTCCAGGCCGTGCCTCTGGAGCGCTTCCAGCACGTCTTCCAGGCGCTCCTCGATGATGCCGGAGCAACCTAGCCAGCCTCCCGCCGCCAGGCGGGGAGCAATGGATGGGAGCAGCCGGATGATGACTCCCGCCACGATGTTCATCAGCACGACGTCGAACGCCCCGTCCACCAGTTCCCCTGCGTCTCCCACAACATACCGCACCCGCTCCTGCACGCCGTTCAACGCGATGTTCCGGCGGGCGTTCTCCTCCGCCACAGGGTCAAGCTCGATGGCAAGCACTTCCCGTGCTCCCAGGAGCGCGGCAGCGATGGAGAGGATGGCGCTTCCGGCTCCCGCATCAAGGACACGAAGCCCGGCGGGGGGATTCTCTGCAAGGAAGCGGAGCATCAGCTCCGTGGTGGGGTGTTGACCGGTACCGAACGCCATTCCCGGATCTATGACCAGGTCCAGCAACGGCCCTTCCGGCGGATCTTCCCAGGGCGGCCGGATGCGGAAACGTCCGGCGCACTCGAAAGGGCGGAAGTTGGCACGCCAGGTCTCCAACCAGTCATCAGAGGCCACCGGCGAGACCGAGAGTTCCACGTCTCCCCCGCCGGCCTCCGCAGCCGCTCGAAGCGATGCCTGCAGCCGGTCCAGACGGCTCTCCAGCCGGTCGTCCAGTGGCAACCAGCCTCTCAGCAGGTTGCCCTCCGCCGACAGCTCCACGCCACCGCACTCGCCCGTCACGATGGCCGCCAGCGGCTCCTCAAGATCCGGGGAGCAGCGCACTGAAAGCTCCACCCATCTTGTCATCTGCCGGTCAGATGCTCCTTCAACCGCTCGAAGAAGCTGCGGGTCATCTCGGTCTCCTCGCCCCGCAGCTCAGCGAACTTACGCAGAAGCTCACGCTGCTCGTCCGTAAGATCCTCCGGAACCATCACTCGCACGGTGACGTGCAGGTCGCCCCGCCCCCGGCCGTCCAGCTCCGGCATCCCTTCACCCCGGATGGTGAACGTGTCCCCGGGCTGCACACCCGGAGGGATCTCCAGCTCCACATCTCCCCGTATTCCGGGAACGGATACGCGGCAACCCAGCGCCGCCTGTGCGATCCCGATGGGCACCTCGGTGAGCAGGTCGTCACCGGCCCTCTTGAAGCGCTCGTGCGGCCGGACGTGGATGACCACATAATAGTCGCCTGCCGGTCCTCCCCGGCGTCCGGCGTTTCCCCTTCCAGGCAACCGCAGACGCGCCCCGGAATCCACCCCGGCCGGGATGGTAACGGAGACCTCCTCCGAGGATCGGTAGCGCCCCTCGCCCCGGCACCGGCCGCAGGGACGGCGGATGACGGTCCCCTCGCCGCGGCAGACTCCGCAGGTAGTTATAGTGGCAAAAGAACCCAGGAACGTATTTTGCTGCTGGCGCACCTGCCCGGTCCCCCGGCAGGCGGGACAGGTCTCCGGACGGGATCCGGGCTCCGCGCCGCTGCCCCGGCACGCCTCACAGACCACCAGACGGGAGAGCCGGATGGTCCTCTCCACGCCGGTGGCAGCCTCTTCCAGGGAGATATCCAGATCGAAGCGCAGATCATCTCCCCGCTCCGGCCCGGTGCGTGGACCTGTGCGCATGCCCGTGCCGAAGAACGCCTCGAAGAGGTCTCCGAAGCCGGTGAAATCTCCGAAACCGGAGCCCGCGCCCGCCCCGGCGCGCAGCCCCTCAGGGCCGTAGCGGTCGTAGATGCGGCGCTTCTCCGGATCCCGCAGCACCTCGTAAGCCTCGTTCAGCGCCTTGAAGCGCTCCGAAGCGTCCGGGTCGTCCGGGTTGACGTCGGGATGCAGCTCCCGCGCCCGGCGGCGGTAGGCCCGCTTGATCTCCTCGGGACTGGCGTCAGGAGAAACTCCCAGCAGTTCGTAGTAGTCGGTGTCGGAGTTCATGGACTGCTATGCTGAAAACGGGCGCTTCGCGCCCGGTCTGCCGCTCAGGCCGGTCAGCGTTCCGTCTCCTCCCCGGGCTCCTCTTCCGGCTCTGCCTCCGGCGGCTCCGCTGCTTCCGGCTCCTGCTGAACGGATTCTGTTTGCTCCGGCTGAGCATCCTCACCACTAGCCGCTGCTTCAGCCGCAGGCGCAAAGCCGGACTCTTTCGCCTGATAATAGGCGGCCCCCAGGCGGTATACATCGGCGGACAGCTGCTCCACCTGGCGCCGGATGAGGTCCGCATTCTCCCCCGCAAGCGATTGCCGCAGGGCGGCTATACCGTCCCGCACTGTTTGGACCAACGCTGCAGAGACCAGACCTTCCGCGTCGCGAGCTGTGCGCTCCGCGTTGTAGAGCAACGCATCCGCCCGGTTGCGCAGCTCCTGCAGCTCGCGACGGCGGGCATCCTCCGCCCGGTGCAGCTCCGCTTCGCGCACCAGCCGGGCGACCTCTTCCCGCGATAGAGACGTTGTGGCTTTCACCGTGATGCTCTGCCGGTTACCCGTGGCCGTGTCGCGCGCCGAGACGTGGCAGATACCGTTCACATCAATCTCAAACGAGACATCTATTCTCGGGGTGCCCCGCGGAGCAGGCTGAATGCCCGTCAACTGGAAGCGGCCCAGAGAGATGTTGTCGCTCGCGAACTCGCGCTCGCCCTGCAGCACGTGGATATCCACTGTAGTCTGATTATCGGCCGCGGTGGTGAACATCCGGCTGCGGCTGGTGGGAATGGTTGTGTTGCGCTCGATGAGAGGCGTGAACACCCCGCCCAGCGTCTCGATGCCCAGAGTAAGGGGCGTGACGTCCAGAAGCACGATCTCCCGCACCTCACCCGCCAGCACCCCGCCCTGAATGGCCGCTCCCAGCGCCACGACCTCGTCCGGGTTGAATCCGCCCAGCGGCTCCTTGCCCAGCATGGTGCGCATCAGGTCGCGGACAGCGGGCATCCGTGTGGAGCCTCCCACCAGAAGGACGCAGTCCAGGTCGGACGGTTCCATTCTGGCGTCCTTGAGCGCCTGGAGAGTGGGCCCCTCCATCCTCTTGAGCAGGTGCGCCGTGATCTCCTCAAACTTCGCCCGCGTGATGGTGATGTCCAGATGCAGCGGTCCGTCCTGATTCACGGAGATGAACGGGAGATTCACGGCTGTCGTGACCACGGAGGAGAGCTCGATCTTGGCCTTCTCGGCGGCCTCTTTCAGGCGCTGCGCCGCCACCCGGTCCGCCAGCAGATCCACCCCGGTCTGGTTGCGGAACTCGGCAGCCATCCACTCCATCAGAGCCTGGTCCCAGTCGTCGCCGCCCAGGTGGGTGTCGCCGCTGGTGGCCTTGACCTCGAAGACCCCGTCGCCCATCTCCAGGATGCTGACGTCGAAAGTGCCGCCGCCGAGATCCCACACAAGCACCGTATGGGCGTCCGTGCGGTCCAGGCCGAACGCCAGCGCGGCGGCCGTGGGCTCGTTGATGATGCGCACCACCTCCAGCCCGGCGATGGCGCCCGCGTCTTTTGTGGCCTGACGCTGAGCATCGGAGAAATAAGCCGGGACTGTTATGACCGCCTTATGCACGTCCTGCCCGAGGTACTTGGCGGCATCCTCCCGCAGACGCTCCAGAATGCGCGCGGAGATCTCCTGCGGGGTCATAGATACCCCGTCTATCTCCACGCGATAGGACGTCCCCATGTGGCGCTTGATACTGGTGACCGTACGGTCCGGGTGGGTGATGGCCTGCCGTTTGGCCATGTGGCCCACCAGGCGCTCCCCAGTCCGGGAGACGCCCACTACAGACGGGAGAAGCCGGCTGCCATCCGACAGTGGGATAACGACCGGCTCCGCGCCTTCCATAACTGCCACGACGGAGTTCGTGGTTCCCAGGTCTATGCCGAGAATCTTGGACATATCACCTTCGCAGAGCCCCGCCACGCCGCGATCCGTCTGCACTGCGGGCGAGGTGCGCGAGGCTGTTTCTCCGGCCTGCCGGCGGGGCAGACCCGTGCATCAGAGGTCAATCGTCGTTTGCGTCCGGGGTCTCCTCGTCGGCGAGGCGGTAGCCAATAACTCCTTCGGCCGCCTCCTCTAGCGCGGCTGTCAGGTAGTTGGTGGCCGTTGTGGAGCCCAGACGCCTGGCCCCCTCACGAAGCTGCTTCGCCCGCTTGGCCGCCAGCACGACGAGCGCATAGCGGGAGCGGGTCATCACCTCCGGACCTGTGACGGCTCCCGGGAGGGGCTTCAGAAGCTCACTGGCCTCCTCTTCAGAAGACGGCTCGGTCTCTTGTGCCTCTCCTCCGGCGGTCTCTTCCGCAGCAGCCTCGGCCACCGGCGCGTCTGCCG
>Ga0101944_10007500_pt1 | contig 10878 bp, 11 predicted proteins | sample DewCreD2012metaG_FD_75245 | JGI IMG/M metagenome (GOLD analysis project Ga0101944, IMG submission 75245) | Hot spring sediment bacterial and archeal communities from British Columbia, Canada, to study Microbial Dark Matter (Phase II) - Dewar... ...
CGAGCGGCTCCCTCCGCGTCGGTCTTCGGATACACGGTCTCGTCTCGGTATGGGTGCCGTGGTGCGCTGGTTTTTAGGTCTTAACCTCCCCAATGGAATGTTTAAAGACGGGTTGACCGTTCTGGCGGGCATCCTTTCGATGGGAGTGGCAGTGGCGCTGGGGGTCATTGTCAGCCTGAGAATTGGGATTGGTAAGGATATCCGCGATCAGCCTTCGTTCAAGTGGTGGGTAGTCAACCGGCTTGCCTTTCTGGTCGGTTCGACCAATGTGGCTACTTTTCTGGTCTTTTTCCTGCAGGAACGTTTTCCGGAGCTGGCGGGCGAAAAGGCTGCTGCTCCGGCGGCTACCATTACCATGTTCGTGGGCATCTTCATTTTGATCACCGCCTTACCGAGCGGTTTTCTGGCGGATCGCTTTGGTAAAAAAGTTCTGGTGGCCATGGCCGGCCTGCTGGCATCCAGCGGGATTGGCCTGATGCTGGCTTTCCCTTCAATGACGGTTTTGTACGCTGCCGGCTCGCTGGTTGGGGCGGGAGTGGGGTTGTTTTATTCTGCCAACTGGGCGTTGGGAACCGAAATTGTGCCGCGCGAGCAGGCCGGCCGGTTTTTGGGGCTTTCTAATCTTGCCGGTGCGGGGGCGGGTGCAATTGGCGCTTACATTGCCGGCCCGATTGCGGATGCAGGCGGCTATACGCTGATTATGGCGCTATACGGTATTCTATTTCTCTTTTCCATTCTGGCTTTACCCGGCATTCAGGAAACGACCTCCCCCCCTCCGGCGCGGCGTAACCTTTGATTCGGTAATTCGTCTAATCAACAGGGCAATCACCGGTGGATGATCAGAGTATCCTTCAGGGTTTGAAATCCAGTCAGCCGCAGAAGGCAATGGCGGTGTTGTTCGAGCAGTATGCCGACCGCCTTTATCATCTTGCTTTGGGGCTGCTGGCCGATGAAAATGCTGCCGAAGATGTGGTGCAGGACACATTCCTTTCTGCTTTTCGCAATCGCCAGCAATTTGAGGGCAGGTCTTCGGCGGGTACATGGCTTTACCGGATTGCCTACAATCTCAGCCTTGACCGGCTGAGGAAGAAACAGGCCTTACCGCTGCCGGAAGAGGATGGTTTCGATGAGGGAGAAGCGGCTGTTCCCTTGCCGCGAGAGTTTGTGGAATGGCGTTGGCTGCCGGAGGAATTAATTCAGAATCAGGAACGGCGAGTGGTGCTGGAAGAAGCCATCCAATCACTCTCGCCTGCTTTGAGAGCCGTCTTTTTATTGCGGGATGTGGAGGAACTTTCTACCGAAGAAACCGCTTCCGTCCTCTCAATTTCGCCAGCGGCGGTTAAAGTGCGCCTGCACCGCGCCCGGCTGGAATTGCGTGAAAAACTGGCCCGCTTTTTTGCGGCTCAGGAGAAAGGATAACCGTAATGAACTGTGAGGAGTTGATCCGTTATTTATCGGATTACATTGATAACAATCTGGATGAAGAATTGCGTGCCGACGCCGAAGAACACCTGCGCACCTGCCATAACTGCCACATCGTTCTGGATACGACGCAGAAAACGATACTGATGTATAAAGGCAGCACCAAAGACCCCATTCCGGCGCCGCGCCGTGAGGCCCTTTTCAATCGCTTGTTGAATGCCATGACCGGCTGCGAAGATTGCCCTCCTGAGGAATGAGTGTGATGTAACCTTTTTGGGAGAAACCTCGTCAAAAGGGTAGAAATTCAAACCAGTTTTCAAGAGGAGGAAAGAGCCATGTCTTTCGTTAATGAATCTACCGTAGATCGGATTATTCGTGTTGCTGCCGGTGTTTTGTTACTGGCCCTAGGCTGGGGCGGGGTGGTTACCGGTACGCTCGGTACGATTTTTAAATTTCTGGGATTTGTGCCGTTGCTAACCGGCCTGATCGGCTGGTGCCCGGCCTATGCGTTATTCAAGTTCCGCACGAACTCGTAATTTTTTGCATTACCAGCCGCCGAATTCAACAATCCTCCCGGTTGATTTTGATCGGGAGGATTGCACGCCCGGCGGCTGGTATGTTGCCGCATTGCCAAAACTGCTATGAAACTCGAACAGTTCGAAAGAAAAATTGCTTCAAGCCGTCAACCGCTGGTGGTGGAGTTCTGGGCGCCGTGGTGCGCTCCCTGCAAGATCATGAATCCCATTCTCAAATCGGCCAGCGAAAAATACCGCGGGCAGGTGGAACTGCTGAAAATCAATGCTGATGAAGCACCCGATTTGCTGCGGGAATTAAAAGTGTTCAGCATACCCACGCTGTTGGTTTACCAGAACGGCAAACTGGTGTATCGCAAAGCCGGGGCTCAACCGGCAGTGGCCATCGAGAACTTATTTGCCGACCTGGCTGCCGGAAAAGCGGTGCAAAAAAGCGCCCCCACCCCCTTTGACCGCTTGTTGCGATTGGGGGCAGGGCTTGTGCTGATGGCGATTGGGGTTACAAACCAGTGGAATATGCTGCTGCTGGCGATTGGTGGGCTTGTGATGTTCAGTGCGGTATATGATCGCTGCCCCATTTATCGGGCCATTTCCAGCCGGGTGAAGACACTGTTTCAAAAATCATAATTACGGGCCGGAAACGGTAGGGTAGCCAGCGCTGCGCCACGCAGTAATGCCGCCGCTGACACTGGTTACCTTTTCAAAACCGGCCTGTAATAAAATATCGCGCCCTGCCTGACTGCGGTTACCCGAGCGGCAAATAACCAGAATTTCTTGATCTTTTGGGAGTTCGTTGATGCGGCTGGCAAGCTGGTCAAGCGGGATAAGCGTAGCGCCGGGAACATGCACTTCGTTCCATTCTTCCGGCTGGCGAACATCCAGCACAAAAGCGCCCTCTTCGCGTAATTGGGCGGCCTGCGCCACCGAAATTTCACGCGGCAGGCTGGCATCGGCCGCCGGCCGGTTGGTTAACCACACCAGCGCCCCGCCCGCGATGGCGATTAAGAGAATGGCGGCAATCCAGAGTGGAAAGCGCGCGTTTTTCTGTTGGGCGGTTTTGACGGTTTTGTTCTTCTGTGTCATACTTTTTCCCTGTTTATTTTGGAATGGTATTTAATTCGATTCAATTTTACGAAAAAGGTGACAGGTTGTGGGGTAAAATAAAAATGTTCCTCTCTGTGGATTTGGAATTTCAGCCAGTCGGATTAAGAAGCCCATGTTCATCAGCCGAGAAAGTTTCAGCACCCATACCCTCGATCATCATCCGCATGGCGATGTCATCAAGCGGGTTTTGTTCGCTGCCCTGCGCGCGGTAGATCCCGCAACGGCGGTGGCGCGTTTTTTGGAGCGGGAAGGAGAGTTGTTGTTTGCCGCCGGCAGAAGTTACGATCTCAGCCGGTATCGCCGGGTTTTCATTGTGGGGGCGGGCAAAGCAGCAGCCCCCATGGCAAAGGCTGCGGCACGCATTGTGGGAGATCGGCTTTCCGGTGGTTTGATCATTACCAAAGAAGGTTTTTATCGGGAAAACAGGCTGGGTGGGGCAATACCGGAGCGTGTGCTGGTTGCCGAGGCTGCCCACCCCGTGCCGGATGAACGGGGGGTCAATGCTACTCGCCGGCTGCTTTCTTTACTTAAGCGAGCCTGTGAGCAGGATCTGGTCGTGGCTTTGATTTCGGGCGGCGGCTCAGCCCTGATGACTTCGCCGGCGGAGGGAATTTCACTTTCCGACCTGCAAACCCTGACCAGTTTGCTGCTGGGCTGCGGGGCTTCGATTGATGAAATTAACACCCTTCGAAAACATCTGGATGAAGTAAAAGGCGGGGGGCTGGCACGGGCAGTGGGCAATGCTGATTTGCTGACCCTGATTCTTTCGGATGTGGTGGGAGACCCGCTGGATGTTATTGCTTCCGGGCCGACCGTGGCCGACCCCACCACTTTTGGCGATGCTCTGGCTATTTTGCGCCGTTATGGCATTCTCGAACAGACACCCCCTTCGATTCTTCAACGATTACAACAAGGAGCGGAGGGAAAAATTCCCGAAACCCCCAAGCCGGGAGACCCGCTATTTCAACATGTGCAAAATCTGGTCATTGCCAGCAACCGCCACGCTGCTCAGGCGGCACTGGAAGAGGCGGAATCCTGCGGTCTGACGCCGATGCTGCTCAGCACCTACATGCAGGGTGAAGCGCGTCAGTTGGGGCAGTTTCTTGGTGCAGTCGGCCGTCAGATTCACGTCAGCCGGCAGCCCATACGGCCACCGGCCTGCGTTGTGGCGGGCGGTGAAACGACGGTTACTCTGCGCGGTGATGGTTTGGGCGGCCGTAATCAGGAAGTTGCCCTTGGCACAGTACGGGGACTGGACGGTGCGAAAAATGTGGTGCTGGTAACACTGGCAACCGACGGCGATGACGGCCCTACTGACGCAGCCGGTGCGGTGGTCAGCGGAGAAACCTTGAAGAGGGCCTTATCACTCGGGATGAAGCCGGAGGATTTCCTCGACCGGAACGATTCCTATCACTTCTTTGATGCACTGGGCGATTTGATTCGCATTGGCCCGACTCAAACCAATGTCAACGACCTGATGTTTCTGTTTGCTTTTGCGGATTGACGCTTTCCAGCGGCGCTGGCGGGGTTTTGGGGGTGATTTTTACAACCCGCCCTTTGCGGTGGCGGGCTGTCAGGGCCTTGCGCAGGGGAGGGAGGCGCACAATCATTAATAAGACGAGGACACTCATCGCCGCTAACGGTTTCCAGATATCGCCCTGCAGCCGCAGAAAGTCGCCCTTGACGGCCATTGCCAGATGAACAACCGCCAGCACCGCTGCCAGATAAACCAGTTGATGCAGCCGTTTCCATGTTTTACCAAGTCTTTTTTGCCACCAGCGGTGAGAAGTGACCGCCAGCGGAGTCAACAGGCTGAGGGCCAGCAAACCGATAATCATATACGGTTTCTCGGCAATCGAGGCGTAAATCTGCGGGAAATCAAATTGATAGTCCCAGCCCGTGTAGGTGAGCATGTGCAGTGTGGCATAAAAAAAGGCATACAGTCCAAGCGGGCGGCGCAGTTTCAACAGTTGGGGTAAATTGAACAGCACATGCAGAGGTGTCATGCTCAATGAGATGAGCAGGAGAATGATGGCAAAATCACCGGAGCGCTGGGTGGCTGCCTGAATCGGGTTAATGGTCAGGTTGCCGGTCAGGTAAGCCAGCACAAGGCTGACCAGCGGCAGCCAGCATAAAATATGAGTGAGCCATTGGATGCGCGACCAGTGTTTCATGCGCTCTCTTAATAATTGGTGCGTAAATCCATGCCGGCATATAACTGAGCGACCTGCTCGGCGTATCCGTTGAACAGCAGCGTGTCACGCCGGCGGTTTTCGCCGATGCGGCGCTCGCTGGCCTGTGACCAGCGCGGATGCGGCACTTCTGGATTGACGTTGGCATAAAAACCGTATTCGTTGGGGGCAATGATGTTCCAGAAAGTAGAGGGCATCGTTTCGGTCAACTCAATTTTGACGATGGCTTTGATGCTCTTGAAGCCGTATTTCCATGGTACGGCCAGACGCAGCGGAGCGCCGTTTTGAGGAAGCAGTTCTTTGCCGTAAAGGCCGGTGACCAGCAGGGTGAGGTCATGGTAGGCTTCGTCCAGCCGCAGTCCTTCGGTGTAGGGCCATGGGTAAAAAGGGCTTTTCACGCCGGGCATATTTTCCATGTCCATGATGGTGGTAAATTTAACAAAAGCCGCACTGGTCATCGGTTCAACTTCCTTCAGCAGGAGGGCAAGCGGGAAACCCAACCACGGGATGACCATAGACCAGCCTTCCACGCAGCGCAAGCGGTACACTCTTTCTTCCTGTGGAAAACGGCGCAGGTCTTCTATATCGAAGATACGCGGTTTATGCACCAGCCCGCTAACTTCCACCTGCCATGGACTGGTTGGAAAGTCCTCGGCAAGTGAGGCCACACCTTCTTTGACCATCGTGAATTCGTAGTAATTGTTGTAATGGGTAATTTCTTCAAAAGAATTGGCCGGATCGCCCAATTCATCTTTGGGACGAGCATCGGGCGGCAGGGGCGTATTTTCGGTTTGCGAAGATGTGTTTATGCCGCAGGCAGCCAGCAGGGTGCCGGCCGCTCCAATAGCAGCCAGTTTGAGGAATTGTCGCCGGTTGAGGTAAATTTCTTCCGGCGTGATTTCCGAAGAAGGTATTTTGGGAATGTCTATCTTTTTCATTTCAAGGTAAGCCTATTCAGTATTACTTTATTAACCAGACCATTGTTGTCTGATTAACCTTACCAGAAATGACGCGTTTTTTCAAACTTTTATGCAGGGTTGAGAAACCTTGAAAAGAAAAAACCGGGGATTAAAAAGAACCCACCGTCTTATCTGACCGGAGGAAGACGGTGGGAGGAGGAAATGATGACCGTTTACGGCTCGTTTTTGCCGATTAAGATGCCCAGCAGTATGCCAACACCGACAACAATCAACAGCACAGGCCCGATGAGTGACCAGTTCGCCGAGAACAGGGCAATCAAACCCGTTGCGGCCATAAGCAGGCCAAAAATGACCAGACCGATGATGTTGCCAGCTTTTTCCCGGCGGAGGAGGCCGAGTAATGCGCTCACGAAGGCCCCAAACGCGGGGATGAGTATGGCAATTGCCCACCAGTTGTATGGCTCAAACCGCTGCTGCAAATCCATCCAGCCGGTGTTGATACCCAAAAAACCGACTCCCAGATAGACGGCACCTGCTCCAATCCAGAATGCCATGTTGAGCAGTTCTCTGCCCCCGAATCCGTTCAGAAGGACGGAAACCCCCGGCGCAATCACCATCAGCGGCCAGTAAACCGACCAGTCCAATCCAAGCAGGAATATGAAGGTGAGGGTAAATAAAATGAGGGCACTGCCCAAACTGCTTCGCACGGCGGCATTGACTTTGCCGCTGGCTTGAAAAGCGTAAAATGCACCGGTCAGCGAACCAAATGCGGGAATGAGAATGAAGAGCGCCCACCAGTTGAAAGTCGGGCCAAGCCAGCCGGCCTGTTGAGCAAAGATGATGAGCCCCGCTAAAATCAAAATTAACCCGAACCACGCGTTATTGCGTGACGGAGAATGAGGTTTGGATTTTTGAGGTTCCAGAGTTGGATTTTCCATAAATTTTTTATTCCTGCTTTCTGTATAAATTTACTCACATTTATATACGCAAAGCGATGAAAAAGGTTTCGCAGAAAAACAGGATGCTTTAAAGAGTCAAACGCCCGGGTGAGGGGGGCACCCGAACGTTTGACAACTTCATCTTACCATGTTCTTTGTTCAATTTCAATCCCTTAATTGTTAAATTTATTAATCAGTCGGTTTTGGGTTTAGGGCTGGTTGCAAATATGCAGTTTTCTATTCAAGCAAAGCATACCGCTCAACAATTGACGAAGCAATGCGCTCATGCTATAGTAGGGACACTCAGAAAGCAAGATGATTTTACTTTTCAAGCATTACTGCCTTATTCGTTGCTGAGGGAATATGTCGCCACTTCCACCGGTCAGGATTGAAAATCTCTCTTTCCGCTATCGCAGCCGGGCAGATTATGCCATTCGCAACATCAACCTGACGGTTGATGAGCCGCAGGTTGTGCTCATTGCCGGCGCAAGCGGTTGTGGTAAAACTACGCTGGCGCGCTGTATTAATGGTTTGATACCCCGCAGTTATAAAGGAGAATTGACCGGCAAGATTTACCTTCAGGGTCAGGATATTGCCGGATTGCCACTGGCGCGTATTTCTCAACTGGTCGGCACGGTGCTGCAAGACCCGGAGCGGCAGATTCTGGGTTCAATTGTGAAGAACGAAGTGGCATTTGGATTGGAAAATCTCGGTCTCAGTCGAGATGAAATTCGCCGCCGCGTGGATGAAGCCCTGGAACGTCTGAAAATCGCTCACCTGCGCGAGCGGCAGACCCATTACCTTTCGGGCGGGGAAAAACAAAAAGTGGCTCTGGCGGGTGTGCTGGCGATGAAGCCCTCGATCCTGCTGCTGGATGAACCGCTGGCCAGCCTTGACCCGGCCAGCGCACAGGAAGCGCTGGAAGTCATCCGTGACCTTGCCAACGAAGGAATGACCGTTTTGATGGTGGAGCATCGGGTGGAGGACGTGCTGCGCATTCAGCCGGAGCGGGTTTTGTTCATGAAAGAAGGGGAAATTCAATATGACGGTGATCCTCAGCATCTGGTAGAGCGGGTGGATTACCGCGAAGTCAAACTGCCTGCGCCGATGATTATGGAACTTGCCATCAAAGACCCGCCTCCGCCTCCGCTCAACATCCTTCCCGGTGTCAACGGGGGTGGAACGCCGCTGGTGGAGTTCAAGGATGTGGCTTTTGGGTACGAAAGCGGGCCGGAAGTGCTGCAGGGCATCAACCTGCAAATTCGGCGCGGGGATGTAATTGCCGTGCTTGGCCCTAACGGCGCGGGAAAAACCACGCTGGTAAAACATGCCATTGGGCTGCTCAAGCCCAAACGCGGGCAGGTTTTAATCAATGGTCAGGACACCCATCAGTTGAGCGTGGCTGAAATTGCCTCAACGCTGGGTTATGTGTTTCAGAGTCCAAGCCACATGTTGTTTGCACCGACAGTATACGATGAACTGGCTTTTGGACCCACCAATCTGAAACATCCTGAGGAAGAAATACGAAAGGAGGTGAGCCAGGCAATTGAGATTGTCAACCTGCAGGGATATGAACAGACGCCGCCGCTTTCCATGTCGTTTGGTCAGCAAAAACGGGTGAGCATTGCCGCCATTTTAGCCATGCGTTCGCGCATTCTGGTAATGGATGAACCCACCGCCGGGCAGGATTATAAAAATTATATGAATTTTATGAATTCGATTTTAGAAATGCCCGGATTTGAAGCCATCTTATTCATCACTCACGATCTTGACATGGCGGTGATTTACGCCAACCGCGTGCTGCTGGTCAACGATGGTCAGGTGGTAGCAGACGGCAAACCAGCGGAGGTGCTGGCCGATGTGAATCGCCTGCGGCAATGCCGGTTGCTGCCGACTTCCCTGCTGGAAACGAATCTCAAATACTATCCGAGGACAAAACAATTTTTCCGTGCCGAAGCCCTGACGCATGTGCTTGCATCGGGCAATTAACCTCTCAAAAACATTCGCCTGAGGAGAGATTGAAATGGACCGTAAATTAACTTCTGTCATCATTTCGCTGGTGGCTGTGCTGGTTTTCTTCCTGTTGATCGTGTGGGTTGGCGGCATGATTAACCCCAGTTTGCAACTGGATGAAACCGGCGTACTGCGCTTTGCCTTTGTGGGCATTGGTCTCTTAATTGTCTTTATTGTCTATTTGCTTACCCGCCAGAGTCAGATTTGGGAAGTGGGCACTCGAGAAGTGGTCTACATGGCGATTGGCGCTGCGCTTTATGCGGTGCTTTCCTTCCTGTTCAACGGCACCGTATTCGCTGTGCCGTCGGTCAGTCAGGTTGCCCTGCGCCCGGCGGTAGCCATTCCCATGTTCTTTGGTTTTGCTTTTGGCCCTTCGGTAGGTTTCTTCACCGGCGCGGTGGGCAATATGTTCGGTGATGCGCTGACCGGCTTTGGATTGTCACCGCAGTGGTCGGTTGGCAATGGTTTAATCGGTATGGTCGCCGGTATGGCACTGCTTTTCAAGGACCGCCAGAAAGGCATCAACATTGTGCTGGTGATCAGTTTCATTCTCGCCCTGCTGGCGACGGCAATCTTCCTGCTCAACCGCAACGTGCCTAACATGATGTTCTTCGATCCGGAAGCCGGTATTTTTGGTGACGCCACGATTTCATGGTTTGCCGGTCTTTCTGCCATCGTTGGCTTTTTGCTGGTGATTGCCATCCGCTTCATGGTCGGCTCGGGTAAAAATCTGGAAGTTACGGCGGCGGTGGCGTGGAGCCTGCTGGGCAACTTCGTTGGCATCGGATTTGCCGCTATTTCGGATATCTGGATCAACGGTTATCCCCCGGCGGTGGCCATCGTGGGTGAGTTCCTGCCGGCTGCCGGCCCGAACTCGATTTTTGCGGCAATTCTCGTTCCGCTGCTGGTAGGCGCATACGCTGCCGTTCAGCGGCAAACCGGAAGATAAACCACCTGTATGAGAAAGGACAAAGCCCTCGATGCTGGTCACCTGGCGTTACAAGCCGCGTAAATCCCTGATTCAATCTTTCGATCCGCGTGCGTGGATCATCTTTTTCCTTTGCTACATTGCCTGCACGGTGCTGTTCTGGGATCTGCGCTACCTGCTGGTGCTGTTTATCATGGCGATGGTGGTGGTATTCACCTCCGGCATTAAATTCTCCGAAATGCGCCGGGCGTGGCTGTTCATCGGGGGCTTTGTGGTCTTTTTCTCATTCCTCACCTTTTTAACCGGCCGGGGTGGCATTGAACTTTACACCGAAGAACACCTGATCGCCCGATGGGAGGCCGGTTTTACCCTGCTCGGCTGGCGGCCAACCCTGACGGTCACTGCTGAAAAGACGATGTACGCCGTCTCGATGCTGGTGCGGGTTTTCAGCCTTGCCAGCATGACCATTTTAATTCCTTACTCGCTTAACCCGGCCCATTACGGCATCCGCACGGAGCGCTGGAAGCTGATTTTTTACTATGGGCTGGCGCTGGATGCCAGCGGGGCGGTGGACGAGCCGTCGCCCGCCGGGTGGGAGCTGTACGACATGCAGAACGACCCGTTCGAGCTGCATAACCTGTACCCCGACCCGGCCTATGCCGACATCGTTCGCCAAAGCGTATACCCAAGATACGCCAGAAAGAGCAACGAGCCCTCAGCCCGAGTGATCGTGCGTTGCGCGGTAACCGTCAACGGCAACAACACCAGCACCAGCGCCAGCAAAAAGACCAAATCAACATGCCCCCCAGCCGGAACCGGCATCGGCCG